>ERZ857951.329-NODE-329-length-64915-cov-4.613614_pt1 | contig 64915 bp, 54 predicted proteins | sample MGYA00519759_ERZ857951 | MGnify/ENA primary metagenome ERZ857951 (study PRJEB31778, sample SAMEA3449377) | human gut metagenome | biome: human gut; feature: human-associated habitat; material: faeces | place: United Kingdom | collected 2010/2012 ...
CATGACCGTGTAGCCGCTGTTCTTTTCTACCCGAAAAACTGCCATTTCACGGATGCCTCCTTTCTGTTTTTGGGCAAAGAAAAAGCCGGACTCGGCCGGCTCAAAGATTCTGATTGTTAACTCAATAATTGTTCTTTTCTGCTGCAATGGCTTTTTCAGCCAGCTCTTTGTAGAAGGCGTAGCGATCGGGATCGATCTCACCTTTCTCTACAGAAGCCTTAACAGCGCATCCCGGTTCATTCAAATGGCGGCAGTTCGTGAACCGGCAGTATTCCACGCGATCTCTGATCTCGGGCATCCCGCGCATGATGTCGTTTAGCGTCAGATGCGAGAGACCGAATTCTTGGAAACCCGGAGAGTCGACAATGGCGCCGCCTTCATAGTTGAACCAGCGGGCGGCAGTCGTGGTCTGCTTGCCGAGATTTAAAGCAACCGAGTATTCCTGAGTCCTTTGATCGGCGTTTTTAACCAGCAAATTCAAGATCGTGGATTTGCCCATGCCTGACTGACCGATTAACAGCGTCACCTTGCCTTCAAAAAGCGGCTCCAGCGTCTTAACCGTGCCTTCGGGATCCTTGGTCGCAGAAACTTCTACAACCTCGGCTCCGAGCTCTTTTAGCTGGTTAATGAACGGTCGGACTTCCGGCTCGTCTTCTGTAAAGTCCGTCTTGTTCCGAATCATCAGAATGTGAATGTCGGCGGTTTCCGCCGCCAGCATGGCCTTCCAAATGAAATGAGGATTGTAGGAAGGGCGGGTGGCAAAAACGACTGCCACCTGATCAATATTGGAGGCAAGAGGTTTGGTTCTCAGCTCGTCGCTGCGGTAGAGCAGGGAGCGGCGCGGTTCGATTTTTTGAATCGAGACCTGCTCGGCCGAGGTCTGCAGACAGTCGACGATGTCGCCGACAGCGAGGTCAACCTTTTTACCCTTACGGGTTGCTTCGAGCACTGTGCCGTCTTCTTTTTCCACAAAACTATGGCGGCCGTGGGAGGAAATCACACGGGCTTTAAACCAAACCTGCTCTTTCATACTACTTTCTCATTTCGCTCTGAATGGTTGCAATTCTGATCGCTGCGTCCGGATGGGAAGAATAGAAAGCCGAATACAACGGGTCAGGTGTCAGCGTAGCCGCATTGTCGGAGAAAAGCTTCACCAATGCACTAATGAGGGCACCTCCGTTGCTGTAGCGTACGGCAAAAGCGTCGGCTTCAAACTCATGCTTGCGGGAAAAAAGGCTTGTCAGCGGAGCAAGCGGGAATAAGAAGACGGGTACGGCGATCGAGAAGAGAATTAAGGCAACACCGTGGCTTGCACCGTGAGAAAGCGTGACGACTAAACCTTCATAGAACCAGGAGCAGTCGGCAAGAACGGACAGAATCCAGAAGAAAAGCAGAGAAAAAGCAAAGCTGAACGCCATCATCTTGTAGATGTGGTGAAGCTTATAGTGGCCGAGCTCATGGGCTAAGACGGCTTCCGTTTCTTCCGGCGTCATCTTATTGAGCAGTGTGTCAAACAAAACGATGCGCTTGTTTCTTCCGAAGCCGGTCATGTAGGCATTACCCTTGGCACTGCGCTTAGAAGCATCCATTACATAGAGGCCTTTAGAGGCAAAGCCGATTCTTTTGAGTAAACCCTCCAGACGAGTTTTGAGTTCTCCGTCAGGCAGAGGCGTGAATTTGTTGAAGAGCGGAGCGATAAACGTCGGGTAAATCCACTGCACGGCAAGAATGAAGAGAATATAAGCAAGCCAAGCCCAGAACCACCAAAAGTCCCCTGCAGCATTCCAAATCCAAAGAACGGCTGCAAGAATAGGAATGCCGAGAACCAAACTTAAAACAGCTGACAGGAGCAAATCCTTGATAAAACGAGCCGGCGTAGTGGTGTTAAAACCGTACTTCGCTTCAATCTTGAATGTCGAATACCAAGAGAAGGGCAGGTCGATTAAAGAGGAAAGGAAGCCGTAACAGAGAATAATGACGATCTGCGCCCAAATGTCGCCTCCGAGCCATCCGGAAACTTCGCCGTAGATCCACTGAATCAACCCTCCTATGGTTGCGATTAATACGAAGCCCAGGTCGGTGATTCTTGCCAGCTGTCCGAACTTGATTCTTTCAACCGAGTAGTCAGCGGCTTTCTGATGGGCCTCTAACGTTATCTTGCCTGCAAAGGCAGCAGGAACGGCGCCTCGGTTGATCTGAATCGACCGAACCTGGCGTCGGTCCAGATAGTATTTGAGAACAAAGTTCCCGAATAAAAATAAAAGAAAGACAATCTCAAAAACTTCAGCTGAATTCATTGTTATAAAAAGTTAAAAATTGATCCGAAAATTATAGGGGACTCGATGCTCTGCGCTCAAAGTATGCACAGAGATGAGCGGAGCTCGCACCGAAGCAGCGGCTCTGGATATACTGAATTTTTGGTAATTAATAGACTTAAGGAGGTCAATCGTGATTTCCTTTCAAAGCCTGAAACTCTTGGCGGCTTCCTCATTGCTTGCGATTTCTGTTTCCTTGCCGTCGCACGCCGGTGTGCACGTCAATGTCAACGTCGGCATAGGCACACCCGGCTACTATGGTGTTCTCCCGATTCAAGGCGTGACGCCTTCTTTGTGGAATGCAAATCCCATTGTGGCGATCGGCGCGGCTTTGGCCGGTGCTCCGATTTACCTGACGGTGCCTGATAATCATCGTCGTCATTGGAGACGGTACTGCGCGGAATACGGTGCATGCGGCGTCCCTGTATATTTTGTGAAACGCAGCTGGTACAACAAGCATTACCGTCATGCCGCTCCTCCACCGCCGCCTCCTCCCCCGCCAAGACAACATGCTCGTCCAAAACATGACAGAGGCCCTGGCTGGGACCATCGTCCTCCGCCTCGCGGTCCGCATGCCTGTCCCAGGCCCGCGAAAAGTCATGATTGGAACGACCATCGCGGCCCCGGACGTAAAAGAGGACATCACAAAGACGATTAAGATTGAGCTGAGTGCAGCAAAGAAAGGATCCGGCCGTTTCGGCGGTTCGGATCTTCTTGGTTTGTTCTAAAATGCCTCGAAAGATCGATTAATACAAAGGGAGAGATATGAGCAATAACGGTTTTGCAGTCGAAAGAGATCCGCTGTTTAACGAGAACAATCTGATTTGGATGGACCTGGAGATGACGGGCTTAGAGCCCCAGATCAACCGCATTCTTGAGATGGCGGCTGTCATTACCGATCCTCAGCTCAATGTGATTGCTGAAGGGCCGGTGGTCGCGATCCACCAGGATGCCGCGATTCTCTCCGGCATGGACTCCTGGAATACCGCTACACATACTCGCAGCGGTCTTGTTAATCGCTGCCTGGAAAGCAAAGTCACGGAAGACGAAGCTGCTCAAATCTTTATTGATTTCTTCTCGAAGTACGTGCCGGCCGGCAAGAGCCCGCTTTGCGGAAACTCCATCGGTCAGGACCGCCGTTTCATGGCCCGCTGGACACCGCGTCTGGAGCAGTTCTTCCATTACCGCAACCTCGACGTTTCCTCCTTCAAAGAATGTGTCAAACGCTGGGCGCCGGAAGTAATGAAGAAATATCAGAAGACTTCTCGCCACGAAGCTCTGTCCGATATTTATGACTCCGTCGAAGAACTTCGTTTCTATCGTCAGGAAATCATGAAGATCTGATCGATTTCTCGAAATCAAAAACACGAAAGCCTCGGAAATCCCGAGGCTTTCGCGCTATCAGAAGCGATTACGACTTCTTCGGTTCTCTGTTGAGTCGGAGAATGAGAGAGGAAGTATCGAATCTTCCTCCGCCCATATTCTGAACTTCAGCATAGAACTGATCGACAAGCGCTGTCATAGGAAGATCGGCTCCGGTTTTGCGGGCTTGTTCTAAACAGATACCTAAATCCTTACGCATCCAATCCACTGCAAACCCGAAATCAAACTTCCCCTCGATCATCGTGTCGCCTCGGCGCTGCATTTGCCAGGACGAAGCTGCGCCTTTACCGATGACATCCAACACGGTGTGCATATCGATACCCGCCGTCTGTCCGAAAGCAATGGCTTCGGCCAGCCCCTGAACAACACCGGCGATGCAGATCTGATTGCACATCTTCGCGAGCTGGCCGGAGCCGACCGGGCCGATTCTTCGAATCGAACAGGCAAAAGCATCGGCGATCGGTTTGACGCGTTCAATGATCTCAGCGTCTCCCCCGCACATGACGGTTAGGCTGCCGCTCACGGCGCCGTCTTGTCCGCCGGAAACTGGTGCGTCCACAAAGTGCAGGCCGCGAGACTGTGCTTCGGCAGCCATTTCTTTGGCCACTTCGGCAGAATCTGTCGTGGCATCCCACAGGACGGCATCTTTCTTCATGCCGGCAAAAGCGCCGTTTTCTCCGAGCAGCACGCTGCGCAGGTCGCTGTCATTGCCGACACAGGTAAAGACAACATCCGCATCTTCTGCGGCTTCACGAGGCGTGGCAGCAGCTTTGCCGCCGAATTTTTCTACCCAAGCTTGGGCTTTGGAGGCCGTACGGTTGTAAACGGTGACCTGACAGCCGGCATGCAGGAGGTGCCCTGCCATCGGAAAGCCCATTGTGCCTAGGCCGATAAAGGCTACTTTGGTTCCGGTCGGAACCGGGGAATAGTCTTTAGCTTGAAAATACATTAGCGAACACCTCTGATTTTTGTGATCTCTCCGGCAACTTTAACGACGCGGCGGGCAAGAGACGAAGTCGGATCGACGATGGCGGCATGTCCGTCCCCGAGCTTGAGGTTGTCCGTTTCCTCAAGAATTAAGGGCAGCTCGGTGCAGCCGAGAATAAGGGCTTGAGCGCCTTTATCTTTAACTAAATGCTCTGCTGCCTTAAGCAGAACTTCTTTGCAATAACCGTCGGTGTAACCTGCCTTGACGCCTTTTTCGCCGTAAATGGCTTCCATGACCATTGTCTGGTGCTCTTTATCAGGGACGACCATCGCAAGTTTCATAGATTTGGCTTTGCGGCCGTAGATGCCAGTCTGAATCGTGCCGTCGGTTGCCATCAAGCCGATGACGACATCCGGACCGAATTTGTCGCGTATCTCTTCCAGCGTTACCTGCTGCATATTGATGAGCGGAACGCTTAAGTGAGGAACAATGGTTTCGAAGTAAGCATGCGCAGTGTTGCAGGCAATGACAATGGCGTCGACAGCGTCTTTTTCCAGCTTACGGCATGCGGCATACAAGGAAAGGGTAGGATCTACACCGCCGTGAAGCAGGTACTGTGTGCGATCGGGAACCTGCGGGTTCTGTTCAATCGCAACTTTGATGTGTTCCTGATCGTTCTTGGCCGGCGTTGCTTTCGTGATCTTGTCGTAAAGGTCGACTGTGGCTGCCGGTCCGAGACCGCCGACGATACCGATCTTGAAAGGTTTAGGCAGTTTTTCCCAATCTGTAAAGCACAGGTAGGAAACATATGCACTCATCGAATCCAAAACGTTATAGCCTTCGGATTTCAAGGCGGCTGCAAACAAAGACTGCATCACGCAGGTCGGGAAGACCAGTTCGGCGCCTTCGCTCAGCAGATTGGAGCAGACTTTGCCGAACAGTTCACAGGCTTTTTTCTGATCGGGAATAACAGCGCAGTGAGCGCCGCTTTCGAGTTCGTCGAATACTTCGAGCATAGCTTCGCTCGGATAAACCCATTCGACTTGGACCTCACGATAGACCGTTTCAGTAATGAGTTTGGCTTTATCTGTTCCGGGGCGTCCGAGATAACCGAGCTTTTTAACCGGATTTTTCTTCAGCTCTTCGATACAGGCTTGAAGAATATCGGTGACAGGCGTCGTGATTTCAGTTTGAACTTCATTTAAGAAGCCGATGTTTCTGAAGTTGCACAAAGCAATGACCTGAGCGCCTTTGTCAGTCAGCTGATAAGACTCTTCTAAAACCTTAATCTTTACGTCTCCTTCCTGAACAAGCTTAGGGGCGTCCGCATCCGGAGAGGGCCAGTCCATGTCGACCTTTTCGACACGAGGGCGGGTTCCGTCGGGAAGGAATGTGGATTGGAGCCTTTCTTTCAAGGCGCGTACGAAGGGGGCGGGACTAAAACTTTGGCTGATGCCGATGACTTTATGGTTCATAGTTTCTCACCTTTGTTGGATTCGGATAAGTATAGAGCCGCTGTAACGTTTTGACACCTCTAATTTTCCTTAATACCTTCGGTGCCAGGCATTCAACGAAGAAACAAAAGAATTGAGCCCGCATATTGCAGGCTCAACAGTAAGACTTTTCGAAGAAAACCGTGAGTTTTGGTCAACGGGAGATTCGTTTTCTACTTTTTGTCATCACTCTTAGACTGTGCGGAATGATGTTGGTTAGAGCTACTCGGTCCTCCTGTGACGTCAGAAACAATGTCTGACTCTATGGAGTTCTTAGAGAGCTTCTTAAGAAGGGTCTCAGTTTTTGCTGTGGGCTGGTCTTTGTCGTTAACGGTGGCGGAGACCGACAGCCAAGTTTTGCTCATCGCAATACCTACAGCAATCACGACGGGTCCCAAAATAATGCCCATGAATCCGAAAGCGAGAACTCCGCCGAATACACCTAGATAGATTAGGGACAAGGGCAGGGAAGCTCCCTTGGAAATCAAAATCGGCTTTAAGAAGTTATCCACACTAGAAACTGCAAGCGATCCCCAAAGCACGAGGAAAATCGCCATGCCGACTTCGCCTTTGTAATAGAGCCAGAAAGCAGCAGGCCCCCATACTAAGGGAGGTCCGATAGGAACGGCAGATAAGACGAACACCGCGACGCCCAATGTGATGGCGCCAGGAACACCTGCGATCCAGAAGCCGATTAAGGCAACGACGCCTTGACCTGCGGCGCTTCCGACAATGCCGAAGACCACGCTGCGCGTCGTGTTGACGATAATGTCGCGGACTTCTGCACCGATGCTGCCGCTCATGCGGGTTAATAGAGCCAGTGATTTCTGAGAAAGGACTTCGCCGTCGCGATAAAAGAAGAAAATCACGAACAGCATGAGGAATAATTGGAGGAGACCGTCGCCTAACATGACGGCGCCGGCAAGGGCCGCTCGGCTCACCGGATCAAAGAGCTTTTGTGCAATGGCGGCGAGTTCTTCCTTATTGCCTAAAAGATGAGCAGCCTGGGTGTAAGCCCATTCTCCGACAAAAGGAATTTCCTTAAGTTCTTCGGGAACGGTAAAGCCGGAAGCAATCCATTCACGAACGTAGCGGATTAAAGCCGGAATTTCCTGGGCCGACACTAATGACAAACCTGCAATCGGAAGCACGATGAGGATCGCCAGCAGGGATACCATGATCAGTGTCGCAACAAGATTCCTGCCTCCGACTTCCTTTCGGACTCGCTTAAATAGAGGCCAAGAGACGATTGCGATCACAGCCGCAACCGACATCGCTGTTGCAAAGGGCCAAACGACTAAAAAGCAGCCGATGGCGATGAATGAACCGAAGAGAAACCGCACCACATAATCGGCACGGTCTCTGAGGGAAGGCAATAGCATGGCTCTCAGAAAAAAATGATTTAGGAAAATTTTAGTTGAAATGTACTCTGCAACACGGAGTTGTTCTGATTTTAGGCACTCGGCAGCTTCTTCATTGAGCAGCAAGGCTTCATTCCTTGATTGAGCAGGTACTCACTGCCCCATTCATACATCGACTCTAGAATCGGCCGAAGAGAAGTTCCCAGAGGCGTTAAGGAGTATTCAACTTTAGGAGGAACGACGGCATAGACTTTTCTGATAAGCAGTCCGGCATCTTCCAGCTCTCGAAGCTGCTGCGTCAGCATTTTTGGTGTTGCCGAGGGAATCAGACGGCGTAATTCAGAAAAACGCAGAGTTTTTCCGATGAGGTTCCAAAGAATAAGCGTTTTGTATTTACCGCCGATTAAAGAAAGAGTCGCCTCAACAGGACAGTGGAACTCTTCAATTTGGAATTCTTCAGTTAGTTTGGATTTAGTCTTATCCATAGTATCTAAAAAGTAATTATCTATCAAAAACGGAAGTTCTTGCGCAAAAGATAATAATACTTAGAATGATTGCGTTCGACAACGGAAAGTTATATGAAAAAGAATTTTGATGTCACCGGAATGACCTGTTCTGCCTGCTCTAATCGAGTGGAGAAGGCGGTGGCAGGTGTCCCCGGCGTTGAAGACGTGAGCGTCAACTTGCTGAAAAACAGCATGACGGTCAATTACGATGAAACTAAAACAGGGCTGGAGCAGATTATTCAGGCGGTAACAAACGCGGGGTACGGCGCAAACGAAAAGCAGGCTGCGGGTTCTCCTGCGGCTAAATCCGTCGATCCCGCGCTGGCGGCCAAAAAGGAAGCGGCACAAATGAAGACGCGCCTGTACGTTTCGCTCTTTTTTGCTGCCATCCTCATGATGCTGGCAATGGGTCCGATGGTAGGGATGCCGCTTCCGGAAGTCATGTCCGGGACAAAGGGTGCACCGATCAATGCTCTGACACAGTTCCTTTTAGCTCTGCCGGTTGTCTTCGTGAATTTCAAGTATTTCACGGTCGGATTTAAGACGCTCTGGCAAAGATCTCCGAACATGGATTCTCTTGTGGCGATCGGATCTTCGGCCTCCATGTTGTTCGGACTCTTTGCGCTTTACATGATGCTCTATGCATTAGGACAAGGCGACGAGGCAACACTTCATCATTACGCGCACAACTTGTACTTCGATTCTGCCGCGATGATCCTTGCCCTGATCACATTGGGCAAGTACTTCGAATCCAGAGCTAAACATAAGACGACGGACGCCATTTCCCAGTTGATGTCCTTGGTTCCTGATAAAGCTGTCGTTTTAAAGGATGGCAAAGAGACGGAAGTTCCGGTCAGTTCCGTTCAAGTCGGGGACATCGTTGTCTTAAAGACTGGCAGCCGAGTGTCGGTCGATGGAATTGTCGTTAAAGGCTCGGGCGCCTTGGATGAATCTTCTCTTACCGGAGAAAGCATTCCTGTAGATAAAAAGGAAGGAGAAGAACTGTCCGCTTCGACGCTTCTGACGCAAGGCTATATCGAAATGCGGGCCACGAAGGTCGGTGGTGACACAGCCTTAGCCCAGATTATTAAATTGGTGGACGAGGCGACTTCCACTAAGGCGCCGGTCGCCCGCTTAGCAGATAAAGTCAGCGGGATCTTTGTTCCGACAGTCATCAGCATCGCAATCATTGCTGCCATCGTTTGGATGCTGTGCGGATATTCCTGGGAGTTTGCGCTTGAGATTGCTGTTTCCGTACTTGTGATTTCCTGCCCGTGCGCATTAGGTTTGGCGACCCCGACCGCCATTATGGTGGGAACCGGTCGCGGTGCACGAAACGGTATTCTTTTCAGAAGCGCAGAAGCCATCGAATCCTTAGAAAAAGTCGATGCCGTGGTTCTCGATAAGACCGGAACAGTGACTTCCGGCAAACCTTCTCTGACGGACGTCATAGCTTTCGGGAACGTAAAACCTGAAGAACTTCTCACGCTTGTCGCTTCTGTTGAGCAGAAATCCGAACATCCTCTGGCGACTGCCATTGTCGAAGGTGCTAAAGCGCTCAATCTTTCTTTGAAGGAAGCTTCTGACTTTGTCCAGCAGCTTGGCAACATTTCCGGGACCTGCGACGGCAAATCAGTCCGTATCGGCAATAAGTCGGTGATTTCTTCGGAAGATGCTAAAACGAAAGAACTTGCAGACGGACTTGCCGACGAAGGAAAAACGCCGCTTTACGTCATCGCTGACGGCAAAATGGTCGGACTGTTAGCGATCGCGGATCCGATTCGTCCGGACAGCAAGCAGGCGATTGAAGCCATGCAGGCTAAAGGCAAAGAAGTTTGGATGCTGACCGGCGATAATGAAAAAACCGCCCGTGCCGTGGCTACTCGTGTCGGTATCAAGAACGTTCGAGGCGAAGTCAAGCCTGCCGCCAAAGAAGCCGTTGTTCGCGAACTTCAGGCTCGAGGAAAGAAAGTTCTTATGGTGGGCGACGGCATTAACGATGCTCCCTCACTGGTTAGAGCAGATGTCGGTGTTGCTATCGGCGCCGGAACCGACGTAGCAATTGAAGCGGCGGACGTTGTGCTGATGAAGAGTCGTTTGTCTGACATGGTTAACGCTTCGGCCTTGTCTCATTCGACAATGCTCAATATTCGTGAGAACTTGTTCTGGGCGTTCATATACAACATCATCGGCATTCCGGTTGCTGCAGGCGTTTTCTACACGGCTTTCGGATGGATTCTGAATCCGATGATCGCGGCAGCAGCGATGAGCATGAGCTCCGTGAGCGTGGTAACGAACGCGCTTCGTTTGAGAGGCTGGAAACCGGTACTGAGAGATTCAGGAAACAGTGATAAATCTTCTGATCAAGTATTGCTTCCCTCACTCCGGCAGCTGGCCGATGTTGCTGTTGAGGCTGAACAAAAGGACGCAACGGGCTTCGTTTATAAAGTAGGCGTCGAAGACATGATGTGCGAACACTGTGTCAAAGCAGTTAAAGGCGCATTAGAAAAAATTCCGGGCGTAGTTTCTGCCGATGTTTCGTTGGAACAGAAGAGTGCCGTTGTCCGCGCAGATCGTGCCTTGTCTCAAGAAGAGGTAACGGATGCGATCAAGGCAGAAGATTATGAAGTGACGTCTTTTGAAGCAGTTTCCACTCCGAAAGAAGCCGTCGCAATCAAGATTGATGGCATGATGTGTGAACACTGCGTGAAAGCTGTAACAAAGGCACTTTCCGGGATTGACGGCGTTACGGTGCTGTCGGTTTCTCTTGAAGACGGATTGGCCAAAGTAGCTGTTCCGGAAGGTTTTGATACTGAAAAACTGAAGGCTCCGATTGAGGACGAGGGTTACCAAGTCGTCAATATTGAGTAACTCATTAATTAAGTAAATTTATTGGGCCGAGTAAGATTTAATTCTCCTCGGCTCTTTGTTCAACCGGATTAGCCAAGATCGTTTCAAAAGCTCGCTTAACGTAGGTAAGAAGTTCTTCAGTGAAAGGCGGTTTATGCGCGGAAGATGCATAAACGGCCCAAATATCAACGAGGATGCCTCGATATTCAGGAAGAACGACTTCCAAGCGGCCTTCAAGAACATCAAGAAGGGACTCAGAAATCGGAAGATAAGCAATTCCCTGGCCCCGCAAACAGGCCCGGAAGAGAGGTTCACTGTAATTACAAGCAAACTTAGGTGCGACTTTAAGTTTTTCTCGTCTATCGCCATGCGTGAACCACCATGTGTAGACTCCGCGTCCTTTGACATGAAGCAGCTCTTCACCTAAGTCCTCGTCAATCACAAGGTTGTGCAGAAGGTCTTGTCTGAGTAGGTCTTTGATCGTTTCCGGTCTAGAGTGAGTGTCTAAATAAGAGGGTGAAGCACACATCCATGAATTAGATTTCCCGAGGCTTCTCTTGATATAGAGAGGATTGACTTTGCCTCCTATCTGAAACCTCAGGTCAATTCTATTTTGAACAAGCGGCAGAGGAGAGGCCGATAGCAGCAGCTCTATCCTTAGACCCGGATGTAACTTCTGAAATTCTTCGATTAGCTCGGGAAGCTTGAAATTCGCATACGTTGTCGCGATATTGATGCGGTAAAGACCGTCGTATTTTTTTGTGTGTTGTGGAGAATGGAAAATATCCGAAGCCATGTTCAGCAGTTCGCGAGCTCTCGGCAAAAACTTTCTCCTGCAGAAGTCAAAGAAACTCTTCGTGTATTCCGGAACAAGAGCTTTTGATTTAAATCCTTTTCCAGCTCTGCCATTAATCGGGTGACCGTAGGTCTTGAGAGGTTTAAAGAACGTGCCGTCTCATAGAAGGAACCGGTTTCTGCGATCTTGGAAAACACTTCTAACTTTGTTAGCCGATCCATTTTCTATTATTCCAAAAAATGAAATAGTCTTATTACTTTCCAATCGAATTATTTAATTAATTTTACTTAGTATTTCCGACAGAAAGGCAACTTAATTTTTACCGTTCTTCTGGTTTAAGACGCAATTTCCATTTAAGGAGTAAAAATGACATTCACCAGACGGAAATTTTTTACTTTCAGCGGATCTGTGGCAGCCCTCTCTTTATTCAGTCAAGCAGAGGCAATGCCCGTTGAACCTCCGACAAAATACGACGGGGATTTTGATATTGTTATTGTGGGCGGTGGCGGCGCCGGTTTGTCAGCAGCCTGCGCGGCATCAGAACTAGGCGCTTCAGTTCTTGTTCTTGAGAAAAGACCTTTTCTTGGCGGATCCTCTCTTATTACCGACGCAATGTTTGCCGTCGGAGGAACGAAATTACAAAAATCCAGAAATATTAAAGATTCTCCGGAACTCTATGCGAAAGATTTGTATGAAGTCGGTAAACATTTCAATCAAAAAGGACTTCCGGAAGCTCTTTCCCAAGCAGCGTTAAAACAGTATGAGTGGATGGAAAATGTGTTAAATGTCCATCCCTTCACGCTGGAGCATCAGGGCGGCCAATCAGTTCCTCGGTCACATCAATTTAAGGCACCGGAAGTTATCGAAGCCATGACGAAATTTGCTCGAAGTCACGGTGTGAAGATCTTGACCGGAGTTTCAGCCAATCGTTTGTATTGGGATGAAAAGGGAAAAAGAATCTGCGGTGTTAAAGCGGTTAATGCTAAGAAAGAGATTCTGAGTTTTCATGCCAAACGAGGCGTTATTGTCACTTCAGGCGGATTTGCAAGAAATCCGCAGGTCCTTCAGCGTTTTGCTCCGTATCTTAAAGATGTCCAGGTACTTTCAGGCACAGGTTCTTTAGGAGAAGGAATGTTAATGGCGCAAGCCTATGGTGCCGATGTTAGAGATACTTCCTTTATCGCTGCTACCTTCGGCGCCAAGAAAGGCATGACAGACATAAGTGAATTGTCCTTCATCCAATTTAACGGAGGCGTTGTCGTCAATAAAGAAGGGAAGCGATTCGTTGATGAATCAAAAACCTATATGGAGATCAGCGAGCAGGCGGTCAAACAGCCGGAAGGCAAAGCCTATACGGTTTTTGACAGCAATATTGTTAGAGAAGCAGTAAAAGATACTCCGGCACTTTCGAGGATGTGGCTCGCGATTCCCGAGGGCAGGATACCCGATTACGTTTACTCAGGAAATACATTAGCGGAAGCAGCGAAAAAGGCTGGTATGGATGGCGCCGAACTCGAGAAAACAATTAAAAAGTACAACGAAGACGTAGCAAAAGGCACAGATTCAAAGTTCGGTCGGCAGTATTTAGAAGGAAAGGTCGGGAAGCTCGTAAAAATCGAGAAAGCACCGTTTTTCGTATTTCCGACATCAAGCGTTATTTTCGGAACCTACTGCGGCTTGCTTATCAATGCGTATGCACAGGTTATAGATGTGTTCGGAGATGTTATTCCGGGACTCTATGCGGCAGGAGAGGTAACGGGCGGTCTCCACGGAGCGGGCTACATGAGTGGTTCAGGGTATGCAAAGGCCCTCAGTTTCGGAAGAGTGGCCGGTCAAAAAGCTTTTCAGGCTAACTGATCTAAACAGGAAGAAGTTAGCTGTTGTCAATGGTGACTTGCAGAAGCTCTTACATTGGTTAATTCGGAGCTTCACTAGATCCTCGCAGGTCCGCATTATCACATAGGAGAAAGTGATGGAAGTTTCAAGAAGAAATCTTTTCAAGGGAATGACCGTCAGTGCATTAATGATGAGTGCACCGGCATTTGCTCAACTGGAAGCTCCGCAAAAATGGGATGCTGAATATGACATCGTGATCGTGGGAGGCGGCGCTGCCGGATTATCAGCTGCAACTGTGGCAGCTGATGAAAAGCTCTCAGCGGTCTTATTTGAAAAGCAGAGTTTCCTCGGTGGTTCCTCTGTACTTAACGGCGGAATGTTTACTGTTGCAGGGACAAAGGAACAGGAAAAACAGGGCATCAAAGATTCTCAGGAACTGTTTTTCAAAGACATGATGCGTGCGGGTAAGAATAAAAACAATCCTGATGTTGTCAAAGCTTTTGTTAAAACAGCAAACGAGCAATATGACTTTATTCTGAACAAGCTCAAACTTCATCCTGACATGGTGGTCCATCAAGGCTATCAAAGCGTTCCGAGATCCCATCATTTCGTGACTTCTCAAATTCTGACGGCTATGGCCGCTTACGCAAAGAAGGGCGGCGTCAAAATTGAGACAGGAGTTAAAGTACTCCGCTTGGTCTGGAATAAAGATCACAGTCGGATTGCAGGCGTTGAAATTGAGAGCAAAGGCAAAAAACAATTCGTATTGGCGAAAAAGGGTGTTCTTTTGGCTGCCGGCGGCTTCTCAAGAAATCCCGGATTGCTAGGCCGTTATAATCCTCCGCTTGAAAGTGCAGCTTCAATAGCCGGCGCCGGCACACAGGGTGATGGAATCTTGATGGGACTTTCTGTCGGGGCAGACATGCTTGATGTGGCTTATATCAAAGCGACATATGGATTCAGATTGAATCCGAAGCATATTGACGAGCAGTCTCAGTTGTACTGGTCCGGCGGCATTATCGTCAACAAAAACGTCAAGCGTTTTACAGACGAATCTCAGTCATACAAGGTCTTGGCAGACTTTGCTTTAGCTCAGCCTGAAGGAAAGAGCTATATTGTCTTTGACCGCCAAATGGCTGAAAACGACTTCAAGAACAATCCCCAGGGACGTATCTTGATCGAATCTATTGTTAAAGAAAACAAAGTTCCTGAATGGATTTTTGCGGGCGAGACAATCGAAGATGCGGCAAAGAAAGCCGGCCTTAATCCAAAAGAATTGGCGAAGACTGTTAAAGAATACAACGAAGGAATCAAGAATGATTCGGACGCATTCGGGCGTAAGACTTTGGTGGACACTAGCGGCAAACCTATCCCGTTAGATAAAGGACCGTTCTACATCATGCCCGCCACTGCGGCAGTTATCGCGACTTACTGTGGATTGAAGATTAACAAAGATGCCAAGGTTCAAAATGTATTCGGTGAAGTTATTCCGGGTCTCTGGGCTGCCGGGGAGATGACCGGCGGAGTTCATGGTGCGGGTTACATGTCTGGATCTGCCTTTGGAAAGGCTCAGACTTTCGGTCGTATTGCTGCAAAGGATATTGCTAAACAGAAATAAGTAACTTAACTTAGGCGGGGATTTAGTTAAGTCCCTGCCTAATCATTTGATTGGAGTCAAAATGAAACATCGCGTGAAAGTAACTGTGTTGGATACTCTGCTTTATGAAGATCTTCAGCGTGAGTATTGTCAAAATCCTTGCTCAGGCAAATGCCCCGTCTACAACAAAGGCGATGTTTTTGTCTTTTACCGTGAAGACGGTAAAGATAGTTTTTGGCAGTGCGGTTTGAATACTTTAGTGTCAACAGAAGGTGATCCGAAGGAAATCGCAGGTGGTCCGGATAAACCATTTTGCTCTGAGGCTTGGGATGCTATCTCAAGGTATATCTATACCGGTCTGCAAGGCGGTTCGATTATGAAGGGCTGGATGAAGGAAGAAAACACCATGATTGCTTGTTGTTCTGATGGGACGAGACCCGTCATTTTTAAAATCGAAAGGATCGATATATCCGATTAGAACATATGGGATTCTTGGCAATTATTACAAGAAATCTTGAGAGGTAACTTAATTACGAATAAGATTTTTCCAGTTGTTGCCGAGGGAGGCCAAACAAATTGACAAGGTAATTTGAAAGCAAGAAAGTTGTAATAAAAGTAGGGATCAAACTTTAGAAGTTATCCTTGAAGGTATTGATGTTTTATAGTTTTAACTTGGAAAACAACTAGTAAAGAAGCGACTTAATTCTTTAATTATCCTAGATGAACTTAAAACTTAGTGTCAAGAAATTCTTGCTGTCAGGTCTTTGTATCCTTCTTGTTGCATATGGTTCGAGTGTTGCGCTTTTCGGAAGTGGCTTCTTAGCGGAGTATTTATCTTATTTCAGTTCTGCATCTGGAGGAGGGTATAAAAATTGTATTCTTCCTCTCTTAGTTTTCTTTTTGTTTTCTGTTTGCTGTTTTTTTAGTAAATACACCTTTTGGTTTTTCCTTTTCCCGATATTTTTTCTAATGGATGCCTATTTTCCTATAGGCATCGTTTTCGGAATTCCTAACGACGGACAAGTCGCTTCAGCTTTTAATACAGATCCGGCAGAGGCAATAGAATTTTTTAAAGCAGTATTTGGCTGGACCATTGTTTTTCCAATCTCGGGGATTTTTGCCATCCTAGGCGCTTATTGTTTTACCTTTAAATTCAAGCTTGGTTGGAGTTCAAATAAATTTTTGATTTTTGTTCTTGTGACATCAATAGCTATATCGGTAGGAGCTTTTAAACCTATCCACGAGGGGTATAAGCATACTGTCACGGCCTTGAAGGGAATATCGGAATTAAAGAAGGCGGAATCCATTCAGTCGAAATGGCAAATCAAAACTGCACATCCCACTAAACAGATTTATGTATTGGTTGTAGGCGAGAGTGCTCGAAGAGATTACATGCATGCTTATGGGTATCCCATCTCCAATACTCCGTTTATGGAAAGCAAAGGCACTTTGATAGAAGGGGCTGTCTCTGCAGATGACTACACCATCCCGTCGATTCAAAAGATGCTGACTCTTTCGAAAGCAGCGAATCACTCTAAGGACAACGCTAATCTTGAATACAACGTTATAGACGCGGCGAATTTGGCTGGATTTGAAACTTATTGGTTTTCCAATCAAGGGAAGATCAATAAAAAAGATACACCGATCACAGTAATTGCGAACCGAGCTCGCCACAAGCAGTGGCTTAAAGAGTCTATGGACAGGTCAGAGAAAGTGTCTGATTCGCAATTAATCCCTCTTCTCAAAAAAGCTGTTAAATCAGATGATTCTGGTAACAGCCCCAAACTCATTGTTCTTCACCTTATGGGTTCGCATTCCGCCGTTTGCGAACGGCTTATTGAGCAACCTCTTTTAGGGGCTGTTAAGAATCAATATTTCCAAGATCCTCTATGTTACGTTTCGTCAATCAAACAAACAGACGGTCTGTTGGAAAAAATTGATCAAATACTTACGGACAGTGGAAAAACTTATTCTGTCGTTTATTTGTCAGATCATGGCGTTTCACACAATGAGATCCAGGGAAAAATCGTAATGAATCACGCATCCCCCGCTTCGAAGCACAGGTCAATTCCCTTATATAAATTTGAAGATGGTGAGGCCAATCTTCAAAAAATAAAAGCGCGAAAGTTTATGTCTAATCTGACGGAGGGGATTTTGTACTGGTTAGGTATTGACACGAAACAAGTTAGCAACCCAAGAGACCTGTTTTCTGGAGAAGATCAAAAAGATGAAAGAAATGAGCTAGAGAAGCTTTCGGGCAGAAGATTGGACCCCTATATAGATATTCGAGGAAAATAAAAAAACAGTACGTCCGGAGGTCCTATAGAGAAGAGGTCTCGGCTAGGATTCCCAGATGGCTTAAGGTAGGAAGGAAAAGTTGGGGTTTATTCGTTCAAACCTTTTCTGACGATAAATTCGCTGATCGCTCTTTGGGCTCTTGCCTCTTTGCCCATTTTTTCCTGTTCCTTGGAACAGTGCTCTGCTTTAATGAGTTTGTCATCCTGCCAGCCATAGCATTCTAATTTTTTTCCGTTAAGAGTAACCATGCCTGGCTTTCCGATAACAAAGCCTGAACCAGACCAGCCTATGAAAGAGACCGCTCCTTCTTCGATATCTTTAGCAAAAAGATTCCTTCCTTTTTCGTTTCCCAGAACTTTGCCGGTAGACATCACTAAAAGGGATGGAAGTATGTCTCTGTGAGAGACCCATCGATTAGTATCCACGGATGCTCTCAATTTTTGATCCGGGAGCCAAAATAAGACGGGTACACCATAAACATGATGCCAATTGCCCTCAGATTGATAATTCATTCTAGCGTTGTGGTCTCCCGTTGCGGCCACGATAGTATTTTTTAGCCAGCCCTCATCCTTGAGGTCAAGGATAAAGTTCCCCAGAGAGTTTGCTGCGTATTGATAGGTCTGGAGAAGCAATTCCATGTTGCCTTCATAAGAACCTTCAATATTGACGATCTTTGGTAATTTTTTAAGATCAACTTTAGAAACTTTTTCGCCGTCAGGTACCTTGAATGGAGGATGGTTTGTCGTAGACAACATCATGATGAATACAGGTCTGCCTGTACCTTCGGCTTCTTTTAGCAAATCTTCAGCGAACTTAAACATCCATTTGTCGCCGATACCCCAAGGGCTCTTTTCAGCATTCGGAAATTTTTCTCCGATAGCAGCTTGACCATAGATCTCTTCGAACCCATAGAACTTAAAGGTGTCATTGATCTGACGCCAAGGTTCAGGACAGCCTGTCAGGAAGATGGTTCTGTAACCGGCTTCTTTAAAAGCACGTACTTGGGAGAATGAGAGTTCTTTTCTTCCGTAGATGCTTTGAGAAATCGGACTGATCGGGGTGTCAAAAAGGAGTCCTTCTAATGAAGGGAACGTTCCATTTTCAATACTAACACTCTTGCGAAAGACAACTGCGTCTTTCAATGCATCTTCTAAGGCTCCCAATGTATTATTTACCAATGAGTCATGAGAGTTAAAAATGTCGCCGCTCATGGATTCCATGACGGCAAAGACGACATTAGGTCTAAAACTTAATTGTGTGGATGTATTTGTCCTAACAGCTAAATCGTTTTTAGCTTCCTCGATGTTCGAATAGCCGAATTTAGTGAGCGCTTGAGAAGGTTCTCCTTTGATTTGAAAATTTCTCCAGGCTTTCGTGGCTTCGTATAAAGCAGCAGCTCCGTTAGGTACAGAGGCATTGATCAACTGGACTTTACTGACAGCGAAATCTTCCTGTCTCAGAGGGAATTTTCCAATCGAACCGCGAATAAAAAAAGCCAAGAGAAGAACGCTTGTCACTCCCAGCAAAGCAAGGGTGAGAGCTTTGGGATTGGCCTTAATGCGGTTAAAGGAGAAGGCAGAGATAAGCAAAGGAGCCGCAACGCCGGCGAACAAAACGAACAAATAACTGAAGATGGGCCAATCATGCCAAAGAGTCTGCAGAATTGCCTTGGTGTCATCTTGTAAAAAGCCGAAGACCAAGGGGCTAATCGGTGTTTTATAGAAGCTGAAAAATCCGAAATTGACAGCATCCAATAACACCATACAGGTAAGTCCAAGACCGGCAAAGAGAGTGGAATACTTGTAAAAAAACGGTTTCCAATAAGCGAGAAGAAGGATTAAATAGGCCGGAACTAAACTCAATGAAAGCCATTTAGCGTCAACCCTTAAACCCATCCAAAGCGCGGGAAGGGCAGAGCTCGCATTGACCGCGTCAATTCCTTTAGAAAAATAAAAAAGGAAGAATGCTCTGAATAAAGAGAGGACGGCAAGGGCTGAAATGAAAAGGACAACGAATTTTAAGAAATGGGCATACCATTGCTTACGTCGATCGTCAGCCATATTTTTAAATTGTATGGATGTAATACTCATGTCGATTCGCCATCATAATAGAAAATGGCTTTCCCACTTAACGGGAGAAGAATAAAAAATAATAGCCTTTTTAGAAATTGAATTCTAAGGACTCTTTGCCTCTTCTTTTTAACGTTTCCACAAACGTTCTTTTGAACTTATTCCATTGTCTTTCTATCTTTCTTCGACCGAAGAAAGGAATATATTTCGCAAGAGGTATAGCTTCGGGGCTGCCGAAGCCGTCAATGACAATCAAACGTTTGATTCGACCTTCTCGGTCACAATAAACCATTAGATTGCCGGCATGAAGATCGCAAATAATGATGTTTTTGCTCGTGAGTTCCTTGTAGAGATCTCTTAGATAGCGCTGAAGTTCCTCCAATTGGGTTGCTGTCGCATGCCCGACAAACTCCTCAACGCGGAAAGCAAAAAGGTCTTCCTCCGGTTGGTCTTTAATAAGTTCTTGTTCAATGACGAGTTGGCCGTTGTAGTAATAGCCATCGTAGAATATCGGAAGAAAAGAAGAAGTGACTCCTCTCTTCTTTAAAAATTTAAAGTATTCAATTTCTCTAGCGGTTTGTCGTGACGGTCCGAATTTGCTTATCTCGAAGCAGGACAAAGGGTTCTCTAAATTTTGCACACACACTCTTTCGGAACCGGAGGCCAATACAGGGCCAAGAAGGCGGGATATATCAGACTCGTTTACTGCCGTCATCCTAACTTTTTGAAATTCAATAATATCAGTAGACGGAAAATTATAAATTATTAGTGAAAACTCCGTTAAGGATGAATGAAAAAGTAATAGGTACAACTGTTGATTGGATTAATTTAAGCGTCAAAGTTTTCGGTTAAAGGTGGGAAGGGCAGCTTCTGGTTAGATCGATCCAAAGCAAGTTAAAAAGAAAACCTCCAGAAATGCAAACCTTGGGTCCTCTGAAATTAAAAAAGACCGGTCTCGAAGTGAGACCGGCCGTATTTTCCGAACAGACAGAAAAATCCTATTTCTTCTTCAAGTATCTAGATGTCTCATCCAACACTTGTTTAAGGTAACCGGGGATCGAAGCGTCTTGGGACGGGTTATAGCTTGGATCCAAGCAGGAAAGAATACCTAATTCATTAATTAGAACGATTCGATTCTTCTCGACAAACGCATCTTTCGAGTAGTTGCTGACATAAACAAATGATCGTTCTTTGTCAGGAACCAACAGGTCTTTACCGACGCTGTAATCACTAACGGGGTTCTTGCACCCTAGAACTCTTGTCAGGATCGTGGGCACCACGTCGAGAGCAGAAGTTCTGTATTCGATGTCTACAGAATCTTTTCCTGGCCACTTAACGATCAAAGGAATTTGCGCCTGATATTTTGTGAAATTTCCGTTATGGCCCCAGAAATTCTTACGGTTATCGTTGAACTCCTCTCCGTGGTCTGAGCTGATGACGACAATCGTTTTATTCATATCAACCGTTTTACCGAGGAACTCAAGCGCTTTGCCTAGGTTTTTATCGGTGTAAAAGACGGAGTTCTTGTACCGATTCAAATAAGGAGTCGGATCGAAATCGTTTGAAAGCTTAATTTGATTCACTTCTTTCCAATACGGCTTGAAGACTGTAGATTCCTCAGTTTCCGGGAATGCCGCAGCGTGTACTGAATCTAAGAAAAGGAATGCAAAAAACGGTTTGTCTTTCGGGAGTTTCTGAATCCATTCTTCCATATCATGTATGGAGGCCTCATCCTTTTCCATAGGATTGGAACCCGGTGAATTTAATCTTATGTCAGACATCGTCGCAAAAACGGTTTGATTAAATTCGGGCATCGTCAAGGTCGCAGAAGCAAAAAGACCAATTTCGTAGCCGCGAGTTTGCAAAGCCTTAATCAAGGCAGAACCGGATTTAGAGGCCTTTGAATTATCCCAATAGGTTCCGGGAATGCCGCTGAAAAGAGTAAAGATTCCGTGTCTTGTGTTGATGCCGCCGGAGTAATGATCCTTAAAGTTGATGGCGTTTTTCGAAAAAGCCGAGACGTTCGGCATGATTGTTTCGTCCACCATGTCGTACCTTAACGAATCCACAATTAAGAAAACGATGTTATAGCCATCACCGCCCGAACACTGCAACGGATTTAAGGGGTAATTCATAACTCCTTTTCCGTCGGTTTTTTTAAAGGTATAAATTTGGTCTCTTGAAACCAAGCCGGTTTTAAGCAGAAGTTTATTGAAATGAAGCGGTCTATTAATGGGAAGATTTTCTTCAACTTTCGTAATTTGCTGATTGTGGAATGCAAAGCCGAAACCATAAATTCCCTGGCAGATCAACAAACCGACAAACATTATCGAGAGGCAATAAGATGGTTTGAGCGCAAGTTTGCGTTCGGATAGTTTAGAAGCCCCCCAAAAGCATAAAAGAGAAGCAAGAAGACAAACTCCGATTAAGGCAAAAATCTCAAAAAGCATTCCGGTTGAAAAACTGACGACTTGTCCTCCGCCTAACAGTGTCATTTGAAGCATGGCAATATTCAAATGAAGCCGGAACTGCTGATAAACAAAGCTGTCCGCAACAAAGAACACCAAAAAGACCGAGAGAACGAAGTACGTCAGCCAAGCCGTAGTTTTTCTTGCGAAGAGTGCAAGCAGAGCGAAAGGCGCTGCTAAAACTAAATTTAGGAAGAAGTAATAGAAAAAGGAATAACCAAAAAAGTAACAGAGCCCCCAGACAGACAGTTGACTAATGTCTTCCGGAAGAAGGAAACGGTAACTTATGACGGAAAATAGAAGCCCCAAAAAAAGGGGGTAGTACAAAAAGAAAGACAGCTTTTTAGAGTTCATGAGCGTTTTTTCCTTACTTCCTAGCATCCGAGGACTTCTTCATTTCACACGCAATAAGATACCGGTAGAAGGTGGTATGGAAAGCAGATACTCCGATCAGAAATCCTTTCCAGCCGTCCAGAAAACCTCTTCGTATGACGTAATGTCGTAAAAAAGCCCATGTGCCATGCCCCAGCCCACGCAAAGGACTTATCTTTTTATTTTTTCCCAGCATCGTTTCTGCGCCTAATTCGGCATATTGCTTTTCTTTTGCCATCAGGGTTGCCAAGGTGGGGAAAGAAAAATGCTTGAAAGAATTCTTAAGTTTTTCGACCTCTCCGGATGTGGTGAAACCTTCGTGTACTTTTCTATCCGTATATCTGTAGTCGGATTTTTTGAACAAAACGGCGTGGCGAAAATCGGGATTCCACCCAGAATGGAGGACGGGTTCCCCGAGGAGATAGGTTAATCGGTTTGCCAAATAAGCAGATGCCGTCGGATTTTTCAAAACATCGAGGATCTCTTCAGCGAGTTCCGGGGTGCAAACTTCGTCGGCGTCAAAGCAAACAATCCAATCGGAAGTAATGTGATCAAGGATTCTGTTCCTTGTGGTGCCGAAGCCGTCAAATTTAACGTCGATCACTTCGCAGCCTAAAGATTTAGCAATTTCTTTTGTGTTGTCTGTTGATCCCGTGTCGGAAACAACGACTTTGGGACACCATGAAAGGGCACGGATACAACGTTCGATCGAATGCTCTTCGTTTTTCGCCATGATGTAGGCGGTTAAGCTGGGAGCCTCTGGAATATTTTTAGTTTGCATTTTCTTTTCGTGCGAGTTCACATACTTGGATAAGTTTCTTAATATGCTTCTTTAATGAAAAATCGACCAAGAATTTCTCTGAAGGCAGTTCTTTTGCCCTCTCCTGCATTGAACTTTTATGTTTTAAACAGTTCCGAATCGATACATCGAGGGAACCAATGGAGAAGGGGTTGAATTCCTCTTTCACCTCCGGAGATATATAGTCCTTGCAGCCAAGATTTTCAGATATGACAACAGGGACGCCCATGCAAAGTGATTCAATAGGGACCAATCCAAAAGGTTCGTAGGTAGATGCAAGAATAGAAAAGTCGGCTTGTGAATATAGAGGAGCCATATTTTTCTCATATCCTACATAGCAGATGTTCCTATAATTTTTCTTCGGGATTGGACGACCAGCGACAGCCAAAGCAACCGGGAGATCTGTTTTTTCAAAGTATTCTTCAAGGAGATTGAAGCCTTTTCTGGCATGACTGGAGGAAACAAAAAGAAAAATTGTTTTTCCCTTTAGCAGAGGAAAGGACGACAGGGAGCGAGTAGAACCGGTTTCTCCAGAAGAGGTGTTTTTGGGATCAAAAACATCTAGATCTACAGGAGGCGGAATAAAAAAAAGTTTTTCCCTCGGGACAGAGTAATAAGTGAGGATCTCTTGTTCAACCAAAGGCGAATGAGCAACTACACATTTCGCTTCTTCATAGGAGGTTTTTTCAAAAGGAAGCACAAGTCGATCAAAAAAACTTTTTTTCTTTCCCGTAGCTTTAAGAAATCCGGGGTGCGTTCCGCCGCAGATAACCACATCGACGTTTTTAGAGCGGCAGCAACCGAGCATCACATCAACAGGATACGTCTTCCTAAGTGAGGGAAGAACGAAGGAAACGTAAAAATCTCTTAACCTTTTGGGCAGAAAAGAAGTGTTAATTTTTACGGCTTTGACTAAGGATGCCTCTTGGAGGCTCTGATCAATCTTTCTCGTAAAAACAGTGACTTCATGTCCGGAGGCAACGAGTCCTCTGATTATGTCCAACGTGTAACGTTCCATGCCCCCGCTGTTGGCTAATGCGTTACAAACAATACCAATCTTCATACTCAGTTTTTAGGAGAATTTAAAACGAAGAAATGAACTTTCACCAAACCCATCTCTGTTCTCGCGAGCCAAAACTAGTAAACAGCCAAGCGTCCCCCAATAATACTTTATGACTGCGGAATTGCCGAAATTGTATTCAGTGAATCCTTGGAGAATGAACGCCAACGTACAGCCAAATATCAAAACATGGTAGGGTGAGAGCTTTCTGACGGAATTTCTGAAAGACGACAGAAGAAGGTACCCGAATAAAAGAACAAAGCCTAAGAAGCCAACAATCCCATTTTCTGCAAGCATCTGCAGAAAATTGTTGTGAGAGTGATTTTGTCTTTCCTTAGCCTGCGGTGATTTGTACTCGTTCAAGTATTTCGGCGCGTACTGTCCAAGACCGACGCCCAAGACTGGATGGTCCTTGAACATCTCATAAGCAGACTGCCACATTAGGACTCTTTCGGTATTCGATTGTAAGGTTTTGCTCGTGATGCTTTCAGCCCTGTTCTGTAGCTGCGGAGAATTTAAAAACACCAAGGAAGTACCGATCGCAAAAGCGATTAAAAAAATGACTTTTTTAATTGAACAATCGTAAAGAAGAGTTATGAGGGGAAGCGTTATTGCTAAGGCTAACCAAGCTCCTCTGGTTTCATTTAATAAAAGACCAACAAAAGCGATTAAAAATAAGACGATGGTGACGACTAAAGTTTGGCGTTTTTGTTTCCAATCTAAAAGGAATGCGTACAGGATGGGCAAAGTAATAATGAGGAATCCGGCTAAGGTCATTGGATGCCCGTAAAGCCCTTTTAATCGCAGGCTGTCTCCATGTACCAAAATTCCTCCGATGACATCGATAATGCAAGAAAGAATGGTCAGGAGAAGAAAGAAAGAAACATATTTTCTTTTAGCAAAAAAGAACAATATGACAAACAATGGAGCGGTTCGGTAAATAAACTGTCCCAGAAAAATTTTGAGAGCTCGCAGCGGTTCATTGCTTCCCAGTGCTGAAAGCAGGATGGTCGCCCAGAAGACAACTAAAAGGATAAAAAGATTTTTATTTTGAGCCCATGCCTCGCACAATGCTTGCTTATCAGTTGAGCCTTTTGACTGGAGCAACTGCAAAACAAGAAAAAAAACTGCAATACCCAATGCAATATTTGCTGCCGCTATAGACAGACATTGAAGCAACAAAAATAAACTAAAAAAGACGAAAGCAGCACGTTCGAGTCTTTCCAGTCCTGATAAAAAGTTCATATGATGTAGAAGGGCAGTTATTGAGTAAGCAAAAACAAGAAAATTTTAAGGGAATTTTGAAAAAATATTTTTTTAGTCCTACCTCTCCTTTTTTCAGTTCTACTAATCTCTTATCCGATAAAAGATGTAATCATTTAATTTCTACAGAAGGGACTTGAATGCCAGGATTGGGCGGACATATCCAACTAGCTGAGATGAGTGGATAGTTCGGAGACTAAAAAATAAAACCCGGCATGAGCGGCCGGGTTTCAGTATTACAGAACGACTTATTTCTTAGCTTTGGCTCTTGCTTTGCGGGCTGGTTTCTTAGGGGCGTTAACAGCGTCCTTGAAAGCTTTACCAGCAGAGAACTTGGGAACCATAGCTGCGGGGATCTTGATTTCGACTCCGGTCGAGGGGTTGCGGCCAGTGCGTGCTTGACGCTGGCTGGCATAGAACTTACCAAAACCGATCACTGTATACTCACCGCCCCCAGCAACAGTCTTTACGATCGTGTTGGTATATGCGTTAAGAACCTTAGCAACCTCTGTTTTGGCCAGACCGGTTTCGGAAGCAACTGCTTCGATCATTTCAGTCTTATTCATTGGAATTCTCCTATGAGAGCTGTTTGTGTTCACGTGAACCTCTGTATCTTACCCTTATTTACATTTGTCTAGAAGTTTTTGAGCGCTTTGTTCTGAACAAGTTCCGAAGAAAGCATCTATTTACAACAAATGACGGTAAGAAAGTGGCGGACTTGGCCATTTAGAAGTGATTACCACAAGTTCTTTTCCTGGCAAGGAAGTTTTACAAACGGATTTTCGTTGCCTTGAATTCTCTCAATTCTTTTCGCTCGCACGCATTCCCATTTATCTACCGGATACTGCTTATCCCAGGCGTTCATTAATCTTTCCTGTTCTGAACTGAGTTTAAAAAGAGGATAAGCGTAAGCCATGTATCTATAAGTGCGAGCGATAGGTCCTCTGGCACGAACGGGCGGTTCGACCTTATTTTCTGAAATTTTCATTGAGCAAGAGCCGAATGAATTTTGTGCAGAGGCAGGAAGGATTCCGAAATTTTTATTGCCTCGCTCCGCATTGACTGCACCGATCGCAGGATAAAGATTGTACATATCACTTTGCATATATCTGAAAGTGGTATTTGCCTTCTCAGCACATTTCCGGCCTTTGAAAGGCATACCTCTGTTGTCGATGCAGAGAGGAGAGCCCTCTCTCCATTCAGCAAAGAACCGCCCAAAGTTTTCAGCCGGCACGACATGCTCCCATTCCATTTTCTCAGCGCGTTTTTTGTGCTTCATGCTCAAAAAACTGTTGGGCAAATCGATGAATTTTTCTTTATCAAAAGATGCCCCACAATATATTGTGACACGTCGGTCATAAATAACATTGTGTTCCAACGCTTTCTTTGCCTTATTGAAACTTTGGAAGGTTTGGTTTCCACGAGAAGAATCGAAGTCTGAGGCCTCCGTGGTGTTAAGGAGAAAAAGGGAAGAAACAATTACGCCCGAAATCAAGAATTTCATAGGGGCGGAAGAAATAGTACAAAACATACTGCAATTAATTGTTTTTAAATTAAAAGAAAGAAATTTGACTATAAGTTGTCGCGCTTTCAGACTATTGACAAGTCACCTTCCCAGAGGGCAAAAGAAAAACTTCATTTTGGCCAAGGCGTAAGGCAGTGCGGAAGATTCAATTTTTCCCTAATCAGGGAAAATTGGGCAAAACAAATTTGCCATTAGTTTTTGTCTAAAGTTCACTCCTTCCGTGAACAGTAATCTGTGAGACTCATAGCCTTCTTATCTTTTTCGCTTAAGATTGGATTCGAATCGGGATCCAAAGGCCACTGTACATTTAGTACCGCATCGTTCCACAACAATCCGCCTTCATCCTCGGGATGATAATAATCCGTACATTTATATTCAAAATGGGCGACTTCAGAAAGTACATAAAAGCCATGAGCAAAACCCGGCGGGATCCATAACTGATTGCATTTTTCTCCGGTCAAAGTGACGCCATACCATTTACTGAAGGTTTCGGAATCTTTCCTCAAGTCGACTGCCACATCGAAAACTTCTCCAAGAATAACGGAGACAAGTTTTCCCTGCGGAAATTGTTTTTGAAAATGGAGTCCTCTTAACGTACCTTTTGTAGAAAAAGAGCGGTTATCCTGAACAAACTCATAGTCAATCCCGGCGGTTTGGTAACGTTCCTTTTGCCACGTTTCTAAGAAAAACCCTCTGTTGTCCCCAAAAACTTTTGGCTGAATTTCTAGGAGTCCTTTGATCGGGGTCTCAATTATCTGCATTTTTCTTTCCTATCAAATTAAGGAGATACTGACCGTAAGCATTTTTCTTCTGAGAATCTGCTAACACTTTTAATTGTTCGTCTCCGATGAAACCGCTAGCCCAGGCAGATTCTTCAGGAGAGCCGATCATTAAGCCTTGCCGTTCCTGAACTGCATGAATGAAAGAGCTTGCTTGCAGGAGGGATTCAAACGTTCCGGCATCCAACCAGGCTACGCCTCTTTCGATTACTTCAACCTGCAATTTATTGTTGGTCAGGTAAGACTTATTTATATCTGTGATTTCGAGTTCTCCTCGTTGAGAAGGAGTTAATGACTTGGCAATTCGAATGACTTGCTGATCGTAAAAATACAGCCCTGGGATGGCATAGGGAGACTTAGGCTTAGAAGGCTTTTCTTCTATGGAAATAGCTTTGTTGGTTTCATCGAACTCAACGACACCGTACCGTTCAGGGTCATTGACACGATATCCGAAAACGGTCGCGCCTTCGGATTTCGTCATGGCTTTCTTGGCCTGAGTTATCAACCCGTTACCATAAAAGATGTTGTCTCCGAGAATCAAACAGGTGGGACTATTCTTAATAAACTGTTCCGTGATGATGAAAGCTTCTGCCAAACCCGCAGGTTTTTCTTGGACGAAGTATTCAAAATTACAACCGAGCTGTTTTCCATCAGAGAGAAGATTTTGGAATAAATGCTGCTGGTCCGGTGCAGTAATTATCGCTATATCCTTGATTCCGATTTGAATAAGCGTACTAAGCGGGTAATAGACCATCGGTTTATCGTAAACAGGAAGAAGCTGCTTACTGATAGCCTTAGTTAAGGGTGCAAGACGCGTCCCGGATCCCCCAGCTAGGATTATTCCCTTCCACGTAGACATTTATCTCTCCTCGTAATTTTGTTTGATCCAATCCTGATAACTACCGTTCTTAACATTTCTGACCCATTCTTCATTGTTCAGGTACCAAAGAACGGTGTCACGAATGCCTTGATCAAAATTGAATGAAGGAGACCATCTGAGTTCCTTTTTGATTTTCGAAGCGTCAATGGCATAACGGAGGTCATGCCCCGGACGATCTTTTACAAACGTAATTTGCTCTGAGTAAGACTTTCCGTCGCTGCGAGGGCATTCTTTGTCCAAAATCTTGACAACGGCTCCGACAACTTCCAGGTTGTTTTTCTCGCAGTTGCCGCCGACGTTGTAGGATTCACCAGGAACGGCTTTTTTCAAAATAGTTGAAATTGCATCACAGTGGTCATTTACGTGGAGCCAATCACGAATGTTTTTACCGTTGCCGTAGATAGGCAGAGGTTTTCCTTCGATAGCATTTAAGATCATTAAGGGAATTAATTTTTCAGGGAATTGTCTCGGACCATAGTTGTTGGAACAATTCGATATTAGTGTCGGCAAACCGTACGTTTCATGAAACGCTCGCACGAAGTGATCGCTTGAAGCTTTAGAAGCAGAGTAGGGACTATTCGGCGAGTAGGCAGTTTCTTCTGTGAACGGAGCGTCCTCGAAGCCGAGGGTTCCGTAGACTTCATCAGTTGAGATGTGATGGAACCTGAACTGTCTCTTTTTCTCTTCTTCTAATGAGCGCCAATAGTCTAAGGATTCAAGAAGTAAATTTGTCGTACCAACTACATTGGATTGGACGAAGGAGTTGGGGTCAACGACAGAACGGTCTACATGAGTTTCTGCAGCAAAGTTTACGATTGCTTGAGGTTTAAATTCTCCCAAAATTTTATTTACTAAAGCTCTGTCTCCAATGTCTCCGCGAACAAAAGAATAGTTTGTGTTTCCCTTGACGGAGGCCAAATTCTCTAAATTGCCGGAATAAGTTAGCTTATCGAGATTCAATATGGAATCTCCCTTAGCAGTTCTTCTTAAAATAAAATTTGAGCCGATGAATCCGGCGCCGCCTGTTACCAATAGCCTCATTTCTTTGATCCTAGGTTAAAAAAGGACGCGTCCGCTGGGATGAACGGGATGGATAAAAAATTCGTTATCTCTGTCTCTGACAGTGGTTTTTCTTTTGAAAAGAATAAGATTCTGCTCTCGTCATAAAAAGGCTCCAGGACAACATCAGGTCTATTTGTAACGATTTTTGTATTAAGAGCCAAAGCCTCAGGGATTCTAAAAGAGTAGCCTTCATCGGGCGCAAGTCTCCAAAGGTCGATTACAGCTTTACTTGCCCCGACAAGTTTCAAATAATCTTCGTAAGAAATAATCTTGTTATCAATCTCATAGCCTTCAAGCGTTGGAGCTTCGTAACCAATAAGAAGGATCTTTACCTTTAATTTTGCTTGACGAAATCTTCTCAATAGTGGTTTTAACAATTCTGCTCTAGAGTGGCTATAGCCAGCAAGAAAACATACGTCATAAACTTTTTCTCTTGTAGAGTAAGGCAAGAGTTTTTCTTTGTTTACCTTATTCATTTCATAAGGCACATTGTACATAGCTGCGGTTTTCCGATCGTAAACAGAAACCTTGATACGATTGGCTAGAGAAAAATCCAAAATTTTTTTGAATGATGGCAACTGGTCAGTTTTAATGACGTCGTAGTACCTTATCTCAAAATCGCATAGAGGGAATTTTCTTTTCAAAAATTTAAGAAGGTCCAGAGAGAAGAGACCTACGATAAATAACTTTTTTTTATTATCAGATGGGACAATTTTTGGCAGAAGTTTCTGTAAAGAAGCGTTATTTTTTTGAATAAGATTGACTGTCTCTGCTCCCTGAATAACAACATCTCCATCGTTGACATAATGGAAAGTCATTATCTCCGAGCATACGATATTACCGATAAAGAATAAGTCCCTTGAAGCGGTATGATTCAGAAAGTTTTCGAAACTTTTCGTGATGCTTGTCTTATAGTACTTACCGCAAACAAGGGAAGCTAAGGCAAAAAGTATTGGTTTGATCTTACGGGACTTGAGTACCGCAGGGAGCCGGAAAACAACTCCTTCGACTTCGTCTGAAAAAAGACGAGAAAGGGGCGGTAACTCCTTGAGTCGAACCTCCTTTCCAACAAAGGCTTCTTTCGTAGTACAAGCAATCTCGCCGTTATCTGGGTAAAGATGTATTACAGACATCGTCAAACTTTAAGTAAATGAAAGATCTTCCCTGTAGTGTAAGCTGATTGCATAATAGTAGTGTCGTTGTTGCTTCTGGGTTCCAGCGGACAAAGTCATTTCCTGTGAGAGATTTAATTTCTCTGCGTTACGAAAAAAACAGCCAAGACCCTTTAATGGGACAGGTTTTGGACTTCGTCAACAAGACCCCTCATATCAAGACAGTTATTTTAAGCACTCATTGGCACGCTTTTGTCAATTCCAAGCATCGTTCTTATGAATTGTTGTGCTATAAAAATGGAAATTAATTAACGACATTAAGTCATTTGTTAATCTAGGCAGTTGAAGAACTCATCAAAAATAAGAAAAAGGTAATTCTTTTTCTTCATGTACTTCAACCCCCTGCCAATCCAAAGAATTGTTTGAAAAGCCGACCATCCAAAAAGATGTAGGAATATTTAGTTTTCTAAGAAGGAAGGAAAAACGAATGACGATCAAATCAATGAGATGATCAGAAACATTGCGAAAAAACATCCTTCCGAGACTGTTGTAGGCACTTCAAAAGAGATATTTATATCGTCCGAGATAGAAATAGGATCTACTACTGGGACGATAATCACCTAACTAATGCGGGTAGATTAGTAGGAAAGGAATTTATTAAAGGGATCAAACGCTAGAAAGACGTCCAAGTTTTTAGGTGAGCAAGAATAAGTTTTTAAAAGACCTTGGTCCGCATAGGAGCGAATTCTCATAAAATGCCCTGTTGTTTCAAAACACATGGGTTATTTTTCTCGCTCAGCCCACAACGGAAAAGAACTATGTTCTTACCCTGACTGTTTCCTCTCAGGAATAATGCCTGAAGATTTTGTTTTTTACGGGTGTCAACTTGTTTAATTTCGCTTTTGTTACTATTAACGCTCTTTTGTTAGGCCTCGGATCGCTTTGCTTGGGCCTTCGCAGCATTGCTTCTGCCGGCGTTCTTGCTGGTTGGGACAAAGGCCAACTTCTTATTTTTTCTAGCTATACCTTCGGTTTATTTACCCTTATTGCGCTAGTTCTAGGTTCAATATTCCTTGCCTATCCTTTGCTCAGAAAGAATAAAAAAACTTCTCTTTGGAATTACGATTTTTCTAGATTGGATAATTCTGATCTACCTGGCTGCCGACGCTTTTATTTATCCTTTGTACAGCACACATTTGAATTTTGCAATGATTCAAATGACATTTCTCGGGGGCGGAAGAATCGTTTCGTTTTCTCTTCCGATGATATTTGAAATTGCAGCTTGGATATTAGGTTTAGGGCTGCTGTCTTGGTTATTTACCTTTTTATCTTTCAAGTTGGCGACCTTCAAAAAGCTATCGCTCACGGCTTTGGTTCTGGTTTTTGCCGGCTTTTGTTTTTCCAATCTCTGTTACTCCTGGGGATTTGCTAATTTCAACACGCGACTCGTTTCCGTTTTTGACAAGATTCCGCTCGCTCGCCCCCTTAGGATGAACACGCAGCTTCAAAAGCTCGGATTAATAGACAAAAAAGCTATCGACGCAAGAAAGGTCTCTTTAGACGAACACGGAAAATTAAACTATCCGCTCAATCCTTTGGTGTGTAAGCCCTCAAAAGATTACAACATTCTTTTTCTGTTTGTAGACACCCTTCGGTACGACATGCTGACAGAAGAGGTTATGCCTAATACCTGGAAATTTGCCTTAAAAAATTCAAGGTTTAATAACCACTATTCGAACGGGAATAATACAAGGCACGGTATTTTTTCATTGTTTACCGGGCTTCCTGGAAATTATTGGACAGGCTCCTTGTCGAGCGGAACTCCCGGGATTTTGCTAACAGCGCTCCAGAGGAGAGGCTATGAAATAGGGATTTTTGCCGGCGCACCGTTGAATATGCCAGAGTTTCATAAGTCCATATTTGCAGGGATTTCTAATCTTCAAATCTATCCAAGAGGAAAAGGCGCTGTCGATTCCGATGCATTTGCCGTAGAAGATTTTGAAAAGTGGCAGTCTTCTCTCAAACCCGGCTCCCGCTTCTTTAGTTTCATTTTCTTCGACTCTGTGCATGCATATAGTTTTCCAAAGGAATCGAAGTACGAGGTATTTAAGCCATATTGGGGATCGATTAATCATATGGAACTGAATAATTCCTTTGATCCCGCTCCTTACCTGGCAAGATACAAAAATTCCGTCCGTTACGCAGACGACCTCATCCAAAAAGTTTTGGATTATTTAGAAGAAAAGCATCTTCTTGATGAAACGATAGTGGTTATCAGTTCTGACCACGGTGATGAATTTAATGACAATAAGCTGAATTTTTGGGGCCACGGAGGAAACTTTACGGATGCTCAAATTAAGGTCCCTCTGGTGATTCATTGGCCCGGTAAGAAACCTGCCAACATTGAATACATGACTTCACATCTCGATCTTGTACCGACCTTGCTGCCTGAGGTTCTGGGATGTGAAAACCCCACGGAAGATTATTCAGTCGGAATGTCTATCTGGAAGGAAGCGGGGCGTCGGAATTGGGTGTACTCCAAAGGATGGAGCAGAGACGCTTTTGTTGAGCCCAATAGGATTGTTCTAATCAACGCCGCAGGTGCATTGGAGTTTTTGGACAAAACTTATCGTCCGTCAAAGGATAAAACTATCCCTGCATACATTCCAGAGGTTTTGAAGGAGAATTCCAGATATCTCAAATAGATGTTTTGAGGTACTTGGCCAGTTCTTCTTTCCATTCAGGCATGGGCGCTAGCCCCAACATTTGAATGACCCTTTTCTCCAGCCGAGAATTGCTCGGCCGGGGAGCAGGGCGCACAAATTCTTTCGATGTACACGGAACCACTTTCTGGTGTAATCCAGACAATTCAAAAATGGTCTTTGCAAAGTCATACCATGTCGCGGAGCCTTCACAGGTACCGTGAACAACACCTTTGTAATCAGTTCGTAATAAGTCTTTTATGAGGTATGTCACTGCAGACGTGCTTGTCGGATTGCCTATTTGATCGTTGACAACTTTTATCTCGCTTAAATTTTTCTCGGCAAGAGAAAGCATTGTATCTACGAAATTTTTGCCATTGTTGCCGTAAAGCCATGCGACTCTGACGATCAAATGATTAGGGCAAAGCTGCCTAATGAATTGTTCTCCGGCAAATTTAGTCTGTCCGTAAACAGTTTTACCTCCATTTGCGACGTCAAATTCATGATAGGGTCGAGAAAAGTCACCTTCAAAAACATAATCTGTCGAGATACTTATTAAACGAGATCCGACCGTGCTGCAAGCGAGTGCTAAATTTCTACATCCCCATGCGTTGACCATCCAGGCGAGATCTTTTTCTGTTTCGCAGGCATCCACGTTTGTAAAAGCCGCGCTGTTTATTACGGTATCCGGCTTATTTTGTTTGCAAAAATTTAGGACTGCGTTTTCGTTAGAGATGTCGAGATCACTTCGGCCGGTCAGAAGCAGATCATGAGAAGACAGTTTCGACGCGAGTTCAGTGCCAAGCATGCCTGAAGCTCCTGTAATCCAAATTTTCATCGTTGTTTATCGCGGAGTAAAAGGGTTCAATTAGTTAGTAAGCGCCGGATCGAGAAGACAGGACTACTCTTACTGTTTTGACCAGTAAACTGATATCAAGCCAGATGTTCCAGTTTCTGACGTACCAAGCATCCAAACGAACTCGTCGAGAGTAAGAAGTATCACTTCGACCGCTTGTCTGCCATAAGCCTGTCATCCCGGGTCTAACCATTGTGTAATCGGAAAAGAAGACGTCATATTTAATGACTTCCTCATCCACGATAGGCCTTGGGCCGACAAGACTCATTTGACCGCGAATGACATTAAAAAGCTGAGGCAATTCATCAAGCGAAGTTTTACGAAGGAATGCTCCGATCTTAGTCACTCTAGGATCATGCTTGAGTTTATGAGTCTCTTCCCACTCTTTTGCCGCTTCAGGGTTAGCCCGCAAATATTCTTGTAAGCGCCTGTCGGAGTCGACCACCATTGAGCGGAATTTATAACAGTTGAAATAAATACCGTCTTTACCGATACGCCGATGAGCGTAAAAGGCCGGTCCCGGACTTGAGGCTTTGATGGCAATGGCGATCCCTAAAAGAATCGGTGAAATCGCAATCGTCCCGACGGTTGCGACCGATAGATCGAATGCTCTCTTAAAGAATTGGTTGTACCACCGTGAGAGATTATTTTTAACGGAAATGACGACAAGATTTTCAGAATACAGTCTGTGCATTTCCATATTGGATACAGGCAACTCCTCCGTTTCCGGTACGAAGGAAATATTCTTAACCAGAGGAAAAATTTCATCAATAAGCGTGTAAAGCCGCCGTTTGTCCATTCTTGGGGCCAGGATCAGGATGTTTTGTACTCCTGTCCGAAGAATAATTCTTGCAGCCTTGTCCGTAGAGCCGAGCCGGGGGTATTTCCCTTCGAGGGCCGTACCAGAAGTTTTGTCATCGATAATTCCCACGACTTTGATTCCAAAAAAGGAGTTTGTCGCGGAATAGTTCAAGACGCGTTTTGCTGTGTCGTCAGATCCGATGATGATGGTCGGTTCTAAAAGGATATTGGCACGGTTACAGAGGTAACGAACAAGAAGGCGAGAGCTGCAAACAAAAACGAAAACAAAACAGCCTAAGAATGCAATAAAAAGGCGCGAAACGACAGGAGCTTTCCCGGCGATAAATAAAACGACAATAGAGACGACAATGGAATAGATTACGGAGTAGAAGGTTCTCCGAATCATCTCCCCGATAGAAAGCAAACGAATATAGGTTCTGCCCCAATGGAGGAAAACCATGAAGATGAGGGGTACAAACAAGTAAAAATAAAAATTGTTCAGCTCAAACCAATCGTTCTTTCTTCCGAGTAAATCTAAAACAATGTCCCTGCCTCCGACGGCACACCACTCGGCAATAATAATAGCCAAGTAGTCCGTAGCCAACAGGAGCAGCGGCTGGAGCGTCGAACTGTACCTGTCGGTAAAAGAGATAGAGGGGTTTGCCATTTATTGCTTACTCGAAATATCTTGAACCTGAATTTTACTCCGAACCTTATTTTTGACGAATGACAGACCTGGTCCGAATCTAGGTGTGGCTGAAAGGATCATTTTTTTTCACGATGTATTTTTGATTGAGTGATTATTTCATCGACAAGAATTGATGTTGCGCCGTAAACCGTCGCACTGTTGGTTAGGTTAGAGTCTTTAGAATAGAGCTGAATTGTTCGAGAAAAGATATGGCAAGCAAATCCAAGACGAAAACTGCATGGGTGTGTTCCGAGTGCGGATACGATGCTCCGAAATGGTTCGGACAGTGCCCTTCTTGTAAAGCCTACAACACGATGAAAGAATTTCGCATCGAAGCGGAATCTTCTAATCGTTATGCTCGAGCAGAACAAGCAGCATCTGCCACCACAGGAAGAGGCAGGGCGGCCCTAGCAGGGACCAGTGACATTCTTGATCTTTCTGAAATCGAAGCTAAAGAAAGTCCTCGAATCTTAATCGGATTCAGCGAACTCGAACGCGCCCTCGGCGGAGGTTTTGTTCCGGGGTCTGTCGTGCTAATCGGCGGTGATCCGGGTATCGGCAAATCCACACTTCTTCTCCAAGCGATGTGCAAAATGGTGGCTCTAGGTCAGGTTTGTCTTTATGCAAGCGGTGAAGAAAGTCCTACACAGGTCGCTCTTCGCGCTCAGCGTCTCGGCGTAAACACTAAAGGCTTGAAATTTATCAGTGAAATTCAGCTTGAAAAAATTGAAGCGATTATTGAAGAAACGAGCCCGCAGTGGGTTGTGATTGACTCCATCCAAACGCTTTTCTCCGAAGATTTAAGTGCGGCGCCGGGCTCTGTTTCTCAGGTTAAAGAATGTGCCGCACGCTTGACGAGAATTGCAAAACGAAAGGGTATCGGCATTATTTTTGTCGGACACGTCACAAAAGAGGGTGCGATGGCCGGCCCTCGCGTCTTGGAACACATGGTTGACACTGTTCTTTATTTTGAAGGGGATCCGGAGTCGAATTACCGTATTCTTCGGGCGTGTAAAAATCGTTTCGGTTCCGTCAACGAAATCGGTGTTTTCGGGATGACAGACAAGGGGTTGCGCGGCGTCAGAAATCCTTCGGCTCTTTTTCTGGCAGAAAGAAGAGAAGGAGTGGCGGGAAGCGTGACCTTTATTAATTTAGAGGGTACGCGCCCGATCCTTATCGAGATTCAAGCTTTGGTGGACAAATCCATGCTCCCCAATCCCAAACGCCTGACCGTTGGTACCGATGCCCAGCGTCTCACGATGCTTCTTGCAATTTTGCATCGCCATGTGACGCTTTCCACTTATGATCAGGATGTTTTTCTAAACGCAGTCGGCGGTATCAAAATCAGTGAAACGGCCAGCGACTTAGCTGTGCTTATCGCAATTGTTTCTTCTATGACGAATCAGGCGGTGAGCAGTAAGACGGCGATTTTCGGAGAAGTGGGCTTGGGCGGTGAGATTAGGCCGGTCTCCAGAGGACAGGAACGTATCAAAGAAGCTTCCAAGCTTGGTTTCACAAGAATCATTGTTCCGCTTAAGAACAAAGCGGCAGATATTCCCGGCGTTGAAATTATCGGAGTGGATAATCTTAGAGATGCGGTGAAGGTTGTATTCGGATCGAATCGTGTTAACCACGACGAGCAGGTATATCCTGACGAATAGATAATGGGCTGATGCGAAGCGTGGCTCCCGGTTTTGCATCAGCCCAAATATAAGCCTCAATAATTTCCCAGTATTTGAAAGCTACTTCAGGGCAACTTCTCTGAAATCCATATTGCTGCAGATGTAGCGAACTTTAGGTTTTGTATCAACTCCGGCTTTTAGTTGGACAGCCTTGGAGAGGAGTTTTTTCTGTTTTTCCGTAGGAGCATCAAAATCAACCAAGGTAAGCGCTTTTGCCGGACAAATTTCTACACAAGCAGGTTCTTTGCCTTTAGCCAGACGATGAGAACATAGCGTACAGTGTTCTGCTTTTCCGGGTTGAGCGTTTTTGGTCGGAGGATTAGACGGAGAGAATAAAGGTTGTTTTTCACCGTAATAACTTGTCAGTTTCCGATCATTGAACATCGGCATTCCATAGGGGCAAGCGGCTAAGCATGCCTTGCAGGCAATACATTTATCCTGATCAATCAGAATCTCTCCGTGAGGTCCTTTGTAAACCGCCTTCATCGGACAAACTTTTAGACAGGCCGGATCCTCGCAGTGCTGACACGAGGCACGAAAATAATTAATGATGTTTTTTCTCTATTTTCAACCTTACGGATCCGATTCCATTGAATATTCGGGGAGACTTGGTTCTCCTGCTTACAAGCAATGAAACAGGCGTGGCAGCCGATGCATTCATCGACATTGACAATAATTCCCATTCGACTCATTTTTGGCTCCCGACTTTTCTAACTTCTACATTGACTTCAAAATACGGCGCATATCCGGAGAGGGGATCCCATTGTCTCGGAACGAGTCTTTGCGTGTCTTCTTCACCTTTCCAACCGTACTGAGCGTCTATTGTTCCGGGGGGAACCAAAATGGATACTTCTAAATTTGCCTTCACCGGCCCTCCGAAGGGACTGAAAATTTCGACACGATCTCCGTCTGCCAAACCCCTCGCAGAAGCATCATTCGGATGCATAGTAATCGTGCTGCACGGTTCGAGTTCTAATAAATAAGGAGCATCCGAACGGGTTTTAGAGTGTGTGATGTATGGCTTGCGTGCTCCGTTGATCATTCTTAGATTGAAACGGCCGTCGGGCTCCATCATGGGTTTATAGACAGGCAGACCGTCGAAACCAAATTTTGCACATCGTGTTGAGAAGAGCTCGATCTTGCCCGTAGGCGTATTAAAGCCGGCTTGTCCATCCGGTCTAAGCAGCCCTTTTTCATATTTTTTTGGTTCGTTCTTTCTGCATTCCAGCGAGGAAACCTGAGGCAAAGCAGCCACTGCGGCTTCGTACTCTGCACCCCACTCTTTGAGAATGGCGTTGCACGCTTTAACCGGTTCTCCGTTGAAAAAGTGCTTGGGATCGTCCAGGATACATCCGAGTTCCAGTGCAATTCTCCAGTCTTCTTTGGCCTCACCCAGCGGCTTAACCGGAGTTCGCGGAGCAAATTTTGATCCGTAGACTCCGAAGGGAGCATAGCGTTCAAAATTCATAGCCGCCGGAAGGATGAGATCCATGTCTCTGTGGCTTTCTTTTCGATAGAAGTAGTCGGCGCAGAAAGCGAAATCGAGTTTCTTTAAAGCTTCTTGGTACTGCTGAGGCTGCGGCCAAATGAATGAATTGAAACCCCAGCCGCAGAAGGCTTTGATTTTGCCTGCATCAATATATTCCGGAAGATGATTCGGGTTGTACATGATCATCATGTCATGCCAAAGCAGAACAAAGTCTTTGTCAAGACGTCTATCCTTCTGAGCTTTGGCGTTCCACCACTTGGCTTCATAGAATTTAGGCTGCAGCCCCATCCCGCAGGCCTGAAGCCCTTTCGGTGAAAGCGGAAAACTAACACCGCCGGGAACATCGATATAACCGAGAATACACGGAATGAGAAGTAAGGCTCGAGCATTGTTGACGCCGTTGGTGTTATGGGTCAGGCTTTGAGATGTCAGAGAAAATGAGCCGGGACCGTCGGCGTACATGCGGGCTGCATCAATGATCTTTTGAGCCGGTACTCCGGTAATTTCCTCCGTACGCTCTGGGGTAAAAGACTCACAATAGTTTTTAAGTTCTTCAAAGCCGTGGCACCATTTATCAACAAAGGCTTTGTCATAAAGATTTTCTTTGACAAGAACACGGATGATGCCCATAGCGAGTGCAGCATCTGTTCCCACTTTTGGTGCTAGATGGATATCGGCAAACTGCGCGGTTTTCGTGTTTCGGGTATCAATCACGATAATCTTGCAGCCGCGTTTTTTGGCTGCGGTCAGAGATTGCCACCATCCAAGCGGGCGCGACCAGACGTTGGAGGCAAGGACCATAAAAGATTTAGTTTTTGCATTCGGCATCGATCCCTGAGACGGACGTCCCCACGTGAGGATTTCAGCCTGCATACAAGCCGCCCGACAAGCGACCGAGGACTCAGTACCGAGGTGGACTGAGCCAAAGTAGCGAGCAAGACGCATAATCGGCGGACGCGGCTCCTTAGGATCGCCGATATAAAACATCACAGAATCAGCACCGTCTTTAGCTTTAATTCTGGTGAGATTTTCGGCAATCATACGATAAGCTTCATCCCAGCTGCAGCGCACAAATCCCGGATCGTCGCTGCCTTTAGGATTGGTCCGTTTCATCGGGTAGAGCAGACGGTTCGGGTTGTAGAGCCTCTGTAGTGTGGAAAGGCCTTTGGAGCAGAGAACATGCCGAGGATTTTCACTCCAATTGCCGATGGACTGAATGATGTTTCCGCAAGCTTCAAATTTTATTCCACAGGACGGAACCTGATTACAGTTATCGCATATTGAATAACCGGTCCACTCGTCTAATGAAGTTTCCTCGGCTGCAGCTGACTTAACAAAGGCTGTTGAAGGAAGGGAGAGGGTACCTAGGATTCCTTTTAAGACTGATCTTCTCTTAATGGTTTGAGGGGGCATGATGGCTTTGCCTTCGAGCGGTTATTTGGGGCAGTGGTTTTCAACAAAACAACTCTTTCTTAAATTCTCAAGAATCTTCCGGAGGCCGGCCTCTGGAAAAAGAGGCCGGATCCTAATTAAAGTTCAAGTTATTTCGTTGTTATCGGATATAACCGATCGGCTAGCGCGAGCTTTCTTTGGCTGCGTTCTCTCCGGCAATTCTTCCGAAAACGAATACGTCCAGAAGCGCATTACCGCCCACGCGGTTGGTACCGTGAATACCTCCTGTGATTTCACCGGCAGCATACAGACGCGGAATCGGAGTTCCTGTTGCATCCAGAACCTGCGCTTTGGTGTTGGTATTGAGGCCGCCCATCGTGTGGTGGACCGTCATTCCGGTATAACAAGCCCAGAAGGGGCCCTGAGCAATTTTTCTGGTCAGATTCCGAGGAGCCTTATGGAAGTCCGGGTCTTCTTTATTCTTAATAAGGACATTGTTATAGCGATCGATAGTCTTCTGAAGGCCTTCCGGGTCAACTCCCATTTTCTTGGCAAGTTCTTTAATTGTCGGTGCGGTCCAAGCTTCGTCAATCGCAATTCCGCGTTCCACTGCATCGTGAACTGCGCTGTTATAAGAGTTGTACTGGTTGTTGTCTACGACTGTATAAGCATATCGTTCAGGAGTACCGAGGACTGCATCTCGAATCACGTCACGGCGTGCGCCTTCATCGACAATACGATTTCCTCGCTTGTCCACGTAGATGGAACCGTCAACGTTGGTGTTCAAAATGATTTGTAGTTTCTTGCCTGCAGGGGCGCCCGGAGTAGATTGGATGAAATCCATCCCGACCAAGTAGCCCCCAATGCGGTTGGCAGCCAGCATTACGTCCCCGGTGTGGCCGGGAAGGTTATCCGTACCGAGCCCCGCGGTTCTCGGATCATGCAGCTCTCTGAGGTATTGATTGCCCGAGAAACCGCCGGCAGCTAAGACCACAGCTTTATTCGCTTTGATGTTAAGGGTGTGGCCCTTGCTGTTTTGCAGTTTGACCCCGATCACATCGCCGGACCAAGGCTGTTCACGGTAGATCTCAACGACGGAGTATCCCAATTTAAACGGAACGTTTCTTTCCTTGAGAGCTTTGCTTAATACGCCTGTATAGCCGATACCTTTCGGTACAGCGGGAGAGTGAGCGCGAGGATAAAGTCCTCCGAACATTTGGTGGACAGTCGGCTTAAACTCCATTCCGAGGCCCTCCAGCCAAGTGATTACGCTATAGGCGTTGTCACAGAGCACCTTAACGCGTGCGGGATCACCTCTGAAATCTCCGGCGGCCAATGTTTGGGCGGCGTGCTTAGCCGGAGAATCTTCAATATTTTGTTTCGGTTGGCGAACCGGGTCCGCAGCATTAATCTGACCTTGAGCGGCCATGGTATTACCGCCGGCAAAAGGCAATCTTTCGATAATGACGGGCTTGGCTCCGTTTTGGGAGGCGAGAAGAGCTGCAGCCATCCCGGCTCCGCCTCCGCCTACGACAACAACGTCATAATTTTCATCCCAAACTTCTGGAAGGTATGGATTCTTCGGAGACTTTTCCTGAGCAAGAACAGGAACAGAGGTGAGGGCAGCTGTACCGGCGCCGACATATTTAAAAAGACTTCTTCTGCTAAGTGTCATAGTGTTGCCTCTTTTGAGTGATATTTGATAATTGGAAGACTGAATTCGAAAACTATTGCTTTGAAAAAATGGGAGGTAGCGTTGTAAAGGGCAAAATATCTCCTAACCAGTGACAAGGTCACGGGCGGTTAAATCAAGGAATGAGGAGGTGGGTCAGCCGATTCGGCAAACCGCTCCGGTTAAATATCGACGTGTGACAGAAACTCTTTGAGCTGCTGAAGGTCCTTGACACCTACTTTTTTATAGGCGTTGGCCCGATGAGTCTCTACCGTTCGTTCGCTTAAACCAAGTCGCTGTGCAATTTGGTAGTTCATTAACCCTGCATTGACGCTGTTGAGGATTTGCTTTTCTCTCTGTGTGAGAGCATCGTAAAACTCCTGATAACGCACAATGCGGAAATCTTTCTGACGGAATGCAAAATCGCTTTCGACTGCTCGCTCAACGGCTTCTAATAAAATTTCTGATGAAACAGGCTTCTTCAAGATATCTGCGGCTCCGCTGCGGAAAGCCGAGATAGCCATATCTACGTCAGCATGAGCTGTTAAAAAAATGATTGGCTGTCTATAACCTTTATGGGCCAGAATGTCTTGAAATTCCAAGCCATTGACGAGCGGCATCTGATAATCCAGGATAATGCACCCGGGAACGTCGGGATCATCCTTTTTAAGGAAAGTCCCGGTTTCGGAGTAATAAGAAACCAGCCATCCGTCGGTTTTGAGCATAAATCGAATCGCATCGCCGAAGCCCTCGTCATCGTCTACGATTCGAATCACTGCTTTTTCCTTGTACTGGCTGTTCATTTCATTTCCCCGGTCTCACGTTCCTGCAGTGTCAGAAATTATGCTGGACTCCAAAAGCCGTCAGAAGACGAGTTGCTTTGGCTTGTGCTTTGTTGAACATTCCCGCTCCCCGAGCATAAGTGCCTAATGCATAAACCAATGTTCGCTTTGAAAGCGGATATTGATACTTCAGAGAAGCAACCCAGCGGTTGCCGTCACGGTCAGCATCTTTCTTCGCACTGGTTCCCTGCCATTTTCCCACATTCCATTTGAAGGCACCAAAAATTCTGCCGCCGGCCAGAGGTGTGCTCGCACCGATGACAAATGTGTCTGAGCGGAAGCCTTTTTTGCTACCTTTGACCGCTGCGGTCGAACCGAAACCTAAATCTTTTGCATAGAACGCATTTGGGCCTCCTCCGAGACTTCTGGAATTCCAAACGTGCTGATAATCAAAATGGACACGGGTTTGATCAAAGGTTTGATTTACGGCGAAGAAGAGGTTGTAGGTCGGATCAGAGTCAGCTCCGTTATTGGCTCCGCTTTGGCGATAATCAATGACCGTAAAAATGGTCCCTAAATTAAATCCCTGATTTTTATATTGAGCGGATAGACCATAGTAATGGTTGTTTTTGGCCCACTTGGCTTCGTCCGTTGAAATGCCGTTTGAATACTGTGCCGTGAGCGTAAGGGTATTTGTCGGCTTAACTTGGTATGTGACTGAATTGTTGAGCATTCCCGAGTTAACTAACGAACCGATTAACGCTGCGTCAAGATAGTTGCAGGCCATCGGGTTCGCACTCATCTTCGGGAATTGTCCAAAATAACCGGTCGTTCCCATTAGTGATCCGGATCGCCCGAATCCAAGTTCACCCCAACGCCCTCCGATAATGAGAAGGGAGTCTCTGTCGAAAAGAACTCCGGAAGTTTGTCCCTCGCCGTTGTTAATCTTGAGGCCTTGTTCCAGGACGAATTTAACGTAGCTGCCTCCCCCGAGGTCCTCTTGTCCTTTTAAACCCCACCGGCTGGCAGCGTTGCCCCCGGAAATAGCCTGCACTTTGGCGGCTTGTCCTTTGCCTTTGGAGACGCCGAATCCGGTATCAATGACGCCATAAACGGAAACTGAACTGGCTGCGGCTGCCGACATTGCCGTTAAACAAGTGATTGCAGCGGCACTTTTGATTATTTTGATACTCATGCTGAATTTCTCCTTGAAAATCAACTAGGTGAGAAAATGCAAAAAACCATCTGCAGAAAAGATTAATGAACAGCTCACTTAAGTGCCCGGTACTTAAGTAGTGAAAACCGTGAAAATCCTGAGGACTAAAACGGTTTGTCCGTGAGATGATGAGCACAAAAAAACATGGACGGCTGTTTATGAAACGATTGATTATTTCGATGTTCCTGTTGCTTTATTTCTCGGGGTGTACGGCCTCTGCTGAATACGTTATCGGCATAGGAACAGGAGCTATGGCGGCAAGTCAGAAGTTGTTTTTTGAGGAGACGGCTAAATACTTGGAAAAAGAGTTTGGCGCAAGGACGATAGAACTCAAAGGTCCGATTGCTTTGGGAGAATTAAAGGAATTAATCCGTACCAAACAGATTGATTACTTTATTTCTTCGGCCGGATTTGCCAGATTATTAGGCGAAGAAGGTGTGAGAGAATTGGTCATCTATCGACCGGGACCAAACGAGCAGGATCGTAATGAACTCGGATCGACATTTTTTGTCGCTAAAGACTCAAAAATCAATACCCTCGCAGGGATGAAAGGCAAAAGGTTTATCGCAAATGATCCGAATGCTTTTTATAGTTACGTAGCTCCCCTCGGAGAAATTTCTTACGCAGGCTATGATCCCTCAGCATTTTTTAGTTCCATTCATTTTCAATACAAACAGCCGCTCGATTTGTTTAAGGCGTTGAAGGACGGAAGTGCCGATGTTGCGGCATTGCCTAGCTGCTTTTGGGAGAGTCGGCTAATGGACAACCCTGAGCTCGCAAACGCTGTTAAACCGGCAGCGATCGTAAGTGAACAGCCCTGTTATCGTTCAACTCGTACCTATCCCAACTGGGTGCTTTCCTCTACAAGAGGGGCAGATCCTGCATTCACTAAGCGCCTTGTAGCCGCGCTCTTAGCTATGCCGCATCTTCCCGACGGCGCCTCGTGGTCGGTTCAAACTGATCTTTCAAGGGTGGATGCTGTTTTTAAGCAGCTTAATATCGCTCAGTTCTCAGGCGCCAAGCCCTGGACTATCCGAGATTTTCTTCAGAAATATTCTTTTTCCGTATTCGTATTTACTATCTTTTTGTTAGGACTGCTTACATTCACAGGTTTTTTATACTTTCAGTTGAGAATACGGTCGGCACAGCTCATCAAGACCCTAAAAGAAAAATTTCATGCCGACCGAGCGATGAGAGAAACTGAGGCGCGGCTTCTCTCTCTTCAAAAAATTACAACGATCGATCATATGAGTTCGATGATAGCCCATGAATTGCCGCAGCCGCTGGGAGCAATTTTGGCGTATTCCGAAGGGCTGCTTCGTCTTCAGAAAACGGGCCCTGTTGATGATGAGCTTCTTACAGAGATGCTTATAAAGATCGTTTTTCAAACGCGCAAGGCCGAAGAAATAGTGACCTCTGTTCGTTCTTATGCCAAAGAGCAAAAACTAAAAAAATCGCCTCTGAGTGTCAATGAGGTTGTGACTGAAGCAGTTAAAGATTTCACCTCAACTCTGCAGGACTATCCTCTTCAAATTGAATTTGAAGAGGATCCTCGTTCTCCGATTTGCAGCTTGGCACCGTTAGAGTTTGAGCTTGCAGTTTTTAATCTTCTTAAAAACGCCAAAGAAGCTTTAAAGGCTCAGAAAGCCGATGAACCAAAACTGTTCATAAAGCTTTCGAGTAGTGAAACTCATTGCTTTGTCGATATCTCAGATAATGGAGCTGTCATTTCCGATTCCGATTTTGAACGCATGGGTTCGGTTTTTAAGTCCGGAAAAGCTTCTGGCCTTGGTATCGGCTTATCAATAGTCCGCTCAATCGTGCAAAATCACAATGGCAGCTTGGTGCTGGAAAGAGGGAAGAACGGCGGTTTAGTTTGCAGAATTCGTTTACCGATTCTTAACACTGAGTAGGGTTCAGATAACTACATGGAAGGGGTTATTTTTAGCCTGGTAATTTATCGGAATCGTTGCCGGGACGCAAACTAATTATCTTGAAGACTTGCAGTTTCTGCCGCCTTGTGGACATGCAAGAAAAAAGGCCGCCCTGACTGAGGGCGGCCCAAAAGTATATAGAACTCGATTATTTGCCTGAGAGCTTATTTAAACGAGCGACTAAGGAAGATTCTTCCCCCCTCATCGGACGATGAGTTTCGCTCCTGGACGGTGAGGCCGCGGCCGGTCCGTCTTCGAGGCCGGCTTGAGCATCGGCGTTAGCAAGATTTTCGTGCATGATTTCGTCCATGACGGAACCTTTTGCCGGCGTATTCTGATTTTGCTGTGTCACTGTTTCGTCTCCATTGGATTGTGGTCTGTAGGCGACAGTTCCGTACGGACCGTAAATATCTGCTCCGGGCTCGGGGATCTTTTCTCCCGGGAATCTCGGTGCGCGAAGCCCATAATAATTCGGGTACGGAGAAGATGGCAAGAGCAGCATCAGCAAAACTACAAGATTAAGAAGCGGAATTAGCTGAGCAATGACCCAAAACCCGCTGTGGTTCCTGTCATGCAGACGTCGTACCGTAACCGCGAGGGACGGGAAGAAAATCGCTATGCAGAAAATCAAATAAAGGCTTCCGAAAATCAAAGCGAGAACAGGATCTTTTGGAAAAACAGGTATACCCTCGGACATTGCTTCTTCTGGGATGTCAACAAGCTTGGATATGAACCAAAATACCCATAAAATCAAAAGGTTGATGATGGTGAAAGACCAATACTCAGTACGGGAAGCACGCCCCTGAAACGTAAAGTATTTACTAAAGCAGTAGCGATACCACTGAAAATACATTTTTTACTCCTTTGTTCTTGATTCATTGTATTGGTGTTCGGGAGTATTTGTTTGTCGAGGTTCCAAAACGTGCAATAAAAATCCTCCCGCGTTCCCTGACGAAAATCTCGGAAACCAATAGAATTTCAGAAAACATTAAGGGCCGATTTATGAGAACTATCCCAAAGCTTTTCTTTTCCGCTGCCTTAGCAGGTTCCGTACTCGTCTTGGCCGGGTGCCAAACTGCAGAGCCTTACGTTTCTTATCCTTATGAAGTCACGGCTCAGAATGCTCGTATTTTGAAGCGGCTGGATGTTAAAGATGTTGCAGTCGATCAGGTACGTGTGGTTAAGGCGATGGATCTTGAATGTGCCGGAAACATTATTCCTATTCCCGGCCAGGAAGGATTTAAAACAATCAACGGAGCATTTTCTAATTATTGGCGTAATGCCTTAATGTCTGACTTGAATCAGGCCGGAATCCTGAATCAAAAAAATCCTAAGGTCAAAATCTATAACTTAATTGACAGCGTAAAGATTCAGGCAGAACCGACATTCTTAGCTTGGCGCATTAACATGGAATTGTTCTCCTCCAACGGGCACTCAATGAAACTGGACGTGGTTTACAACGCGCCCACCGACGGACTTAAGAACATGCAGGACGGTTGCCGCCGGGTTGCCGAGACCTTAAATAAGGCGGTAAAGTGGTCTGTTCTGAAAGCCATCAGCGATCCGAAATTTGAAGCTCTGGTCCAGCCTGGACTCGATTTCACGCCTTCGATGAAGGCCCAAAGCTTCCAGTCCCTGTTCCTGGGAGAAGACGAGGACGATCGCTGGGTCGATAAAGCTCCGAAGAAGCCGGAAAACTAAAATTAAGAACACTCGGTCTTTAAATTGGTGGGCGGAAGGGCGCCTCTGCGGAAGGGTCAGGGAGTCACTTGGTACTTGTTAAACAGTGGCTTCCAACGCGACGGGTATGCTTCTTTTTGTCTATCCGCAAACCATTGCGCAAATTCACAGACCGCCTTATCTTTTGCATCTTCTTTTCGAATGGCGACAATCATTGTCCACTTTGGTCTGTGCCATCCCGGAAGAAGAGGTACTAAGCGGCTTTCCTCAATTTCTTCCTTGCAGTAAGCGAGAGAAAGGTCAACCGCAATGCCTTCTCCCATGAGAGCGGCTGTTTTACAAGAGAAAGCATCTCCGAGATAACGAAGTTTAAATTCCGGATCCAGGTTAATTCTTTCGTCACCGTGCTCTAATGTCTTTGTAATGGGGTAAATCCTGCTTTCTCTAAGAATTAAGGGGTGAGCTTTTAGTTCATCCAATGATTGGGGAGCTCCGTTTCGTCGAATGTACTCAGGACTTGCAAGCAGCATGTTGTAGCTGAATCCGGCGTCAAAGAGGACCATTTCATCCTCATCGTTTTGGGGCAGGTACGGAAGCATGGCAACATCTGTCTCATTATCTAAAAGGTGCTTATGGTCGCAATCATTGAGGAGCCGTATCTTCAGATTTGGGTGCGCGCTTGCGTATTTATCCATCAACTCGAAGAGATCGTCTCTTGTCATATTCACCGGTAAAGACAAGCGAATCTCAGTCGGCTTTAGGAGAAAATCCTGGACTTTGTATTCGATCTTGTTTTTGGTCCGGAGCAATTCTTTTGCTAACGGCAAGATTTTTTCAGCGCCTTCCGTTAGTTTGAAAGGCCGACAGGAGCGGTCAAAAAGAATAAAGCCAAGATCAGATTCAAGCTCTTTTACTATTCTTGAGACAGTTTTCAGATCCATATCCAGTTCGATAGATGTCTTGGATATGTTTTTTGTCACGGCCGTTGTCAAAAAAACTTGCCACGATAAAAGATTTTCTCTTGGCTTCATCACATTAAGTATTTAATTCTCATTTTTTAAGAAGTAATTCAGGAGTTAAAGCTTCTTGATTTTGAGTATAGCCATTAAGCTTACTAAGTGAAACAACCATTCAAGGAGAAATTATGAAGCTAAGATTGAGCCTTATTGTTTCAGCTGTTATGCTTGCGGTCAGCAGTCAAACAGCTGTTTTTGCTAAAGACGGTACATATACCGCAACGACTCTTGGACGAAACGGTGATGTTACGGTGCAAGTTAGGATTCTTAACAACAAGATCGAGGATGTAAAAGTTCTCAATTGGAGTGAGACGCACCCTGTCGCCGATCTGCCGAAGCTCAAAGTTCCTCAGGACGTTGTCAAGTATCAGTCGACCAACGTTAACAACGTTGCCGGAGCAACGTTAACGACATTCGCTATCAAAGCAGCGGTACAGGACTGCCTCAAACAAGCTGGTTTGAATCCCAAAGATTATGCGAAGGCAGTTCCTCAGCCGAAAAAGGCCGGAGGAAAAGTTGAAGAGAAGACTGACGTCATTGTTGTCGGTGCCGGCGGTGCAGGCCTTTCCGCTGCAGTAGCTGCAGCTCAGCGCGGCCTCAATGTGATAGTCGTTGAGAAAGCTCATTTTGCCGGAGGCAATACCTCTGTTTCCGGCGGCTGCTTCAATGCAGCGGATCCTGAAGGCCAGAAACCTATCTCTATGACGGAAGGTCAGAAAGAATCTATCGAGAATCTTCTGGGTGAAAAACCCAAAAATAAACTTCAGGAAAAACTGATCAGTCAAGTTAAACAGCAATGGGATGCCTATAAACAGTCAGGTTCAAAGAGCTTGTTTGATAGTCCCGAACTCCATGCGCTTCAAAGCTGGAAAGCAGGAGATTACAAGGCAAATTTAGCTCTCGTTTACAAGCTCACAAAGGAGGCTCCGGCAATTCAAAAAACTTTAGCCGGAATGGGCCTTGTCTGGCAAAAACAACCGACACAATTTGTCGGAGCTTTATGGCCGCGTTCTCACCGCGCAAGCAATTACAAATCCGGTGTAGGCTACATCGATACGTATCTTGACCTCATCAAAGGAGAAAAACTCCCGATCTCTTTCATGATGAGCACGCCGGCAAGTTCCTTAATTACCAAAGACGGAGCAGTGGTCGGAGTTAAGGCTTCGGGACCGGACGGGAAAGACTACACACTTTATGCCTCTAAAGGTGTGATTTTGGCAACTGGCGGTTTTAGCGCAAATGTGAAGATGCGCAATCAGTACGATGAAATTTGGGATAAAAAGCTGGACAATCAAGTCAAGACGACCAATATGCCTGCGATTACCGGCGACGGTATTAATATGGCCGTGAAGGCAGGGGCAGGACTCAAGGACATGGGCTATATCCAGCTTCTTCCGACCACTGATCCTGCAACCGGTGCAACTAACCATAAGATTGTGGAGTCGACCAATATCTATGTGAATAAGCAAGGCAACCGTTTCGTAAACGAACAAGGCAGAAGAGACGTGCTTGCAAAGGCTGCCCTTGCCCAGCCTGACCATGTCTTCTATGTTATTGGTACGGAACAAACATTGTTAAAGGATAAAGAAGGACGAGGGCCATACGGTATCTTGATTTCCGACCTACTTAAACAGAAGAAAGCATTCAAGGCCGATACGCTGGACGAGCTGGCGAAAAAACTTGGCATGAATCCGGATAATCTGAAGCGTACGGTCGCGAAGTGGAACGAATTCTGCAAGACACAGAAGGGTGATGAGTTCGGCCGTATGAGCTGTGAGGAAGGAAACAAGCTTCCCGGCGGTCCGTACTATGCCTCTGTCATGACTCCGTCTGTACACCATACAATGGGCGGCGTGACGATCGACGAAGACACCCGTGTACTCGATAAAAACGGCAGGCCTATTCGCGGTCTTTACGCAGCAGGCGAAATTACCGGCGGTATCCACGGGACGAACCGTGTCGGATGTAATGCGGTTCCCGATGCATTGATTTTCGGCACGATTGCCGGTCGGGAAGTCGGTAAGTAAGCATCCAAGAAATGGAGAGGGCCGGAGTTTTCGGCCCTGCTACATAGGATTAAATACTAAAAAGATTAGAAGTTAGATAGAAGCCTCGGAGGTTTGGTGCCAGCAGAGGCTTGTTCTTAATCGTTGAAGGCGTGAAACCGGTTCTTCAGGTCACTGGTTAAGCAATTTTGAGAACCGTTTCTGGGTTCTGCCACAGATAGAAGAAACGGGTTCTGGACTGGTTGTACCAGCGAGGATTATTGAGATACCAGCTCACCGTCTCTTTCAGACCCTCTCCAAGAGAAGTCTTGTTTTGTAAACCGAGAACTGTAAGCGTTGACTCGTCTTTAGAGATATCAGATGCAACCGGGGAAGTTGCAACCTCTTCGATGAGTGCCTGATAACGACCGACCGGCGGCGGTAGGGCTTCATTTAGACTCTCGCAGATCACGTCAGCTGCTTCAAAATTTGACATGGAGGAGGCGGGTCCGGTCAAATGATAGTGTCCCCCGATTTTACCGTTCTTTTCAACTAGGACAATGGCGTCGACCACGTCTTTGACATAGACGAGGTCAGAAACCTTTTCCTCTGGATTGACAACGGGTATCGTTTCACCTTCAATCGCGCGATAAATGATCATGGAGATCGGACTATCAGGCTGTTGGAAAGGTCCGAATGCGGGCGGTACGAGTAAACTGCTGATCGGAAGGCCGTCTGATGCATAACCGTCCAATAATTTAAGCAAGCCGGCGTACATCTTGCCGTAAGTTCCTAAAAGCTTGTAATGCTCGGAGACGACTACGACAATCTTGTGCAGCTTAGTGTCGGCCATGCCGTTTCGCCATTCTTTGACCGTTTCAAAGAATGTACGAAAATTTTCCAAACTGGATTCTTCTTCCGGGTTTTTAGGTGTTATGCAGAAATAGATCGTATCGGCAGCGGCCATGAGCAACGCCTGACGAATTTCCTCAGGATTGGAAATATCGCAGCGAGCAAAGCTGTGACGGCTTTGCTGCATGAGCTCGGCAATATTGAGCAAGTTTCCGAGACCGGAAAGATTGTCAAAATTGAAGACTTGTTGTCCGTCTTCAATGAGCTGATAAACCAGGTTGGTGCCTATGAAGCCGGCACCGCCAAAGACTGCTGAACGATTGCTCACTTTTTTTCTCCTTATTTGTGATTTTAAGTGGGCTCCCCACAATCGCAATTGGTATTTGTCAGTTAGGCTTGACCCTAACTGATGGGAAATAACACGGTATTTGTCCGTTTCATCGAACATCTCGGGATTTCCCTCAAATCATACAAATCATTAAAATATTTCTGAATGACAGTTCAAAAAACTTTCAATCTCTGACGAGAAAGTCGAAGAAAAATACCCAAGGTTACACTATTTTTGCGAGCTAAAACTTTTCATCTTAATGGAAAAGAAAGTTCCGTTAATGAGCACGAAGGGTCACAAGGCAGGCAATGCTGTGATAGGGTGGCGATGTCTAAATTATTTCTTTCGGAAATCAACAATGCTTAGAAAGATTATGACTGCTACTATTTTAGCCGCGGCTGCGATGGGCGTAAATGCCGAGGATTTTTATCTCAAACCTGCGCCTAAAGGGATGGAAATGAATCTGCCCGTTACCGTTCAGAAGAGTTTCCCAAACGACAAGGCTCGCATCATTTTCTCAACAATGTCTGAAGCCAAGGACTTGGCTACAGCGCAGAGTGAAGTCAATAAGACCATGGCAGAGGCCCAGCAGTCTGTGAAAGATTTTTCATCAATCGCAAAGATCCGCAACGGAGGATATTACACGCAGCCGATTTATACTAATCCCAAGAAAGGGGAGGCTCCGGTGATTACAGGATGGCGAGCCCGTCAAAACATCATCGTTGAGACAGAAGACGTCAACGGCGTTGCCTCATTGGTCCAGGTCGGGCAGCAGGCAAAACTAGCACTTGAAAACGTTTCATATTCTCTAAGTGAGGAAGCGAAAGCTGCAGCACAGGATCAGCTCTCAAAAGATGTGATCGATGCCTTAAATAAGAAGGCTGAATCCATCGCAGTAGCAATGAAAGTTGCGCCTGATGCCCTTCGTATTGAAAAGCTGAATTTCAATTCGTTTGATTTCGCACCGGAGGGGGCAGTATTTGCGGCCAGAGCTATGGGTGCAAACGCTGCGTTTAAGACTGTGGAGACACCTGTTTTTGAAGCTGGAACATCCAACCTCTCGATGTCGGTGTCAGCTGTCTTGAAGACGGAAGGCGCCGAGTAGTTTTCTGCATTCACCGACCATTCACGGCTTGAAACGTATTAATCCAAAGAAATTTGTCTAAAATAGGCCGTTAAAAGGGGAGGGCCGTCCGCCTTCTCCTTTCCGAAAAATAAACCTATTAAGGAGAAAAGGTTTGAAATCAAATTCTTCATATCCCATCCTAGCTAAAGAAGGTTGGGGAATCATCGGCGCCGCGATCTTTATTACGCTGTTAGTATGGTGGCTGATCGGAGGATTCATTTCCTTCATTTTCTTTGTCCTTTTGGTCTTTGTCATCCAGTTTTTCCGTGATCCTCCTAGAGCGATCAGTCAGACTCCGCATAGCGTTCTTTCAGGAGCTGACGGAAGAATCTGCAAAGTTCAAAAAGTCGAGAATCCCTACACCGGCAAGGAAGAAATTCTTATTTCGACCTTCATGAATGTGTTCAACATTCACTCCAACCGCAGCCCGATCGGGGGTACTGTTGAGGCTATTTATTACAAACCCGGCAAATTCTTGAATGCCGACCTCGATAAGGCCAGCATGGAAAACGAACGCAACGCCATCATCATCAAGTCTGATGAAGGCCCTGTGATTACCTGCGTTCAGATCGCCGGCTTGATTGCCCGCCGCATTATCTGCCATCTCCATATCGGTCAGGAAGTTACTCGCGGCGAACGCTTCGGTTTTATCCGTTTCGGTTCCCGTGTCGACGTCTACGTTCCTCTCAACTCTGAAGTTCTCGTTTTCGTGGGTCAGAAGGTTCGCGCAGCGGACACCGTCCTTGCTCTCCTGAATCCTCAGGAAGAAGAAAAACCGGAAACTCCGGTCGAAGCTCCCGCTGTTGAAGCCGTAGAAGTGACCGAAGTTGCTGCAACTGCTGACGCTGCTCTTGCTGCCGAAACAAAAACGACAGAAGAGAAGACTCAGCAGCAGGCTTAATCAGAAGGAGAACGCTTAAATGCCTTTACAGCGAGATAAAGCCAAACAGTTGCATGCCCGTCGGAATTTTCGTCCGCATCCTCGCGTGACACCGAAGGCCATCGTTCGCGAACGCATTGATACCGTCCGTAAGAAGGGGATCTATCTGCTTCCGAACTTGTTTACGCTTTCGAGTTTGTTCTCAGGCTTCTATGCCGTCATCATTGCGATGGCAGGCGACTTTGAAAAAGCCGCTATTGCGATTTTCGTGTCCATGATTTTGGACGGCTGTGACGGCCGTGTGGCTCGTCTGACGCATACTCAGAGCTCTTTCGGCGTTCAGTTCGATTCCTTGGCCGACATGTGTGCTTTCGGTATGGCGCCGGCAATGGTGGTCTACCAGTGGGCTCTCCATGATTTAGGACGCTTGGGCTGGGCTGCCGCCTTCGTATATTGCGCCGGTGCGGCACTTCGCTTGGCTCGCTTCAATGCCAACGTGGATGTTGTTGACAAGGGCTTCTTCCAGGGTCTTCCTTCTCCTGCAGCCGCTGCTTTAGTCGCAGGTTTTGTGTGGCTTGCGGTTGACCAGAGAATGCCAGTTAACAGCGACTGGCTGCCGTGGCTCGCAATGGTTATTACGGTTTATGCCGGTCTTACCATGGTCTGCAACGCACCGTTCTACTCCGGCAAGAGCTTCCATTACGGTAAGAGCGTTCCTTTCTGGGTGCTGATCGCAGCGGTGATTCTGTTGTTTGTACTTTCAACGGATCCGGCTCTGATGGTCTTTATCCTATTCTGCTTGTACGCACTTTCCGGTTTTGCTTATCAGTTCTACCTCTGGTACACAGGTCAGCCGAATCCGGTTATTCCGCATCGCTCTGAAGTGGAATTAGACGAGCCTGCAGATCAGGTCAAGTAATCTGATTATCGTACCTACAAACCCGAGTCAAACTCGGGTTTTTTACTACGATAAAAGTTATATTTTGATATAATTTAATAAGAAAGGAGTATTGAAAATGACCACTTTAACACTTCGAAAAGTTGGCGGATCCACCATGCTTGCCCTTTCTCCTGCACTTCTTCAAATTTTGGGACGGAGAGCTGGAGAACAAGTTGTTATAAAAGTAGAGAGTGGGCGTCTGATCATTGAACCTAAGGTTGCTAGAAGAAGGGTTTCCAAATATAACCTTTCTGACCTCTTGAAAGAGCAAGAAAAAATACAAGCTGAGTTAGACAAAGACCGTGACTGGGTGACAAAAAAACGTCCCGTTGGAGAAGAAATTTTATGAGAAAGTTCTTTGACCGAGGAGACGTTGTTTTCCTTGACTTTGATCCCTCTCTGGGACATGAACAAAAAGGACGGAGGCCTGCACTGATTCTTACAAAAAAGATTTTCAATGAACAATTGCGAGTGGCTTGTGTTGCGCCGATCACTGGAGGAGGCTCTCTGGCTAGAGACTGCGGCTTCGCTGTTACTTTGCAAGGAACAGGGCTAGAAACAACTGGTATTGTTCGTTGCGATCAAATCCAAACTCTTGATTTATCCGTTAGAAATTGCCAATTGATAGAGAAGGCTCCCGATTATTTAATTGATGAAGTTCTCGACAGAGTGATCAGTCTCTTTGATTAATAACTAAAGATTTTTCCGTAATTTATTTTTGGAAGTATGGGCTTTAAGCTTCCAAGCAAACTAAAATAAAAAACAGATTTCACTCGAAAAAGGTGCAATTCTTCAGGCACTATCGGGGATGCAGCAGGAGGCTCCGGCAAGGAGAATGCATTTGCTCGAAAGCATCGCTGTCTATGGGTAAGGCAGAGACGTTTATGCCGCATTTCAGTGATGCTCAGATCTCAACAATTTTTGTGGCCAGATACAACAATGACAACTGCAAGAGACAAGCTTTTTATTTTCGATACAACCCTTCGTGACGGAGAACAAAGTCCGGGCGCAAGCATGAGCCCGCAAGACAAACTCCGTATCGCCAAGCAGCTTGAATTCCTGGGTGTTGATGTGATTGAGGCAGGTTTTGCTGCCGCCTCTCCCGGAGACTTTGAATCCATCTGCGCAATCTCCAAGGTAATTCGTAACTCTACGGTTTGTTCGCTTGCCCGGGCAAATCCTTCCGATGTGAGAAAAGCCGGAGAGGCCATTGCCGCAGCCCCGAGACGCCGTATCCATACGTTCATTGCGACTTCTCCCCTTCACATGGAAAAGAAGCTCAATATGACGCCGGAGCAGGTCATCTCCCGTGCCGTTGAAGCGATTCGCATCGCAAAGGAATACACCGACGACATCGAATTTTCCTGCGAAGATGCTTCTCGCTCCCAGCCTGAGTTCTTGTATCGCATCATTGAGGCGGCAATTCGAGAAGGCGCAACGACGATCAATATTCCGGATACTGTCGGATATGCTGTTCCGTCCGAGTTCGGCGCCTTTGTTCGCGATCTGCGGGAACACGTCTATAACTCTGATCAGGCTGTTTGGTCCGTTCACTGCCATAACGACCTCGGACTTGCCGTAGCCAACTCTTTGTCCGGCGTGATCCACGGCGGCGCTCGTCAGATCGAATGTTCTATCAACGGTCTTGGCGAAAGAGCCGGCAACTGTGCTCTAGAAGAAGTCGTCATGGCGGTTAAGACCCGAAATGACTTCTTTAAGCTCGGTGTCGACATCAACACGCGTCAGCTGGTTCCGACTTCTAAACTTGTTTCTTCTGTGACCGGTTTCCCGATCCAGCCGAACAAAGCGGTTGTCGGTTCCAATGCTTTCTCGCATGCGTCCGGAATTCATCAGGACGGCGTGATCAAACATCGCGAAACCTACGAAATCATGACCGCGGAAGATGTCGGCTGGACAAGCAATCGTATGGTTCTCGGCAAGCTTTCCGGAAGAAGTGCTTTCCGCCAGCGTGTCCGTGAGCTTGGCATTCCTACAAAGAGTGAAGCCGAGATCGATGACGCCTTTGCACGATTCAAAGATTTGGCAGATAGAAAAGTCCAGATCTTTGACGAAGATATTCAGTCTCTCTTCGATGCGAAGAATATCCAGCCTCAGGAAATTTCCTTCGTTTCTCTGAAACAGGAAAGCCAGACGGGCAAGACACCGGTTGCTGAAGTGACCTATATGGATCACGGAGAACAAAGGGTGGGGCGTGCCGAAGGCAACGGTCCTGTCGACGCAACATTCCAGGCTATTGAAAGCTGTGCCAAGAGCGGCGCAGAACTTTTGCTCTTCTCGATTAACGCTCTGACCAAGGGTGCCGAAGCTCAAGGCGAAGTGACGGTTCGCTTGTCTGTCGGCGGCCGAGTCGTTAATGGCAACGGATCGGACCCCGATGTGCTGGCGGCTTCCGCTAAGGCCTACTTAGACGCCTTGAATAAGCTGGCTAAAGTTGAAGAGCGCAAGAATCCTCAGTTCGATCATGAGCCGACTCCGTAAGAGCTGACTTACGAGTAGATTGACAGACGGGCGCTTCGGCGCCCGTCGCTGTAAGGAGAAACACAATGGCTTCAGACGCAGAAATGGCTTCCTATATTGCGGACATGCTCAATCCTTTGGGAGAGGTTCGGATTAAGAGAATGTTCGGAGAATACTGTTTCTACGTGAATGAGAAACCCGTCGGCTTTTTGTGCGATAACGAAGTTCTCGTTAAGACGAATGCAGAAATGAGAACCCTGTATCCTGAGATGCCGCAAAAGCTGCTTTTTGACGGAGCGGTCAATCCGATGTGGCTGATTGACAACCCGGACGATCGAGAAGCCGTCGAACGATACTTCGGTATTGCGGTAAAGATGCTCCCGGCACCCAAACCGAAGAAGCCGAGAGCGTTAAGGAAGCCCGCAAAAACACGAAAGTATCGGGACGGAGAAGGGTCGCCGTTGAATGATCCTGCCGTAATGGGCGACGAAACGACAGAAAACAGTGACTAAAAGTTAAGGATCTGATGGAAAACGAGGAGAAGAATGGATTTTTTAGATATAATCTCGACTCGTTTTAAACACGCTCCGGCGTATTTTCCGTCGGAGTCGCTCGTAACGCCGAAAGGCAAAGGAAAATAAAATGGCACAGACTACTGCTCAAAAAGCTGAAATCATCGAGAAGTTCGCTCAGTCCAAGGGTGACACCGGATCTCCTCAGGTTCAGGTTGCTCTTCTGACCGCTCGTATCAACGAACTCACAGAGCACTTCAAAGTTAACCCGAAAGACCACCACAGCCGTCGCGGTCTTTTGAAGATGGTTTCCCGCCGTCGTAAGCTCCTTGACTACCTCAAGGCTCGTGACCTCGCAGCTTACAAGGCTTTGATCGAAGCCCTCAACCTGCGTAAGTAATCTTACCGGCATCACCGATGAGCAGCGGTCCGCGGTTTTGTTACCGTTGGCCGCTGTGTTTGTTTTTACGAATAACAATTTTTAAAACCGGAACGTACGCGCGTTGCTGTATGTACGTAAGGCGGTGAGGACCGCCGAGTCGTAGATACCGCAATGTGCAGTTCCAAACATAAGGAAAAGAACGACATGACGATGTTCAATAAAATAGTCAAGTCCTTTAAGTACGGCGATCACAATGTCCGTCTGGAAACCGGCGAAATCGCTCGTCAGGCCACCGGCGCAGTCATCTGCGACATGGATGACACCGTTGTATTAGCCACTGTAGTTGCAAAGAAAGAAATTAAACCGGGTCAGGATTTCTTCCCCCTCACTGTTGATTACATCGAAAAGACTTACGCTGCCGGCCGTATCCCCGGAGGTTTCTTCAAGCGCGAAGGCCGTCCGAGCGAAAAAGAAACGCTTACCTCCCGCCTGATTGACCGACCGATTCGTCCGCTGTTCCCGGAAGGCTTCTTCAATGAAGTTCAGATCATCATTCACGTTCTTTCTGTGAACCCCGAAGTTGATCCTGATATTCCTTCCATGATCGCAGCTTCCGCAGCTTTGGCTGTTTCCGGCGTTCCCTTCAACGGCCCGATTGCTGCGGCCCGCGTCGGCTACATCAACAACGAATACGTTCTCTGCCCGAACCTTTCTCAGATGAAAGATTCCAAGCTCGACCTCGTTGTTGCCGGTACGGAACGCGCTGTTCTGATGGTCGAATCCGAAGCCGATCAGCTCTCTGAAGAAGTCATGCTCGGCGCTGTGATGTTCGGCCACGAAAAAATGCAGGTTGTTATCGAAGCCATCGACGAACTCGTTGAAGAAGCCGGTAAACCGCTGTGGGATTGGGCTCCTGCAGAACGCAACCAGCAGCTCGTTGCACTCATTAATCAGGTTGTCGGCAACCGTATTCATGAAGCTTACGAACACCGCAGCAAGCAGGACCGCAACGAATGCCTGCGCGCGATCTATGATGACGTTAACGAGAAAGTTAACGCAGCCGTTGAAGTCGGCGAACTTGCCGATATCGGTGAGAACGAAGTCGCCAACATTCTCTTTGAAATGGAAGCTGCTCACGTTCGCGGCAAGATTCTTTCCGGCGAACCGCGTATCGACGGCCGCGACACCCGTACTGTTCGTCCGATCGAAATTCGCACCGGCGTTCTTCCGCGTGCTCACGGCTCTGCGCTCTTCACCCGCGGTGAAACCCAGGCTCTGGTTGTCACAACTCTGGGCACCAAACAGGACGAACAGATCGTTGACGGTCTGACCGGAGAGCAGCGTGAACGCTTCATGCTTCACTACAACATGCCTCCGTTTGCTACCGGCGAAACCGGCCGCGTCGGCTCTCCGAAGAGACGCGAAATCGGTCACGGCCGTCTGGCTAAACGCGCCCTGACTGCCGTTCTGCCGAACGAAGAAGATTTCCAGTACACCATGCGTGTGGTTTCCGAAATCTGCGAATCCAACGGTTCTTCTTCCATGGCCAGCGTCTGCGGCGGCTGCCTGTCTCTGCTTGATGCCGGCGTGCCTCTGAAAGACTTCGTGGCCGGTGTGGCCATGGGTCTGATCAAGGAAGGCAATAAGTTTGCCGTTTTGACTGATATTCTCGGTGACGAAGACCACCTCGGCGATATGGACTTCAAGGTTGCCGGTACCGATCACGGCGTGACCGCTCTGCAGATGGACATCAAGATTGAAGGCATCAGCAAGGAAATCATGCAGGTCGCTCTGGCTCAGGCTAAGGAAGGCCGTATGCACATTCTCGGCAAGATGCACGAAGCCGTTGAAGGTCCGAAGACAGAACTTTCTCCATACGCTCCGCGTCTGGTTTCCTTCAAGATCAATCCGGATAAGATCCGTGACGTGATCGGCAAGGGCGGCGCTGTGATTCGTGCTCTGACGGAAGAAACCGGCACTCAGATCAACATCGAAGACGACGGTACCGTTACCATCGCTTCCGTTGACGAAGCCGCTGGTGCAGAAGCCCGCCGTCGTGTTGAAGAGCTTGCCGCTACCGTTGAAGTCGGTAAGGTTTACGAAGGCAAGGTTCAGAGACTGCTCGACTTCGGCGCTATCGTTCAGGTTCTGCCGGGCCGCGACGGTCTGCTGCACATCAGCCAGATCGCGCATGAACGCGTCAACCAGGTCAGCGACTACCTCAAGGAAGGCCAAATCGTTCACGTGAAGGTTCTTGAGATCGATGACAAGGATCGTATCCGTCTTTCCATGAAGGCTTTGATTGAAAAGCCCGAACACAAGGAAAAGAAGGAAGAAGCTGCTCAGCAGGAAGGCAATCCTGACATCATCAAAGGCTAATTCCCTTTGATTCTGAAATAGCTAAATAACAAAACCGGCGGCCAAGACCGCCGGTTTTGTCTTTCAATTTGTTGCGAAATCCTGTAATGACTGCTTCAGGTCTCTTTGCCATAATTCTGCGATTCACTGATGCAATCTGAAGAAAAAGTAATGAAATTGAACGGAAACTCTCTCGATGAAGTACTGAAGAAGGAAACTTTATCCGATGAGGATATCGTGTTCCTGCTCGGACTGACGGATCCTGAAGACTGCACAAAACTTCAGCAGGCTGCCTATGAGACGACGACCGAGCTGATGGGCAATAAGGTTTATTACCGAGGCCTCATTGAAGTCTCTAATGTCTGCACGGTTGACTGCCGTTACTGCGGTATCCGCAAAGACAATCACGTTGTCAGCCGATACACGCTGACCAAAGAAGAAATTCTGAGCGCAGCGTTGTTTGCGGCAGAAAACGGCTACGGAAGCATCTGTCTTCAGGCCGGTGAACGAAACGATCCGAAGTTCGTTTCGTTCATCTCTGAGTGTTTGAGAGAGATTCATCGCAAAACCGTTTCGAAAAACCTTCCCAACGGTCTAGGAATTACTTTGAGTCTCGGCGACCAAACGAAAGATGTGTACGAGGAGTGGGCGCAGGCAAGCGGCAACCGAAAGAATCTTCGTTATCTGGCGCGCTTTGAAAGCTCCAATCATGAGCTCTTTGATTTTCTTCATAACGTTCCCCACAAGAAGTCGAAACAACTGGAGCACCGTCTGCAGTGCCTGCAGTGGCTTAAAGAATGCGGTTATCAAGTGGGTACCGGCGTGATGATCGGCATTCCCGGGCAGACTTTGAAAGACTTGTGTGCGGATATTCGTTTGTTCCAAAAACTTGAAGCCGACATGATCGGTATGGGTCCGTACCTCATGAGCGAGGGCGGGGATCTCAAGTCTTTGGGTCAAACCGAAAACAAGCAGCTTTTCCAGCTTTCTTTGAACATGATTGCGGTCACGCGTTTGGTGATGGGCAATATCAATATTGCCGCCGCGACGGCGATGCAGGTTTTGGATCCTCAGGGCAGAGAAACCGCGATTTCTTACGGCGCCAATGTCGTGATGCCGAATCTTACTCCGCTGCAGTATCGAGAGGGATATCAGCTGTATGACAAGAAACCGGGACTCAAAGACGACCCGGAAACCTTCGGTCTGAAGCTTGAAGAACGCATTCAATCCAAGGGCAGAGAAGTCGGCTGGAATCTTTCGGGATCGTCGAGAAAGTGGCTGAACCGCACCGGCAACTCGCAGGAAGGCTACGACGGCAACAAGAGTGCGAGCGAGCAGTCCATGCTGTGGATTAAATCAACTGAATCGTAAAACTACGAGTAAAATTCGATATTTAGTTTCTACAACGGAGTATTGGAGTTATCTGATGCGCAGAAGTTTGGTGATTGCCAATTGGAAGATGAACGGCTCGGTCGATTTCATTGACCAATGGACGAACGTCTTCACAACTTTTTCTCCCGTGAACACCGAATTAGCCGTGTGTCCGCCTTTTGTCTACATTCGCTATCTCCAGCAGAAGTTTTTGACAAGCGCACTGGATATCAATGTCGGCGCGCAGGACTGCTCCGTTCATGAATCTGGTGCTTTTACGGGGGAAGTGAGCGCAGGGATGCTGGCCGATGTTAAATGCCCCTGGGTCATTGTCGGACATTCGGAGAGAAGACAGTATCACGGAGAAACCAACGAAATCGTTGCGGCAAAAGCCAAGATTGCCATCGAGCACGGACTGCGTCCGATTGTCTGCGTCGGAGAGACGCTCGAAGAGCGTGAAAGCGGACGGACAAGCGACGTTGTGATCGGACAGCTCAATGCCGTTCTGGATGTTATCGGGCCGGAAGCTTTAGTTACCGGAGCGGTAGCTTACGAGCCTATTTGGGCCATCGGAACCGGCAAAACCGCCACGCCTCAGCAAGCTCAATTAGTTCACGCGGAACTGAGGGATAGTGTAGAATCTCGGGATTCTCAAGCTGCTTCCGCGCTCAGAATTATTTACGGCGGATCCGTCAAGCCGTCCAATGCGGCAGAGCTTTTTGCCTGCAATGACATTGACGGAGGCTTGGTCGGCGGAGCTTCTTTGAAAGCAGCGGATTTTTATGCCATTGCCCAGGCCGCCAGCGGAATAGGGCTGATTTAATAAACGGATACAATTTATTATGCATTTACTGATTACGGTTGCGGTTGTTCTGCAGGTGATTTCTGCAGTTGCAATCATTGTTTTAGTGCTGCTTCAGCACGGTAAAGGCGCCGACATGGGCGCAGCCTTCGGCGGCGGTGCTTCCGGCTCTCTTTTCGGAGCCACAGGAAGCGCCAACTTCCTTTCCCGTTCTACCGCAGTTGCTTCCACCATTTTCTTCTGCGCTACCTTAGCGCTGACATTCGGCGGTCAGGTTCGCAAGGCTCCTGCTGCAGGCGGTGTTCTGTCTACTGTTACGACTGAACAGAAGGCTCCGGCTCAGCCCGCATCCCCTGTTCCTGCGACTAATACTAGTGATTTCACTAATAATCCTGCACAAAATCAAATTCCGAGGTAGAATGTCGTCTTTCGGTTCTGATGAAAACGGAAACGAAAGAAAAAGTTGAAAGAAGTGCCTTCGTGGTGAAATTGGTAGACACGCCATCTTGAGGGGGTGGTGACGAAAGTCGTATGAGTTCGAGTCTCATCGAAGGCACCAAAAAATTAAATTGCTAAGCCGTCGTGGTGAAATTGGTAGACACGCCATCTTGAGGGGGTGGTGACGAAAGTCGTGTGAGTTCGAGTCTCACCGACGGCACCAAGATTCAAAAGCCTGATAAACGTTGAGTTGTCAGGCTTTTTCCTTATCGGTTTCTTCTTCCGATTTCCGGTCCGGTTGTGAAAAGCGCTCGGTCGGACGAGTGGTCAATTAGGCGATTCTCAGAGCGGTCTTCTCGCTTATTTCAAATCTGCAAGGATCTAAGTCATGGAAAAAGAACTGATGAAAACGCTGTCGGAGCATGGCCGACTCGGAATTGCGCAACAGTTTGATTATTCGAAATTTTTGCTCTATTCACTCATCACACAATCAACTGCGATTGAAGGTTCGACCGTCACGGAAGTTGAGAATCAACTTTTGTTTGATGAAGGCATTCCGCCGGAGAAACACAATCTATCCGAAGTGATGATGAATCTGGACTTGCTTAATGCTTATCAAATGAGCATTCAACTTGCTAACCAGCACAGAGATTATTCTTTTGAGATGCTGAGAGCATTAAGCACCGCGGTCTTAAAGAACACCGGAAGCCGCTATAACACCGCATTGGGAACTTTTGATTCTTCAAAAGGCGACTTTAGGAAGGTCAATGTCAGCGCCGGTTCTTCAGGCAAGTCATATATCATTTACACAAAAGTCGAAGACCGGCTGAAGAAGTGGTGTTCTGAGGTCAACGAGAAACGTAATGGACTGTTGAAATCCGGAGACATTTACGGCAAGTACCTTTTTACCTTTGAGTCTCACCTTGACTTACTAACAATTCATCCGTGGGTTGACGGCAACGGCCGGACTGCAAGACTTGTGATGAATCAGCTACAGATTGAGTTAGGTCTGATCCCGGCAAAGATTCTCAAAGAAGACAAAGCTGAATACATTGACGCACTTATCAAAGCGAGGGAAGGTCACGATCCGAGGGTGTTTTCGTCATTCATGATGGCTTCGCACATTAGAAATCTGCAAGCCGAGATTAGAGAGTTCAAAAAATCCCAAGAAGTTTCTGATGAGATAATCATCTCTTGATCTAGACGGATTCGTGACGCTTAAAATTGAAGAAGTTTGATTTGGGTCGATGAGATTTCGCGGCAATTTTCATGTTTTCTGCATTGTCAGTACCTTTTTCACCGTCGGAGGAGAAGAGAAAGTTAAAGCTAAAGTTTCGGACGTTCTTCATTTGGAAGATAGAAATGCATCAACGGAAGACAGTCGAACGATCCTTTCTGAAAAAGAATTCAAAGAGTTTTTGCGTCAGTTGAAGGAAGGCGAAAAAGATCCCGAGATTCTTTCGGCAAGACAGAAGCTAATGCACCTTAAGCCGGTTTGGCAAGATTGATCGACCTTGGACTTAGATTGTCACGCACCCCGGCCTGAGGCATGATCGCATCAGGAGACCGATTGATGGATCAAGAACGAATCAGGGCTGGTTTGAAGTCAGCAGATTGAGGCATTTCTATTAAGACCTCTTCGTTTTTGGCCTGAGAAGGTTGTGGTAACTCTTCTTGTTTTTCCTTTGCTATGGTTGCCACAGGCAAAAGCCAATCAGCTGCCATGGCTAATGCTTCCTCATATGTCCGTTATCTGGAAGCTATACAAACCTGTACATTGCTTCTCAGTTCGCTCTTCGAT
>ERZ857951.331-NODE-331-length-64876-cov-7.369988_pt1 | contig 64876 bp, 60 predicted proteins | sample MGYA00519759_ERZ857951 | MGnify/ENA primary metagenome ERZ857951 (study PRJEB31778, sample SAMEA3449377) | human gut metagenome | biome: human gut; feature: human-associated habitat; material: faeces | place: United Kingdom | collected 2010/2012 ...
CAGTGACTTGTCGCCAGTTTCCTAACTTGACATTCGCTCCACGGAAAACCTGCCAGATTACTATGGTGATAATCGGCAGCAACCTCACGCTTCAACGCTATCAATGTCACAGCAACATCTAATATACATGATAAAATCAATACTTGCAAGGTTTTTTGAATAAATATTGTATTTTTTCGCATACAATATTTTCAGTGGCATCTTAGTCTTTCTTCATATATAATATAGAAGCAATAAGAAGAATACAAATCGAACGATACGATAGATAGAATGTGAGGAATCATTATGTGGATAGCAGACCATTGGAAAGAATACGAAGTCATCGACTGCTCCGGCGGTGAGAAACTGGAGCACTGGGGAAAATACACCCTGCTCCGCCCGGACCCACAGGTCATCTGGAACACCCCAAAGAAGGTCAGCGAATGGAAGAAACTAAACGGGCACTATCACCGCAGCAAAAAAGGTGGTGGCGAGTGGGAGTTCTTTGATCTGCCACAGCAGTGGAGCATTACTTATCAACTGCCCCACACCGATAACGACAATCTCTATGTCAACCATAACGGCAGCCTGACTTTTCATCTGAAACCTTTCAGTTTTAAACACACCGGTCTTTTTCCGGAACAGGCAGTCAACTGGGATTGGTTTTCCACACTTATATATAATAGGAAGAAAGAGCACCCGGATCGCCCGATCAAAGTATTAAATCTCTTTGCCTATACCGGCGGTGCAACGATCGCCGCGGCAGCAACCGGTGCCGTAGTCACACATGTAGATGCGTCCAAAGGCATGGTCACCTGGGCAAAGGAAAATGCCGTATCCTCCGGTCTTGCCGATGCCCCGATCCGCTGGATCGTGGATGACTGCAAAAAGTTCGTAGAGCGCGAGATCCGACGCGGCAATCACTACGATGCCATCATTATGGATCCGCCATCTTACGGACGTGGTCCTAAGGGTGAGATCTGGAAGATCGAGGATGCCATCTATCCGCTCATAGAATTGTGTGCGCAACTGCTGACCGACCAGCCACTTTTCTTCCTTGTAAACTCATACACCACAGGCTTGCAGCCTGCTGTACTGCACTATATGATTTCAACCGCCTTAAAAGGCTATCCGGGAAGTGTAGCCGCAGAAGAGATCGGTCTTCCTGTTTCCTGCAACGGACTTACCCTCCCTTGCGGAGCCAGCGGCAGATTTGCCGGTCAGGATCTTCCGACCTCATTATAAACACCACAAGGAGTTTGACAGTATGGAAACAGTTTTAATCATAGATGATAGCGGCATCAACCTGCGCACCGCCAAGGAAGCACTGGATGACTACTACAATGTCGTCACAGCCAATTCCTGCAAAATGGCTCTTCGTTATTTAGAAAAACATACACCAGACATCATCCTGCTCGATATCCAAATGCCGGAGGTGGACGGTTTCGAGACATTGAAAGCCATCCGTTCCCTGCCACAGACCGAGGACACACCTATCATTTTCTTGACAGCACAGGACAATGTTGCCGATGAGATCCACGGACTGGAACTGGGCGCAGTCGATTACATCCATAAGCCCTTGCAGCCCCAGATCATGCGCATGCGTATCCGCACCCAGTTGGATCTGGCACATTATCAGGATCACCTGGAAGAGATCATCATGCAAAAGACAGAGCAGGTCGCACGCGTAGAGACGGCACTGGTCGCCAGTTTAAATGACCTGTTGGAAATCCGTGACGGTATGACCGGCTCCCACGTCAGACGCACGGCAAAATATTTCGAGATACTCTTGAATGCCTTAGACAAGGCACATACCTTCCCGGATGCGATCACACCGGACTACAAGGCAAGATTGCTTCGCGGTGCTCCACTGCATGACCTGGGCAAGGTCGGTATTTCCGACAACACCCTTTTAAAGCCTTCACGTCTCAGCCCGGAGGAAATGGAATTTATGCGCCAACACTCCACCTTTGGCGGTCAGGCGCTTATCCATGCGGTTGAGATCGTTGGCGAGGACAGTTTCTTAAGCGATGCCAGAGACATGGCATATTACCATCATGAGAAATGGGACGGATCCGGCTATCCAAAAGGACTTGCCGGCGAAGATATACCCCTCAGCGCACGTATTCTGGCTGTCGCGGATGTCTACGATGCTCTGACCAGCCAGCGCAGTTACAAAGACGCTTTTTCGCATGAAAAAGCCGTCTCCATTCTCTTAGATGAAGACGGCACTTCTTTTGATCCTCGTATCATGCAGGTCTTTCGTCAAATCACAGACGAGTTTGCTCAGGCTAAAGCATCTTTTTCTTCCGAAGCCAAAGCATAACCACGATGCAAAGCAGCAGCGTTATCACACAAATGATCGCGAAACCATGCGGTGTGGACGAAAACGGCATCCATTTGCCACCGACATTCATGCCCCAGAGTCCCGATATGATCGTCGGGATGGACATAACGATCGTGATCGCTGCCAGATATTTCATTACATTATTCAGGCGATTGTTGATGACCGTCGACATCAGTTCTCTGGTACCATTGATGATGTCACGATAGATCTGTGTCATCTCGATCGCCTGTCTGTTCTCAATGATCACATCCTCTAATAGTTCCTGATCCTCCGAATACTGACGGAGCCTCCCATAACGTGTCAAACGATCCAACACCACACCATTTGCGCGCAGTGACGTAGCAAAGTAGACCAGATTGGATTCCAATTCGTGCAGGTCGATCAAGTCAACATCCTCGGTATTCTGATCGATTCTTTCCTCGATCTCAGTACGCTTTCTGTCAATACTGCGCAGCAGGCTCTGATAGACCATGCAGGCATTGTATAAGATCTGATAGGTAAAACGCATCTGTTTTTTGGTGGAGAAATCGCGCACACGTTGTTCCACAAAGGAACGCAGTACGGCAGTCTCCTCCGCACATACCGTGATCACCACATCTTCTGCAATCAAGATCCCCAGCGGGATTGTGGTATAGGAATGGCGGTTGTTACGCATTTCTGCTGATGGGATATCCACCAGAATAAGTGTATATTCATCTTCCAGATTGATACGGGAACTCTCCTCATCATCGAGGGCCGCCCGCACATCTGCGATATCCATATGAAAACGATCACTGATCTCTGCACATTCTTCCAGTGACGGTGCGGTAAGTTTTACCCATGCACCGGTATCGAACTGATCTATTTCGGAGATGATACGGTTGTCCGTTCTGTAAATGTTTATCAATTCTGTCTACCTCCTACTTTCCAGCAACTTTTCGGATCACTTCCTCAAAATGCTTTTTATCGTAAATCACAGGCACCGGATAGAGGGGATTGGCTTCCTGATCTGCCCACTCTGCCATCTGTGCAATATCTTCCTCGCGGATCTGCGGCAGATGCTCCGGGATACCCATGTGTTCATTCATTTGTCTGATATGTCTGATAAATTCTTTGGCACGTTCTGCCTCGCTTCCTTCGCAAGCCACCTGTGAAAGGGTTGCAAGGCGCGCTAATTTTCCATAGACCGCCGATCCGTAGTCTTCTAAGACGATCGGCAGGACCACCGCGTTCGCCAGACCATGCGGCACATGATAAAGCCCTCCGATCGCATGCGCAATGGCATGCACATTTCCGACGCAGGCTCGTGTAAAGGCTGCCCCCGCCTTAAAGGATGCGATCAGCATTTCTTCCCTGGCTTCCAGAGAATCTCCCTGTTCGTAGGCTTCCGGCAAAAATCCCATGATCGCCGTGACCGCCTCTTCGCAATATTCGATAGTCTCTTCCGTGCGGTAAGTCCAACTCAGATAGGCTTCCACCGCATGCGTCAGCGCGTCCATACCGGTCGCTGCCGTAATATCTGCAGGCAGGGATACGGTAAGACTTGGATCCATCACGGCATAATCCGGCACCAATACCGGATCATTGATGGCATACTTGTGGTTCTCGGCATCATCCGTCACAACTGCTGCAATGGTCGTCTCCGAACCGGTTCCGGCTGTGGTTGGAACAGCGACAAAAAAAGGAACCTGCCGGCCGACCTTTAATTGTCCCTTCATGTCCTGCAAAGACTTATCCGGGCGGGCAACACGCGCCGCCAGTGCCTTTGCCGCATCCATGTTGGAACCACCGCCAATCGCAATGATGCTGTCACAGTCATGGTCTTGATAGATCTGGTACATTTCCTCGATCTGTGAGATCGTCGGATCAGGATGCACCTGATCATAGATGACCGATCGCTCGGAGAGATCATTATAGAGATCTTTCAAAAATCCGGTCTTGCCAATGCGGGGTCCGGTGACGATCATAGGCGCCCAGACACCTGCTTGCTCCAAGATCTCCGGGATACTGTGAAAACTATCCACGCCCTCCAAGCGCTCTGGCTCCTTCCATTTGACCACTTTCATTCCAATATTATAAATCCATTGATATACACGGCAATATGCCTTTTTTAAACCCATATTTAACCTCTCACAAATGCTTCTAATTCTAATGGTTTATGTAACAAGACCACATGTGGCAGGGTCTCAAGCAGAGATTCCTCGCGAAATCCCCATGCACACAGGGCACAATCCACACCGGAGTTTTCTGCTGTCGCTGCATCCACATCCGAATCACCTACATACAGGACGTGCGGCTTGATCCATTCCAGCCAGTCTTCCTCGGATAAGGCATCCTCTACGCCCATGCGCGCCCATGACCGGTCGGCGTAGACCTGACGCAGTCTGCGCAGTGCTTCTTCCACCGGGGCTGCTGCCGGTTTTCTTGGACGGATACCGTCATCGCCCACCGCAACACGCACATGGTTCTTGAAAACATCACGCACCAGCACATCTACAGACTCCTGATTTTTGTTGGTCACGATCGCCATAGGCATATCCTGCTCCTCATAATCGTGCAAAAGTTCCATCACACCATCATAAGGTCTGGTCTTGATCTGATTATGGGTCAGATAATAAGCCTTAAACATGGCAAAGGCTTCTTCAAAACATGGATTTTCCTCTCCCTGTGGGGTTGCCTTGACCATGAGGATGCGGATACCATTTCCAACAAACTGCCGAATACTCTCCAACGGATGCACCGGATATCCCATCTGCATCATCACGTAATTCACGCTGTCCGCCAAGTCTTCCAATGTATTCAAAAGCGTTCCATCCAAATCAAATAAAACAATATCGTATTTCATCTTTTGTTTACCTTCTTTCTTCACGTTCCTATCTTACCACAGGCAGGCAAGAAAAAAAACCACCTCTGTCTTACAAAGGTGGTTTCTATATACCGTCATCCCACAGCGCAGTCAGGGACGATGGGGCAAAAGTCAGACGAATGTCCGGATAGCATAACAAACATCCGCCATCTGCTTATCAAATTATTTGGCATCACTATTTCGGATCTGTTCTCTGACCTTTAAGATCATAGACGGGCTGACCGAAAGTTCATCAATGCCCATTTTAATGAATGTGTCTGTGAGAGTCACATCTGCACCAAGTTCGCCGCAGATGCCGACCCAGCAGCCTTCCTTATGTCCATTATCAATGATCATCTGCAACATCCGAAGGATTGCCGGATGATGTGCATCATAGATATTATCCAGTTTCGGGTTCTGACGGTCGATCGCCAGTGTGTACTGGGTCAAGTCATTGGTTCCAACCGAAAAGAAGTCAACTTCCTTTGCCAGAAGATCCGAGATCATGACCGCCGCAGGTGTCTCGATCATAATACCGAGTTCCACCTTTCCATACGGAATGCCCTCACTCTTTAACTCCTCCTGCACGGTCGCACACATCTCTTTGGCAGCCTTGACTTCATCCACAGAGATGATCATAGGAAACATGATGGAAATATTGCCATAATAAGATGCACGGTAAATCGCGCGCAACTGCGTCTTAAAGATCTCCTTGCGATCCAGACAGATACGGATGGCACGATATCCCATCGCCGGGTTTTCCTCATGTTCCAGTCCAAAATAATCTACCTGCTTATCCGCACCGATGTCAAGGGTTCGGATAATGACCTTTTTGCCAGCCATGTTCTCTGCGACTGTCCGGTACGCCTTAAACTGCTGTTCCTCGCTCGGATAATCCTCTGTTTCCAGATACAAAAACTCACTGCGGAAAAGTCCGATACCGCCGGCATCATTAGCAAGTACACTTGCCACATCGCCAACACCACCGATATTTGCATAAAGGGCGATCTTCCTGCCGGCTTTCGTGACATTCTCTTTGCCCTTTAATTCCTGTAAAAGTCTTGCTTTTTCTACTTCTTCCTGGCGAAGTGCCTCATACTTTGTCAATTCTTCCTCCGTCGGATCCAATAGAAAGACACCGTTTCTGCCATCCACGACAGCCATATGACCTTCTGCATCCTCGGGATAATCTACTCCAATAAGCGCCGGAATATTCATGGTTCTCGCCAGGATCGCTGTATGCGAATTGGTGGATCCATGACGAGTCACAAAGGAAAGCACCTTGGACTTATCCAGTTGCACGGTCTCACTTGGTGCCAGATCATCTGCCAAAATGATGACCGGCTGGTCTCCCAGTCCTGCCTGCTCACTGCCGCCCTGCAAGATATGGATGACGCGATTGGAAATATCTTTGACATCTGCTGCACGCTCTCTCATATAATCATCATCCATGGCTGCAAACATTTCGGCAAAATTATCGCCTGTCGTTGCCACGGCATACTCTGCATTGATGCCCTGGGATGAGATCATATTGGTGATAGACTCCACATAATCCAGATCATCCAGCATCATCTGATGCACTTCAAAAATGGCGGCATTTGCCTCGCCCACTTCTTTTAATGCCTTTTCGTAAAGGGCTGCCAACTGGCTCTTTGCCTGCTCCTTTGCCTGGATAAAACGCTTGATCTCCAGATCCGTATCTGTGACCTTGCTACGTTTTACGACCTGATCCTTCTTTCCGAAGATCTTGCACTTTCCGATTGCTATTCCGCTAAAAACGCTTTTACCTTCTAATTTCATATTCATCGCCCTCTCTTCGTTACTGCGCTAAACTACTACGAGCGCTTACCCGCTATCCTGTCTTACAGATTTTCTTCCAAAAACTTGCCAAGTGCTTCGATGGCTGCGTCCTCATCCTCGCCCTCGGTCTTTAAAACGATTTCCTGTCCACATTTTACACCAAGTCCCATAAGGCCTAAGATTCTCTTGGCATCCACTTCTTTTCCATCCTTTGCGATGATAACCTTGCTTGTAAACTTTGCTGCCTCTTTTACTAAGACACCTGCCGGTCTTGCATGGATTCCTTCCGGATCTGTGATCGTGTATGTGATTTCTTTCATGATATTTTCCTCCTAATGATCTTTCTTTTTATATTTTAGATGCAGCGGAAGCATACTGCTTTTCTGCTTCCGCCCATCTATATTCCTTTTTAAACTTCCTGTGCGTCCTTCTTGATAGAACCAAGCATGACGGTCGTAACAATGGAACCGATGATCCATGAAAGGATGTAAAGCAAAGGCTTGCCAACGGTTGCAAATACGAAGATACCACCGTGAGGAGCCATCAGGGTACATCCAAAGAATGCACTGAGTCCGCCTGCGACACCTGCACCAACCAGAGTACATGGGATCACATGTGCCGGGTCACTTGCTGCAAATGGAATGGCACCTTCTGTGATGAAAGAACATCCCATAACAAGGTTGGAAACCTTAGACGCACGCTCTGCCTCGGTAAACTTCTTCGGGAAGAAATGACAGGCAAGGGCAATACCGATTGGTGGCACCATACCACCGACCATGATGGATGCCATTGCAATGTAGCATGCCTGGACTGCCGGGTCTGTTGACTGTGCGCCGCTTGCCATCAGATCAGATGCTGTTGCAAGCATTCCTGTACCAAAGACATAGGCTGCCTTGTTGATCGGGCCTCCCATATCGATCGCCATCATGGCTCCCAAGAGACATCCCAGCAAGGTGATCAGTCCTGCCTTTGCCAGGGCTGTCAGCATGGTAGAGAGTCCGGTGTTGATCAATCCGATGATCGGGTTAAAGATAAAGCACATGAGGACACTCACGATAAACATACCTACGACCGGATAGATCAGGGTCGGCTTGATGCCTTCCAAAGAATCCGGCAGTTTCTCGCACAGTTTCTTGAGTCCCAAGATAATGTATCCTGCAAGGAAACCTACCAGAATACCGCCTAAGAAACCGGAAACGGTCGTACCGCCATGCTCTCCCTGGAAAGCAAAACGTCCAACAAAATCGCTAAAGCCGGACAGATTGCCCCAATCATAATCGGTAAAGAGAGCATTACCATTGGATGCCAGAAGGCCTCCGGTAAAACCAACCGCAAGACCCGGACGGTCTGCGATGGAATAAGCAATGTAGCCCGCAAGTACCGGAACCATAAGTCCCATAGCAAGACCACCTACATATTTAAAGAATGCGGATACCGGTGTGCAGGAACCGAAACTTCCGCCACCGATCGCACCATAGCCCATCAAAGTATCGATCAAAAAGGCGATCGCTGTTAAGATACCGCCACCGATAACGAACGGAAGCATGTGCGATACCCCATTCATCAGATGTGTATAGATCTGATGTCCTACGCTGTCTGTCTTTCCTGTCTCGACCTTGCTCTCTTTCTTAGCGGCCCTTGCATGGTATGCCTTAGCATCCCCTCTCATAGCACGGTCAACCAGTTCTGCTGCCTTGCTGATGCCATCTGCCACCTTACACTCAATCAATGCTTTGCCATCAAAACGATCCATTGGCACCTTGGTATCTGCGGCAACGATAACTGCCTTTGCAGAGGCGATCTCTGCATCCGTAATTACATTCTTGGCTCCTCCGGATCCTCTGGTCTCTACCTTGATCCGGCATCCTGCTGCGGCTGCTGCCTTTTCTAAGGCTTCTGCTGCCATATAAGTATGTGCGATTCCGGTAGGACATCCGGTAACCGCAACCACAAAAGTCTCCTCTCCGACCTCTGCTTTTTCTGCCTCTGCCTTGGCTTCCTCTTTTTCTTCCTTGTCCGCCTCAGCCAGATCGATCACATGCAAAAAGTCCTCCGGGCTCTTTGCCTGCATCAGATCCTTTGTAAACTGCTCATCCATCAAAAGGACGGACAAGCGACTAAGTACCTCCAAATGCACATTGTCTTCTGTATTTGGTGCTGCGATCAAAAAGATGATATGCACCGGTTCTCCGTCAAGTGCATCGTATTCTACGCCCTGTGGCACGACCATGGCTGCCAGCCCCGGTGCCGATACTGCATCCGACTTACAATGTGGGATTGCAATCCCCTCTCCGATACCTGTCGTTCCTTCTTCTTCTCTTGCAAAAACCCCCTGCAGATAAGCGTCCGGATCCGCGATGTTGCCGCGTTTGCACATCAAGTCTACCATCTGTCTGATGGCATCTTCCTTGCCTGTTGGTGTCCCCTGCAACTGAATGCTTTCTACACCAAGCAAATCTCTCACTTTCATGTGTGATTCCTCCTTTTACCTTTCCTATAAAATAATGTTTGACACATTACCTCCCGATACTATGCATCAAAGCGAGGACTTCGTCCCTGGTTGCCAGTTCCTCTGAGAATGCGGATGCGCTTCCCGCACACAGTCCCATATAAAATGCTTTGGCATAATCATGTTCTTCCATATATCCTGCGAGGAATCCTGCTACCATGGAATCCCCGGCACCGACCGAATTGACGACCTTGCCCTTCGGCGGCATACTTTCAAATCTCTGTCCATCCTCTGTCAAAAGGACTGCTCCGTCCCCTGCCATAGAAACCAGGACATTGCGTGCCCCACGCTCCTGTAACTTTGCGGCATAGGTAAAGACTTCTTCCTTATCCTCCAATTCCACGCCAAAGATCTCACCAAGTTCGTGGTTATTTGGCTTGATCAAAAATGGGTGATAAGGCAATACATTTACCAGCAGATCTCTGGTCGCATCCACAATGATATGCAACTTCTTGGAAGATAAATGCTTCATGATATCCATATAGATGTCATCCGGCATGACATCCGGTATGCTTCCGGCGAGCACTAAGACATCGCCGTCCTCCAATCGATCCAACTGTTGATACAACTGTCTGATATGTTCCTCGTCGATCGCAGGTCCCTGTCCGTTGATCTCGGATTCCTCATTGGAACGGAGTTTGACGTTGATACGGGAAATCCCTTGCTCTACCCGGATGAAATCTGACTGTACGCCCCATTCATCCAAGAGTCTTACGATCTCCTGTCCGGTAAATCCTGCCATGAAGCCAAGTGCGTGACTATCATGCCCCAGATTTTTCAGCACCATGGAAACATTGATCCCCTTGCCTCCCGGATAAATGATCTCCGTCCTGGTACGATTGACACGCCCCAGCGTAAAATCATCCACTGACACGATATAATCCAAAGAAGGATTAAAGGTCACTGTATAGATCATTCTCCCACCTCCTTAATATTTGAAAAATCACTATACTTTTTGTTTATCTGATCCGTTAAAACGGTTGCATCCGCGAAGTCCCCAAAAGTCACGGTGGATATCTCTCCGAACTTGCTGGCATCTGCTAAGATGTAGGCATCCTTGGTCTGTGCCAGTGCTCTGCGCTTGATCAAAGCCTCTTTGACCTCCGGTGTGGTAAATCCCTGTTCTACCGTCACGCCATTGGTTCCGAAAAAGCCCTTGGTAAAATTGTATTTAGCGATGGAAAGCACTGCCTCCTCACCGACGATGGCATCCGTCGTTCCCTTGAACTCACCGCCCAGAAGATAGACGGTACAGCCTAAGGCTGCCAGTTTTCTCGCATGACCGATGGCATTGGTCACATACATGGCATTGCGGTTGAGCATGGGATCGATCATCAACTCTGTCGTCGTGCCTGCATCCAGATAGACCACATCATAATCAGAGATCAAATGCGCCGCATAGCGGGCGATCACTACTTTCTGCTCTACGTTGCGCTCCTTGCGTAACTGGACGTCATCATCCTGCGTCCGGTAAGAAGCAACGTCCTTCATCATGGCACCGCCATGCACCTTGATGAGTTGTCCTCTGGCATCCAGACTGTTGAGGTCACGGCGGATGGTCGACTCTGACGCATCCAGACGTTCCATCAATTCTGCGACCGTCACAGAACCGCTTTCTTCTAGTATGGACAATATTCTTGCAAATCTTTCTTCTGCTAACATAAATTCACTTCCGTTCAACTTCATTCAAAATCATTCATTTGATGTTCGTATTATACAATCACATTCCGTCATTTTCAATCATTTTCAATCATAAACTTCAACAAATTTTCCATATCGTTTTTGTATATTATCCATAATTTCCGACATTCTATACAAAAAACAGGGCAAAAAAAGAGCGAAGGTCTGAAAAACCTTCACTCATCCTTCATTCTGCTCTCCTTTAATAGTCCACCTTCAAGAGGCAAAGCCCCTTTGCCGGTGCTGTCGGACCTGCCACCTTACGGTCGCATGCCTCCAAAATCTCCCCGACCTCTTCCGGCCTCTTTCGCCCCAGACCGACTTCGATCAACGTTCCTGACATGATACGCACCATATTCTGTAAAAAGCCGGTGCCATGGAAGGTCAGATAAACATATCCCTTACGCCGGCGCACGGTGATCGTGTCTACGATACGGACGGTCGACTTTTTCATGCGGCTGTTGCCGCAAAAACTCTTATAATCGTGTTTGCCTTCCAGAAAATGCGCCGCTTCCTGCATGGCTTCCACATCCAGTTCCTGATCCAGTGGCGTATAATACTTACGGTCAAAGACCGGTTTGACCGGACCATCAAAACAGGTGTACTGGTAAGTCTTTCCCACTGCCTTATACCTGGCATGGAAGCGGTCAGCCGCCTCCCGCACTTCCAATATGGCAATATCGTCCGGCAGATAACGGTTGGCATAATCACGGATCTCTTCCGGTGACATCTGCGTATCCAGCTGCACATTAGCAATCATGGCGCGGGCATGTACACCTGCATCTGTACGCCCCGCGCCAATCACGTCTACCATGTCCTTATCCACCATACGGGCAAGGACTGTCTCTATTTTTCCTTGGATGGTTTCGCGATCCGGCTGGTGTTCCCAGCCGAAATAACGCGAACCGTCATAACTGATCTTTAATTTGTAATTCTTTTCCATTATACTCTCTTGAAGCGATTTACCTGCTCATTCAACTGCTGGGAAATCGCCTGATTGTTTTCTGTTTCTGCCTGGATCTTGTTCATAGCCTCTACCAAAGATACGGCATTCTGTGCAACACCTGTCACATCCTGTGCGTTCTCATCAATAGCAGTAGAGATATCGTTGATACCATTGTTCATATCCTCAACGGTATTGCGGATCTCGTCTGTCTTGGCTGCGAACTGTCCCAATACTTCATTGATACTGTCTGCATCTGCCTCGTACTGCTCCACAACCTTAACAAATCCATCGTAGTCCTGCATAACTTTTTCGTCGATAAAGGCAAGCATATTCTGTGAATTGGATGCCAGTTTCTCAACGGAACCGATAACCAGTTTGGAAATCTCCTGAATGTTGTTGGCAGTCTCACGGCTGCTGTCTGCAAGTTGACGGATCTCATCCGCAACAACGGCAAATCCCTTGCCTGCCTCGCCTGCTCTTGCAGCCTCAATGGATGCATTCAAAGCGAGTAAGTTGGTCTGGCTGGCAATATCCAAGATCTCGCCGGTCAGTTCTGTGATCTTTTCTGCACTGCGGCTCTCCTCCACGGCATCTTCTACCATGCCACGGATCTCTACGATACGTCCGCTGGTCTCGTTCTTGCCTGAAATCGTCTCTGCATGCAGATTCTGCGCTCTGTCTTTGATCTCATGTACCAGATCGACACCGCCGCTGGCACTGTCTACCATGTTCTGTACTTCTGCAAGGATAGCATCACTACCGGAAGTGATGGTACTAAGTGTTGCAGCGATCTCCTCCATGCTGGCTGCCATCTGCTGCATAGCGGCAGATACATTGTCTGCATTGGCTGTGGAAGAATCTACAGAATCCAGAACAGCCTGTGCAGAAGATGTCATATTGTCTGCCTCAGACTTGAGGTTTTGCATAACATTCTGCAACTGATCCAAAAATCCGTTCATGCCCATTGCCATCTGACCGACTTCATCACCGTAACGCACCATGATACGCTCGGTCAGATCACCCTCGTTCTTGGAGATCTTATCAGAGATCTGACGGATCTGCTCACCGGACTTCTTGGTCGGACGAACGATGGTCTTATAAACGATCAGAACCATAACGAGGATGATAAATACAACCACACCGGAGCAGATATAGTTGATCTGACGGATACGGCTGATCGCCTGTGTATTAGTCCTTTCGATATTGGCTAATTCACTGTTAAATAATTCCTCGAAGTCACCCTGTGCGATCTGCACATAAGTATATGGTCCACCCAGGGCAGACAAAGTATTGGAAGCCGCCTCGATATCCCCCTGCTGACACTTGGTCAGGATCAACTCTGCGGAATCCAGGAAATCTTCCATCTTGACTTCCCATGCATCCACGCGGGAGATCAAGTTCTTGTCTCCTGTCTTCTTGACACATTTCTTGGTCGTATCCATATTGTCACGCACGGTCTGGATCGCTGATTCCAGTCCGGAGAAGTTGACATCCTTTGGACGGTTGACACAGGACTCTGCGTACTTTGCCGTCTGCTGATATGACTCTGCAGTCACGCTCTTTGCCTGCTCCAACTCCATATAGACGTTGACCAGTTTGTCGTTATTCTTCTCAACTGTGCCAAGGATGGAGATATTAGCAAAAACAACGACCAAAAAGGAGATCCCCATGACCGCCATACAAGAATAGATCTTCATACCGATACTGGTCTTGTGTAACTTGCCCGGCTTTTTCTTTGCTTTCTCAGCCTTCTTGCCGCGAACCTTGGCAGCCTTCTCCTCTGTTAGTTTCTTTTCCTCTTTCGTTTCTGTCTTTTCTACACGTTCTTTTTCCATAATACAGCCCCTTCTCACTATGTATTATCTATGATGTTTTATTATATAGTTTCCGACAAAAAAAGACAAGGGCGATCCACAGATCGTCCCTGCCTTCTCTATTCTTTCATATGCTGTTACTTTTGCTTTTTCCTTCTCGGTACAAAGCGAAGCACGGTCGTCACTGCCAGGAGTGCGATCAGAATACCGCATACAATATCCACTGCCATTGTGATCTTCTCTGTATCAGAAGGTTCATCCACGAAATCGGTTCCCGGCATTGCACCAAGCATTGCCTTGGAATTTGCTACCGTATAAAGGACACGGTGCATAGCCTCTCTCGCGTAGTGATAGGTTGCTGTATCATTTTTATCAAAATCAAATCGTGCAGAATCTGCTAAGTAGGTCAACTTGATGTCTCCGCCTGCCTCGATCATCTGGTAGCCATCCATGAATACACCGGTATTGGCATTATCTGTGATCATCATGCCGTTGAATGCCCATTCATTTCTGGCAATGCCGGTCAAAAGATTGTAACTTCCGCCGGTCCAGGTATAACCGATACGGTTAAATGCGGTCATGACTGCCTGACATGCACGGATCTGTCTGGTCGCGTTCTCATAAGTGCCATCGCTCTTTTGCTCCAGATAGTTGAGTTCCACATCGCCCAGTTTCATGCACATTTCAAATGGCTTTAAGTAGATCTCTCTTGCAGACTGCTCATTGAGCCATGTTGCAAGTCCGTACTGTCCGTCACGGTCGCCTCGGTGATCTTCCTGATCGTTAAAGGCAAAGTGCTTGATGTAAGCATATACACCCTTGGTTGCTGCACCGTAAACCTGATTGGATGCAACAGCACCGGAGAGGTAAGGATCCTCGGAATAATACTCACCGTTACGTCCTGAGAACGGTGTACGATGGATATTCATAGATGGTGCATACCAGCCGTCCATGCCACCGATGATCGCCTCATTACCGATCATGGTTCCCATTTCTCCTGCCAGATCCTGATTCCAGGTCTGTGCCAGTGTCATAGAGTTCGGATAATATTTCCCGGTTCCGCCATAGATCAGTCCGTTTGCAGAATCCGCATCGGTACAGAATGGCATATCAATGGAATCAATATACTCAATTCCATAACCGGAAAGTCCGATCGTGTTGTAGTAATCTTCATAAGTCAATTCGTCCAGAAGGTCATCCCACTGTGGATCATCAAAATCAAGTCCACGCATCTGGATCAGGGTCAGACCGTTTTTCTTTCCGTAAACGATCTTGTCATCAAACTCGGATGCATCGACCGGTGATCCGGAATCAAAGGAATCTAATGCCTTTAAGCCACCTGCATCAATGGTCTTGCTATAAACATAAGATGCAGGATTGCCATCCTTGTCACTACCGTTGATCTCATTGCCCCAGGTACTGATCTCATCTGTCGGCTCCCCATCATGTGTCGGGAAAGTTCCGGTCCAGTCATTTCTGGTCAGATAGTTCACATCACCCTTGGCATCATCAAACTGGTTGGTGATCTCTGCACCACTATAAGTATCCTTGGCATAAGTTGTCAGATCAGTGTCTGCATTCTCCGGCTCGTACGTGGTTACCATGGATGCATCCCCTGCCTCTGTCATGCCATCTGCGGTCGTCTTGCCCTTTGCGGTCAAAATATTGTTGATGGCTTCATGTGCATCTTTTGCTGCTGTGATGTAATATGTGCCGGCATCCAGGATATAGGTCTTTGCGCCATTGGCATCATATGCCTTAAACTGTTCTTCATCAAAGGTCATGGTGACAGTCTCAGATGCGCCCGGCTCCAAGACAGATGTCTTTCCATATGCCAACAGTTCTACGGACGGCTTCTCTACTCCGTTTTCCTTGTCATATTCGGTATATGGACTTTGTGCGTAAAGTTCTACGACATCTTTTCCTGCGACAGATCCTGTATTGGTCACTTCAACCGTAGCGGTTGCGCTTCCATCTTTCCAGGTGATCTGTGGTGCGTTCCAAGAGAAAGTCGTGTAGGAAAGTCCATAACCAAACGGATAGCATACCTCAGAAGCATAGTCATAATCTCCTGCATTGCCCTGTCCTAATACAACATCCTCATAGCGTGTCTCATAGTAGCGGTAACCGACATAGACACCTTCTTCATAACTAACATAGTTATATTTGGTTGCATCGCCATTTTCATCATAATACTGGTAATCACCAAAGTTCTGTGCAGCCGGTGATGCAAGGGCATCTGCTGCAAAGGTATCTACGGTTCTGCCGGATGGATTGACCTCTCCGCTCAAGATCTCTGGCAAAGAAGAAAGACCACTCGGTGCTAAAACGATCGACTTGATATTAGCATAGTCATTAACCCAGTCCAGTTCTAAGGCTGCATTGGAATTGACCACCAGTACCACATTGTCAAAGTTATCATTTAAATAAGATAAGATTTCCAACTCTACGGAATCCGGCTCCAGATAAGACTTGGTCTGGTCTTCTGCCTTGTCTGTGTGATTATACATAGAACGCGGCATATCACGACCTTCGCCAGCTACTCTCTTTAAGACATAGACTGCGGTCGTACCGGAAAGACTGTCTACCACCTTGTCGTCTGCCGTGATCTTTTCCAATGGGCACTCGTTGATGGCAAAGTCTTCTTCATCACCAAAACTGATAGAGCCTGTGCCAAGTCCATAAGATGATCCGTCGCCCTTGTCATAGAACTTCCAAAGAGTCTTATTGACGGTATAGCCGTCTGCTTCAAAATCCTCTTTCAGACTGCCGCTGCCATATCCCATGATACCGGCATGTGTTGTGACGGTAACGGAGTTTCTGCTAAAGAAACTGATCGGCGTATCCTTGGAAAGTGGAAGTGCATTGTCCTCATTTTTCAAAAGCACAATACCCTCATCCGCGATCTGGTCTGCCAGAGCATCTTCTGCCGCTCCGATCTCATCCTCCGAATAATCACTCTTGTTATAATCCAGATCCAATCCCTTAGTATCCACGCCGGAGTTGTCGATCACAGAGTCATTGGCTCCCATCATGGCATTTACCATACGATTGTTATCCGTCAAAAGTGTGTTAGCAGCCACGATCGCTGCGACCATGACCGCAATCAGGATCAATGATATGACGGTCTTGATGATCTTGCTTCGTCTGGTCGGCTGCTTTTTTTGCTTTTTCCTCATAACGAAAAACCTCCTTCTTACATTTTGCGGTAACGCACAAAGCGCTACCCCATCTTTGTAAAAAAGAGGTTAGCATACTTTTTCTTTTTGTGAACAATGTGTGTCCTGTTCTGTCATTTTTGTGTCGTAATCGGTCTATCGGCTCCGTGGAATGGTAATACGCAGGACAAAGATATCCTGCCCGGTCTCTAAGGTTAGAAAGCCTCCATACTTTTCCGCCATGGTGCGGATACTCTCCATGCCAAAGCCGTGATAATCCTTATCATCCTTGCAGGTCTGGGGCAGACCATGCTTAAAGTGCAGTGCCTCGCTATATGGGTTTTCGATCTGGATAAAGATCAGATTGACCTTTTCATGGATCAGAATACTGATACAGCGCTTTTCTTCCTCCACCTTGCGGTTCGCCTCAATAGCATTGTCCAGAGCATTGCCAAAGAGGGTGTATATGTCTATGGCATCCATAAAAAAGAGGAGTTTGCCATCGATGATCCCATGCATGTGGATGCCGTTTTCCTGACAGACCAGACTCTTTTCCGTCAGGACGGTATCGAGGATAGGATTGCCGGTATGTAGGATGGAGTCATAGATCATGACAGATTTCTCGATGGAGTCTACGACCTGCCTACGCTCCTCGGAATCCGTGATGTTGCGGAGTCCTGCGATCTGGTGTTTCAGGTCATGGCACTTACGGTTGATCAGTTCGATGTTCTCCTTGGAGAGTTCATACTGCGCCTTATTCATCATAAAGAGTTGTTCCTGCGCCGACATCTCTTTTTGCAGATGCCACTGTCCCATATAGTTTCGCTGGTTGATCATGGCAAAGAGACAGCAGACCAATCCATAGATCCCGTGCAGCGTCCGAAATCCCCAGAAAGAGGAGGCCAGACTCATCAGAAGCACGATAAAGAGCGTGACCAGCGTCATCCAAAGCGAAGTGATGGCATCTGTCTCATAGTGATGATTTTGCACCATCTTCTTGGCGAAGAAGAAGTAAAAAAAGACATAAGCCCCCAGATGAATAAGCAGATAACAAAGGTGGGGGCTTTCCGCGATCTGGCTATGGGTCGCACTGTTGACCAGAAGGCGGATGCAATATGCCACATGCTCGGTCGCATAGCCCATCATGATACACAAGACCGCTTCCTTGAGCGTCACTTCATAGCAAAAAAGGATTGCCAGCAACATTGCCACGAGCAGGACAGCGTAGAGCAGGGCATATACAAGCAAAGAGGTCAATGCCGCCAGATCTCCGTGTCCCGGGATCGGAATAAGGCCAGCCAGTTGTGGGAAAAACTGCATCCAGACCGCCTCAACGATCAAAAGTACGAGACCGGTCAAAAGACAGCGCCAGCCTCCACCCTTTCTGATTCGCAGCGGCAGTACATAGATCAGGACTGCCAGAAACAATTCCATTGGAAAAATAAATTGATGTAGAAATGCTAACATGAATCCTCCTTACCTATCGTAACCGGCTTCCAAAAACTGACTGAGTTCCTGTAAGAAAGGCTTTTTTCTGGATCTGGAAAAAGGCAGATGATAGGTGCCGACCTGCACATCATCCTTATCTACACTGATCACATTTTTTAGGTTGACCAGATACGCCTGGTTGCAACGGCTGAAATGATAGTCTGCGAACTCCTTTTCCGCTTCTGCCATGGAAGAACGCATGGTATAGTTCTCGTGGGCGGTCACATAATAGACATTGTGATTGCGAACTTCGATATACAAAATATCATCCGAGGACACCTTTTCCCTGCGTCCGTCCTTTTGTAGCATGACATATTTCTTTTTGCCCTGCTTTTCCACCACGCCGATCGCCTTGGTAAGTTTTGGCTCAAATCTGCCGTAATCGATCGGCTTTAAGATAAAATCCAGAGCATCCACTTCATAGCCCGCTACCGCGTACTGCGCCATAGTCGTGATAAAGATAATGACGACTGCCTGATCCATACTGCGGATCTTTCTTGCCGCTTTCATCCCATCTAAATGCTTCATCTTGATATCCATAAGCAGGATGTCAAAGCCACCGTGATAATCATCAACCAGGTCCATCCCATCCGAAAAGACGCTTGTGGCAATGTCAGCAAAATGCTCCTCGCGATACCGCTTGATATAGGAAAGCAAGGTAGCCTGATATTCTTTTTCATCCTCTACGATTGCGATTCGTATCATATAAAATCCCCCAAAATCATCTAATTCTTTGCAAACTCCGGTCTGCGCATCTCAAGAACAACCAGTATTATGCAGACGATCGTCGCTACCAGATCCGCGATCGGTCCCGCATACATGACTCCGTCGATCCCCATAAAACGCGGCAGGATCAGAAGCAGTGGCAGAAGAAAGATGATCTGTCTTGTCAACGACATAAAAATACCCTTTTTCGGTTTACCGATCGCCGTGAAAAAGTTGGCTGAAATCGGCTGCATAAAGCACAGGCAGATAAAAAACAGGTACTTGCGGAAGAAATTCACGCCAAAATCAAAGTAAAGTTCCGATCCGTTACCAAAGATGGAAATGATCTGTCTCGGAAATGCCTGAAAAAGGACAAAGGAGATCACGCAGATGACAGCAGAAATGCGAATCGCCATAAAGTAGGATTTCTTCACGCGGCCATACTTTTTTGCCCCATAGTTGAAACTAACGATCGGCTGCAAGCCCTGGGAAATACCGATGACAAATGCCATGACGATCATGGATACCTTGGCGATGATACCGGAGCAGGCGATCGGGATAGACTCGCCGTAGATGGACAGACCGCCGTAGTATTTAAGGGTACGGTTGAGCACGATCTGTACCAGCATCATTGCCAACTGGTTAAAGCAAGGTGCCGCGCCAAGCGATACAACCCAAAGGACGACCTCTGCCTTTGGCAAAAAAGCGTCCCTATGCAATGGCACAGTCTTATAATGTGACAGATAGACAATAACCATGATACTGGCAATGACCTGTCCAATCACGGTTGCAGCCGCGGCTCCTGTCATACCCCAGCCAAAACCAAAGACAAAGATGGCATCCAGAACTGTATTTACCACAGCGCCGACAATGTTGATCGCCATGGTCATCTTTGGACTGCCGTCTGCACGCACCAGATGTCCGCCTCCGGTAGACAGGATCAAAAACGGAAAGCCCAATGCCGTGATCCTCGTATATTCCATAGCATAAGGCAGGACTTCTTCCGGCGAACCGAAAAAGCGCAAAAGCGGCGCTAAGAATAAAAGTGTGACCGCGGATAAGACAACGCCTAATACCAGCATGACCGTAGCCGAATTGCCGATGTATTTTCCGGCACCCTTAGAGTCTCCCCGCCCCATAGAAAGATTAAAGGTAGACGCACCGCCGATACCCATCAAAAGCGCGATCGCCACGCAGGACGTGTTGAGGGGGAAGGCGATATTGGTCGCCGCATTTCCCAACTCCCCTACCGCATTACCGATAAAGAACTGGTCTACGATATTATAAAGGGACGATACCAGCATGGCGATGATGCTTGGTATGGCAAACTGGCGCAGCAGTTTATTTTCCGGGACATATCCCAAAGGATTGTCCGATCTGATTTCCTTTTCCATAAATATAACCTCTTTTCCATTTTATTTTACACAAATTCCTCTGATTTACCAGTAAGAATACACAAATAAAAAAGCACACCCCAAAGGATGTGCTTCCTGACAGCGAACCGTTTCTCTTATAATTTTACATGTCTTTTCAGACGCTTGGTAAGGATCAAAGCAATACCGATCTTGCAGAGATCCGGAATGATAAACGGGATAACACACCAGCCAAGTACGGCTACGATGCCGACAGCACCTGTATTTGCAGTGTAAGCGATCATGAACCACATGGTTCCAAAAGCATAGCATACAATCAGACCTAATACCATAGAAAGACCTAATACCCATGTCTTTTCGCCAAATTTTGCTGTGATAGCCCACATAACGAGGGCAGAGAAAACAAAGCCAACGATATAACCGCCGCTATTGCCGAGCAGGGCGCCAATACCACCGGAAAATCCGGCAAAGACCGGAACGCCAATGGCTCCCAATAATACATATGTTAAAACTGCGATCGTGCCTCTTTTTCCTCCTAAAAGACCTACTGCCATAAAGACTGCAAATGTCTGTAAGGTAAATGGAACCGTTGCCGGAATGGAAATCCAAGAACAGATTGCCATAACTGCAACAAAGAGTCCGATATACGCAATGTCTACGGTACGAAGTGCTGTTGTTTTTGCCTGTGCATTCATGATAACTTCTCCTTTAACTTGTCTTATTTATAACTTTTCCTTACTCAGAATAAAAGATTGTTTAATCTTTGTCAAATTAAAATTACATATTTCTATTTTGACTATTAGTATTTCTTATAGTATCTTATTTTTGTATAATCTTTAGCACCGGTAGCAGCTCAAAGAAAGGATAATTCTATGTTAGTAAGCAAATATTTTGTCTGGTTCATCATATACAGTTTCATGGGTTGGATCTATGAATCCACCTACTGTACCATCCGCAAGCATCACTGGGAAAACCGCGGATTTTTGCACGGTCCCATCGTTCCCATCTACGGAGTCGGTGCCCTGCTTGCCTCCATCCTTTTTTCGGAGTTTCCCATCTCCGGTATGCAGGAAGCCAGCAACTTAAAGATCTTTTTGATCTGCTTCTTTGGCAGTATCGTTTTGGAATATACGACTTCCTGGGCGCTGGAAAAACTTTTCCACGCTTACTGGTGGGACTACAGCAATGTTATCTGCAATATCAATGGTCGTGTCTGCCTGCCGGCATCCATCGGCTTTGGACTGGCAGGCATTCTGGTCGTCCGCGTCATTTATCCTTTTGTCAGCGGCATGACACACGATACCAATGTCTATCTGATGGAAGCCCTGTCGCTGGTCTTTATGTTTTTATTTGGCATGGATATGGCTCTGACGATTTCCGCCCTGACCAATTTTGCCAAGAACTTCAACCGGATCGAAAGCGAGATCAACGAGCAGATCGCAAGTGCCTACGAGAAACTGGATACCAAGGCAGCCGATGCCATCGGCAACATGATCGAGAAGTCCGAACAGATCCAGGAGAGCGCTTTTGTCCGCAAGGAACTGGCAGAAGAAAAGGCTGCCGCCCTGCGCGAACGTCTGACCAAAGAGCGTCTGGAAAGTCTTTTTCTGTCCTCATCTGCTGCACAGAAAAGTACCCTGCTCAGTATCCAAGGCTTCAAGCGCAGTAAAGATGGCAATGAATTGCGCCAGCGTATGCGCACCATGATCGACGAGAAACGCCACAACAGACAAAAATAAATTTAGGCAGGGAATACGATGGTGATCGTGGTTCCCTGATCCGGGGCTGAGTCCACACGGACTCTCGCTCCATGTAATTCTGCGCCGTGCTTTACAATGGAAAGTCCAAGGCCCGTGCCGCCGGTCGCACGCGAATGGCTCTTATCCACGCGGTAAAATCTTTCAAAAATACGTTCCTGCTCTGCCAGCGGAATACCGATTCCCGTATCTGCCACGCTCCAGCAGATGCCTTCTTCTGTCTTTTCGGTCGTGATGACCACCGTTCCTTCATCTTTATTGTAATGAATGGCATTGTCACATACATTGTAAAGCATTTCATAAATGATCTGCGGCATGCCACTGATAGACAAACGCTTGCCCTGATAAGAAATGGAGATATGCCGTTTCTTTGCCGCAGGCTGTAAAGTCTCAATGATCTCCTTGCTCATCTCAAACAGATCGATCGTCTCTTTTTCCAGTTCCAGATTTTCATCATCCAGTTTTGACAGACGTATGATGTCCTGTACCAGTGTTGTCAGGCGGGCTGCCTCCTGATAGATCCTACCGGCAAATTCCTTCTGATCTTCCGGCCGCACGATCCCATCCTTTAAAAGTTCCGCATAGCCGGAGATCGACATAAGGGGTGTCTTTAATTCGTGAGATACATTTGCCGAAAACTCCTGCCGCATATTCTCCAACTGCTTTTTCTGGGTCACATCCATAATGAAGATGACAACACCGGTATTTGTGCCGTCCTGGATGACCGGATTTCCATGCAGTTCATAGGTCACATCATCAATGGTCATATGTTTGACCATGTCTTTTCCGGCAAGCGCGCCGTCCACCACTTCCTTCAACTTCTGGTTGCGGTTTACGACAATGATATTCTGTCCCATACACTCTTCCGGTTTGATCTCAAAAATACGCTGGGCTGCCCGGTTGATGGAAAGCACATGGTGACGGTTGGTCACGATCAGACCATCCTTCATATTTTCCGTAATGGCTACATATTCCTGCTGCTGCTTGTTGCGCTCCTGCACCTGTTCTTTCAAGGCTTCGTTCTGGTCTGCGATACGACGCAGAAAAGGCACCAGTTCATCATAGGCGACATTTTCCAGCGGATGATCCAGGTCGATTGCCTCCAAAGGCTCCATCATGCGCTTTGTCGTCCGGTCGATCAGATAAAAACTCAGGATCAGCAGTAAGACCAATGGCAGCAGCAACATGAAAACGCCCGGAAAAAGGGTCCCATAGACGCTGTCGATCGTATCCCCCACGCGCAGGATCTGTCCATTATCCAGACGAACGGCTGCATAGTAACTGCGCTTGGCATAAGTCGTCGAGTAGCGGCTGGCACTCCCCCTGCCCTCTTTCATCGCCTGGGCTATCTCCGGTCGGGATGCGTGATTTTCCATCTCTGCTGCATCCTCATAAGAGTCATACAGGACATTGCCGACGGCATCGACTAAGGTAATGCGCCCGGTCACACCATCTGCCAGACCTGTTTCAAGGGAAGTTCCTCCCAGTTCATCCACAGCCTTTGCCAGATAATCCACCTCGTTATCCACGCGCTCCGTCATATTTTCTTCTAATTTGTTATACATAAAGAAAAAAGCAGTGACAAAGGTAACAAGGATCGCCAATGTCACCAGAATTGCCGTGCTTCTAAAAATGCGTTTTCTCATATCATTCCCCTATCCGATAGCCAATCCCGCGGACGGTTGTCACATAATCTCCTGCCGATCCTAACTTTTGCCGCAGGGATCTGACATGGACATCCACAGTACGCGTTTCGCCGTCAAAATCATAACCCCAGATGCTGTTTAATAACTGATCTCTGGTCAGTACCACGCCCTGATTGCGGATCAGATGGGACAAAAGATCATATTCTTTCTTGGTCAGTTCCACTTCCCGATCTTTCACAAAGACCTTGTGGGACGCATTGCAGACCCGGATATCCTCATAGACCAGATCATCCCCTGCATCTTCCTTTTTGGTGCGGCGCAAGACCGCCTTGATGCGCGATACCATTTCCATCATGCCAAAAGGCTTTGCTATGTAATCATCTGCCCCGCTGTCAAGCCCCAGGACCTTATCGTATTCGCTTCCCTTTGCGGTCACCATGATAACCGGGATATCCTTGGTCTTGCCATCACCTTTTAAGCGATGTAAGATTTCCAGACCATTCTCTCCCGGCAGCATGATATCCAAAAGGATCAACTCCGGTCTGACATCTTTTCGCAGTTCCTGCCAAAGAGCCGCCCCCTCCGAAAAACATTTGATCTCAAATCCATTTGCCAGCAGTGCATACTCAACCAGTTCCCGGATATTCTTTTCATCTTCTACATAATAAATCATATGATCTTCTCCATGATCTCCAACTCGCGTTTCCTGTGTCTCATATCACTATCATAGTATTGCACCGCGGGCGATCTTGCAAATAAAATTTATAAAATATCTGCATCCTTGTGGGTTCCTGTGATAGAAAATTCAACCCATTCTGCAATGTTGGTCGCATGGTCACCAATACGCTCAAAGTATTTTGCGATCATAAGAAGATCCAGACTGCTCATCGGATCCCCGGCTTCTACCATATCGTCTGCGATCTCCTGACGGACTTCCAGGAAAAGATCGTCGACTTCATCATCTCGGGCAATGACCTCACGCACCAGTTCCAAGTCTTGCTTAACATAGGCGTCAATGCTCTCCGTCACCATGGCTATGGTCGTTTCTGCCATTTTTGCCAGTTTTACATCATTTGTCGGTACACTAAAGTCTGTCGTTTCAATGATCTCCGCAATATCGGATGCCTGGTCGCCGATACGCTCCATGTCCGTGATCATCTTTAAGGCTGCGGAAACCTTGCGCAGGTCTTTCGCTACCGGCTGCTGCTGCAAGAGAAGTTTTAAACAAAGGCTCTCCACCAGACGCTCCTGTTCGTCAATATTGCTGTCCTCCTTGCGGATCTCCTTTGCCACTTTTGCATCCCCGGACTGCAAGAGTTTTGAGGTCTTGCGGATCACATCCTCACACATACTTCCCATTTCGATCAGTTCTACGTGCAGTTCTTCCAACTGTCTGTCAAATCGATTTCTCATACTTCCTCCTTAACCAAATCTACCTGTAATATAGTCCTCTGTCTTTTTCTCCTTCGGCATAGAGAAGATCTGCTCCGTCTCTCCGTATTCAATGACTTCTCCAAGTAAGAAAAAGGCTGTTTTATCCGATACGCGCACTGCCTGCTGCATGTTGTGCGTTACCATGATGATGGTAAAATCTTTTTTCAGTTCGATCACCAGATCTTCAATCTTTGACGTAGAAATAGGATCCAGTGCAGAAGTCGGCTCATCCATAAGCAGGACTTCCGGCTTGACGGCAAGTGCTCTTGCGATGCAGAGTCTTTGCTGCTGCCCGCCGGACAAGCCCAGTGCGCTCTTTTTCAGCCGGTCCTTGACCTCATCCCAGATCGCCGCCTGGCGCAGAGAGGTCTCCACGATCTCATCCAACTGCGCCTTGCTGTGCACTCCATGGGTACGCGGTCCGTAGGCAATGTTGTCATAGACGCTCATCGGGAAAGGATTCGGCTTCTGGAACACCATGCCGACACGCTTGCGCAGAAGGTTGACGTCCATATCACCATAAATATTTTCTTCATCTAATCTCAACTGCCCGGTGATCTTGCAACCCTCTACCAGATCGTTCATACGGTTGATAGATTTTAATAAAGTAGACTTACCACAGCCACTTGGTCCGATAAAGGCAGAGATTTCTTTTTCCGGCAATTCCATGTTAATGCCTTTTAGGGCATGGAAATCGCCATAATATAAATTCAGATCCTGAATGGAAATTTTTGCTTTGTTCTCCATATGTTTTATTGACTCCTTTTTATCTTTCTCACACTTTTGAAACTTTTTTTGCAATGCCATCGGATATGGCATTGATCAATACAACAAGAATCAGTAGGACAAGCGCTGTCGCATATGCCTCATCCATGTGCAGACCTTCACGCGAAAGGCTATACATATGCACAGCAAGGGTTCGCCCGGACTTTGTCAGATCGGTCGCCGTCTGTGCCACGGTTCCTGAAGTATAGATCAGGGCAGCTGTCTCTCCGACAATTCGCCCAATGGAAAGAATGACACCGGATAAAATGCCCGGTACGGCTGCCGGCAGGATGATCCGAAAGATGGTTCGCAGTTTTCCTGCGCCCAGTCCAAAACTGGCTTCCCGATACATATCCGGCACGGCAATAAGGGCTTCTTCAGTCGTACGAATAACAAGTGGCAAGATCATAATAACTAAGGTCAATGCCCCGGACCACATAGAGTATCCCCAATGCAAATAGGTTGCAAAGAAAAGAAGACCAAACAGACCATAAATAATGGATGGGATACCCGATAGGGTCTCCGCGGTCATGCGGATGACTTTTACCAATTTGCTGCCGCGCTTTGCATATTCCACCAGATAGATGGCTGCAAAAATACCAAGCGGCACGGCGATCACGAGGGATAATCCTGTCATAATGAGGGTATTGATGATTGCCGGCATCATGGAAACATTGTCCGAAGTATATTCCCATGCAAAAAGATCTAATGACAGATGGGGAGCCCCCTTTGCCACGATAAAAATAATGATATAGAGCAAGACGCCCATGGTAATTGCTGCGGATAATAAGATGAAGATCCGAAGCAAAAACGACAGGGGATGCTTTAATGCTGTTTTTAAATTTTGTTTCATTGCCTTGCCTCCTTACTTTGCGTCCTGACGTTTGAGCGCCGCCACGCATAAGTTGATCAAAAGAATAAATACAAATAAGACAACGCCGGTCGCGATCAGGGCTTCCCTATGCAGATCTGCTGCATAGCCCATTTCCAATACGATATTGGAGGTCAGGGTTCTCACACCTCGTGTGATGCCCTTTGGCATACGTGCCTGATTGCCCGCAACCATGACAACTGCCATCGTCTCTCCGATCGCCCTGCCGATGCCCAGCACGATACCTGCCACGATACCGGACTTTGCCGCCGGGATGACCGTAAGAAAAATGCTTCTCTCCTTGGTCGCACCCAGGGCAAGTGCTCCTTCATAATATGGTGTCGGAACACTGCGGATAGCGGCTTCACAGACGCTGACAATGGTCGGCAGGATCATGATGCCAAGTAAGATGGATGCTGTCAGCATGGTAGAGCCATCGTGTCCGGTCAAGTCCTGCATGAGTGGCACGATACATACCAGTCCGAAGAAGCCATAGACTACGGATGGCACGCCTGCCATCAGATTGACTGCCGCCTTACAGATACCGTAGATCTTTTTCGGACAATAATGCGCCATAAAAACAGCCGTACAGTGTCCGATCGGCACACCGATGATAATGGCTCCGGCTGTCACATAGATACTGCCCATGATCATAGGCAATATACCAAATATATTATTTGAAGGTTTCCATATCACGCCGGTTAAGAACTTGCCAAGTCCAATCTTTTCCATCGCCGGAAGTCCGTTAGCGAATAAAAAGATACAAATCAAGGCAACGGCTAACACCGAAGTGCAAGCCGCTATGAAAAAGATGACCTTCATTATCTGTTCTTTCAAATGTTTCATGTTCTGACCTTTCTCATTTCCTTGAATATCGGGATTTTCTATTTCACTTCATCCCATGTAAGAATCTCACCGGTGTAGATCTGCTTTACCTGATCAGATGTTAAATCTGTGATTCCACTTTCGTTGTTTACGATAACTGCGATTCCGTCTTTTGCGATCTCTGTTGCTACAAGTCCTGCCTCAGTTTCAGAATCTTTTAGTTCTCTGGATGCCATACCGATGTCACACAAGCCGTCGATCGTTGACTGCATACCGGTTGAAGAATCACTTTCCTGTACCTCGATCTCAACGTTTGCATTGACCTTGCCATAAGCCTCTACTAATTTTTCCATAACCGGTGTTACAGAAGATGATCCAGCGATCACGAGTTTTCCGGATGCATTGTTGGATGTAAATTCCTTACCCTCGCCTACGCTGATGTAGCCATTGTCTGTGATGATCTGCTGTCCGTCTTTGCTCAAGATATAGTTTACGAAATCCTGTGCTGCATCACTTAAGTCCTCGCCCTTGGTTGCGATGTTGAATGGACGGGCAATCTTGTATGTACCGTTGGAAACGTTGTCTGCGGTCGCCTCAACGCCATCGATCTTTACAGCTGTTACCGTGTCATTTAAAGAACCCAGTGAAATATATCCAAGAGAATTTACATCTCCTGCAACAGTTGTCATCATAACAGAGGTAGAGTTTGTGATCTTTGCATCCTCGGTTGTCATGTCAACCTTGTTGCCGTCTGCATCCTTTTCCTCGATACCGAAGAGTTCTACGAATGCACCTCTTGTACCGGATCCATCTTCACGAGAAAGAATGGTGATATCCCCGGATGCTCCTGTCTGATCTGCGCTATCGGCTGTATTGTCATTTCCTTTACTTCCGCATCCTACCATGGTACCCAGTGCTAATGTTGCAACAAGAAGTGTTGCGGCGATTTCCTTCAATTTCATTTTTGATCTCCTTTTGTCGTTTTGACTTTTTCTTTCTATTTCGTTTACAAGACATATGATACAAACACTTTGTAAAATGAAATGTATGGTCTTTGTAAAAAATAGGTTAAAAATGGTGGTTGGCTTTTGTGTCGTTTCCAAGGCGGGAGAACCCGGCGCAAAAAAATCCATATCGCCAGCTTTTACTGACAACATGGATTTCATTTTACAAAGTGTATTCTATTTTGTTACAATGCAGAGCCAACATTTCCTACGCCCTGTGCAATCCGTTCCATATTGGAACGATGTCTGCCAGTTAATCGTCGCTACGATCAGTCCGTCCATACCACTTTTTGCAACAATTGTCGCAAAAGCAGCTGTCGGTCCTGCAATCTGTACCTTAGAACCACCTAGAAACGACACAAGAAATCCGGCAATAATCGCCGTATAAATACCTTTTTCCGGTGTTACGCCTGAGGCAAGTACTAATGCAATCGAAAAAGTGGCAACGCGATAATTGCCACAATAATTCCTGATATAACATCCTTTATAAACTGCTCTTTCGAATAATCCCGAATCGTTGTAAAAAATTTTGGTTTTAACTTTTCCATAAAAAATCCTATTGCTCCCTCTTTCATAATGCCCTTAACTATAGTAAGGAGCACATGCGAGTCGTGCAATAGGATTTCTTGTACCTTTTTGGAAACTTGATTTTTCTACGACGTTTCCTTAAAGGTGTTGATTTATTATTTCATTTCTTTCTTCAATTTCTGGTCTTTGACAACCCCCATGATACCCAATGCCATAAATACTACTGCCATCACATCCATAACAATCAGTATTTTATTTATAACACTACTGTTATTACCAATTTCGCTAATCATGCTATCATCACCGATTTCATTGGCGTAATTCGCATTTTCAGCAAGTGCATTGGTATACATGTAAAGCGTATGTTTTGTTGCCTGACGCAATGCCTGTTTATAACTATTAGATGATGTTTCACACGTTGTCTCGCCTTTGACCATACCGTCCATCCAGAGGTCTCCACCAGCACGAAGCATCTGATCTCCATTCATATATTCATGCCAGTCAGAATAATCTGTAATTACTGCTCCAGGGAAATTCCACTCATCACGTAAAACACCTGTCAAAAGAGCTTGACTTCCTCCTGTCCATACAGCGCCAATACGATTATATGAAGTCATAAGACCTGTTGCATCATATTCCTCTACAAGCATACGGAATGGTTCTAAGTATATTTCACGTAATGCCTGCTCGCTCATCCACGTATAAACACTGTCTCGATAAATATAAGATTCTCCATCATTACAAATAAAATGCTTTACATAACAGTAAACACCTGCATGTTTTGCACCTGCAACAGTGTTTCCACAGGCGACTCCAGAAAGCAATGCATCTTCTGAATAATACTCATAATTTCTACCATTGAATGGACTTCGATGAATATTAACTGCAGGTGCATACCAACCCTGCACACCACTGGCTACTGCTTCTTTTCCAATTGCAAGACCCACTTTTTCAAACAATTTTGCATTCCAGCTACATGCCATTGTGGAACTACTTGGGAATCCTGTACTCTTCTTATTTCCAAAGAATCCACCAATCTGAGACGGTCCATCTTGATCTGATGTTGCCGGTTTTCCTACACTCTTTACTTCTCCTGTATGTGCATATGCATGATAAACTAGTGTTTCCATTTCCTTAATAGACACTTGATCTAACACTTCTTCCCATTTTTCATCCTCTGGATTCAAACCTAGTTGATATCCTAATTCTGTTAGCTTTCCATCCTTTGTCAGAAGATGACCATAATCTTTTCCGGTTTCTATATCTTTATCAGAATCATCAATCCAGGCATTTGCCATATCTGCTGTATACAAATTCAAAGCCTTCACATTATCTGCCATTGCTCTTGTATCTACATTTTCCGTCGGGAACGTTCCAGTAAAATCCTTTCTTGTCAGATATGTAATATTTTGATTAGAATCTTTACCATCCAGGCTCACACCATCTATGGCATCTTCGCCGGTAAATTTGTTAGATACTTCTTTTCCCGTGGTTGCATCTTTATCCATGCAAATAGTGTCCGTAACCGAAACTTTCGATGTCATGGATGTTCCATCTGCAATCATATGCGCATTTTTACGTAATGTTAATTCATAATCTCCTGCTTCTAATTCATAACCGCAAAACGAATTACTATTTGCATCATAGCAGTCATACGATGCCATGTCTGCTGCATCAACTGTCAATGTCACTTCCTGACTTTCACCTGGTGCTAAAACATCTGTCTTTGCGAAAGCAGCAAGATTTACAGATGCTTTTTCAATACCACCTGCCGTATATGGCGGATTGTAATAAAGTTCTACAACATCTTTACCTGAAACCTTACCTGTATTTGTAACCTTTACCTTATAACTAAGCGTATCCTTATCCGTAATTGTCTGACCATCTTCCGGTGCTTTCGTTACTTCCCACGAAAAATCTGTATAGGAAAGTCCATAGCCAAATGGATACTGAACAACCCCCTCATAACCCTGTCCATATTCATTTGATACATTATCCCAATAATGTTCTGTGTCTGCTGTTTCATACCATTTGTATCCCACATAAATACCCTCAGCATAGTCAACATACGACACTTGATCATAATAATATTCTTCTCCAAGATTTCCATCTAACGTACCATTTGCAGGATACAAACCTTCTGCGCCGCTATACTTACCGACACCATTTTCTGCTGTATTCGCATAACTCGCCGCTGATGCCATATCATATGCCCATGTATCAACTGTCTTTCCAGAGAAGGAATCCTCTCCCCAGAGTAATTCTGGCAAAACCTCTGCGCCATAACTACCTGTAAGACCTGCCATCACACAAGCGTCTACACCAGGAATGCTTTCTATTTGTCCCATTTCCATAACATTTCCTGTGTTTAAAACCACAATAACGTTTTTATAATTTTCACCAACATATTGTAGAAGTTCGATTTCTTCTGTTGATAATTCTAATTGCGTTTTCGTTTCATCTGTAATGATATCGCCATCTTTTGTTGTACGTTTATACTGTTTCTGCGTAGCATCATTACTTTCTCCATTCCAACGACCAACAACAACAAATGCTGTATCTGAATACGCCTTTGCGTCCTCTAATAACTCCTGAGAGTAATAATTGGCATCACTGATAGATGGTTCATACAAGCGTGCCGTCTGCTCTGGCCATGCCGCAAGCGTGCGATCATACTCTCGCTTGTCCTGGAAATTCTGATACATTTGAATCAGCTCTTCATTATAAGAAATATTATATTTTTCGAGCGATTTCAGAAAATCAATTTTAACCTGTGTCACACCTCCAGAACCAGAACCGCCACCCAGCCAATTTGTTGCTGCCCAGCCAAACACGTTAACCTTTGTTACATCCGAAGATAGGGGCAACGTATTTTCCTTATTTTGCAAAAGAACTGCACTATCTTTTTCCGCCTCCTTCGACAGCTTTCGTGCAGATTTTGATGCAGATTCCATATTTGTAGCATCAATATTATTGCTGCTAAGATATGAATTCATAACATCTCCCAGCATACTCACTGCTACATTAGCCACAATTACAACGACCAGGAAAAGACATGCTGCAATCATACCAGCCATCCTTCTAATTTGATGTGGACGTTTGACTTTTTGCTTTTTTGCTTTACTCATAAACTTTAATCCTCCTTCAAAAGAAAAGCAGGAGCCCCTCCTACTTTATATCCTTGTATAAGAATTATACTTTATGAAATTATTTATTTGGAAATCTCTGCATAAACTGCAGTTCTTCTTCCTAATCTGTTTTTATGCAAAAGGAAACGCCATTGTAAGACAGAAAATCTGATCCTTCGCTTCCCATTTCATAGTTCCGCCATAGGTATCCACAATCTGACGCATACTCCCCATACCAAGTCCATGAGATGACTTTTCTGTTTTTCTTGTCATGAGTTGATTTCCATTTTTTTGTAAAACACCATCAAAATAATTTTCTATTTCCACCACAGTTACTCCAGCGCGCTTTAAAACTGTAACAGAAATCACACGACAATCCACTTCATTTACTTTGCGGCATGCTTCAATCGCATTATCTAGCGCATTTCCAAACAATGTATATACATCAATTGTTTTCATAAAATCCATCAAGTGCCCATCTACCATACAAGTCCATTGTATCTGCTGGTCATAACAAAGAAGGCCTTTTTCTGTCAAAACAATGTTAAGAGCCTCATTGCCCGTCTGCATGGTATTATCATAAATCGTCACATCTCGTTCCAATTTCGTTAAGAAGTCCTCCCTCTCCTCATTTGCCGGCATATGACGCAACATTCCAATCTGATGTTTTAAATCATGACTCTTGCGATTGATAATCTCAATATTCTCCTTAGAAACCGCATATTGCTCTTTCATTTTATCGCGCAACATACGCTCCACTGCAATGGTTGATTTTAATTCAACCTCCCGACATTGTTGTATCTGCACCAGAAGTATAAATAACAAACAGCACATGTCATATATGTTACATGCATTATAAAAAAATTGATTCGTTTCTACGGTATAATTTCGCACACCCCAATTTAAAAACAATACCAAAAAACAAATAAGCAAAAAATTTAAAAGTGCTTTCGTCCAAGACACCCCATATCCTTGTTCACAATGGAAAGAATACGATAAAAAAATAGCTAATGGAACCGTAACAAGCAAATAAAAAAACCACGTCATCAAAGTCACAAGTATCGTATGTGTCACCGTTTTTCCAGATACAAATGTAGTAACACAATATCCAATATGCTGAACAGCATAAACAAGTGAGGTTGCATATAGTGCATCTGCCATTGTTATCTTTGTCGTGATAACAAAAAATAAAAATACGCCCAACAGTGGTATTCCTAAATAAAAAATCGAATACCAGATAAATATGGGGGCATATTTTTCAAGAGGGGTAAACATATTTACATGCCCAATTAAATGTAAACTAACCGTAGCTATTCCAATCCATAATATCAAAACCGCCACAATCAAACGAGTTCTTGTATGATCGCGTTTTGGTAAAAACATATAAAAAATAACAGATATTACCAATAATTCCTGAACAAAATCAGGACATAAAATTCGCATACTCCATCCCATTTATCAATGTCCTCTCGCATATTCCATTAACTCTTCACAAAAAGCCTTCTTTTTTCCTCGTGAAACCGTAAGACACTCCCCCGCCACACGTATCTCTTGTTCCGTGATCGTATCTACAAATCGTAAATTTACCAAATAACAAGCATTACATCGGGCAAACCCTCTGTCATGTAGTTCCCTCTCTAATACCGTTAATGTCTGCTCTCCTGTTTTTTCAATAATCCCTTCTGATGTATGATAAATCATGCGATGTCCCGTCACTTCAATATAATAAATATGTGACAATGGGATACGCTTTATTTCCCCCTCTTTTTTTAGCATAACAAATTCTTCCTGCGTATTGCGATAAATACGCATCACCTTATTCATTTTCATCTTAAATGCCTGATAATTAATCGGCTTCAACACATAATCAACGGCCTCGACTTCATATCCCTTAATTGCATATTGGGCCAAATTCGTAACAAACATTAAAAGAACACCAGCGTCCTGCCTACGTATTTCCTTTGCCGTCGTAATTCCATCCATTGTTGGCATATCAATATCCAAAAGAATCAAATCCCATTCTGGTCGATAATCTCCTACAATCTGTGCACCGTCCGTAAACCAGCGCACATCCATTGCAACGCCACTCTCTTTCCCATATCTATCAAGGTCGTTCATCAGTTGTTTTGCAAACTCTTTTTCATCTTCTACAATTGCAATTCGCATAGCACTACTCACCCACTATTCTGTCGGTACTTTTAATACAAATTCGGTTCCATTTTTTCCATCATAATAATCATCGCTACTTTCATAGAACGTCGCCTTCACTTCTTTCACACCATCTCTAATCAAATAGATTTTATGAACGATGCCGGATGTTGCTGGTGGTACCAAATCCTCATAAGAATATGCGAATTCACTGTTATCCGTCATGTTAAATTCTTCTACCTCATCCCACTCTTCCGTTTCTACTTGTAGACGCACTTCATACCCTGTCCCCATCTCATAACTTCCGTTGTTATACACAGGTACATCAATCATATAGTAAGAATATCCACTTTTTGCATTATCCATATAATTCTTTCCAAGATAGGAAATCGTAACATCTCCATCTAATACCGCTTTACTCTCCACATAAGATGGTCCACCAAGCACTTCACCAATAGTAACCAAAAATTGAACCAGGCTACCTATGAACATACAGACAACAATCACGAGAACAACAATCAAAAGACCTTTTCCTTGTCGGTTTCTTCCATACTCATTCACCATTTTGCCCCTCCTTAGTCCACGACCGGTTTTTCTGCTGCATCCTCTTTAGCCGGCAGTGTCGTTATCGTTTCCTCTGCCGACTGTGCTTCTGCCTCGTCCCGCTGCACATCTATTTCCAGCGGCACCTTTACATATTTTATAAGATCGCAGCTTTCGGTATCCACTACACTATACACAAAAGCAATCTTTTGCGCATCCGCAGGTATAAAGAAAAACAAATATCCCGTATGAGAACCCGCATCAGAAAATTCATAAGAATCTATGGACTGTCGATTACCAATAATATCATCATAACCACCACTGGTTAATTTATAATTTGGTACCGTTGAACGATATGTACCATCATAAGATATGTAAAAATCTTTTACCGGTGCATGTGTATATGTATCATAGCTTATACCGTCTACCTTATTGGACTCTATACGCACTGCAATCAGTCGTTGCCCCGCCGGGAAGCCTCCGATGGTATCGGCTTCTGCTAACACCTCCGCTTTTGCCACGGTAAGTGTGCGGCCATACTCGTTTTCAATCGTATGTGCCTCACCCAGATCTGACTTTTCTATGGCGACTTCTTCAATATTCTTTCTTTTCTTTTCCCTATAATCTGATGCCCCCAGATAACCTGTCACGATTCCCTGGACAATCGTCAAAATAATGGACAACGCAACCAGAATGGCAATCCAAAGTATAAGATTCTTCCGCATTCTTTTTTGTTTTTCTTCCTTTGTTTGTAAAAATAAGATCGATTCTGACTCCTGGGTTATTTCTGGCTTCTGGGTCAGTTTCGGTTCCTTGGTTGGCACAAACTCTTCCTGGAACGTCTGCGTCGTATCTGTCTTAGGCGCCTGCTTATTATATGTTCCGCACTTTGGGCAGATACCATAATATTTTTCATAGTCAAAATTCTTACCGCAACTCAAGCATTTCATACTGATTTCCTTTCTCTCCTCTTTTTACAACGCAGAAAAAGGCTGTACTTCCTCTCGGGGAATACAGCCTGTCATATTTATAATAATTGTCCTAAGACCTCCAGGATCTTGTCTGCCTTTGGCGGTTTTAGGAAATATGCACTTGGGTTGAGATCCAAGACAGAACGGATATGCTCCGCATCTCCATGTCCGGTCAGAAAAACAACCGGTATATCCTTGGTCGCTTCCTTTGAGCGGATCAACTCCAAGGTCTCCTTACCGTCGCAATCCGGCATCTCATAATCCAAAACAACCAGATCCGGCTGGCGCTTATCGATCATGGTCAGTGCCTGCTGGCCGGAAGTGGCAAGTGTCACCTGATAACGTTCCTCTAACATCTGCTTCATGCTGCGAAGCATCATCGGACTGTCGTCCACCACCAAGACGATCTTTCGATCATCCTTGGATACGATCGAGCCATCCGGCAAGACCTCCGCATCAATGTCCACGCGTGCCATCAGCGCCTCCAAGACACCATTTTCCGCCATATCCTGCGGATCCACGTAAGATACCTGCCCTGACATATCATAAAGAGCATAGCGGCGATATGCCGCCTCACTGCCAATGATAACAACAGGAGTCATCACATATTTTTCTGCTAAGATCTGGAAAAATTCCAGATGACTGTCCGTAAATCCCTCGACATTTACCAACACCAGATCCGGCTCATAAATGCCCATCATGCTCTCAGCGATCGTCACATTGTCCGAGCATAACTGGATAGAGACAAACTTTGACAACTCCTTTTGTATCTGCTTTGTCTGGTCATTAAAATGTCCAACGAATAAAACCTTTTTCATATATCCCCTACCTCACGAACTCATATAGATTTATTTTAACAACTTTTCGTGTGATAGGCAACTAAAGTTTAGACATTCTCATTCATGAACTTGGCACTCAACTGGAAGGACTTGATCGGAGATTTATCTACCCAATTCTTATGACTTTCCAGAACAACAGCATCCACACCATTTTCCTTCACAATATCGACCATGGTCTTTAAATCCATATTGCCGTAACCCAGTTCCATACTGTCTGAGGTCAGAATAGAGGAAGTCTTTCCCTCTACACGGCTGCCTCTGTCGTTGATGTGATACAACTTGATACGGCTTCCCAGACGCCGCATGAGTTCTACGGTATTAACACCTGCCTCTGTCGGCCAGTAAGAGTCAAACTCAAAATTAACGTATTCCGGATCCGTGTTTTCAATGATGCGATCATAAGCCGTCTGACCATCAATCTTACGGAACTCACAGTTGTGATTGTGATAAAGGAGTTCGATACCATCCGCCTTCAGACGTTTCCCGCAGGCATTCAGATCTGCGATCAGTCCATCCACAGCCTCTTTGTCAGAATAATCAAAATGATGCATTCCGGTGATAACGATATATTTTGTTCCATAGGATTTTGCCTCTGCGATGGCTTCCTCCGGAACACGCTTCAAAGTGCCAAGATCCTGATGGATGCTGACCACCTTTAAATTGGTATCAGCCAGAAGCGCATGCCAGTCCAGATTTCCACTCTTTCCCATCGGCATGCCTGCAAGACGTGTGATTGCGCGGATGGTAAGCGACATATGCTTTATCATATAACTACAGAGTTCAATGCCATCGTATCCTGCCTCTTCCATCAGGCGCAAAGTCTCTTTCGCCTTTGCCTCTGTACCGATCACGGTGCGCAACTGAAACTGCTGTATTGCTTTTATTGCCATATTCCTTTCCTCCAAAAATCTATAAATCTTTTTTTACCTATACTATTTTATCTGCCTCTTTACATTGTTTCGACCAGATTTTGTATTTCCTATCAGAAAATTCGTCATCTTTTCTTCACGTTTTTTCTGATCTGTGTTAAAATCATAATGATTTCATGTTGCACCTATGTGCATTCTTTTTGATAGGAGGATTTTATCATGAGAAAATTAAAAAAAGATACCGATTTAGCCAAGTTTCTGATCGCAGTAAAAGCATGCAAAAACGACGTGTTTTTTGATTCTAATGAGGGAGATATCCTGAATCTTGCATCTACACTGAGTCAGTATGTTTTCTGCTCCATTGCAGGAAAAGAAAGTATATTGGAAAACGGCTCTGTCCGTTGTGTAAATGAGGAAGATTATAGCCTTCTGGCCGATTTTTTATGTGAGGACTAAGCATGACCAAGGACGAACAGATCAAGTCCTATATGGATTTGCTCTTACATACCAACAATCTCTTTGGCTGGATCTATGATGAGCATATGCAGATGCTTTTTACCACCTATCCCGGGGATGACTATCAGGGTTTTGATGCTTTGTTCCAACTGCAGGTTCCCCCTGCATTAAACGGTGGATTGCCCTCCCATCCTCGCTTTATCTATTCCTTTTTCAACCTTGCCTGGCTGATTGACTTTGAGATTGTTGACAACCAATTAAAAAAATTCTATGTCTTAGGGCCAACCTTTACCGGAGAAAATTCCTACAACGAACTGGTAAAGGCTATGGATCAGCGCAACCTGTCCATCAAGACAAAGGCAAACGTCTCCAAACTGCTGACCTCTCTTCCCATTGTTGCAAGCAATGTCATGATGAGTTATGCTAGTCAATTGCACTATCTGATCAGCGGAACAGCCATTGATATAAACACCATCGAGAGCGTACAGAACAAAGGAAACTACGAAAATCCTTCCATTGTTCCATCATCGCAACAGCATCACGGCATCTGGGCCTCCGAGCAGGAATTTTTGCGTCTTTTCAAGGATGGAAACCCGGACTATAGCAAGGCTCTGCAGAACTCATCTCATCTGAGTAATGGGGTCAAGCACAATCCCAAAAACAGTCTACGTGCCGCCAAAAACAATGCCTTTGTGCTTTTGACCCTGATCTCGCGCGCCGCGATTGAGGGTGGTGTCTCTCCAAACGTAGCCTATGATCTTTGTGACTTTTACGGGCAGCGCATTGAAGACTCCGTTTCTCTGGATGATAACGGTACTGTTATAGAAGAAATGCAAACAGTCTATTTCCAGAAAGTTTGCGAAGCCAAACACACCGACGGCATCTCACCGATCGTCAAAAACTGTTGTGATTATATCGGCGTGCATATCAATGAGAAACTTTCCATTGGTGATCTGGCAGAGCGCGCCGGTTATTCCGAATACTATTTTTCCCGCAAGTTCAAGCAGGAAATGGGCTGTACCATTACCGAGTACATCATGCGTGAAAAGATTGAACGCGCCAAGGTGCTCCTCAGTACGACCAATATGAGCATTTTGGATATCAGTATTGAATTATCCTTTAATTCCAGATCTTATTTTTCGGACTCTTTCCAAAAGATTGCCGGAATCGCACCGGGTGAATACCGTAAACAAAACATAAGGCTGTAGCAAAACGCTACAGCCTTTTTATCATTTCTCTATACTCTTGTGAAGCAATCCTACTTTGATACAATCTCATGTTTTCCTGCTTCCAAGGTCACTTTCTGTCCGTCCTCTAAGTAGACCTCCGCTGTCACGTTCGCCGGGATCTCGAAGGTGTAATGGATGTTATCTCCCTCATACTTCCAAGCACTGACGATCTTTCCAACCGGAGAGACATACTCCGCATGCGCATACCCCAAGGATGCATCCGGGTATGGATGGATAGTAACATGCTTATTCTCTAAGTGGATACCGCAGACACCACCAAAGAGCCAGCCACAGATCGCACCATAGGAATAATGGTTCAAAGAAGCATGCACTTCCCCTTTTTCGTTGATACCATCCCATGTCTCCCAGACGGTATTGGCACCCTTTTTCACCTCATAAAGCCAACTTGGTGCCGTATCCTGCAAGAGCAGACGATAAGCCGTGTCGGTATGTCCGTTTTCCGCCAAGACCTGACAAAGGAATGGCGTACTAAGGAAGCCGGTGTTCAAATGATAATCATTCTTTACTACAAGAGCATTCAGGTCTTCGACTGCCTGCTTCTTGTCTTCCTCCGTCAAAAGATCAAAGGCAATGGCTCTGACATATGGTGCCTGACGCTCACCTATGATCTTACCATTCTCTGTTGCCGCATCACGAAAAGCAAGGGTCGCTTTCTCGGAAACTTCTGCGTAATGCTTTGCCTCGTCCTCATGCCCTAAGATCTGTGCGATCTCGGATAACATTTTACCGGAATGTGCAAAATATGCAGTAGCAGAGTCAACCGGTGTCTTTCCCATCAAGGAAGCAGAGTCTACGCCTGGCTCACACCACTCGCCATAGTCGATACCTGTCTCGATCGTATAATCGCGATATGGGCTCTTTTTCTTAAAGATCTTCTTGATGTCCTTTTTCTTGGCACGATCTTCAAGGAAAGCGTACCACTTTTTCATCATATCGTAATTTTCTTCCAAAATACGCACATCATCATAACGCTTGTAAAGAGCATATGGCACGATGATACAAGCATCGCCCCAGCCTGTCGAACCTGACAAAAGTCCTGAGAAGAAACTTGGCTTACTGTTCAGCGGTGCAATGTTTGCAATCTTTCCGTCATCGTACTGCATAAGGCGGCACTCGCCCAGCCACTTGCGGAAGATACTGTAACAGTCCTCAAGGAAAATACCGGTATCTACGAATACGCCGGCATCCCCCGTCCATGCGGCACGCTCTCTGGTCGGACAATCCGTCGGCACATCACAGAAGTTGGACTTCTGGCTCCAGATACTGTTGTGCACCAACTGGTTGACATCTGCATTGCCACAGGAGAAATGTCCGATCTGCTCCATAGCGGAATACACGGCAATGGATTCAAAATGTGCGGTACTCAGGTCGATATCAGTCTCCACCTTAGCATACTGGAATCCCCAGATAGAAAACTTGGTATGATAGGTATTCGTTCCCTCTTTACAAATGAAGGTAACCTTCTGCTCGGTTCCGCCGCCCTTATGACGCTTGCGATCCTGAAAATTCTCTGCCGTAAAATTGCCGTTCTCATCCAGTGCCTCGCCGTGTGTCAGGACAAGACGATCGCCTTCATGCGCCTCTAAGGTAAAGCAGATATAACCTGCCAAATTCTGTCCGTAATCGATCACAGTCTCGCCATTTGGAGTTGTCATGATCTTTCCTTCAAAATGCTCATGTTCCTGCACCGGGACACTGTTGGTCGCCTTAAATAGACTATTGTCTGCATCCACTACACTTACGCCATGCCAATCCGTAATGTCTTCCTTATTTGCATCATAGACCTCGCCCATCTGCATATCTGCCTGACGAAGCGGTCCTGCCTGGGAAACCTCCCATGTCTCATCCGAAATACAGATGACCTGTCCGGCATTTTCCAACTGGAAGAAAAAGGCAAGCTCGGTACCGAAAAGATTTCTGTCTCCATCAACGCCGGAATAACTGCGATACCAGCCATCTGCCACTTCTGCTGTAATGGTATTTTCTCCGTTTTCCAAAAGTTCTGTCACATCATAGGTCTGATATGGCATCTGCTTGTCATAAGAAGATGTTCCCGGAGCAAGGACAAAATCGCCCACTCGCTTGCCGTTAATCCTGACCTCATAAATACCATGTGCGCTGACATAGGCTCTTGCATCTTTGGCATTTCCGTCAACAGTAAAGGTCTTGCGCAGATAAGATACCGGCTGCATCTCGTCCGTATTGATCTGTCCCTCCGGGTTGATCCATTTTGCCACAAACTGATCTGCCTTGATAATCCCCATCTCAAAATGAGCATCCTGACTCCACTCGCCGCAGACATCCTTTTCGTCCCACAGGCGCACATGCCAGACAACCTGCTGCTTGCTTGCAAGATCTGCATCCAGCATGACATTCATGCTGTCACTTGCTACCTTGCCGCTGTTGTATATGACATCTTCACCGGTCTTTGCCTCGATCTCATAGGCAGTCTGATGAATACCATCCTGACAGATCCAGGAAAGACATGGCTTTTGCACATCAATCCCCAATGGATTTTCCATTTGTTCACAACGTAATCTGATTGCTTTCATACTTGTCTCCTTTTTTGCTTATCTCTAACGAAACTCGTCATTTTTCTGATACGATAAGTTTATTATAGGAGTCCACAAGTCCTGTGCTTTTAGATATTTTGTTTTTCTGTCGGAATATTGCTTATCTTTGCCTAATTTTTAAAGACCGGTCCGTCTTTTGGCAGGAAAGAGTCGAAAATAAAAATGTCGAAATCATCCTTACGATCTTCCAACTGCTGCTGGCTCTTGATCGTCCATGCCACTGCCGGTGCGTGATAGAGTTTGCGACATAAAGTGCGCGACAGATCCTTATAATACTTATGATGGTAGGCAATAAAATCCGGGCTGATCAGGAAATTGACCAGCATATGATGGGTAATGCCATAAACAACCTTTGGCATGTCAGTCATGCCCTCCTTTATGTAGGAGTCGGATAAGATACCACGCACGATCTCCTTGCGATTGCGGCGATACCAGAGCACGGCTAAAGGGTGAAAAGACTCGACGCAGTAAAGCCCCTTATAGTCCTGTAACAGAGCATCTGCCATCTCGCATACCTTGGCGCTCATGCCAGGCACCTTGTATTCAATAATGAGCGGCACCTTGCCGTCAATCAGGCGCAGAACTTCCTCAAAGGTCGGAATGGTCTGATCAGACTTGCAGATATGATAGCCCTGCAACTCCTCAAAAGTCAGGTCGCGCACCTTGACATCTGCCCCACAAATACGCTTCAAGTCAAAATCATGGCATACGACCATCTTCTCATCCTTGGTCAACTGCACATCCAGTTCGATCCCGTATCCGGCATCCACTGCTTTTTGAAAAGCATTCAGGGAATTTTCCGGTGCGTTGGTCTCATTGTCATGTAAACCACGGTGGGCATACAAGCGCCCTTGAAAAGGTGTAAAATCCGGACGGTTTATCATGCGCGGCATGATCATGAGTAAATAAAGTACAACAATAACTAAGATGATAATTCCTATCACTTTTAAAACAGTAAGCATCTTGTGTCCCTTCTTTCTTGTCATTTGTAAAAACTATGCCTGTTTTTTCGTTTTAGACAAACAAGAATGCCACGCGCAAAAAGTCTTGCGCATGGCATTTACATCCTATACTATATTATCCGCGAACTTCCAACATCTTGTTCTTGAGTTCTGTCTCCAGACGCTGCATTTCCTGCTCAGCCGCCTGTCTCTTTGCACGTCCATCCTCCTGAATCTTCATGACTTCATCAAAGGTTGAGATCAGGGTCTCATTGGTATGCTGTAAAGTCTCCATATCCACGATACCACGTTCGGACTCCTTGGCTGTCTCAACAGATGCAGTCTTTAAGAGGTCTGCATTCTTCTTGAGCAGTTCGTTGGTAACATCGGTTACTTCGCGTTGTGCCTTGGCTGCCTGATTGGAATGTTCGATACCAAGGGCAAGTACCATCTGGCTCTTCCAAAGAGGAATCGTGTTGACCAATGTTGACTGGATCTTTTCTGCCATCATGGTGTCATTGTTCTGTACCAAGCGGATCTGCGGTGCTGTCTGGATCGAGATCATACGAGTCAATTCCAGATCATGCAGTTTCTTCTCGAAACGATCGCACATAGCCTCGATATCCTTGGCTGCTTGTGCATCCTCCGGCAGATTGCTTGCCTGTGCCTTTGCCTTGGCTTCTGCAAGTTCCCCATTTCTGACTTCTTCCAGTTTCTGCTTGCCGGCAATGATATACATGGATAATTCCTTGAAATAGGAAAGGTTGGCATCATACATCTTATCCAAAAGTGCAATATCCTTCATCAGTGTTACCTGATGCTTCTCCAATGCCTGACATACATTGTTGACATTGGTCTCTGTCTTGTCATACTTTGCCTTGAGTCCGGTCACTTTGTTGGCAGACTTTTTAAAGAGTCCTAAAATTCCCTTGTCCTCCTCTGTGATCTCAAAACTCTTGAGTTCCACGACCAGACCGGATAACATATCTCCGACTTCGCCCATGTCCTTGGTGCGTACATTTTTCAGTGCATTTTCGGAAAAATCAGCCATCTTCTTCTGGGTTCCCGCGCCATACTGTAAGATAGCCTGTGAGTTGTGCAGATCGATCTTCTGTGAAAAGTCCTCGACCAACTTCTTTTCTTCTGCTGTCAGATTGTTCTCGTTAAATGCAGAATCTGCCACAATCTCTGTCTCCTCTGCGACTGTGCTCGGCAATTCCTGCGTGTCCGGTGTCTCTCCAAATGTCAGTGTAGGCGTTGTCGTAAAATCCTTAAATTCTTCTCCCATGTCTCTTCTCCTTGTCCTTTTTATTTATGATCTATTTCTTTGCTGAAAAATCGTCTTCTTTCAGACCTTCCTGCGCCAACATAGTGTTGAGCACCGAGATATCGGAAGAAATATCCCATGCACGGTCTGCAAATAAAGAGTCCAGCAATTTTTCAAATGCCACGTTCAATGAATCTACGGCATCTTCAATCTCATGCTTGGTCTTGGTCACATTCTCACCGGCTACCGGCTGTGCATCCAGTTCGCGGTAAGAGTCTAATAACTTCTCCGTCATTGGCAGATAGTATTCCATCATCTTGTGCAAATCTCCTGCCACCTCCGGATGGATCTTGACTTCTTCAAAAATACGCTGTACCAGTTGTTCCATCTTATCCAGTTTGCGGGAGATCTCCTCACCCGGAATGGCATCGTTGCACTCTCTGATATGGGCAACATAACGCTGTCCCTCCGCAATGAGTTTGCGACATTCTTCCGGCAACTTGTCTTCTTCTGCCTCTTTTGCTTTCTTCTCTGCCTGCTCTTTTTTGAAGTCCTCACGCGCCATCTGGTACTGCTCATAAGTACGGTCTGATAAGATCAGATATTTATTATCATAGTCCAGATGTGCCTGATAGAAAAGATGCTGTCCGATCATCTTCTCCAGATCCTTCATGGTATAGTCTACGGATTTGCCAACCTTTTTTGCCAGTTCCTCCACGGATATGTAAGCATGTTCCTCCAAACGATAGGTATATTTTGAAAAACGGCTGAGCATTTTAAACCTGTTGGTGCCACCGATCCCCAATGCCGTACCGCCGACTGCCATGGCAAGGAATAAGATCAGCGGTGCCAGGAAATAGGATCCGGCAACGCCAAATGCGAATGCCATCACGGCTGAAAAGAAAATACCAAGACCCATGAGGGGATAACCGATCGCCATCAGCAGGACACAGGATGCCTTTGCCGGGCTCTTGTCATAAAGAGGAAGTCCCTGACTTGCTGCCATATCCGCGCGCTGACGTGCGCTCATGTCATTTGCCATCTGCGCCACACCGCCTGCCATCTGGGCTGCGGCTTGCCCAAAGGCTCTGCCCATGCCACCAGCCATGCGCCCCATATTGCCTGCCATACGTCCCATATCTCCAGCCATGCGTCCCATATCACCCGCCATACGATTTCTGTCATTTGCTCTTTGGGAGACATCGCGCATAGAGGAAGATACCCCTTTGCTAAATGAGTAGAGTGCGCCATTGACCATATCTCCGATGGAACCCGCCAAATCTCCAAAGTCTCCACTGTTGATCGCATCATTGACCGCATCTTTTAATTCTTCGCCCAAATCATCCCAATTATTATCTGCCATAAAAAGAACGCCTCCGCATACCATAAAAATCTAGTTTTATGATATACGAAAGCGCCTGAAATTGCAATGTTTGTAAAGATTTCCTTTCTTCTGTTATTGTAGCGGAATCACGAAGAAATCACTTTCTTCATAATGCGCCCCGCCATCGGCATCTGTCTTCGGATATCTGTTTAACATTTTTTAAACATAAAAGTTCTATGCTAGGGCATAGAAAGATAACAAACGGCATACCGCATGCCGTATTATAAGGAGAATTTATCATGAAAAAAGAAGTATGTGTGATCACCGGTGGGGGCAGTGGCATGGGACTGGCTGCTGCAAAATATATGCCTAAGGAAAAGATCATCCTTGTAACAGGGCGAACATTGGCAAAATTGGAACGTGCCGTAACAGAATTACAGGAAGCAGGATACGAAGCCTATGCCAAGACCTGCGACACCTCAGTTCGTTCTCAGGTGCAGGAGTTAGCAGCATATGCCGCCGAACTGGGCGAAATCAAAAATGTGATCCATGCCGCCGGGCTTTCCCCTGCCATGGCAGATCCTGAGAAACTGCTCCGCGTCAATGCACTGGGCACCGTCTATATCAATCAGGAGTTTTCAAAATATATGAAAGCAGGTAGCGTGATCGTTGACATTTCCTCCAATTCCGCCTATATGATCCCGGGATTTCTGGCAAAGAAAAAGACTTTCACTCTGGCTGATACCGACGAAGATCTCTTCTTAAAAAAATGTCTGAAACTACCTAAGATGCTAAAAGATGATTACAAGTCTTCCGGTCTGGCTTACGGTCTGTCCAAGAAATTCGTCATCTGGTATGCTGCCAAGTGCGCTTTTGATTACGGATCAAAAGGCATCCGTGTCTGCTCTTTGAGTCCGGGACTAATTGCTACGGATATGGGAAATCTGGAAGCCAAAGAAGGCGGCTCACTCCTAGAAACGGCTGCTGAAAAGCGCATGGGTACGCCGGAAGAACTCGGCTTTGCGATCGCTTCTGTTGCTGATGAACGTAACGGCTATCTTGCCGGTGTCGATGTATTAGTGGATGGTGGAAGCACGATCGGGCGTAATTATAGATAGATCTATGCTTCAAATCCAAGATAAAAACCATTGCAAACTTTCTTCTTATCATATATCATTTACATAGTTAAGCATTTTTAGGAGGATACAATGTTCAAAAGTTATCTGATCACATTTTTTATTTCCATGGTTCCGATCGTAGAACTCAGAGGCGCGATTCCCTATGGTACACTGTTATGTAACCCACCGGTTCCGCTTCTTCAGGCATATATTATCTCGATCATCGGTAATATGCTCCCGGTTCCGATCATTTTCTTCTTTGCAAGAAAGGTGCTGGAGTGGGGCGCAGATAAGCCGATCATCGGCGGCTTCTTTACCTGGTGTCTGAAAAAAGGCCACAAGGGTGGTGCAAAGTTACAGGCAAAAGCCGGACGCGGACTCTATGTTGCCCTGCTTTTGTTCGTAGGTATCCCACTTCCGGGCACAGGCGCATGGACAGGTACACTGGCAGCCTCTTTCCTTGATATGGATTTCAAGAAAAGCACGATCTCCGTTATGGGCGGCGTTCTTCTTGCCGGTATCATCATCGGAGCGCTCTCCGCAGTCGGAATTAACGTCCTGAAATAAAATCTTCATATGCAAAAAGAGTTACCGGTTCTAGGCAGATTCTTTCACAAGATATCTGCCAACCTGTAACTCTTTTTTATTGGCATACATAATATTTTATTTTCTTTTTAATCAAACTGGAAGACATTCAAAAACTGCTTTGCACGTTCCGTCTTTGGATTGGTGAAAAATTCTTCCGGCGCTGCTTCTTCCAAGATCTTTCCCTGGTCGATAAATACAACTTTATCCGCAACTGCCTTGGCAAACTGCATCTCGTGTGTCACGATGATCATCGTCCTGCCCTGCTTTGCCAGATCCAGCATAACATCCAAGACCTCGCGTACCATTTCCGGATCCAGAGCCGCTGTCACCTCGTCAAAAAGCAGGATTTCCGGGTGCATACAGAGCGCACGCACAATGGCAACTCTCTGCTTTTGTCCACCGGACAACTGTCTTGGGTAACTGTTTGCCTTATCTTCCAAACCGACACGCTTGAGCAATTCTCTTGCTTCCGCCTGTACTTCTTCTTTTTTTCTTTTCTGCACCTTGATCGGTGCGATCGTGATATTGTCTAAAACACTCAAATGTGGAAAGAGATCGTAACTCTGGAACACCATGCCGATCTTTTGACGCAACTCTTCCAGATTGTCTTTTCCTACGGTCTTGCCCTCTAAGATGACCTGACCTCCCTGGATCGGTTCCAATGCATTGATGCAGCGCAGCAGGGTACTTTTTCCACAACCACTCGGTCCGACCACAACGACAACCTGCCCCTGTTCGATCTCTAAATTCACACCGTCCAAAATGCGGTTGCCCTCATATTCTTTTATCAGATCTTTTACCTGAAGTAATGTTTCTGCCACTTTACTTCCTCCTTTACGCCTAGGCTATGTTCCATTTTTTCTCAAGGTATCTCGCCAGCATACTGATCGGCCAGCACACCAAAAAGTACAAAATGAAAACGATCAAAAAGACACCAAATGCCGCATTCGGGCTGGTCATACGATTTGCTTCGATGATCTGCTGTGCCACTTTTAACATTTCCACAACACCGATCATCAGCACCAGACTGGTCGTCTTTATCATACGCGTGATCAGGTTGATCGACAAGGGGATCAAACGCTGGATCGTCTGCGGAATGATAATGTAAATATAGGTCTGACGTTTGGTAAGTCCCAAGGCTTCACTGCTTTCAAACTGATGCTTTGGAATACTGATGAGCGCCCCACGCACGAGGTCTCCCATCTCCGCCGTTCCCCACAGAACAAATACGATCACGGATGCAACCTCGCCGGATAAATTCCAGCCCAAGGCTCGTGTCGTACCGAAATATACAATAAATAACAAGACCAACTGTGGCATGATACGGATGATCTCCAGATAGACACGGAAAATTACTTTTACCACACGGTTTTTTACTGTCATCAGCGCACCAACCAAGACGCCCAGAGGCAGGCTGATCAAAATGGAAACCAGACTGATCTTCATTGCCACCCAAAGACCGGACAGGAGGCGCAACATATTGCTTCCCTTAAAAAGGACATCAATCCCCAAATCCAGCATAGCGCACTCTCCTTTCCAGCCAGGTTCCAAGCAAAGAAACCGGCAATAAGATGATCAGGTAGAATACTACCAAGAGGAAAAGGCTCTCTGTCGTCTTATAGTAAAGTCCGATCAGATCCTTTGCCGTAAACATGAGATCCATCAAACTGATGGCACTGAATACACTTGTCTCCTTTAATAAGAAGATAACATTTGCCACAAATGCCGGAATACTGACGGAAACTGCCTGTGGCAGAACGATATAACGCATAACCTGCGCACGGTTCATGCCAAGACTGAGGGCGCTTTCGCTCTGGATCTTTGCTACAGATTCCAGACCACTGCGGAAAGCCTCTGCCATATAAGATCCACCAAGGAATGCCAGACCAACGACACCGCAAGTCTCCGGCTGCATCATGATGCCGATCTTTGGAAAGCCATAATAAATAAAGAATAACTGCACCAAAAGCGGTGTATTTCGGCTGATCTCAATATAAACGGCTACGATCTGTCTTGCGACCGGCACCTTATGATACTGAATCATGGCACAGATCAGACCTAGCAGGATAGCGAATGCGATACCGATCAGACCGATCTTGACTGTCAGCACTGCCGCTCTTTCATACATTGGTAAATACTTTGTCATAAATGCTATATCCATGGTATCGCGTTCTCCTTTCCTGTATTTTTCAAATTCTTACTTACTCTGTTTTGCCACCTTCTACTACAAGGCTGTCTTCATAATCTGTTCCGTAAGTATCTACTAATGTCTCTTCGTAATCTTTGTGGAAGAAGTTTTCCTGTCCTAATGTCTCGATCTCGCTGTTGATCCACTCACGAAGACTGTCATTTCCCTTTGTCACTGCAGGAGCGATCGTATCCTTGTTGCCAAGTTCAGAAATACCTACGGTATAACCCTTGTTCTGAAGTGCAAATGCGATAACTTCTGTGTTGTCATTTGCCCATGCAACAGATGTTCCGTTCTGGAAGGCTTCTTTTGCAGTTGCATAGGAATCAAATTTCTGTAATGGGATATCCGGATAATTCTCTGTCAGATATGTCTCAGCGGTTGTTCCTGAAATAACAATGATGGAATCGTCTTTGTTCCAGTTATCCAGACTCTTAATCACATTGTCTTCTCTGGACACAACACCAAGTGCTACATTCATGTATGGAAGTGCAAAATCAACTTCCTGTGCTCTTTCTTCGGTAACGGTAAAGTTGGCTAAGATAACGTCAACCTTGCCTGTCTGCAAATATTCGATACGGTTTGCAGCCTCTGTAGATACGAAATTGACTTTTACGCCAAGATCCTTTGCCAGACGGTTTGCAAAGTAAACATCATATCCCTGATACTCGCCGTTCTCATCCACATAACCAAATGGGTTTTTGTCGGAAAATACACCGATGTTGATAGTTCCATCTTCCTTGATCTCGTCTAAGGTACGATAACTTCCTGATGCTGCATCAGATCCGCTTGCTGTATCTAATTTTGCACTGTCGGAATTGGAACTTCCGCATGCTACCAATCCTACGGTCAGGATACCGGCTACTGCCACTGCTAATAATTTCTTTATTTTCAAATTCTTCATTTTAAGTTCTCCTTTTTGTAATTAGTAAATTTCTCTTTTATCTTCCTATATCTTATACTACGCACGATTTTTGGCCTTGTGACTCGTAACTTATCAGACTGTCTCAAGCGCCGGCGTATTTCCTCTCAAACCGAATTTGCAAAACCGCAAAAGTCTTACATCAAAATAGAGCAACAACAACAGTCGCATCTCTCCATTTCTGATTCTGCTTGAGAGTTCTGCATTCGTGCGTAGCACATACATCGCGTTGTTTTTTCATGTAACACTTTCATGTTTTTGCCTCCTTTTCTTTTCGATGTTTCCGATTATATCCCACTATTCCTATCGTGTCAATAGGAATAGTGGGAGAAAATTTAACTGCCCTTGTATTTGTGAAGATACAAGAGCAGTTATAAGAATTGCGTTGTGTTGTATAGAATTCAGATCATCAAATCTCAATTGATCATTTACGAAATCAGATCTGCATAGTCTTCTGGTGTAAAACGATGATAAATGATATGACAGCCTTCCTCATGAAAACAATAATAATAAGGATCGTTCTCGCGGTCTTTGCAATGGATGGCATAATCAAAGTCTGCATCCTGCATATCCTGGATCTCAACCGCCTGACTATATTTGCCAAACAAAGTCAAGAGTTTCTCCCTACTGCAATCATGCGTCTGCACCAGAGCGACCAGTTCCTCTAAAAATCCGTCATCGTGCATATTCGCATGCACATATGCCACACCTTCTTCCGGGATCTCGATACAAAAACGTCCCTGTTTGCTGCTGCAACGGACATTTCCCAGTGTCTGGGTCACCGTTTCCGGCAAGGCATGCAGGACATCCAGCATTTCTTCCTCGCTCATCTGCCTGCCAAAGAAATGGCAAAGGGATGTCAGGGGGAAATAGAGGCGGATGACCTCCCGCCGATAGCCCAGTTTGATCTGTTCTTCCCAGATAAAGTCCATGAGATTTTTTGCAAGGCGTTCATAGCCTGCTTGCATTTTTCCGGTATTGCTTTGCTTCACATCTTTTTCTCTCAATTGTTCTTCACCTGCCTTTACGTAATGCAAGGCATTTTCATGCTGGTGTTCTATTTCTTCTGCTGTCAACATCCGGTGTCGTTTTGCAGGACTTCCCAACACAAGACTCCCATCCGCCACCTGCATTCCCTGGGTAACCAATGCGCCGGCTCCCACCATACAATCCATACCAATGTGTGCTCCATTCAGAACAATTGCACCCATACCAATAATCGTATTATCCGCAATCGTGCAACCATGCAGAATGGCTCCATGTCCAATGGAAACATTTTCTCCGATTTCTACCGGGTACCCGTCTCCTGCATGTATGCAGACATTATCCTGCACATTGCTGTTCCGCCCGATCCTGATCGGCGCCGTATCCGCCCGAAGCGTCGCATTATGCCATATGCTGACACCCTCTGCCACCGATACATCGCCTGTCATGACCGAAGAATCTGCCTGATACCACTTTTTTTCCATTACCCGTCTCCTTTTGCAAAGGATTATGCCTGCGCTTCTTCCTTTGCGCCAAATAATTTTTTCAAACAAGAAAATGCAACACAGACACCTAAGACCATCAAAAGGAGGGCAACGATAAATTGCAGACCATCTACTAAGAAGGTTGCCTGACCACTTGCGATATTACGAACCAGAGCAATGGTCTTCTGGATCAGTGCTGTAAATGTAACTGCTAACATAATAAACATTGGTGCGTATAATGTCCAGCCTGTTCTTCCTGTTGTCTTTAAGAATACAGAAAGCGCGATCAAAACCAAGGCTGCTAACAACTGGTTGGCAGAACCAAAGAGTGGCCATACATTGTTGTATCCACCCAGTGTCAAAAGGTAGCCAAAGAATAAGGTAATGACAGTTGCAAAATATTTATTGGTAAGCACTTTCTGCCATCCCGGCATCTTAGACGTATCTGTGGTATCTCCAAGGAAAAGTTCCTGGAAGGACATACGACCGATTCTTGCGACTGAATCCAGAGATGTCAAAGCCAGTGCAGATACGCACATGGTCATAAATACGGTTGCCACCTGTACCGGCAATCCCAATTTTTCCAAGAAACCTGCAACGCCGGTAGAGAAGATGGAAAATGGTGTTCCCTCCGGCTTTGTACCATTGACGGCAACGGCACCTACAACAACCAGCGCAACGATACCAAGCAGTGATTCTACGACCATGGCTCCGTAACCAACCATCGGCATATCTTTTTCATTGCTGATCGTCTTAGAAGATGTACCGGAAGATACCAGACTGTGGAATCCGGAAACAGCACCGCAGGCGATCGTTACAAAGAGGGTCGGGAAGAGATAACTTCCGTCTACATTAAAGCCATTAAAAGCATTGAGCTGCATAGTCGGATGTGCGACGAGGACACCAACAACCGCACCGATGATCATGCCCAATAGCATAAAGGTTGTCATATAATCTCTCGGCTGCATCAAAAGCCACATTGGCATAACCGATGCTAAAAAGAGGTAAGCCATGATGATGTAGATCCATGCTGTCTTGGTTGCATAGATCGGGAAATGCATACCCAGTGCAAACATGCCGACCAAAAGTGCGATAGCAAGAACGGCTCTGACCCACTCTTTCATCTGTCCGACGCATTTTTGAATAACGCCAAAAATGATGGCAACTACGATAAACAACATAGAAATAGAAGCGGCAGCAGAATCTGCATATGCTGTCGTTTCGCTCATGTCAGCCACACCCTTGCCTACAAAGGTACCGGCAACCATATCGGTAAAGGCTGCGATAACGAGGAGGGTAAAGAGCCAGCAGAAAAGCATAAACAACTTTCTTCCTGTCTTGCCGATATACTTTTCAATGATCATTCCCATGGACTTTCCTTCATTTTTAACAGAAGCATATAAGGCTCCAAAGTCCTGTACTGCTCCAAAAAAGAGTCCTCCGATAATCAACCAAAGGAGTACCGGCACCCAGCCGAATACAGATGCCAAGATCGGTCCGGTGACAGGGCCTGCACCTGCAATGGATGAGAATTGATGGGAAAATACCGTAAACTTAGATGACGGTACATAGTCCTCTCCATCCTCATGTGTGTATGCCGGGGTCTTTGCCTTTGGATCGATCCCCCATTTGTTTGCCAGCCATCTTCCATAAAACAGATAGCCGGCGCCAAGTGCTACAATTCCGATTAAAACAATAACTAATCCATTCATGTCTTTTTCCGCGCTCACGCGGCTCCCTTCTAAAAATTTCTAGCAAAGAGTCTATGTACTAAAAAAGCCTCCGTCTTTAGCACTCACTAAAGACGAAGGCTCTATGCTTCCGCGTTACCACTTTAATTGCCACAAAATGTGACCTCTCAACCTCATCACCGCAATCTATCTTGCAGAAATAAGTCTCCATATAACGGTGGAAACCGGTGGCACCTACTGACCAGGAAGGTATTCAGCGCACTGCTCGCAGAGGATAATCAAAAGAACCATACCTTGTCTCGCACCAACCGACAAGTCTCTGCACTGTATGAGATGTCCTCATGATCTTGTTCTGTTCCTTGCATTTACTCTTTGTTTGTTCTTAAATTACCACCGGTTTTTTTCAATGTCAACAAATTTTCTTATAATTATTCCACGATATCTGCAATTTTGTGAATAATTTAAAGTTTTTCCAGGTTTTCCCGTGCATTTTTATGAACTATTTTACTGCTTTTGTATGGTTACCTCCAGATATTCATTCTCGAAATCGCTTCTGCTATCTTCTGCTGTCTGCGTATTCAACGCGATTCTTACAGAAGGTGATACACTCATGGATGCGCTGGAGCCATCCGTATATTCTACGCTGCAATCGATCACAACCTGACTCAGGATCTCCTCCAAAGCCTGTCTTTGGCTTGCTGTCAAGATCCGGCAGAAGCGGAGGATATCTTTTCCCTCTGCCTCGACAAACTGCTCAAATTCTGCTTGCTTCATATTGATTATCCTTTTTGTCTATTTCTCACATCGATGTAAGATTCCCTTACACCTTTATATTGTCATCAATTGCCTTTGGGTTTTGTGTTTCTAAAATCTTTATTAAGAATTTCATTTCACCATACACTTCCCATAATCTGTGCTAAAATATACCATAATAAGACGTTTATATGGGAGGCATCATGAAAAAACACGTACAAAGATTTTTTTCCATACTGGCTATTATATTATTCTTCGTTATCACATACTACATGGGACGACCGCTGGTTGCCTTTGTATCCGAGCCGGGAGCCTTTCAGGCATGGGTAGATGCACAGGGTTTTGTCGGCGTTCTCCTCTTTCTTGGTATGCTGGTCTTGCAGGTCTTTGCCGCCATCATTCCGGGTGGTCCTTTTGAGATCGCAGCAGGCTATGCTTTCGGCATTGTAAAAGGAAGTCTGATCTGCGCCATCGGTACCACCCTTGGCAGTATAGTCGTCTTTTTCCTCGTCCGCCGTTTCGGACACAAATTCCTGCATCTGTTCGTTGAAGATACAGAATTGGAAAAATTGACTTTCTTAAAAGATCACAAAAAAATGGAGAGCATCCTCTTTCTCTTGTTCCTCATTCCAGGAACGCCCAAAGATCTGCTCTCCTACTTTGTAGGGCTTACGGATATCTCCGTTTCCCACTGGCTCTTTATTTGTTTTGTCGGCAGACTGCCCGCCATTATCCTGTCCGTCCTCAGCGGACATGCTCTGAGCAATGCCCAGTACCATATCGCGGTTATTAGTTTTGCCATCATTGTGATCGCCGCAGGGCTTGGTGCCTACTTTGTCAGCAAGCACAAAAATAAAGAATGACCCCAGACACATGCTTATGTCAGATGCGATCGTTTGTGACAGACTTCATAATCGCACAAGTGCGCTTCTATCCTAATGATCTGTGATCGTCCTAACTGCCGTCTGGATGGCTTCCATTACCCCCTGGGTGCCAAGGCGACTAACATTTAAGCACAGGTCGTAGTTACCGGCGTATCCCCAATCTTGTCCGGTATAGCGCAAATGATATGCACGTCTTCTCTCATCCGTTTCTTTGACCGTTTCTTTTGCCTTGCGCACAGAAACACCGTGTTTTTTTGCAATGGTTTCTACACGTTGCTCGACTTGCCCCATCAGGAAAATGCGAAGCGCATCCTCTCTATCACAATAGGCATAGTTGCCACATCTCCCCAACAAAATAAAGTCGTCCTCAGGCATAATCTCACCCAGCGCCTGCTTTGGTCGTTTGTAAAGTGCCTGATCATCCTCAGCCAACAAAATACTATACGACAAGGTATCCACCGGATTTTCACCATAGAAATCCGGGAAACGATCAAGTGTACCCTTGCTACGGATCAAATCGCTCACTTTTTTCCGATCATAAAACGGGAGTTGATACATTTTTGCAAGTTCCTGTCCGATCAAATCTCCCTGACAGCCGCACTCGCGCGCTAATGTTATAATCATACGTTTTCCCTCCTATAATAATCCGGCAAATACCGATGAAAATACCACGGTAAGCAGACCTGTGACTGCAATGGCAAGACTGCTCATGGCACCTTCGACCTCTCCGAGTTCCATTGCCTTGGCTGTACCAATGGCATGCGCAGATGCTCCAAAGGACAATCCCTTTGCGATAGGATCTGTAATGCGAAAGATCTTGCAAATGGCTTCGCCCATGATATTTCCCAAGACTCCGGTCACCACGATAACAGCAACCGTGATCGTCACATAGCCGCCCAACTCCTCCGATAGTCCCATACCGATCGCTGTCGTGATCGACTTTGGCAAGAGTGTAACATATTCCTGGTGGGACAACCCCAGCAAAAGAGACAGGACAAATACGGTTCCCATGCTGGTAAAAACACCTGCCAGGATACCCAGAAGTACTGCCCGCCAATGCCTTTTTAAAAGCTGCCACTGCTCATATAAAGGAATAGCAAGACAGACTGTTGCCGGGGTCAAAAACCAACTCAGATATTTGGCACCTGCATCATAAGTGTCATAGTCTACATCCGCGACCACCAAGACCAAGATCGTGATCACAATGGAGATCAAGAGTGGATTTAGAATGCCGAGTTTAAACTTTTTCTTTAAAAAGGATCCTGCCAGATAAGCAAGCAGGCTGATAGTCACGCCCGCAAATAAAGATTCCTGAAAAAAACTATTCATCTGCCTGCTCCTTTCCTTCTGCTTTTTCGGTCTTTTTCTGCTCTTTTCGGATCACAGTTTGTGATACCAATCCTGTCGCCGCAGCAGCAGTGATCAGACTGACGACTGTAATCAGGCTGACCGGGAGCAACATAGGCTTGAGCACACCCCAGGACACCATCAATCCGACTCCCGCCGGGATAAACATGACCGGCATGATTTCAATCAGGAACTTGCCTGCGTCACGCACCGATTCCAATTTGACGATTCTCGTCATCAAAGCAAGAAACAGGAGAACCATGCCATAGATACTTGCCGGGATTGGCAGGGGCAAGAGATACTTGAGACCTTCCCCCATAAAAGTGATCACCAAGATGATCAAAAATTGTTTTAAAAACTTCATTTCTTCTTCCTTATACTTCATAGATATAGTATGTGCAGTTTTTCGCACAAAAAAATAACTGCTGGCGCTTATGCACCAACAGTTATTATAGTAACTCTTTTATTCTTCTGTCAAACTAAATCTTGCAACAATCTCATCCATGCTGGTTGCCTGTGCTGACAACTCCTCACTGGTTGCAGAAGTCTCTTCTGCGGTTGCTGAGTTGGACTGGATAATATCTGCAATACGTGTAACACCTGCATCTGCCTGTCCCATTGACTCAGCCTGCTGTACGGATGTCTCACTGATGCCCTTAGAGTTATCTGCCAATTGATGAATAGCCTCTACTACTTCAACCAAGACTTTTTCTGTTCTCTCTGCTGCCTTGTTACCAACTTCGATCTCACGGATAGATTCCTCGATCAGTTCTCTGGTATTGACAGCGGACTTAGCACTCTGCTCAGCCAAGGTACGGATCTGATCTGCAACGACTGCAAATCCTTTACCTGCTTCACCTGCTCTTGCAGCCTCAATAGAAGCATTCAAAGACAGAAGGTTTGTCTGGCTTGCTATATCTTCGATTTCTGTAATGACAGAACCGATCTTCTCAGATGTCTCACTGATGCGGTTCATAGCCTCTACCATGACGCTCATTTCGTTGCGGCTGCTCTCTGCCTCACCGGCAACACGCTCTGCTTCTGCATATGCGTCATTGGTCTGATCTACTGTATTGTTCAATCCATTGGTAATCTCATCAATGGTAGCCTGCATCTGCTGTGCAGAAGCAGCCTGATCTGTAGCACCTTCAGCCAAAGCCTGTGATGCCTCTGCCAGGTTCAATGCTCCGGCAGATACCATTTCAGAAGCCTCACGGACTTCCTTCAAAGTTCCATCGATCTGGATCTTCATCTCACGGATAGAATCCAGAAGTGGACGGAAGTCTCCGGTATATTCTTCTTCGCAGGAAGTTTGGATATTGAAGTTACCATTGCTCATTTGTCCCAGCAACTTCTCCATATCTGCGAAGATAACAGACAACTTAGTCGTTGTATCTGTAACAGACTGTACCATTTCGCCCAGTTCATCATCGTTGTGATACTCTGGGAATGGGGATGTCAGATCACCCTGTGCGAATGTCTCTAATCTCCTTGCCAGATCATCCATCGGCTGTGCGATATCCTTGGCAATCTTGCCGCCGATCTTGGTTGCAAGGATACATGCTGCAACAATGATCACAATGATCAGCAACAACATGATAAGTTCCATCTTTTGCAAAGATGAATGTGTCTTATCACCTAAACTGATGTTATCATCCATCAAACCCTGAAATGCCTGTGAGGCTGTTGCATATGCAGGTGCTAGTTCATCAAAAGCAGCATCCTGTGCCTTCTTTGACTGTTCTGCGTCAGTTGTTGCACCCATTTTCAGAATCTTGGCATCCACTTCTAAGTAATTATCCAATGTTGCGACAATATTATTGTAATCTTTCTCGCCAGCCTTGGCAACAATTGATTTCTTGATTTCCGGCAATGCGGCCTGTAAGTCCTCCACTGCCTGATCATGAATCTCTACCATCTGATCAATCTGACTCTGGTCGCTGTAACCGATCGCGCCTCGTGTTGCACTTCGAACATCTGCCAGATCTGCCATCGCCTGTCCGATATCTCCCTGGGGGAATGCATAATTCGTCAATACTTTATTGTACTGCGATGCAACCACAAATAAAAGAATTGCTGCGATGATCGCTGCCACACTGGCAATCAAAACAGTGATCAGCGAACTCACTGTCAACCTTTTTTGAATCCTCATTTTCTCTAGTTTCTCTAACATACTTTTCCCCTTGTCGTGAATGAAATATTATATATGACTGCACAAATAATCATACTAGATCTTGTATATAATGATACGCTCAAATACACTTTATGTCAACGAAAAAAGGGGCAAATTCCTTGCCCTGTACTTCATCTTTTATGGTTCTTTTCTCACTTCATATTTGTTGCACTCATCAACGATTTTTCTACCCCAGCGCAACGTCAAGCATCATCATCACCGTAAAACCGACCGCAAACATAATCGTTCCTATGTTGGAATGTTCGCCAGCAGACATTTCCGGAATCAGTTCTTCCACGACAACATATATCATGGCTCCGGCCGCGAAACTCAATAAATATGGTAGTACCGGTATAATAACACCTGCGGCTAAAATCGTGATGATCGCGCCGACCGGTTCCACAAGGCCAGACAAAACACCGTAGATAAAAGCTTTTCTTTTACTCATTCCCTCTGCATGAAGGGGCATGGAAATGATTGCTCCTTCCGGTAAATTTTGTATCGCAATGCCGATAGACAATGCCAGTGCGCCAGTCAATGTGATGCCGCTGTTTCCTGCATTCCAACCGGCATAAACGACGCCTACTGCCATGCCTTCCGGAATGTTATGTAATACGACTGCCAGAACCATCATGGCACTTTTCCCAAGGTTTGTTTGTGGGCCTTCTGCACTTGTGCTATTCATGTGCAGATGTGGGATGATGTGATCTAAAAGCAATAGAAACAGAATACCGATCCAGAAACCGACTACCGCCGGAAAAAAGGACAATTTTCCCATGCTTTCTGATTGCTCGATTGCCGGAAGCAGCAGACTCCAGATTGAGGCTGCAACCATGACACCTGCGGCAAATCCCGTCAACACACGCTGAATTCGTTCATTCAGACCTTTTTTCATGAACAGAACACATGCTGCACCAAGCGATGTGCCTGCAAATGGTATTAGTATACCTGTGATAAGATTTGTGTTCATATGTTTGCGCTTTCTATATGTAGGCTGATACTTAGTGTTTTGTAAAACTTGTAAATTACATTTTCTCGTGCGGTTAGTTGTTACTAACTATATACATATAGTTTAATATGGAGATAAAAGTTTGTCAATAGAAGGACATTTACACATAATTACTCCCCATATTTCCCGCATCATTTTTCAATGATTTTTACTGCAGTGCCATAGGCGATCACCTCGGCTGCTCCCTGCATAACCTGAGATGAACCATATTTTACATCGATCACTGCATCGGCGCCCAGTTCCTTAGCTTCATCCACCATGCGCTTAACTGCGATCTGTCTTGCTTCATTTAACATTTCCGTATAGCCGACAATCTCACCACCCACAAGAGTTTTCATGCCTGCCATAAAATCACGTCCAATATTCTTCGTTTGTACAATCGTTCCTTTTACCATCCCCAAGGCTTCTATTTCACAGCCAGGAATATAGTTAATACTTAGCAGCTTCATCTTCTTCTCCTTTGTCAATTTCTTTTATTCTGCTTACCATCGCGACAATCGTTCCTACTATGACGGCCACGATCGGCACTATGACGAGTGTCAATGCCCATAATGGCATATCAGCATCTACCACATATCCATAAATCAACACCCCAATCACAAGTAACATAAGGATGAGCATAATACCTGCGCCACCAAATACACCCAGTTTCTTCTTCATATGAATATCGACTTTGCTTACATTCACAAAATCTATTCCCTCCTTCTCCATTTTTTCTACTTTGTCCAGCCAGTAATCAGAATCAAGTTTTTCAATGGAAAGAGATCCGGCAAGCATGGCCTGCGACAGCGTACACATCTTTTCGATGTTGTCCTGCTCTTTTTGCAATACTGCTTTCTGATTTTCAAGGCATTCGTCCACCGAGATCTGTCCCTGAAAGAGTTTATGAATTTGTTCCACCGGAACGCCCAGTTTGCGGAACAATTTTATCTTTTTCAACAGTTCCACATCCTCTGTTCGGTAATCGCGATATCCGTTTTCTGTTCTTCTCGGTTGCAACAAGCCCTGTTCCTCATAAAACCGGATATTTTTGCTGGTAATTCCAACCAACTCTTCCACTTGTTTAATCTTCATGTTTCCGCCCTTCCTGTCTGGTGACCTCTTTATACAACTTCCACCCAGTGGAAGGTCAAGTCTTTTTCTATATTTTTTCATTTTTACGGCATATCTACTGTTTTTTCATATAAAACAGCTTGTCTATATGGTACTAGAATAGAACTGCCTCTGCAATAAGGGAAATATATAGAATTTTTTTCATTCGCCCAGAATAATGTCACAATGGTCTCTCATATATTATTGACCTTTAAAACGATCGGGTGGATTCATTTCTTCCGAGCATCAATATTCCCGCCATGACATAAAAATGTGTATTGGGAAGGTTTTTATGAAATGTCGAATACATCGCTTTATTCTGGTAGAAAAATAATTCCTATTTTAAGGGCATATTAATGGCATTAGATTTTTGTTCGACATTCTTTCTATTCACACATGCAAAAAGGCTCCCGAGAAAAAATCTCGAGAGCCTTGATTTTATTGCATTTTTAAATAATCAGTTATGATTACTCGATGATTGTAGCAACACGACTGTTAATATCACAACTTGTATTGTTCTAAATATTTTTAATGATATTTTGTTTTATATAATGGTACATTTTGTGATTATTATATCTATTTCGAAAGTTTTTCAAGTCCCAAATAAGCCCCTGGGCTTTTTACCTCCAATTTAAATGAAAGGACTGATAACAATGAAATTGATACACGCGGAATATAACCCGATGCACAACAGTATCGCCATTAACCACTATGACGGCTACATCCTCCGGATTGACTGCAACCTGGCAGAATCCGGGATACGGACCACTCCTAATTCACAGCGGTGCCTGAATGCTCTTGCGATTGACAATCCACTGGAATATGCCCGGCTTGTGCTCGATGGCGAGATGCAGGCATGGGCGGATGCGGAGGATAGTTTGGAACCTTTCTAAATTCAGTACTCCATATAGTTGTAAGCGGATGGCTTATTCTCGTAACCGCTTGGCTTGTAATACACCTCTGAGCATGCATCATGCAGCTTTTTGAGGTAACTCGGGTCAATGTTGATAAATGTCAACTTTCCCTCTAGTGTAAACATAATACTAATCCTTTGTATTTTGAGTTAAAAAATGTGGGAAGACTAAACTTCCCACTCGTTAATGTTCATCTCTTTACGGATTGATTACCGAAGGTTAATGGAGACCTTCTTTAATGTTCATCTCTTCTATGGTTCAAGACCATAAGGTTAATGGAAACCTCTCTATCATCATAATATGACAATTAACTGGCTGTGTCAACTGCATACTATAAATTTTATCATAACCCAAACAATCTCAACTTTGCAATTTGCTCATTCTTCGCATCATTTGAATGAAAATATACAGTAGTAATGCATTTTTAATCTGTTCGTAACGTAACAGCAACTCTTTTGACTTATGGTGTATTTGGTGTATCCTATCTTTTGCTTCCCCTTTGTAATAGTCTATTAAAACACACTCAGCAGCTTCTGCTCCCTCTGTCTCATAAACCTGATTAGTTTTTTCAATCAGAGGCATACTCATACTATCATACATACACCATCCCAATGGCGAAAATCTTTCAGAAAACAACCTCATTTGGTTAAGCAAACTGTTCAATTGCTCTTCAATATCTTTTGTTTTCGCTGCTCTTTGCTTAAAAACATGCTAAAAAACTTAGATGCATTAATCTGTTGCTGTAATTCCTTAATACTAACTAAATTCTCAAATTCTTTCACATTCTCGCTCCCTTTTACATAGGAATTTACTCATTCTCATACGGATAATAATGCTCTGTCTTCGACTGAAACTCCTTCAAATCACAAATCTTCATATCCGCATCAAACTCAGCAACGGTCACTCCATCAAAGCCATCCACATTGCCCTCGTAGTCACACTGGAAAAACCATTCCACAACAGCCGTATTCCCAGAAACAACCACACGTTTTATATCCCACTGCAAAACAGTACCTTTCCGGTTCCAATCCTCAAACCATCTGATTATCTGTCCAATTCCTTTATACACCGGACCATAACACTCGCTGTAAATAATATCGTCGCTAAAAATCCCCTTTACAGCATCAATATCTTTATCCAGCCAGCACTGAAAATATTTTCTAATAACCTCTTCCATTCTGTACTTACTCCTTCATCCGTTCAATCGTTTTCTCCACAGAAATACACTCCACATGGTCTTTTGAACAAGGCTACCATATGCGTTATTCTACCACATATTCATCCTTAATTCATCTGAAATTTTCACTGTTAATTTACCACACATCTAAACAATCCTCAGCATCCACCCATGCCTGCAACTCACCCGCTAAAGCCAATCGAGCATATTCCACAGGATTGTCAATAGCAAGTGCATTCAATGCACATTGTGAATTTGGTGTGGTCTTTAAACCATCCTCTGCCTTATTACAGTCAATGCGTAAAATCATATTATCAAAGGTGGTTATATCAATACTATTGCAGTATTGATTATATGTAGCATATATAAGTTTCATAGCATTTTTGTCCTTTCATCGTTTTTACAGATAAGCCGGTTGTATTGATAAACTGTTGTGTGTTCTAGAAGTATCCTTTAGAACGTGAAACTCACGCCAGCTATCTTATCAACTTGGGATGCGCACCACTGCTCATATCGGAACGGTTAGGACACGAAAAGGTACAAACTACTTTAAGCACCTACTCCCACCTGTATCCAAACAAGCATCAGGAAGTGGTGGATATGATGCAGAGCCAGCACAAGTTGGAAACAGTAACTGCCGGTGCATCTAAAACCTCAGATAAGCCAGAAAAGGACCCACAACCACAGAACACAAGGTTCAAAGTCGTAAGTCCAAAGGATAAAATAAGCCCACAGCAAGTCCACAAGAATGACTTAAGCCCATGCGTCGGCTTCGCCGAACGCACATAAAAAGGCTCAACCCCTTGTCAACAAAGGGTTGAGCCAATCAAGTCAATTGATACTCTTAAAGTATTTGATTACTCGATGATTGTAGCAACACGTCCTGAACCTACAGTACGTCCACCTTCACGGATAGCGAATGTAAGACCCTGCTCCATAGCGATTGGATGAATCAATTCGATTGTCATCTCTACGTTATCTCCAGGCATACACATTTCTGTTCCTTCTGGAAGGTTACATACACCAGTTACGTCAGTTGTTCTGAAGTAGAACTGTGGACGATAGTTGTTGAAGAAAGGTGTATGACGACCACCTTCATCCTTTGTCAAAACGTAAACCTGTGCTGTGAACTTTGTATGGCAAGTTACAGAACCTGGCTTAGCAAGAACCTGTCCTCTCTGGATCTGGTCACGGTTAATACCACGAAGGAGGGCACCGATGTTATCACCAGCCTGAGCCTCATCAAGAAGCTTACGGAACATTTCGATACCAGTAATAACAGTCTTCTGAACGTCTTCCTTGATACCGATGATTTCAACTTCGTCGTTAAGATGAAGTGTACCACGCTCTACTCTACCAGTTGCAACAGTACCACGACCTGTGATTGTGAATACGTCCTCTACTGGCATAAGGAATGGCTTGTCTGTATCACGCTGTGGATCTGGGATATAAGAATCAACAGTATCCATAAGTTCCATGATCTTGTCGCCCCAAGGTCCCATTGGATCTTCAAGAGCCTTAAGAGCAGAACCCTTAACGATTGGGCAGTCTGTGAAGTCATATTCCTCTAACTGCTCTGTGATTTCCATCTCAACTAACTCTAATAATTCTTCGTCGTCTACCATATCGCACTTGTTCATGAATACTACGATGTAAGGTACACCTACCTGACGAGAAAGAAGGATATGCTCCTTTGTCTGAGCCATAACACCATCAGTAGCAGCTACTACAAGGATAGCGCCGTCCATCTGAGCAGCACCAGTGATCATGTTCTTAACGTAGTCAGCAT
>ERZ857951.338-NODE-338-length-63806-cov-40.689024_pt1 | contig 63806 bp, 71 predicted proteins | sample MGYA00519759_ERZ857951 | MGnify/ENA primary metagenome ERZ857951 (study PRJEB31778, sample SAMEA3449377) | human gut metagenome | biome: human gut; feature: human-associated habitat; material: faeces | place: United Kingdom | collected 2010/2012 ...
GGGGGACTGCTTGTACCTCCTGCGCCGCTGCCGCTGACAACAGCGAGGGTAGGGGTTGGTGCGCTGGACGGTTTAGGCGATTATCAAATCGCGCCAAAGCCGCCCGAAGGGCGGCTTTGGTTGGTGGCGGCTGACGCCGCCGGGGAAATTGAAAGTACGCCTGCGGGCGGGATGGGGAACCCCTCACCCGTCAGCTTCGCTGACACCTTCAGCTGTGCACACCCCAGTGTGATCACTGGGGCGCCCTCAAGGGGAAGGCTTTGGGAAAAAAAGAGGAAAAAGGACCGCCGGAAAGGCGGTCCTTTTTGCGGTATCGGTTTACTTAGCGGCCTTGGCGGCTTCACGGCCGGCACGGAAGGCCTTGAGGTTCAGCTCCTTGACCTTGGCGGGGACCGTCTCGGCCACGACCTGCTCCCAGTCGATCTCGGGGCAGCCCAGGGAGTCGCACATGGCACCGAAGAGCACCACGTTCATGCACTTGGGATTGCCCAGCTCAATGGCGATATCGCTGGCGGGGACGGCGATGGTTTTAAAGTTCTTCTGCATGGCCTCGATGCAGCCCTCGGGGTACGCCTCGGCACCGGAGGCGATGGTGGTGGACTTGATGGCATAGTCATTGATGACGGCCACGCCGTTGGGGTTCAGGAACTCCGCGTAGCGGACGGCCTCCATCTTCTCCAGCGCCACCATGATATCGGCCTCGCCCTTGCCGAACACGGGGCCGTAGACCTTCTTGCCCCAGCGGACCTGGGTGGACACGGAGCCGCCGCGCTGGGCCATGCCGTGGACCTCGCTCTGCTTGACATCGTAACCGGCCTTCATAAAGCCGTTGGACATGATCTTAGAGATCAGGATAGCGCCCTGACCGCCAACGCCGACCAACAGGCAGCTTTTCACATCGTTCATGTTACTTCTCCTCCTTTTCAATAGCACCAAAGGGGCAGGCCTGGGCGCAGACGGTACAGCCCACGCACTGGGTACGGTCGATGAACGCCTTGCCGTTCTCCATGGAGATGGCGGGGCAGCCCACCTTCAGGCAGCTCTTGCAGCTCTTGCACTTGTCGGCGTTGACGACGCACATACCGGTGTCGTGCTTCACGCGCTTGATCAGCAGGCAGGGACGACGGGTGACGATGGCGGGGTGCTTGCCCTCGTTCAGGGCGGCCACAGCGTCGTCCACAGTCTTCTTCATGGCGGTCAGGTCCTGGGGATCCACGGTGAAGACAGGGGCGAAGCCATAGGCCTCCAGCACCTTCTCCACGCTGATCATGGGGGCGGGCTCGCCCATTAGGGTGAAGCCGGAGCCGGGGTTGTCCTGGTGGCCGGTCATGCCGGTGATGCGGTTATCCAGCACGCAGGGGATCATGCGGCCGTTGTTGTAGATGATCTCGGCCGCGCCGGTCATACCGGAGTGGAAGAACGTGGAGTCGCCCATGACGCCGAAGACCACCTTATCGGTGACGCCCTCGCGCTGGAAGGACTTGGCCATGCCCATGCCGGCGGAGAAGCCGCCGCCCATGCAGATACACACGTCCATGCAGTTCAGCGGAGGCGCGAAGCCCAGGGTGTAGCAGCCGATATCGCCGGTGACCACGTAGTTCTTGTTCTTGGACAGGGTGTAGAAGAAGCCGCGGTGGGGGCAGCCGGGACACAGGGCGGGAGGACGCTTGGCGACCTTGACCTCGTCCACGGTCTTGTACGCGGGCTTGATGCCCAGCACACGCTCGCGCACCAGCTCGGTGTTCAGCTCATACAGCTTGCCGGTCAGTTCCTTGCCGACGCAGTCGATACCGGCGGCCTTGATCTCGTCCTCCATGAAGGGATCCAGCTCCTCGATGATGTAGAGCTTCTCCACCTTCTTGGCGAAGTCGCGGATCAGGTCCATGGGCAGCGGATAGGTCAGGCCCAGCTTCAGGAAGGACGTACCCTCGGGGAACACCTCCTTGGCGTACTGGTAGCTGATGGAGGCGGTGATGACACCAACCTTGCCGTCGCCCAGTTCCACCTTGTTCAGACCGTTCTCCAGGGCGCGGGTACAGCCGTACTCGGCCAGCTTCACCAGGCGCTCCTCCACGATGGGGTGGTTCAGGTAGGCGTTGGCGGGGGCGCAGACGTACTTGCGGGTGTTGCGGGCATAGGCGGGGGCCACGTGCTCCACACGCTCGCCGAACTCCACCAGGCCCTTGCTGTGACAGACGCGGGTGGTGGTGCGGTACAGAACGGGGGTGTCGAACTCCTCGGAGATCTCGCAGGCCAGGCGGACAAAGTCCTTGCACTCCTGGGCGTCGCTGGGCTCCACCATGGCGATCTTGGCGGCGCGGGCGTAGTGACGGTTGTCCTGCTCGTTCTGGGAGGAGTGGCAGGAGGGATCGTCGGCGGTGACGACCACGTAGGCGCCGTTGACGCCCATGTAGCCGGCGGTGAACAGGGGGTCGGCGGCCACGTTCAGGCCCACCATCTTCATGGTGCAGAAGGAACGGGAGCCGGCCACGGACGCGCCGTAGGCCACCTCGGTGGCGACCTTCTCATTGGGGGCCCACTCGCAGTACACGTCCTTACCGTACTGGGGCAGGTTCTCCAGGATCTCGGTGCTGGGGGTTCCGGGATACGCGGAACAGACCTTGATACCGGCTTCGTAGACGCCGCGGGCGGTGGCCTCGTTACCGGACATCAGATGTTTCATAGCAGTTTCCACCTTTCTTGTCTTTTTCCTCTTATTTCCACTTGCAAATCAAAAACGGTTTATCTATATTCCAACCGGAATATCAGATCAATACTGGCCGGCCTCCTGCTGGCCGCGGAGGACCCGGAGGGCACCCTCCGCCAGGGAGCGCATCTCCTCCTCGCCGGGCAGGCGGATGATGGGCGCGATCTTGCCCACATAGGCGGTGATGTCGTCGCAGAAGAAGTCCTCATAGGCCATGCCGGCGGTGTAGACGATGGCGTCCACCTCGAAGTGCAGCACGGCGGCCATGGCACCGATGTCCTTGGCCAGCTGGTAGACCAGGGCCTGATAGGCCTCCACGGCCTTGGGGTCGCCCTCCACCACCTTGGCGCAGACCACGCGGAAGTCGGTGGTGCCCAGGTAGGAGAACATACCGGCGCGGCGGCCGAAGGTACGCTTGACCTCGTCCTTGGTCTTGCCGGAGAAGCAGTAGTTGATGAGCTGGTTCACCGGCAGGCCGCCGGCGCGGTCCATGCCCATGGCACCCTCATCCTTGACGTTGCAGACATCCACCACACGGCCGTGCTGGTGGGCGCCCACGCTGACACCGCCGCCCAGGTGGCAGACGATGAGGTTCACGTCCTCGTATTTTTTGCCCAGCTTCTCGGCAGCCTTGCGGCCCACGGCCTTGTGGTTCAGGGCGTGGAACTGGCACAGACGGCGGAACGCGGCAAAGCCGGTGTAGTGCGCCACCTCGGTCATCTCGTCCACGCAGACCGGGTCCACAAAGAAGGCGGGAATGCCCACCATGTCGCCCAGCTTACGGGCCAGGTAAGCGCCCAGGTTGGAGGGATGCTCGCCGTAGGGCGCGGCCTCTACGTCGGCCATGACCCTGTCGTTGACGGCGTAGGTGCCGGAGGGAATGGCCCGGTACAGACCGCCGCGGCCGCAGACGGCGGCAAAGTCGGACAGCTTATAGCCGGCCTCGGTGACGGCCTTGAGAATGGCCTCCTTGCGGTAGTCCGCCTGGTCGATGACCCGGGGGAAGCGGTCCAGCTCCTCGGCGGAGTGGTCGATGGTCACTTTGAAGAGCTGTTCCTCGTCCTCGAACACCGCGATCTTGGTGGAGGTTGCGCCGGGGTTGATGATCAACAGCTTCATAGTCTCTCTCCTTTTCTGTCACGCCCGGCGGGCGGTTTTCGTTAAACTTTTCACCGAACCACTCGGTGATTATACTTTATTATGGCACCGCCGATCCGGGATGTCAACGGCCTTTTGCGCTTTTTCGAAAAGTCAGCATTTCGCACAAAAAAAGACCGTGAACGCTGTTGAAAACAACGTTCACGGTGTTTAACTTATTCCTCGTGCCGCAGGGCTGTCCGCTCAGATATCATTTGCCATTTCGCTTATCATTCCCAGCATATCCCTCAAGGCCGTTATCCCCGGTACTGCCAACACATTGATGAGGATCACCGTAACGATAAGTACAACCAGCCCGCCGATAAGACCCACCAGCGACAGCACGAAGGCTATCGTTCGCTTGTCTCCGGTATAGCCCTCTTTCTTTGCCTTGTCAGTCCATACCAAGCCGAGGATGCCCAGTACAACAGATGCCACGGCAGAGTAGCCGAAAAACCAGAATACCACGGCGGCAATGCCCATTATCAAGCCCGCAACAGCTGTGTTTTCGCCCGGCTCCCGCCCACTCTCCGGCGGCCGCCTCTCTTCACGCTTATCCATCCGCTCCTCCTTTTCTGTGTATGCCTCTACTCACTCCTCGTGCCGCCAGCCCTCCAGCAGCGCGGCAGCCATGCGGCGGCCCCGGCGGGGCAGGTCGAAAGCACCTTCGTAGATACGCCACTCCAGCAGCATACCGCGGTGCAGGGCCACCAGGTCCGCCACCAGCTCCTCGCGGTCGCGGTCGGGGTGGATCGTGCCCTCCTGCTTGCAGCCGTCCACCAGCTCACGCAGAACGCGGAAATACACGCGCTTCTCGTTGTCCCGCAGGATGCCCTGCTGGGGATAGCGGATGCCGTGGATAAAGCTGCGGTAGAGGGACGGGTCCTCGGCGCTGATGACCAGGGTCTGACCCACAAAGTCCAGCAGCTTATCGTGCCAGGAGTTGGCCTCGTCGGCCAGGTAGCTCTCCTCCAGCACGCTGTACTGGGCGTCCACGCTGCTGGTCACCTGGATGACCAGCTCGTCCTTGCTCTTGAAATAGTGGTAGATGTTGCCCACAGAGCAGCCCACCGCCTGGGCGATCTGCTCCACGGAGACATTCTCAAAGCCCTCCTTGTCGAACAGCTCCAGCGCTACGTTCTGGATACGACTACGCATTTCCAGGGCCTGTTTTTTCCGGGGGGTAAGCTCTTTTTTCATAGAGATATACGCACTCCTTCGGTGAATGGTTTTTTCTATCATAACAAGTTTTGGGCGGCAGGTCAAGGCATGAACGCGCCGGAAAACAATAAGTTTGGAAATTTTGAAAAAAGGGGTTGACAATTCAGCCGGTACATACTATAATCTCACTTGTTCGACGCGCGAGTGGTGGAATTGGCAGACTCGCTAGATTCAGGTTCTAGTGCTCACTACGGGCGTGCGGGTTCAAGTCCCGCCTCGCGCACCAAATTAGGCAAAAGTTGCGTATAGCTTATGTTATACGCAACTTTTGTTTTTTTGACATAAGCGTGCCGCAAAATGAACCTGCAAATTGTGCAGAACAGACATAGAAAAGATGCTATACTCCCATGTTTTGTCTCCTGAATGAGATAGTAACATGGGAATTCTTGTTTTTAGGAGGAATAAAACATGAGAATTCCCTATGGTTTTATTTTGACCAGCGACGGGGTACTCAAAATTAACAAGGACGAAGCTGATGTTATCTCTATGATTTTTGATTTCTATATAGCAGGAGCGAGTCTGGGAAAGATCGTGAATATGCTCTACGCAAAGCAAATACCTTCTCCGACTGGAAAACCAAAATGGACTCGTGCATCGGTTGACCATCTTCTTTCTAATGGAAAATATGTGGCCATCATCGGATGGGAGAAGTTTCTGGATGCCCAATTTGAGAAGTCCGCCCGCTGCAATATTGACTATGATCAGGAAGGTTCACCGAGGAAAGATACACGCTATGTTTCGCCGGATATGACCCTGATTTGATTTATCTTTTGCATTTGCGCAAGTTATGCTACAATAGCCTCAAGAGGTGAGGTGTGTGACAGATAAACTGGTAGATTTAATAGGAATCGGCAACTTATTGGAGAGCCTTGTAACGGAAGATGTCATCACATGCGAGGAACGGGATCAAATTATGGCAAAGATAGCAAAGGAAAACGGTATCGCTGAGCGTGAATATAAATCTCCCCATATTGCTGGCTATGGCATGAGTAAGCGAGAGGTATTGGAACGCGTGGAGCAAAGGAAATCAGCGGCGCCGCAGGACAAAATACCGGATGACAGCTATATTTCTCTGACTGAGATCGCCCGTGCGCACAGCGAGGAGGCTCCGGGGTATGTGATACAGCGGTGGCTGCGAAGCGAGAACACATTGGCTTTCTTAAACCTGTGGGAGAAAGAGAACAATCCGAATTATAGGGACTCTGGCTATATAGAATTGTTAGAAAAGAAGAAAACCGCCTCTTTTACATTAACGCCAAAATTATGGATCGAGCAGACAAAGGTGGTCGGGATCGTTTCTAAGCAGGGCAAATCCGGAGGCACATTTGCTCACCCGATGATCGCCTGTGAGTTTGCTTCATGGATTGCGCCAGAATTCAAGATGCTATTGCTGAAGTTGTCACTGAATAGGACGAAATTGAGCTGATAGCGGTGTTTGATTGCAAGGCACATATAGTTGTGGAATGGCGGATTTCTTCTCTCGACGGAAGAAAAAATATCTGATATACTGAAATAAACCACTTGGCGGAGATCATATGTGGCGGGAGGAAAATACCATGTTGATAAATTCCAACGAATATCTGCATATTCTTGAGTCGATCAAGCAGGAGATCCGCACAGCGCAGTACCGTGCGGCGGTCAGCGTCAATCGGGAGTTGTTGCTCCTTTATCACTCCATCGGTGAGGTCATCAACGCCCACAAGACGTGGGGCAGCAAGTTCGTGGAGAATCTTGCCGCCGATATCAAGCTTTCCTTCCCAAATGCCACCGGCTACTCGGTGAGGAACTTGAAGTATATGGCAAAATTCGCGGCGGCTTATCCGGGCGACGAATTTGTGCAACAGGCTGTTGCACAAATCCCGTGGGGACACAATGTCGTGCTGATGGACAAGCTTTCCAAATCCGAGGAACGCCTATGGTATGCAGAGAGAAGTGCCGAAAATGGCTGGTCACGCAATGTATTAGTTCATCAGATTGAAAGCGGTCTGTATCAGCGACAGGTGCTGGCGGAGAAGGTATCCAACTTTGGAAACCGCTTGCCATCCCCGCAGAGCGAGCTTGCGGCACAGACCATGAAAGACCCGTACATCTTTGACTTTATCCCATTCAAAGCGGACATGGTGGAACGCGATATTGAGCAGGCGCTGGTCAAGGATGTGACAAAGCTCCTTCTGGAGTTGGGAACAGGCTTCGCTTTTCTTGGCAACCAATACCACCTGAATGTGGGAGGCGATGATTTCTATATCGACCTGCTGTTTTACAACCTCAACCTTCGCTGCTATGTGGTGATTGAACTGAAAACCGGCGAGTTCAAACCGGAGTACGCCGGACAACTGAACTTTTACCTCTCAGCGGTGGATGGCATTCTGAAGAAAGAACAGGACAATCCTTCTATTGGCTTGTTGCTTTGCAAGAGCAAGAACGATCTTGTGGCGGAATACTCCCTCAAGGACATGAGCAAGCCCATCGGCGTCAGCGCCTACCAGATCACCAGCAGCCTGCCGGAAGAGCTGGAACGCCAATTGCCATCTGTGGAGGATATTCAAAAGAGAATTAAAGGCGTAAAGTAAAAGAGTACGCGTGTATTCAGCGTCGTCCTTTCGTGGAGATGAAAAGATGAATCTTTTTGATTTTATTCGTAATACATTTGTGAAAAACGAGCCAGTGTGGAATTATTATGGTACGAATATTTACACCGATCCGATTGTCGCACCAGAACAGTCAGCACAATTCATTCGTGAATACTTCATACAAGGTGGAAAAGGCGATGCCTACGAATTGGATGAGTACGACAACATGATTGTACATAGCAGATTCCGTACGTCTAAGAATTTTGATGAATTTGAGATATGCGGCGATGCACCGCTTCATCTATCTGAATACCGAGCTATTCACACGGTATCTGCATTCTTTCTGGGAATATTTCTTGAGGATTGTCTGACACAAAAAGATCATGGTGTGGATATTTTCATGCGAGAAACCATCTTTCCGTTTTCATATCTTTGGTTTTTGACATGTCTGTATCATGACTATGGCTATATCGTAGAAGAAAACTGGAAACCAGATTTTGGACAGCTCCGCGAAACGAAAGTATGTGAGAAAGATGGATACTACAGACTGCGAAAGATTGAACAAAGATTGAGCATTCTGTATTCGCCATACCAGCAGGTCAGCCCAATACTTCGCAAAAGAGTACGCGGCCATAATGGGTTTTATGGAAGACAGTATAAGACGACAATAATCGATTATCTGTTGGGTAATAACCCATCGCTGAAGGATGGACTACAGTTCGCCTGTGGGGCAAAGATCACCGGTTTTCGTTATTCCCAAAGCCTTCTCATGAAATATTTTTCCTATGGAATACGCAGACTTCAGCCACCAACCTACAACCATGGAGTCATTGGAGGGTATCTCCTATTTGACAGATTCCTGAAAATATACGCATCCGCTTACAGGCATAGATTTTTAGAGCATGACGAGAGGTATACCCATATCGAAGCATTCGATTGGGGCGGAAGGAATTTTTGCATCGAGCAAATTCCTATATTGGCCCATATTGCAGACTGTATCATCTCTCACAACGTTTGGAAAGCAGATGCCTCAGCAGAGGCAGAATACTTGGAGTGCGGGCTGGGTGCGTTAGTGGGAGAGCGCTTCAAAAAAATCAGTTTTCAGGATAACCCATTGCTTTTTATCTTGGCTATCGTCGACACAATTGAACCATATAAGCTCTATGGTTCACAAGCATCAGAACAGAACGCAATTCAGATTTGGAAATCTTTTGACATATCTTTTGCAGATAATGCGATAACAGTTTCGGCTCGCTACAAGTGTCGGCCCATTACAAAAATATATGAAAGAGCGCAAGGATTAAAATCTTGGGTGGACATTGAAGATGTTGTGCTCGGCGGCACCGGAGAAAGTTTCAGCATTAAATTTAAAACGACTGAAAGCTGACAACAAAACCTATGGGCAATCACAAAAAAGAAAGACACCCACATGGGTGTCTTTCTTTTTTGGTGCAGCACTTTTGCTACGCAAAAGTGGTCGCCTGCGGGCGGGTGACTGAACGCGAGTGGGGGAACCCGTCAAAGGTTCCCCCCTCACACTCCCCCTTCCTTGCGGTGGGCGGGAGTGCAGACAACAAAACATGTGGGCAGTCACAAAAGAAAAGAGACATCCGAAAGGATGTCTCTTTTCTTTTGGTGCGGCGATTTTGCTGCGCGAAAAACAAGGCCGCCAGCGGCGGCCCTTGACATGGCACCCACTCCTGGGCAAAAAAGGAGACGCTTTCGCGTCTCCTTTTTTATCATCCTGCGCGGATAAAATCATCCACGTTGCTCGGCTGGTCTGTGGTGTCCGGCGGCCCCGCCACCGTGGTGTCGTGATCACCGTCGGGCATATTGAAGTCGTCGTCCGCCTCGTCGCCAAAAAAGCCGTTCCAGCCGCCCAGCATCATAAAGGCGTCCTCCACCACGATCTCGTCGTGGCCCTCGATCAGCTCACGCTGGTAGTTCAGCACGGAGCCGGTAACGGTGGTCACGTTGCCGTCGCTGTCCGCCATGTTGACGGTGTAGGTGGGGGCGGTGTGCATGGTGCAGACGGCGGTGGGGGCATTATCCGCCGCCACCAGGGCCGTGTAGACGCGGCTGCCGCGAACGTCCAGGGCGCAGTTCTCCGACGCCAGCATTCCGCTGTCAGCACAGACGGCCACGCTGGTCAGGCCGGAGCAGGAGAAGAAGTCCTTGTCGGGTAGGTCCTCATGAATGGCCTTCATGACCTTCTGGAAGATCACGGCGCAGGGGTTGCCGCTGGCCACGATGCGCTGGTTATGCTCATAGCCCGCCCAGACGGCGCAGCTGTAATAGGGCGTATAGCCCGCGAAGTAACGGTCCTTGTTGCTGTTGGTAGAACCGGTCTTACCGGCGATGTGCATACCGGGGAACTGCGCCTGATAGCCGGTGCCCTGTAGGGATGCCTCCTGCAGGAGGCTGTTCATCAGCGCCGCAGTGGTGTTCTTCATGGCCACGGTGGACTGTGCTTCGTTCTCCAGGATCACGTTGCCGTTGGCATCCTCCACCCGGATAAAGGTGCGCGGCGCGGTATACACGCCCTCGTTGACGAAGGTCGCGAAGCCCGCGGCCATCTCCTCGGTGGTAACGCCCTTCTCAAAGCCGCCCAGTGCCATGTTGCCCACCTGCTGGGAGTCGGTGTAGGTCAGGTTCTTGAAGCCCAGCTTGTTCACAAGGAAATCGTAAGAATTGGTAACGCCGTAGGCCAGATTGATGCGCACGGCGCAGGTGTTCAGGGACTGTCGGAGCGCAAGGTGCAGGGGCATAAGACCCTGATAGCGCCAGTTGTCGTTTCGCGGCCACACGTCGCCGTTGAGCAGCATGGGATAGTCGTCGATGACCGACGCGCCGTTGATGGTGCCGTCGTCCAGTGCCGGGGCGTAGGTGGACACAGGCTTGATGGCAGAACCGCACTGCCGGGCGTTCACAGCCCAGTTCCAGCCGCGGTCCACCACCTTTTCACCGGCACCGCCGATCATAGCCACCACATAGCCGTTGGTGGGATCCACGATGGTCAGGGCGATCTGCAGCTGATCCTCCACCTGCTCACCGGCGGCGTTCGTATAGCTGCTGGTATAGGGGATATTCTCCAGATTATAGCACACATCCTCCGCGATCTTCTGATACTTGGGATTCTGGGTGGTGTAGATCTTGTAGCCCTTGCTGTAGACCATGTTGATGGCCTGGTCGTAGGCGGAGATCTTCTTGCCCTCGCTGTTGACCTTTTCGGTGATGCCCAGCTTCTCCACCAGTGCCTCGGCCACATCGGTGATCATGGCATCGGTGAACCAGGAGTTGCTGCCCTTGATGGTGGGGGTGCTGTCATCCGCCGGGGAGTCGGTATCGTCGCTGGTATCGGTGGTATCCTCCGTGTCCGGCTCGGTGCCGGTACCGTCGCTGCCCACATACTTGCCGGAGATGGTAAAGCCGTTGGCGAACTGGATATCCTCGGCCACGGCGGCGTCATACTCTTCCTGGTCGATCTTGCCCTGAGAGAGCATCTCGCTGAGGATGGTCAGCTGGCGCTCCCGGTTGTTCTCGCGGGTCCAGGAGCTGATGAAGGGATCGTACATGGAGGGGTTGTTGGTGATGCCCATCATGCTGGCACACTCGGCCAATGACAGCTCGGACACGTCCTTGCCAAAATACACCCGCGCCGCCGTCATCACGCCGGAGCAGCGCTGGCCGAAGTAGACCTCGTTCAGGTAGGCTTCAAGGATCTCGTCCTTCTCGTAGCGCTTTTCCAGCTCCAGTGCGCGGTAGATCTCCGTGATCTTGCGCTTGACCGTCACCTGATTGTCGCCGGTGACGTTCTTCACCAACTGCTGGGTGATGGTGGAGCCGCCCTGCACGTTCTTGCCGAACAGGGTGTACAGAATGGCGCGGGTGGTACCCTTCCAGTCCACGCCGTGGTGCTTTTCAAACCGCTTGTCCTCAATGGCCACCGCTGCATCCTGAAGGTACTTGGGAATGTTCTCCAGGTCCACCCAGATGCGGTTTTCGTCCATGTACAGCGTCTGGTACATGACCCACTCCTGGGTGTCGGGGTCCTGGTAATACAGCTCGGTGGAGACCTGGGTCTCGAATTCGTCCAGATAGACCTCCACCTTGCCGCGCATGGCGCTGTTGATGTACGCCATGAAGATACCGGCGAAGATGGACGCCGTAAGCACGAACACCAGCAGCAGCGTGCCGATGATGCGTCCGGCCTTCTTCCAGCCGTTCTTCTGCTTAGGGGTCATGTTCCGCACACGCTCCTGCGCGTCATGCTGCACGCGCCGCGCACCCTCGGCGGCACTGTGCTCTACCCGGCGCGCACCCTCCTTTGCCTCGTTTTCTATGTGCCGGGCGCTCTGCCGGATGCGTCCCCAAAAGCCGGTGGACGACGACCGTCTGCGCTTGTTCTCACTCAAGACAGGGCACCTTCCTTTCTTTATTGATGTTCCTGTGTATTCTTTTCGTTCCGGGGTCAAAATTCACATACCAATCCACTATAAGGAACATTCTACCATACTTGTCAAATGCAAAAAAGAGGATTTTTTGCAGAAATCCGCCCGTTTGGCTGCTCAATTCCCGTTATTTTCCCCCATTCCACCGATTTTCAGTCCGACAGATGGCAGAAACTGCCGAATGCTTCCACTTGCGTTTTCTCCAGCTTTCGGGTATACTATGGATATAAAGACAAAGGAGGACTCTCCCATGAGCGAGGAATTCGGCCCCAACTTCATCACCCTGACCGACGAGGACGGCAACGACATTGAACTGGAATACGTGGACGCGCTGGAAGTGGACGGCCAGACCTACATGGCGTTCTTCCCCGTGGTGGAGGATGATGCCGACGAGGAAGCCGCCGAGGAGTACGGCCTGGTGATCCTGAAGTCCGTTATGGAAAACGGCGAGGAGCTGCTGAGCACCCTAGACAGCGACGAGGAGCTGGATAAGGTCTACGACCTGTTCATGGAGCAGATCCTGTCCGACGAGGACGAGTGATCTTTCGACGGGATTTTTCGTCCTGCCGATGGCGAGACGCCGCCGGCTGCGCCGGAAAATGGCTGGATTTTTCGCCAAGACGAGGCGCGGCGGTGCAGCGAAAAAGATACACGCCACTCCTTCGGCAGGATTTTTCGTCCTGCCGATGGCAAAGCGGCGATGGCGTACTTTCTGTACGTCGAGCCGGTTTGGCGAATACCGGGTTGGAAAAATGAGCAGGATTTTTCGTCCTGCCGATGACGAGACGCCGCCGCTGTACTTTGTGTACAGCAAGGCGGCTCGGCGAAGGCAGGGCGGAAAATTGAGCGATGGGCAGCGGTTCTATTTATCCTGACATTGGTTATACGGGACGTCGGATCGGCAGATGGTTTGCAGGCCTCCCGCCTGCCGTATGCGGGCGGATGCTGGAAGCAGTAAAGTCAGCCGGAGACGACCCACCTGCGAGTTGTGCAGGTTATAACATGGCCGCTGCCTGTCGCTGAGCACAAGACCCCCATTCCGAAACGGAATGGGGGTCTTGTGCTCAGTGATCGCGGTAAAATGTTCACAAATTCCAGGCGTTTCCCTCTTGCGAAAAGGTGCGGTATACGATATAATGACCGAGTATGTTACCAAACAAGGGCGTATTGCGTCCAAAATCGAGAGGAATGAATTTCAATGAGCGCATCAAGAGAAAAGAAGATCCGGCAGGATCTGGCGGCCCAGGGCGTCACCGACCCCAAGAAGATCCGCGAGGCGGAGGAGAAGGCCAAGGCACGCAAGAACAATATCCTGTACGGCGTGATCGCCGGCGTGTTCGTGATCGTGGCCGCGGTACTGCTGGTGTATAACTCCGGCGTGCTGCAGCGCAGCGCCACCGCCGTGACCATCAACGGTGAGAAATATACCGCCGGGCAGGTGGAGTATTTCTACGCCAACGTGAAGAGCAGTCTGTTGAAGAGCAGCTATGCCAGCTTTTACGGCATCGATACGTCCAAATCCCTGGACCAGCAGGTGGTGAGCGACACCATGAAGACCGCGCTGGGTATCGAGGACGAGGGTGATGTCACATGGGAGCAGTATGTCCGCGACACCGCGGTGAAGCAGCTGGCCATGTACGTGCTGACCGCCCAGGAGGCTGAGGCCAACGGCATGGGCGCCGATGAGCACACTCAGGAGGAGCTGGATGCCACTATGGAGGAGCTCAACGCCACCGCCAAGCAGAACGGCTACTCCACGAAGACGTATCTGAAGCTGATCTACGGCAAGAACATGACCGTGGATACCTTCAAGGAGATGGTGCAGCTGGTGGACGTAGCCACCCATTACCAGAGCCACTACGCCGAGGAGCTGACCTACACCGTCAGCGACCTGGAGACCTACTATCAGGGCAACAAGAGCAGCTTTGACGTGGCCAGCTATGAGTCCCTGTACTTCAAGGGTACCGCCGACAGCACCAAGGACGATGACGGCAACACCGTGGAGCCCACCGATGAGGAGAACGCCGCCGCCAAGGCCAAGGCTGAGAGCGATGCCGCCGCTGTGCTGGCGCGCGTGCAGGGCGGCGAGGCGCTGGAGGATGTGGCCAAGGATTATGAGTCCGCCAGCTACACCAGCACCGATGCCGGCAGCAACAACGGCAGCGACGTGGCCAACTGGGTATTTGACAGTGCGCGCAAGGCCGGCGACAGCGCCGTTGTGACCAGCGATTCCAACTGCTATGTGGTCGTGTTCCGCAGCGTGGGCCGTCAGGAATACGCCACCAAGGACGTGCGCCACATCCTGTTCAAGGTAGACGAGAGCGCACTGGACAGCGAGGCCGAGACCTATGAGGCCGACCTGCAGGCGGCTAAGGACGCGGCCAAGACCGCAGCCGAGGATGCGCTGGCCCAGTGGAAGGCCGGCGAGGCCACCGAGGACAGCTTCGCGGCCCTGGCCAACGAGCTCAGTGCGGATGACGGCAGCAACACCAACGGCGGTCTGTACACCAAGATCTACAAGAACCAGATGGTCACCGAGTTCAACGACTGGTGCTTCGATGCGAGCCGTCAGTCCGGCGACACCGGCATTGTATACGGCGAGAGCTCTAACTACAAGGGCTATCATGTGATGTACTTTGTGGGCGACGATGTGCCCTACTGGCAGGTACAGGCCGAGAACGCTCTGCGCAACACCGACACTGAGGCCTGGCTGGACGGTCTGCTGGACAGCGCCGAGGTGGTGCAGGAGAACGGCATGAAGCACGTGGGCTGATGACCGCCCCTTCTTCGAGTCTATGAACGAGCGTTTTCTCAGAACAGAAATGATATTGGGCGCACCCGCTTTGGACAAGCTCCGCCGCAGCCATGTGGCGGTGTTTGGTCTGGGCGGTGTGGGCAGCTACGCCGCTGAGTGCTTGGCACGCAGCGGCGTTGGCACGTTGACACTGGTGGACCAGGACACGGTATCCGTATCCAACATCAACCGCCAGCTGTGCGCCCTGACCTCCACCGTGGGACAGTACAAGGCGGAGGTCGCGGCGGCGCGCGTGCGGGACATCGACCCGGACACGGTGGTATACCCGATCTGCGCCACCTATGACGCCGCCCATCGGGAGGAATTTTTCTCCCGGAAATTCGACTATATCGTGGACTGCATCGACCTGGTCAGCTGCAAGCTTGACCTGATCCAACAGGCGCACCTGCGGGGCATCCCCATCCTGTCGGCCCTGGGCACCGGCAACAAGCTGGAGCCTGAGCTGCTGCGGGTCACGGATATCTCTAAGACCAACGGCTGCCCGCTGGCCCGGGTCATGCGGAAGGAGCTGCGTACCCGGGGGATCCACCACCTGAAGGTGGTGTTCAGCCCGGAGCTGCCCCACGAGACACAGCAACTGGAAGCACCGTCACCCGGACGGCGCAGCGTTCCCGCCAGCGTGGCGTGGGTACCCTCTGTGGCCGGCCTGATGATGGGCGGCACGGTGGTGCGGGATATTATCAAGGACGGAGGACTGGTACCATGATACTCACCGGTGTATTGATCAACGCCGCCGCTGTTGCGGCCGGCGGCGTTCTGGGCACATTGGGCGGCCGGTTCATGCCCGAAAAGATGAAGCAGACCGTGCTGGCCGCCACGGGTCTGGTATCCATCGGCATCGGCATCTCCGGCGCCATCGGCAGCAGCAACCAGCTGATCCCCATCCTGTCGCTGGTGATCGGCTCCGTTATCGGCGAGCTGCTGCACATCGAGGACGGCGTCACCCGCGCCGGCGACTGGCTGCAAAAAAGATTCGGCAAGTCCGGCTCCATCACCGAGGGCTTTGTCACCGGCTCGCTGGTGTTCGCCGCGGGCGCAATGGCTGTGATGGGGGCGCTGGAGAGCGGTCTGAAAAACGATCACACCATTCTGATGACCAAGTCGGTCATCGACATGGCCGGGTCGGTGGCCTTTGCCGGTTCGCTGGGCATCGGCGTGGCGTTTTCCGCCCTGTCCATTCTGGTGCTGGAGGGCACCGTCGCCCTGCTGGCCTCCCTGCTGACCGGCGTTCTGACCGAGGCGGTCATCACGGAGATCTCCGTCACCGGGTCGCTGCTGATCATCGGCATCGGGCTGAACGTGCTGGGGCTGACGAAGCTGCGCATCATGAACATGGCCCCGGCGCTGCTGCTGCCCATTTTGCTGTGCCGCTTCATGTGAGTGGGACGGGTCTTGAGGGAAAGGAGCGCTTTTATGGCATTTGAAGGGTATTCGCAGGAGACACTGGACTTCCTGTGGGGCATTCGGTTCAACAACGAACGCTCCTGGTTTCTGGCGCATAAGCAGGACTATGAGGCACATCTCCTGGCCCCCACCCGTGCGCTGGGCGAGCAGGTGTATGAAGCCCTGCACGCGGCATTCCCCAAGGAGCCGTTTCTGCTGAAGCTCTCCCGCATCTATCGGGATGCCCGACGGCTGCACGGGAATGGACCGTACAAGGACCACCTGTGGTTCTGCGTCCGCGCCGGCGGCGAGGACTGGACGGGGCGGCCCACGTTTTACTTTGAGATCGGGCCGGACTATTACAGCTACGGCATGGGCTTTTGGGCGCCGAAGGCGGCGCTGATGGAGGCGTACCGCAAGGCCGTCGACGAGCATCCCGAGGTGCTGGAAAAGCTGGTCAAAAGGTTCAATAAACAGGCGCAATTCACGCTTTCAGGCCCGGAATATGCCAGGAAAAAGACCGCCCCCTCTCCCCTGCTGGCGGCGTGGTACAACAAGAAGTCTATCAATTTACAGCATGACGCCGCGCCGGACGAGCGTATGTTCTCGCAGGAACTGGCACAGGATATCATTGAGGGCTTCCGGACACTGATGCCGCTGTACAAGTATTTTGACGCCCTGTGCGCCGCGGAAATGGTGTAAAAAACCGCCCTTTTCGGGGTTGACAGCGGGTAAAAAAGCGGGTAAAATACCCCATAATGAATGAGGGAGTAATTCCGCAGCGCCGGTTTTGGCGCGGCGTGGCACACCGTCATCCCGGCGCGGCAGCGCCCGATGTGTCCTGAAAGAATGAGACTCATGCGCAGACATAGCCTGTCCGTGCATGAGTTTTTTGTTGTCCTTTGGTTTATTTTCTGTTTCGCTTTTTGTTCTGCTTTTTTGCTTCAAATTATAAAACCATGATATAAAGGAGTAATAGACGATGGAAAAGGAATACAACCGCAGTCCGCAGGAGGTGCTGGAGGAGCTGGGCTCCTGTCCCACCGGTCTGACAGAGGCGGAGGCGGCTGAACGTCTGGCCAAGCACGGCCCCAATAAGCTGAAGGAGGCGGAGAAGCCCTCCCTGCTGCAGCGGTTCCTGACACAGCTGAAGGACCCCATGCTGCTGATCCTGATGGCAGCGGCGGCGGTGTCCGCCGTGACCAACGCACTCAGCGGCGAGAGCTTCACCGAGGTGTTCATCATCCTGGTGGTGGTGCTGCTGAACGCGGTGCTGGGCGTGGTGCAGGAGAGCAAGGCCGAGGCGGCCATCGAGGCCCTGCAGACCATGACCGCCGCCAAGTGCAAGGTGCTGCGGGACGGCCACCAGGTGGTCATTGAGAGCAGCCAGCTGGTGCCCGGCGACGTGGTGCTGCTGGAGGCCGGCGACGCCGTGCCCGCCGACGGGCGGCTGCTGGAGAGCGCCTCCATGAAGATCGAGGAGGCGGCGCTGACCGGCGAGAGCGTCCCCGTCACCAAGGCGGTGGGGCTGCTGACCGGAGATAACGTGCCCCTGGGCGACCGGAAGAATATGTGCTATATGGGCAGCACGGTGGTCTACGGCCGCGGCAAGGCAGTCATCACCGCCACCGGCATGGACACGGAGATGGGCAAGATCGCCGGTGTGCTGGCCCAGACGGAGCAGGAGCAGACGCCCCTGCAGCGCAAGCTGAATGAGCTGGGCAAGACCATGAGCAAGCTGGTGCTGGGCATCTGCGTGTTCATCTTTATCTTTGACCTGGTGGTGGCCGGCGAGTTCACGCTGGACACCGTGCTGAGCACGTTTATGGTGGCCGTTTCCCTGGCGGTGGCGGCCATCCCGGAGGGGCTGGCCACGGTAGTGACGGTGGTGCTGAGCATCGGCGTGACCAACATGAGCAAGCAGCACGCCGTGATCCGGCGGCTGACGGCGGTGGAGACGCTGGGCTGCACCCAGGTCATCTGCTCCGACAAGACCGGCACCCTGACACAGAACAAGATGACCGTGGTGGAGCACACCGGTCCCACGGAGCTGCTGGCCACAGCCATGGCGCTGTGCAACGACGCCGCGCTGGAGGAGAACGGCGCCATCGGCGAGCCCACGGAGGCGGCGCTGGTGAACTTTGCCGCTGCCCAGGGGCTGAAGAAGCCTGTGCTGGAGAGCCGCCAGCCCCGCTGCGGCGAGGCCCCCTTTGACTCCGGCCGGAAGATGATGTCCACCATCCACCGCACAGACAACGGCTTTATCCAGTACACCAAGGGCGCGCCGGACGAGGTGCTGCGCCGGTGCACCAGCTATACGGAAAGCGGGCAGATCCTGCCCCTGACTGAGGAAAAGCGCACCGCCATTCTGGCGGAGAACAAGGCCATGGCCGACAAAGCCCTGCGGGTCCTTGCGGCGGCGGAGCGCCTGTACGACGCACTGCCCGACCGGCAGGAGCCGGAGGACCTGGAGCAGGACCTCTGCTTCATCGGTCTGGCGGGCATGATCGACCCCATCCGCCCGGAGGTCAAGGCCGCCGTGGCCGAGTGCCGCGCCGCGGGCATCCGCCCTGTGATGATCACCGGCGACCACAAGGATACCGCCGTGGCCATCGGCAAGGAGCTGGGCATCATCACCGACGCCAGCCAGGCCGTTACCGGCAGCGCGCTGGACAGCCTCACCGATGAGGAACTGGACAAGGCGGTGGAGAAGTACAGCGTCTATGCCCGGGTGCAGCCGGAGCATAAGGTCCGCATTGTCAACGCCTGGCGGCGCAAGGGCGCCATCACCGCCATGACCGGCGACGGCGTCAACGACGCGCCCTCCATCAAGTCCGCGGATATCGGCGTGGGCATGGGCATCACCGGCACGGACGTGACGAAAAACGTGGCGGACATGGTGCTCAGCGACGACAACTTCGCCACCATCGTCACCGCCGTGGAGGAGGGCCGCCGGATCTATGACAACATCCGCAAGGCCATCCAGTTCCTGCTGGCCAGCAACATGAGCGAGGTGCTGGGCGTGTTCTTCGCCACGCTGCTGGGCTTCACACTGCTGAACCCGGTGCACCTGCTGTTCATCAACCTGATCACCGACTGCTTCCCCGCCCTGGCCCTTGGTCTGGAGAAGGGTGAGCCGGATACCATGACCCGCCCGCCCCGGGACAGCAAGGACGGCATTTTTGCCGGTGGCCTGGGCTTTGACATCCTGTATCAGGGCGTGCTAATCACGATCATCACCATGACCTCCTACATCATCGGACACTGCATGGAGGTGGGCTATTTTGAGATGCCCAAGGGCGTGTCCGACGACGGTATGACCATGGCCTTCCTGACCATGAGCATGTGTGAGATCTTCCACAGCTTCAATATGCGCTCCCAGCGCAAGAGCGTGTTCTCGCTGCCCAGCCACAACAAAGTGCTGTGGGGCGCGATGGTCGGCTCGCTGGCTCTGACAACACTGGTGCTGGAGGTGCCCGTCATCGCCAACGCTTTCGGCTTCACCCCCGTCAGCTGGACGGAGTACGGCGTGGCCCTGGCCCTGGCCTTCCTGGTCCTTCCGGTGGTGGAGCTGGTGAAGCTCATCCAGCGCCGCGCCGCCCGGAGGGCGAAATGACCCCTGCTGACTACGACCGCCTGCTGACGGTTATCCGGGCGCTGCTGGACCGGCAGGCGCGGGTCATCGCGGCCATCGACGGCCGCTGCGGCGCCGGGAAAAGTACGCTGGCGGCACAGCTGCAGGCGCAGCTGTCCTGCCGGGTGTTCCACATGGACGACTTCTTTCTGCGCCCGGAGCAGCGCACCGCTGCACGGCTGGCACAGCCGGGCGAAAACGTGGACCACGAGCGCTTCCTATCGGAGGTACTGCAGCCGGCACAGCGCGGTGAGGCTGTCGTCTACCGCCCCTTCCGCTGTGCGCGGCAGGCGCTGGACGAGCCGGTGACAGTCCCGGCGGCGCGCCTGACCATCGTGGAGGGCGCCTACGCCTGCCATCCGACCCTGTGGGACAGCTACGACCTGCGGGTATTCCTCACCGTGGACGCTGCCGAGCAGCTCCGCCGCATTGAAGCCCGCAGCGGCCCGGAGAAGCTCCGGATGTTCCGGGATCGCTGGATCCCGCTGGAGGAGTCCTATTTCACTGCCTTTGACCTGCCCGCACGCTGCGATATGGCGCTGAAGGGGTAAGCTACGCAAAAAAAGAAAGCCCAAAAGGGCTTTCTTTTTTTGCATATATCCGTTTACCGGGCGTTGTAGGCGGCGATACCCTTGGCCAGCAGGTCCATGGCGCGCTCCAGGTCCGCCTGCTTCAGCACATAGGCGATGCGGATCTCGTTCTTACCCTTGCCGGGGGTACCGTAGAAGGGCTCGCCGGGGGCGAACATCACGGTGTCGCCGTTGTCCTCGAACTCCTCCAGCAGCCACTTCTGGAAGGCGTCGGCATCGTCCACAGGCAGGGCGGCCATGATGTAGAAGGCGCCGCGGGGGCACTCGCAGACCACGCCGGGTATCTCGTGCAGCTTATTGACCACCGTATCGCGGCGGCGCTTGTACTCCTCACGGACGGCGGCAAAGTAGTCGGGGCCGACGGTGTACAGCGCGGCAGCGGCCACCTGGTCCAGTGTGGGCACGGACAGACGGCACTGGGCGTACTTCATGGCCTGCGCCATCAGCTCCTTGTTGCGGGAGATCATGCAGCCGATGCGGGCACCGCAGGCGGAGAACCGCTTGGAGACGGTGTCGATGACGATGACGTTCTCGGCCGCGTCCTCGAACTGGCCCATGGATTGCAGCGGCTCGCCGGCGTAGACGAACTCGCGGTAGGCCTCGTCGCCGATGATGAACAGATCGTGGGCCTTGGCCACGTCCACCAGCATACGCATCTCCTCCGGCGTCAGGACGGCGCCGGTGGGGTTGCCGGGGTTGGTGACCATGATGGCGCGGGTGTGCTCGTTGATCTCCGCCTCGACCTTGGCGCGGTCGGCGTAGTGGTAGCCGTCGTGGGGAGAGGTGGGAATGGGGTGGATCTTCGCGCCGCAGGTGTAGGCCATGGTATTGTAGTTGGGGTAGAAGGGCTCGGGGATGAGGATCTCATCGCCGTCGTCCAGGATGCAGTTCATGGTGATCTGCAGCGCCTCGCTGCCGCCGTTGGTGATGAGGATATCACCGGCATCGAAGTGCATACCCAGATCGGCGTAGTACTTGCGGATGGCCTCGATCAGCTCCGGGATACCGGGGGACGGGGCATAGGCCAACACCGGCAGGTCAAAGTGCTTCACCGCGTCGAAGTACGCCTTGGGCGTCTCGATATCCGGCTGGCCGATGTTCAGATGATAGATCTTCCTGCCCTTGGCCTCCGCCGCCACCGCGTAGGGGTGGAACTTCCGCATGGGGGACAGGCCGCATTTCAAGACCTTGCTGGAAAACTTCATGGTGGTTCCTCCTTATCTCGTTCTCGTGTATCGTAATAGTAGCGCTTTTTCGCGGAAGTTGCAAGAGCAACTTGAGAAAAAGGCCGCCCTTTGGCGGCCTTTTACATTGTGCTCAGTTCATCTGCTTGCGGCGGCTCAGGTTCACGGTGCCGTCGGTCATGGAATTCAGGGAGTCCAGGCTGCGGCCGGTGCCCTCGGCCACGCAGGAGATGGCGCCCTCGGCCACCACGGTGTGGATGCCGGTGCGGGCCTCGATGAGCTTGTCAAAGCCGTCCACCAGGCTGCCGCCGCCGGTCATGACGATGCCGTTGTTGGAGATGTCGGCCACCAGCTCGGGCGGGGTGCGCTCCAGCACGCCGTGGACTGCCTCGAGGATGCGCTCTACCGGCTCCTCGAATGCCTCCAGCATCTCGGTGGAGCTGACGTTGATGACCTTGGGCAGGCCTGTCACCAGGCAGCGGCCCTTGATCTCGATGGACGTCTCCTGCTCCTTGGGGAAGACACAGCCGATCTGCATTTTCATCAGCTCGGCGGTGCGCTCGCCCACCAGCACATTGTGCTTGCGGCGCATATACTTGACGATGGCCTCGTTGAACTGGTCGCCGGCCACCTTGATGGAGGCGCTCTCCACCACGCCGGAGAGGGAGATGACGGCGATGTCGCTGGTGCCGCCGCCGATATCCACCACCATGTGGCCGTCGGGCTTGGAGATGTCGATGCCGGCGCCGATGGCCGCAGCCACAGGCTCCTCGATCAGATACACCCGGCGGGCGCCCGCCTGGATGCCGGCGTCCACCACGGCGCGCTCCTCGACCTCGGTGATGCCGGAGGGCACGCAGATGATGACGCGGGGCTTGAACAGCTGGAAGCCGCCCACCACCTTGTGCAGGAACTCGCGGAGCATACGCTCGGTCATGTCGTAGTCGGAGATCACGCCCTCGCGCAGGGGACGGATGGCCACGATGTTGCCGGGGGTACGGCCCAGCATGGCCTGAGCCTCGGCGCCCACCTTCAGCAGCTTGCCGGTATTCTTGTCAATGGCCACCACGGACGGCTCGTTCAATACGACGCCCTTGCCCTTTACGTACACCAGTACGGAGGCGGTGCCCAGGTCGATGCCGATATCTTTTGCAATGGAACACATACTACTGCACCTCTATCTTGTCTTTCGTTTCGGGCGGGTGCGCCCGTTACCCTCTGATTTATCTATTATACCGATTGAGAAAGAATATTGCAACTGCGAAATGAAAATCGCGGTATTTTCTGTATTCTATACGGAAACGCCGAAGTCCATACCTCAATTATCACGGGCCATGGCCAGCGTCAGGCAGACCACGTCCGCCGCCCCGGCGGCTTTCAGCACCCGGACGCACTCGGTGAGCGTGGCGCCGGTGGTGATGATGTCGTCGATGAGCAGGAAGCGCTTTCCGGCGATGGCGTCCGGGTCCACCGGCTCGTAAGCGCCCAGCACATTGGCCCGGCGCTCCGCCGGGTCATCGATTCCGGACTGGGCCGGGTTGTCCCGCACCTTACGCAGTGTCTCCTGCGGCTCCGTGTGCCAGTCCACGCACAGGCTGGCGCACAGCATACGCGACTGGTCGAAGCCACGCTTTTTCAGGCGCTGTTTGCTCACCGGCACCCAGGTGACGGCATCGAAGCGGTCGGCGTAGACCTCCGCCGCCTTTTCGGCCATCAGCACACCGTAGGCGTTCAGATCCTCGATGCGCCGCTTGAATTTGAAGGCCAGAAGGGCGTCGCGGACGCGGCCCTCGTAATACAGCGGCGCGGCACATTCGCCGAAGGTGCCGGTGCGTACCTTATCGCACCGGGGCAGCGACGCCTTGCACGCCTCGCACAGCAGCTCCCGGCCCGCCACGCGCCCGCAGAAGGGGCACTTGCGGGGGAAAAAGAAGTCCAGCAAGCCCCGCTGGGCCTTGTCCAATGCGTCGTTGATACTACCGTTATTGCTCATGGTATCCCTCCTTCAGTCGGCGGCGCAGGCCGCTGTACCGGCGCTGCTGCTTGTTGTTGGCGGCCATCTGGGCCAGGACGGCGTCGTCCCCGGCGAGGATAAGCAGCCTGCGGGCACGGGTGATAGCGGTGTACAGCACGCCGCGCACCAGCAGCGACGGCGCGGCGGACGCCGCGGCCAATATCACCGCCGGATACTCGCTGCCCTGGGATTTATGTACGGTGACGGCGTAGGCCATATCCAGCTGGCTCAGCAGGTCAGCGGTGTACACCGCCGTGCGGTCGTCGAACCGCAGGGTGATGAGCTCGCCGCCGGGGTCGATGTCCTGAATAACGCCCACGTCGCCGTTGAAAATACCGCTGCCGCCGGAGCCATCCTCCTTCTCCCACAGCACATCGTAGTTGTTCCGGGTCTGCATGACCCGGTCACCCACCCGGAACGTCATGTCACCCCACTGCTTCTGGCGCTTACCGCGCTCCGGCGGGTTCAGCGCCGCCTGCAGGGCCCGGTTCAGCGCCGCCGTACCGCAGGGGCCCTTTCGGGTGGGGGAGAGCACCTGTATCTGCTCGGCGGGAATACCCATGTTTTTGGGCAGGCGGTCGCGGCACAGCTCCACCACCGTCTGCACCAGACGATCCGGCGCGCGGCGGCGCAGGAAGAAGAGGTCGCCGCTGCCGCTGTTCTCCAGCGGCGGCAGCTCGCCGCGGTCCACGGCATGGGCGGCGCGGATGATGGCCGACTGCTCCGCCTGACGGAACACCTGGGTCAGGGACACCGCCGGCACCACACCGCTGCGGAGCATATCCCCCAGCACGCTGCCGGGGCCTACGGAGGGCAGCTGGTCCGGGTCGCCTACCAGCACCAGGCGGCTTCCCGGCCGCATGGCCTCCAGCAGGGAGCGCATCAGCTCGATATCCACCATGCTCATCTCGTCCACGATGACAGCGTGGACCTCCAGCGGATCCTGTGCGTTCTTCTTAAAGGCCGTCTGGCCGGTGAGCTCATTGTAGCTCATGCCCAGGGCACGGTGGATGGTCTGGGCCTCCCGGCCCGTCACCTCGCCCAGGCGCTTGGCGGCGCGGCCGGTGGGCGCCAGCAGCGCCACATCCAGCCCCATACGCTCGTACAGGGCCACGATGCCCCGCAGAGACGTGGTCTTGCCGGTACCGGGGCCGCCGGTCAGCAGCAGTATACCGCCCTGGGCCGCCAGGCACACCGCCTGCCGCTGCAGAGGCGCATAGGCCACGCCCTGTTCCTTTTCAATGTCATCGATGACCTTCTCCGCCCGGGGCAGCACCTCCACCGGCGTCCGCACCAGCGACAGCAGGCGCTCCGCCACGAAGGTCTCCGCCTGGTACAGCCGGGGCAGATAGCAGCCCTGCACCCCGGCGATGGTCTTTTCCACCACGCCGAAGCCCTCGATGAGCTTGTCCAGCGCCAGCTCCAGCTCGTCCGGCGTCACGGCCAGCAGCTGCGACGTGGCGAAGAGCAGCTTCTCGCGGGGCAGGAACACGTGGCCGTTGGCGGCGTTGTGCTCCAGCTCATAGGTCAGCGCCGCCCGCAGGCGGCAGGGATCGTCCCCGTCAAAGCCCAAACTGATGGCGATCTCGTCCGCTATGGAAAAATCCACCCCGTACTGGGCCCGGGACAGGATATACGGGTCATCCCGCAGGGCCTGGATGGCTCCGTCGCCGTAGGTGCGCTGGAGGGGCATGGCCAAATACACCGGCAGGTCATACCGGGCCAGGAACTCCATCAGCTGGCGCAGGCCCGTCAGCGCGCGGAAGGCGTCGGACAGCTCCTTCGCCCTCTGGGCGGTGATGCCCTTGATGCACCGCAGGCGCTCCGGCTCCCGCTCGATGACCAGCAGGGTGTCCGCGCCGAAGCGCTCCACCAGCCGCTGTGCGGTGGCGGGACCAACACCCTTGAGGATGCCGGAGGACAGGTAGGCGATCATGTCCTCCTCACGCTCCGGCATCCGGCGCTCCACGCTCTCGGCGGTGAGCTGGCTGCCGTGGACGGGGTGGACGCTCCACACGCCGGTGACGGTCATACCCTCGCCGGCGGCGGCACAGGGGATACAGCCCACCACGGTGACAGGCTCCTCCTCGCCCTCCACGGTCAGCAGCAGCACGGTATAGCCGTTCTCCTCGTTATGAAAGATGACGTTCTCTACGGTGCCCTCCACGGTCACGCGCTCGCCCATCGGCTCACCTCCCCTGTTCGGCGGTATCTTCCTCTGTATAGTACGCCGCCAGCTCCTGGGGCGTCAGCAATTTCGTGTTCATATCGGACAGCAGCGCCGCGGCGCGGCGGCCCTCGTCGGTCAGTCCGCAGTCCACCAGCAGCACCGGCAGACGGCGGCTCTGGGCCAGACGGCGCAGCGTCACATCCAGTCCCGTCCCGTCTCCGGAGACCCGGACCAGATACACCGCGTCCACCGGGCGCTCACGCCACAGCAGCAGCGATGCCGCCAACCATATCAGCGCCGTGACGCCGATGGCCGCCAGCGCGGCGACCACGCCGTCCTGCAAAAGCTCCATGCAGCCACCTCCCCCCTGCCCCATCCTATGCGGCAGGGGGAAGGCCGGTCACTTCAGGTATTTTTTCAGATACTGGCCGGTGTAGGACGCCGGGCAGGCGGCGATCTCCTCCGGCGTGCCGCAGGCCACCACCGTACCGCCGCCCACACCGCCCTCCGGGCCCAGGTCGATGATATAGTCGGCACACTTGATCACGTCCAGGTTGTGCTCAATGACCAGCACCGTATTGCCGCCGTCGGTGAGCCGCTGGAGCACCTCCAACAGCTTCCGCACGTCATCGGCGTGGAGGCCGGTGGTGGGCTCGTCCAGAATATACACCGTCCGCCCTGTGGCGCGGCGGCTCAGCTCCGTAGCCAGCTTGACGCGCTGGGCCTCGCCGCCGGAGAGGGTGGTGCTGGGCTGGCCCAGCTTCACATAGCCCAGCCCCACATCCCGCAGGGTGGTCAGCTTGTCACAGATGGCGGGCACGGCGGAGAAGAACTCCCACGCCTCGTCCACGGTCATATCCAGCACGTCGGCGATGTTTTTGCCCTTGTAGCGGACCTCCAGCGTCTCGCGGTTATAGCGCTTGCCGCGGCAGATCTCGCAGGGGACGTACACATCCGACAGGAAGTGCATCTCGATCTTCAGCATACCGTCGCCGCCGCAGGCCTCGCAGCGGCCGCCCTTGGTGTTGAAGGAGAACCGGCCCGGTCCGTAGCCCCGGGCCTTGGCGTCCGGGGTAGAGGCGAACAGGTCGCGGATCAGGTTGAACAGGTTGGTATAGGTGGCCGGGTTGGATCGGGGCGTCCGGCCGATGGGGCTCTGGTCGATGGCGATGACCTTGTCCAGATGCTCCATGCCCTCGATGGCGTCGTGCTTGCCGGGGCGCACCTTCATGCGGTTCAGCTGGGCGCCCAGCGCCTTGAACAGCACCTCGTTGACCAGAGAGGATTTTCCGCTGCCGCTGACGCCGGTGACACAGGTGAACGTCCCCAGAGGGATGGACACGTCGATATGCTTCAGGTTGTTCTCCCGGGCGCCGCGGACGGTCAGCAGCCTGCCATTGCCCCTGCGGCGCTGTGCCGGCAGGGGGATGGTGCGTTTGCCGCTGAGGTACTGGCCCGTCAGGCTGTCAGGGTTCGCCATGACCTCCTCCGGGGTGCCGCAGGCCACCACCTGCCCGCCCAGGGCACCGGCGCCGGGACCGATGTCAATAAGGTAATCGGCGGCGCGCATAGTGTCCTCGTCGTGCTCCACCACGATGAGGGTATTGCCCAGATCGCGGAGGCGCTGCAGCGTGGCCAGCAGCTTGTCGTTATCCCGCTGGTGCAGGCCGATGGAGGGCTCGTCCAGGATATACAGCACGCCCATGAGGCTGCTGCCGATCTGGGTGGCCAGACGGATACGCTGGCTCTCGCCGCCGGACAGGGTGCCGGAGGCACGAGAGAGGGTCAGATAGCTCAGGCCCACGGACTGCAGAAAGCCCAGACGGGCGTGGATCTCCTTCAGGATCTGGGCGGCGATGATCTGCTGGTTGCCGGTCAGGTCCAGATGGTCAAAAAAGGCCAGGGCGTCGTCCACCGGCAGGGTAGTGGCGTCGTAGATGGACTTGCCGCCCACGGTGACGGCCAGCGCCTCCGGCCGCAGGCGCTTACCCTGGCAGGCCGGGCAGGGGCAGGGGGTCATCAGGCCCTCGATCTCCTTCTTGCTGGCATCGGACTGGGTCTCCTGATACCGGCGCTCCAGGTTGTTGCAGATGCCCTCGAAGGCCTGGTACAGCACACCCTTGCCCCGGGGCTGGTCATAGTGGAGCTCCAGCTTTTCGCCGCCGGTGCCGTAGAGGATAATGTTCTTCACCTCGTCGCTTAGGCTGTCGTAGGGCTGGGTCAGGGAGAAGCGGTATTTCTTACTGAGGGCCTCGAAGTACATACGACTGATGCCGTCGGAGCGGATGGAGGCCCAGCCGGTGGCAGTAATGGCGCCCTCCAGGATGGATTTGCTGCCGTCGGGGATGATGAGGGCCGGATCAGCCTTTAATTGCAGGCCCAGGCCGGTGCAGGTGGGGCAGGCGCCAAAGGGACTGTTGAAGGAGAACAGACGGGGCGTCAGCTCCTCGATGGAGATACCGCAGTCGTCACAGGCGTAGTTCTGGGAGAAGGTGATATCTCTCTCCTCCCGCAGCAGGTTAACGGTGACGAGGCCATTCGCCAGGTTGGAGGCCGTCTCCACTGAGTCGGTCAGCCGGCCTGCGATGTCCGGGCGGACGATCAGTCGGTCCACCACGATGTCGATGCGGTGCTTGAGGTTCTTCTCCAGAGAGATGTCCTCGGAGAGTTCGTACATATTGCCGTCCACCCGGGCCCGGACGAAGCCGGACCGGCGGGCATCCTCCAGCACCTTGGCGTGCTCGCCCTTGCGGCCGCGCACCACCGGGGCCATCACCTGGATACGGGTGCCCTCGGGCAGGGCCAGTATCTGGTCGATGATCTGATCCACCGTCTGGCGGCGTATCTCCTTGCCGCAGTGGGGGCAGTGGGGCGTGCCCACCCGAGCCCACAGCAGACGCAGATAGTCGTAGATCTCCGTCACCGTGCCCACCGTGGAGCGCGGGTTCTTGCTGGTGGTCTTCTGGTCGATAGAAATGGCCGGGGACAGGCCCTCGATGTAATCCACGTCGGGCTTGTCCATCTGCCCCAGGAACATACGGGCGTAGGAGGACAGGCTCTCCACATACCGCCGCTGGCCCTCGGCATAGATGGTGTCAAAGGCCAGGGAGCTCTTGCCGGAGCCGGAAAGGCCCGTCAGCACCACCAGCTTATCCCGGGGGATGGTGACATCGATGTTTTTCAGGTTGTTCTCCCGCGCACCCTTAATGAAAATTTCAGTCTGCATGGTATGCCTCATTTCTGCAACATATGGTTGCAGATAAGTGTAGTGAAATCAATTTTTAATGTCAACAGCGAAATAATTTTTATACGATCACGTCAGCCGTTTTCGCCCGCAGAAGGGCGATGAGGGCGTTGGGATCGCACTCCACCTGATGGCCGATCTTCCCGGCGGAGACACAGATGGCGCCATACAGCAGTGCTGTCTCGTGGAACACCGTGGGGAACTGCTTTTTCATGCCCACCGGGCTGCATCCGCCGTGGACGTAGCCGGTCAGGGGCAGCAGCTCTTTCTGTGGCAGCATGGCCACGGACTTCTCCCCCACCGCTTTGGCGGCCTTTTTCAGGTCCAGGTTCTCGGCCACAGGGATGTCGAACACATAGTATGCCCCGCTGGCCCCCTTTGTCACCAGGGTTTTGAACACCTGCTCCGGCGGCTGGCCCAGTATCTGCGCCACGGACACGCCGTCAACGGGGCCATCCGGGTCGTAGCTGTGGGCGGTGTAGGGTATTTTCTTCTGATCCAGCGTTCGCATGACGTTGGTTTTTTCCTCTTTGTTTTTTGCCATAGGGACAGCCTCCTTATCTGTTTACGCATACAGGGCGATGAGGGACAGTATCAGGATATGCACGGGGTAAAAGGCGTAAAAGCCGTACTGCACCGCCCGGTTGGAATAGCCGCGCCGGCCATTGTAGAGCCAGAGGGGCAGCAGTGCCGCCAGCGACCACAGTTCGATGGACACGCCGCCCATAATGCCGATGCTGAACACCGCCAGTCCCACCGCCTGCGCCGTTCGCTTCACGACGGTGCCGCAGGACACGCGGCGGACACCGTAGAACAGCACCACCAGCAGCATACCCCAGCCCCGATAGTCCGTCCCGGCCAGCTCCAGCAGGCAGAACGCGGCGGCCACGGCCGCGCCGGTGAGCAAAAAGGCCGCCGGCGTTTTCTTTCGCAGCGCCCAATCGACGCACCAGCAGATCAGCGCACCGGCCAACAGCGTCCACAGCACGTTCTGGGAATAGGGATACCACACCGTGCCGCCCACCATCAGGTCGAAGGGGACTTCGGACAGCAGGGCAAACGCCAGCAGCCGCAGGGCGTATTTCCTCCGATCGCGGGTATAGATGCAGCCCTCGGCGATGAGGAAGCAGAAGATGGGAAAGGCGAGCCGCCCGATGCAGCGCAGCCACAAAACCGTTGGGAACAGCGTGTGCCCCATGTGGTCAATGAACATGGTGCAGGCGGCGATGAGCTTCAGGTGAAAGCCGTTCAGGACTTGGCAGGTTTTTCTTCGCATTTTTTATCTCCATTGGCCAGCAGGATCACGCAGCCGAACACGCAGGCCATACCCAGCACAGTCCACACGGTCAGCGCCTCCTTGAACACGAACACACCTACGAGGGTCTCCACCACCGGCTCGATGTTGGTAATGATGGAGGCACGGCCGCTTTCCACGCCCTCAAGCCCCTTCGTATAGAAGATGTAGGGCAGCACCGTGGCCACGATCACCACACCGCACACGCCCACGATGCCCTGCGTGCCGGAAAAGGCCAGCGGCAGCGTCTCGAAGTCCGCGAAAAATACCGAGCCAAGCCCCGCCACCAGGAACGTCCAGTAGATCATGGTGTAGCTCTCGTAATGGGCCAGACCGTAGTGGGCAAACACCGTATAGCTGGCGTAGCACAGGCCGGACAGCACGCCCAGGCCGATACCCGCCCAGGAGGCGGTCATATCGCCGCCGATGATGCCGCTGACCATCACGCATCCCAGCAGGGACACCACCAGGGCGATGAGCTTGCGCTTCGTCAGCGGTGTCTTCCACAGCACGGCGCTGAAAATGACCACAAAGGACGGAGCCAGATACAGCAGCACCGCCGCCACCGACAGGGAGCACATGGTCTGGCACTGGAAGTAGACCAAGCTCAGCGTCAGGATGCTGAGCAGTCCGGAGCACAGGAAAATGGGCAGATGCTTCAGCTTGATGCGGAACACCTGACGGTGGAACAGGGCGAATACGATGGTCAGGATCACCAGCGTGCCGAAGTTCCGGATGAACACCCGGTTGCCCAGCGATACGCCCACCTCCGTGAGCATACGGTTGGAAAAACCGATAAAGCCCCAGCACACGGCGCTGAGGATCACGTAGATATAGGAAAGGTACTTTTTCATAGGTCGTTTCTCGGTTCGGTTTATTTCTCCCCCCGCAGTTCGATGATCTGGTCACGCAGCAGGGCGGCATATTCGAATTCCAGCATACGGCTGGCCTCCTTCATCTCTTTTTCCAGCCGGGCGATCGTCTCCGCCCGCTCCCGGTCGGAGAGCTTCTTCTTCGACAGCTTGGAGGCCTCCTCGGCGCTGTGGCTGATCTCCACCATCTCGCGGACACTCTTGCGGATGGTCTGCGGGATAATGCCGTGGGCCTTGTTGAAGTCGTCCTGCAGCTTCCGTCGGCGCTCCGTCTCGTCCATAGCGGCCCGCATAGAGGGAGTAACGGTATCGGCGTACAGGATGACCAGACCCTCGGCGTTGCGGGCGGCGCGGCCGATGGTCTGTATCAGGCTGGTCTCGCTGCGAAGGAAGCCCTCCTTGTCAGCGTCCAGTATGGCCACCAGCGACACCTCCGGCAGGTCCAGGCCCTCACGCAGCAAGTTGATACCCACCAGCACGTCGAACTCGCCCAGACGCAGGTCGCGGATGATCTCCATGCGCTCCAGGGCCGACACGTCGGCGTGCATATACCGCACCTTGATACCCAGCCCGCGGAAGTGGGCGGTCAGGTCCTCGGCCATTTTCTTGGTGAGGGTGGTCACCAGCACGCGCTCGTTCCTCTCCGCCCGGGCGTGTATCTCCGCCACCAGGTCGTCGATCTGACCCAGCACCGGACGGACCTCCACTCTGGGGTCCAGCAGGCCGGTCGGCCGGATGACCTGTTCCACGATCTGGTCCGCCTGCTGCTTTTCAAAGTCGCCGGGGGTGGCGGAGACGAACACCGCCTGGGAGAAGCGCTCCTCGAACTCCTCGAACTTCAGGGGGCGGTTATCAAAGGCGCAGGGCAGGCGGAAGCCGTAGTCCACCAGGCTCTGCTTGCGGGCATGGTCGCCGTTGTACATGGCCCGCACCTGGGGTAGGGTCACATGGCTCTCGTCCACGAACAGCACAAAGTCCTCCGGGAAGAAGTCCAGCAACGTCATGGGGGCGCTGCCCACCGGCCGCTGGGAGATGACGCGGGAATAGTTCTCAATGCCGGAGCAGTAGCCCAGGGTACGCATCATCTCCACGTCGTAGCGGGTGCGCTGGTCGATGCGCTGGGCCTCAATGAGCTTGCCGTTGTCCTCAAACCACTTTTTGCGCTCCGCCAGCTCGCGCTCGATCTCCTGCGCCGCCCGCTCCAGCTTGTCCTTGGGCGTGACGTAGTGGCTGGCGGGATATACCGCCACGTGCGTCAGCTGCTTCAGGGCCGCACCGGTGACCGGATGGAACTCCGTGATACGCTCGATCTCGTCACCGAAGAACTCCACACGGATGGCCCGGTCCTTATAGTAGGCGGGGTACAGCTCCACCGTGTCGCCCCGTACCCGGAACACATTGCGCTGGAAGGCCACGTCGTTGCGCTCGTAGCGGTCCTCCACCAGCCGCCGCAGCAGCTCGTCGCGCTCCAAAGTCATGCCGGTCCGCAAGGAGATCATCATGCGGGCGAAATCGTCCGGCTCGCCCAGGCCGTAGATACAGCTGACCGACGCCACCACGATCACGTCCCGCCGCTCCAGCAGCGCGCAGGTGGCGGACAGCCGCAGGCGGTCGATCTCCTCGTTGGTGGAGGCGTCCTTTTCGATATAGGTGTCCGTCTGGGGCACGTAGGCCTCCGGCTGGTAATAGTCGTAGTAGGAGACGAAATACTCCACCGCGTTGTTGGGGAAAAATTCCCGGAACTCCTCGCACAGCTGGGCGGCCAGCGTCTTGTTATGGGCCAGCACCAGCGTGGGCCGGTTGACGCGCTCGATGACCTTGGCCATGGTGTACGTCTTGCCACTGCCGGTGACGCCCTTGAGCACTTGCGCGCGCAGGCCATTCTCCAGGCCCTGCGCCAGCTTGTCGATAGCCTGGGGCTGGTCGCCGGCGGGCTGGTATTCAGAAACGACTTTCAGATCAGGCATGGTATCCTCCGTTTATCGCGCCAGCAGGCCGCTTTCCGCCATGGAGACATAATCGCTGTCAGCCACCACCACGTGGTCAGCCAGGCGAATGTTCAGCGGCGAGAGCGCCTCCTGTATCTGCCGCGTCACCAGCAGATCTTGCTGGGAGGGCAAAGCCACGCCGCTGGGGTGGTTGTGGGCCAGGATAATGCTGCTGGCGCCGGCGTACAGAGCGTTCTCCACCACCTGGCGCACGCTGACCGGCGAAGCGGCCACGCTGCCCTTGCTGATGCAGCGGCAGGTCAACAGCTTGCCCTTGGCGTCCAGGCAGACCTGGTAGAGCATCTCCTTCTTCTCCCCCGCCAGCAGCTCCATGAAGTACGCGCCGGTGCGGTCAGGGGAGTTCAGCACCTTCTGGGGCAGGGACGAGCACCGGGCCCGCAGGGCCATGTCGCCGACCAGCCGCACCAGCACGGCGGCGTTTTCTCCCACGCCTTCTACGGAGGTCAGCTCCTCCGGCGCAGCGTGGAGCACCCCCTGCAGCGAGCCGAAGCGCTGGATGAGCCGGTGGGCCGTCTCGTTGGTGTCCTGCCGGGGGATGGCGTAGAACAGCAGCAGCTCCAGCAGCTGGTGGTCCTCCATCCCCTCTGCACCCAGCGCCAGATACCGGCGTTTGCTGCGCTGGCGATGCCCGTCGTGCAGGCCCATGATGACCCCTCCCCTCCTGCGGTTAAAACCGTAAATTCTCGACAATATAGTATACCACATATCTCCATGTGTCACAAGTTGTTTTTTCGAACATTTGTTGCGGTGCAGGATCGCTTGACTTTGTGGTGGCGGCGTGGTATAGTACCTGTGCTGTCCGCCGCCACCGGGTGACGGGCAGGCGTTCGCGGGCGCGCCGTTAGGTCTTAGAAGGTGCGTCCTGTGGGCGCATTTTTTGTTTTTGGAGGTAATCGGTATGGCGTGGGTATATCTTTTCATCGCAGGCGGGCTGGAGGTGTTCTGGTCTACGTTTCTGAAACTGTCCGAGGGCTTCACAAAGCTGTGGCCGTCGGTATGGGCGGTCGCGGGCATGGTCGCCAGCTTCTTTTTCCTGTCACAGGCTACGAAGACGCTGCCCATGGGCACCGCCTACGGCATCTGGACGGGTATCGGCGCCCTGGGCGCCGTCATCGTGGGCATTCTGGCCTTCCAGGAGCCTGTCACTGTCCCGCGGCTCATTTTCGTGGGGCTGCTGCTCGTCGGTATCGTCGGGCTGAAGCTCACCGCATAACAGCAAAAAAGACCGCCTTCGCGGTCTTTTTTATGTGTTTACGCTTTCGGCAGGCTCCAGCGGAATACCGCGGCACAAAGCCGCAGCACCACCGTCAGCGCACAGCCTGTCAGCAGCGCCAGGTTCTCTCCGGCGCTCCACAGCAGCATACATACCGCCGCGCCGGCCAGGGACGCGCAGGCGTAGATATGCTTGGTGAAAATGTAGGGGCGCTCCATACAGCACAGGTCACGCAGAACACCGCCGCCCACGCCGGTAAGCATACCCACCAGCAGCGTCAGGAACACATTGCCGCCCAGGCCGGCCCGGACGGCCACCGCCGCACCGTGGACGGAGAAAATGCCCAGGCCGATGGAGTCCGCCACCAGCAGCAGCGCCTCCCAGTTCCGGTGATCGCCCTCGGGGTGAAAGCGCTTCCACACCAGAAACACCAGCAGGGACGTAGCGATGGCCACCAGTGCCTGTAGGGGGTCGCGCAGCGCGGCGGGCGGCGTGATGCCCAGCAGCAGATCCCGCAGGATACCGCCGCCCACGGCAGTGGTCATGCCCATCATGGCCACGCCGAACAGGTCCATATGCTTCTTCACCGCCAGGGCTGCGCCGGAAATGGCGAAGGCCACCGCGCCGATCAATTCAAAATAAAACTGAAAACCGGGCATCGTTATCCCTCCTGTGTACAACAGCACTACCATACCACGTCCGCAGGGAAAAATCTACCCCTAAACAGCCCGAAAGGACAGGCTGGAAAAACCTGTCCTTTTTTATCGGGTATTAGGGGGGAGAAATAGGGAAATAGGAAGAAAGAAAGAATCAAAATAGCGTTTGGTTTAGGGAACCAGCGGTGTTCCCTGAACACATCCGTATCATAGCACGGATATCCGCACTTGTAAAATTGATTGTTTTCGTGTAAAATATCAACGAAAATTTATATTTTAGGAGACGGTAGTATGACCAACCTGGATATCGAGACATTCTGGGCGGTGGTGCAGCACGGCACCATGACCGCCGCGGCGGAGGCGCTGTACATCACCCAGCCCACGCTGTCCATGCGGATACGGGCGCTGGAGGAACGGGTTGGCACGCCGCTGTTCGTGCGGAGCAAGGGCCAGCGGCACATCACGCTGACGGCGGCGGGCCAGAAATTCCTGACGCTGGCCCAGCGCTGGCAGCAGCTGCTCTCAGAGACGGAGACGCTGGCGGAGCTGGAGCAGCGCGCCTACCTGCGTATCGCCGCCACCTACACCACTAACCAATACATCCTGCCGCCCGTGTATAAGCGCTTTCTTGCCCTGCGGCTGCCGGTATCCCTGTGGATCCACACCCTGCGGGATGTGGATATCACCCAGGCGCTGCTGAGCCATGAGCTGGACTTTGCCTTTATTGACAGCAACACGGTATTTGACGACCGTCTGACGGTACGTCCGGCCTTTCGGGAGCCGTTTCTGCTGCTGTCGCCGCCGGACAGCCACTACCCGGAGGAGGTGGACCCGGCCTCGCTGGACGTAGCCGAGGAGCTGCTGGTCACCTGGGACCCGGAGTTCATCCGCTGGCACGACCGGTGGTTCGGCACGGGCGCGCGGCCCCTGCTGTACGCCGACACCCTACAGGCGGCGGATTTCCTGCCGCCCGCCGAGGGCCGCTGGGTGGCGGCCCCGGCCATCGCCGCCGCGTCGCGCATCGGGAATAGCGCACGAGTATGCCACTTTACCAGTCCGCCGCCGGACCGGGTGAATTATCTGGTGACGCGGGCGGGCGAACCGCTGACACCGCCGGCCCTGCGATTTTTGCAGGAGTTGAAGGGCCACCTGTTGGCGCAGGACAATGTGCAGGTGTACCTGTAAAGAAAAATGGCGGGAATGGCAAGAAAACGCCTTGACAGGCCGATGATTTTGGCATAACATAGATATGTTAAATAGGATCCGGTAGGTAAGGCTACCGCGAGGGATACGGACTGCTGCCGCGAAGTGGTGGAGACACCATCAGAGGGTTTGAGCAGGTGCCATCGAAAGCAAGGTGGCATCTAATGCAGTTTCACCGCCCCGCGATGCTAAAGCTTGTAACGGTGCAGAACAGGGCGCATTGGCGCACTTTGCGGCACGCAGCAGGCTACTGCCTGCTGCGTATTATTATTTTACCGGAAGGGAGGGAACAGGTTTGATCGATTATCAGGAGGAACTGGAGCAATACCAGGAACGGATAGACGAACTGGCGAAGGAAAAACGCTACGCCGAGCTACGGGACCTGTTCCTGCCCATGGAGCCGGCGGATATTGCCCTGCTGCTTGAGGAGGGCAAGCAGGAGCAGATGCCCCTGCTGTACCGTCTGCTGCCCAAGGAGACGGCGGCAGAGGTATTCGTGGAGCTGGAGCCGGAGAGTCAGGAGATGCTGATCAACGGCTTTTCCAACACGGAGCTGACCGAGGTGCTGGACGAGCTGTATCTGGACGACGCGGTGGACATCGTGGAGGAAATGCCCGCCAGTGTGGTCATCCGTATTCTGGACAAGGCCACGCCGGAGATGCGTAAATCCATCAACGAAATACTGAAATACCCGGAGGACAGTGCCGGCTCCATTATGAACATGGAGTTCCTGTCCCTGAAAAAGGACATGACGGTGGAGGACGCCTTCAAGCGCATCCGCCGTATCGGCGGCGAGCTGGAGACCATCAACATCCTGTACGTCACCGATCCCACCCGGCACCTGCTGGGCGTGCTGTCCGTCCGCGACCTGCTGCTGGCGGAAGAGGACGACCTGATCGAGGAGATCATGGACCCGGACGTGGTGTGGGCCAAGACCACGGACGATAAGGAGGACGTGGCCCAGGCACTGAGCAAATACGACTTCCTGGCCATGCCCATCGTGGACCTGGAAAAGCGGCTGGTGGGTATCGTCACCGTTGACGACGCTATGGACGTCATCGAGGAGGAGACCACGGAGGACTTCGAAAAGATGGCGGCTATGCTGCCCTCGGACAAGCCGTACCTCCGTACCGGCGTTTTCGCCACCTGGAAGGCCCGACTGCCCTGGCTGATGGTGCTGATGCTGTCGGCCACGTTCACAGGTATGATCCTGAACCACTACGAAAACGCGCTGGCAGCCTGCCTGGTACTGAACGCCTACATCCCCATGCTGTCCGGCACCGGCGGTAACTCCGGTACGCAGGCCAGCGTGGCGGTGATCCGCGCCTTGAGCCTGGACGAGGTGGACTTCTCGGACGTATTCCGGGTGCTGTGGAAGGAGCTGCGGGTCTCGCTGCTGTGCGGCGTATGCCTGGCCGGGGCCAACTTCGTGAAGATGCTGCTGGTGGATCGGCTGCTGCTGGGCAATGCGGCGGTAACGCCGCTGGTGTGTCTGGTGGTGTGCCTGACCATTCTGTTCGTGGTGGTGTTTGCCAAATGCGTGGGCTGCTCCCTGCCGCTGCTGGCGGAAAAGGTCGGTCTGGACCCCGCGGTGATGGCCAGTCCCTTCATCTCCACCATCGTGGACGCCACCAGTCTGCTGATCTATTTCAGCTTCGCTTCGGCGCTTCTTGGCATATAAAAAATGTGCATATCCGCCTGCGCTCCGGGCAAAAATAGAGTCAAGCCTTCGGGCTTGACTTTTTATTTTTCAGGGAGGAAACACCATGAACAGAGCCTGTACCAACGACGGGTGCGCCTGCACCCCCAATGCGTCCATCAAGTGCACCGTCACCAACTGTGCCCACCACTGCAAGGACGTGGACAACTGCGGTCTGACTGCCATTCAGGTCGGCACCCACGAGAGCCGCCCCACCATGGACCAGTGCACCGACTGCCAAAGCTACCAGAAGTGCCAGTAAACCCCGCGCCCGGATGGGCGCATACATAAAGGAGGCGGCACAATGCAGGCAAAGACAAAATATGCCCTGTCCGGCACGGCGGCAGGGCTGGTGAACGGACTGTTCGGCGGGGGCGGCGGCATGGTGCTGGTGCCCCTGCTGAACGGCTGGTGCGGTCTGGCTGGCAAGCAGGCCTTCGCCACCTGCGTGGCGGCCATACTGCCCCTAAGCGCCGTCAGCGCGGCAGTATACCTGCTGCGGCAGCCCTTCGACTGGGCCGCCGCGCTGCCATACCTCATCGGCGGGCTGGTGGGCGGTCTGGTGGGCGGACGGCTGTTCCGCCGCGTCAGCGTCACATGGCTGCGGGGACTGTTCGCCGCCTTTCTGCTGTACGGCGGCGTGAGGTATATCCTGTGAAAAGTTGGCTGATACCAATGGCTGCGGGGTTCGGCGCCGGCATCCTGTCCGCCTGGGGCGTGGGCGGCGGGACCCTGCTGCTGTTGGTTATGACGCTCATTTTGGGTGTTCCGCAGCAGCAGGCCGCCGCGGTCAATCTGCTGTACTTCCTGCCCACAGCGGTCATGGGCGTCATCGCCCACAAGCGGAACGGGTTGCTGGAAACGGAGGTGCTGAAATCCGCTATCCCCTGGGGCACAACGGCTGCGGCGGCCGGTGCACTGGCGGCGACGGCGGTGGACACAGCGGTACTGCGGCGGCTGTTCGGGGCATATCTGCTGCTGGCGGCCGCCGGCAGCCTGCGGCAGCTATGGCGGGAACGAAGGCGAAAATAGCCGCAAATTCCGGCAATAAAATGTATACTATTTGTTTATTATCTGTAAATATCCGTCGTTTTGCGGTGTAAAACAGGGACAAGGCCATGGCCTTGTCCCTGTTTCTGCGCTGTAAAGTGATCATCCCTCCACCGGGTAGAGAACGACCGTCACATCAAAGGTCTGTCCGTCACGCCGGATAGTGAGCACGACGCTCTCGCCCACGATGTGGGTCCGGCGGACGGCCAGCAGATCGGTGTTGGTGCTGACGCCTATACCGTCCGCCGCCAGAATTACGTCGCCCTTCTGCAGCCCCGCTTCCTCGGCGCCGAAGTTTTCCGTGACGGAATCGATCACCGGGTGGGTCGTACCGTCGGCAAATTCCGTCTCCTGCACGTAGACGCCGATCGAGGGCAGGCCGTGGAAGCCTCCGGTGGCGATGATATCATTGATGACGGACACCACACGGCTGGATGGGACGGCAAAGCCCAGGCCCTCCACCGTGGCAGAGATGTCGGACAGGGTGTTGCTCATCTTTAGTGTGTTGATGCCGATGACCTGGCCGTACTCATTGATCAGCGGGCCGCCGGAGTTGCCGTTGTTCAGGGCAGCGGTGGTCTGGAGCAGCGTCATCACGCGGCCCTCCATGGTGACGGGACGGTCGATGGCGGAGATGATGCCCTGGGTCAGTGTGCCCCGCAGCTCAACGCCCAGCGGGTTGCCGATGGCGTAGACCGTATCGCCCACCTGGCATTCCTCACTGTCGCCCAGGGGCGCAGTGGGCAGGCCGGAGGCGTTCACCGCCTTCAGCAGCGCCAGATCCTCCGTGCTGCTGAAGCCCACCAGCTCCGCCTCGTAGCGGTCGCCGTTGTACAGCGCCACCAGCGCGTTCTGCCCGCCGGCGATCACATGGGCGTTGGTGACGATATAGCCGTCCGCCGTCAGGATGACCCCGGTGCCGACACTGGCCTTTTCGCCCAGGTCGGTGAGCACCAGCACCGTGGCGGGGTTTACCTGCTGATAGACCTGCTGGATAGTCAGCTTCTCCTCCCCCGCCTTTTCGCAATAAAAGCGCAGATCGGGGTCCGTGTCTGCCCGGGGGATGGTGGGCACATCGCTCTGGAAGATATCCACGATACTGCTGGCATCGTGATCGCCGTCGTCGAAGTCATCGCCATAGCCGTCCGTATTGCCGCCCCGCAGGGCGGAGACGATGGCCACCCCCAGCACCACGCCTACCAGCACGGCCAGGATGACCAGAAACGTCCACAGGCCCTTGCGGCTGCGGCGCTTCTCCTGCCGGACAGCTTTGGGCGCCGCGGCAGCGGGCATGGGGCCCGGCTGCACATAGCAGCCCGTGATCTCCTGCCCCTCGTCCGGACGGACATACCAACTGACGACCTCGTCCGGCTCCTGCTCCGGGGCAGGAGCCGCCGGATCGGGCGTCAGCGGCATTTTATTTTCATCATACATATTCAGAGTACCTCTCGGGGCGCGCCGTGCGCCATCTGCATGGTAAAGGTAAAGGCCGTTACACCGTCCTGACTGGTGACGGTGATCTGCTCCTTGTGCTGGGCCAGGATGGTCTTGACGATATACAGCCCCAGGCCGTAACCGTCCTTGTCCTCACTGCGGGACTTATCGGACTTGTGGAAGCGCTCGAACAGCAGCGGTATCTCCTCCGCCGGAATGGTGGGCCCCAGGTTGCGGACGGTGACATAGGCCTTCTCGCCGTTGACCGCCAGACCCAGATACAGCTGGGAGCCAGGAGTGGCGAATTTGGCCGCATTCTCCAGCAGGTTGTAAATGACCTGGGTGATCAGATCCCGGTCACCCTGGACCATGACGGAGTCCTCGGGGATCTCCGCGTCCACGTCCAGCCCACGGTCCGTGATCTTCTTCTCCATGGACAGCAGGGCAATACGGGCGGACTCACAGAGATCAAACTCCTCCTTCTTCATCTCCTTGTTCTGTATCTGGGAGATATCCAGCATACGCCGCACCAGGCGGCTGAGACGGCGGCTCTCATCGGAGATGATCTGAAGATACTGGCGCTCCTTCTCCGGCGGGATGGTGCCGTCCAGAATACCGTCGGTGTAGCCGGCGATGGTGGTCATGGGGGTCTTCAGCTCATGGGACACATTGGCGATAAAGTCCCGGCGCTGGCGCTCCGTCTCCTGCAGGGAGTCGGCCATGGCATTGAAGGAGGCCGCCAGCTCACTGATCTCGCCGCAGTCACCGGTCTCCTGCATCCGTACATCGAAATCGCCGCCGGCATAGGCACGGGTCGCCTTGACCATCTCGGTCAGGGGCTGTATCTGCCGCATGGAGGTGACAAAGCTGGCCACGAACGCCAGCAGCAGGATAATGGCGCTGGTCATAAAGAACAGGGCGATGAATGAGCGCCACATCTGCATGAGCTCGGCGCTGTTCATCACCGCCAGCACCAGGCCCAGAGTGTTGCCGTCCGCGTCTGTCATGGGCACGCCCACCACGAACTGCTTTTTCTCATATACGCCCACGGTGCTGCGGCCCTCGTACAGTCTCTCGCTGCCCAGCACCGTTTGGGTAATGTCCTCGGGGACAACGACGGTCTTTCCGGCCAAATCGGCATCCGTCGTCAGCAGGACGCTGCCGGTGGTGTCGCAGATCAGGAAGTCCACGTCTGTCATCCGGGAGGCCACGCCGGCCAGAGAGCGCAGCGCGTCCCCCTGGTCACGCTCGGCGTCGTCGCCGGCGGTAAAATAGTCCACGGACAGCTGCGCCACCAGCACCGCCCGGTCCTGCATCTCCTGCCGCTTCTCCGAGACGGTGTAGTTATAGCTCAGCGCGTAGAAGGACACGCCCAGCAGGGCCATGGTCAGCACCACCATACCGGCGGTGAGCATAAACTGCCGCCAATACAGGCTGCCGGTGATACGTTTGATCCTCTCGCCCATGCTTACTTCACTTCAAACTTATAGCCCACGCCCCAGACCGTTTTCAGCTCCCACTGGTCCGAGACGTTTTCGATCTTCTCCCGCAGGCGCTTGATGTGCACGTCCACGGTGCGGCTGTCGCCGAAATAGTCAAAGCCCCAGACCTCGTCCAGCAGCTGGTTGCGGGTATAGACCCGGTTGGGCGTGGCCGCCAGATGATACAGCAGTTCCAGCTCTTTGGGGGGCGTGTCCACCTTCTTGCCGTCCACCAGCAGCTCATAGCTGTCCAGATTGATGACCAGTTTGTCGAACACCAGCTTTTTCTTTGTGTCGTCGGGTATCTCACTGCGGCGGAGCACGGCATTGATCCGGGCCATGAGTTCCTTCATCTCGAAGGGCTTGACCAGATAGTCGTCCGCGCCCATCTCCAGTCCGGTGATGCGGTCGCCCACGTCGCTCTTGGCGGTGAGCATAATGATGGGCGTCTTGCCCTTCTCGCGGATATGGGCGCATACGCCCCAGCCGTCCACCACGGGCAGCATGATATCCAGCAGCACCATGTCGGGGGCCTGCTTGTCGTACTCCTCGATGGCCTTGCCGCCGTCATAGGCGCTGCGGACCTCGAAGCCCTCCTTCTCCAGGTACATACGGATCAGATCGGATATATTGCGGTCATCCTCGACCACCAGAATGTTGCGTGCCATAGGCGCTCTCCTCCCGGTACATATCGTTGGGTATATCTTACATCCTGCGGGGCAGGCTTTTCCTGAACAATTTGTGAATATCCCGCATAATTTATAGATTATACCACGTTTTTGCCCGCTTGTCACGCATTTCCGTGCCCCTGACCCCTTGCCCCGATATCAGCCCGCCGGTCCGATGGTCACGCCGGTATAATACCACGCCAGTATCTCCTGCCAGGTCTTCCCCGCCTTTGCCAGCTGCTCCGCGCCGTACTGGCTCATGCCCACGCCGTGGCCGTAGCCGGTGACGCGGAACGTAACGCTCTCCGCATCCGCCGTCAGGGTAAAGCAGGCCGAGCGCAGGGAAAAGATGCGGCGCATCTCCGTGCCCTCGATGTCCGTACCGGCCACGGAGACAGTCTCCACCCGGCCAGAATCATTTTCCGTCACCGCACCGAACCACGTCTCCGGCGCGCCGGTGAGTTTTATCTCCGGGTGGGCCGCCAGCAGAAGGTCTTTTGCCTCCGCCGCGGTGAAGGTCACGGTGCTGTAATAGTTGGGCACGGTGTCGGCACTCTCCGGGCTGGCGACGCTGGCCAGATAGGGCAGGTCGCCGGACCAGACATCCCCGGCCGCGGCGGTCCTGCCCGCCGAGGATGAGTGGAACACCGCCAGGATCGGTTCCCCGTCGTAGAGGGCCACCAGACCGTCCGTGTCCGCCACAGCCTGGACAACGCGGGTATTCCAGGGAGCAAAGTCGGCGGCCCACTTTTCCTTTGCGGCTGTCTCGGAGAGATAGGCGCTGCAGCAGGTATGGTCCGTACAGAAGTCGGCGTCGGGGTGCGCGTCCTTACGGCCCTGCGCCAGCTGGTAGTAAACGTAGGTGCGCTCGGCCGCGGCCTGGGCCTTCAGCGCCTCCATCTCAAAGGAAGCAGGCATCTCACCCCGGACCACGCCCACAAGGTAATCCCGCAGCGTCATCCGCTCCGCCGCCTCCCCGGTTTTTATGGTCAGCACGACCTCCCCGTCCCCCTGTGCCTGCGGTGTCTCCGGTGCAGGCGCGTCCGGCTCCATGGCGGTGAGGTAGGCGCCGCCGAAGAGCAGCACCATCAGAATAAGGGCCGCCGCCGCGCTTCTTTTCATGGCTGCCACCTCCTTTTTTACACGATATGCAGGGCCTGTCCGGGGCATACATAAAATTCCGCAGGCGGGAAATGCTACCGGAAAATGGCAGACGGAGGACAGAAGGCATCATGGAACAGGCAAAACAGGGCGGAAACGAGACGGCCCCGGAAATGGCGGGCTATTATCGCGGCGCAGGGTGCTTTTCGCTGAAAGCGGCGGAGCTGAACGAGCTGCTGGGTGTGGGCCGGTGCTTTGATATGACAGGGCGCGACCTGTCCATCGGCGGGCGGCAGGCGCGGCTGTGGGTGGTAAACGGCTACGCCCAGGAGGACCTGCTGGAACGGGTCATCGCCGGGTGGCAGGCACTGCCCGGCCTGGACGACGTGACGGACGCGGCGGACTTCTGCCGGCGGTATGTGTCCGCCTGCGATGCGGCGGCCGAGTCGGACCGTGACGCGGCGGTGATGGGCGTATTCGCTGGGAAGACGCTGGCGATCATCGACGGCTTCGGCGGCGGGGTGGTGCTGGACGCCAAGCAGTTCCCCACCCGGTCGGTGGAGGAGCCGGATACCAGCCGGGTACTGCGGGGCAGCCACGACGGCTTCGTAGAGAACCTCATGCAGAATGCGGCGCTGCTGCGGCGGCGGGTACGGGACACCCATCTGCGGCTGGAGCGATTGCAGCTGCCGGAGCGCTCGGGCACGGACGTGGCCCTGTGCTACATGGAGGGCGAGGCAGACGAGGGGCTGCTGCGGGCCCTGCGGGAAAAGCTGATGCACATCCAGTTGCGGTCGGTGGCCATGAGTCAGGAGACCATTGCGGAGGCCATCGCGCCCCGGCAATTCTGGAACCCGTTAGGTTATAGCAAACTAAGTACACAAGAGTATCCCCCGCCAAAACAGGCGGGGGATACTTTATCCTCGCATTTTTCGCATCACGTTATCATACATTCGCGCATTGGTTACTTTCAGCGCATCCATCAACTCGTCCACTATGGCCCACGCCTGTTCCGGCGCGCAGGATGATACCGCTTGCATAAAGTCACTGTCACCGTCCACCACATCAGGAGCCGGTGCGCTGGAATACATAGCCACCGGTGCATGGTTTCTCTGCCCTTCGTGCTGGTTTTGTATAATGTACAGCGCAGCCAACTTCTCGTAGTTCGGCCAGCTTGACTGTTCCGTTTCCAGTCTGGCTATCCAGGCTTTAAGTTCCTTTTCGTCGATCAAGGGGAATTACCCCCTTTCAGCCCTCCACGGCATCCATACACCGCTGAATGGCGTTGCGGATGGTATCATCATCCGCATTGTCCAGCATCTCTTGCAGCTGGCGCTTCATGTCATCCTTTGCGCCGTCGCGGCTATAATGGCCGCGCACATAATGGGTGCCACGCCGTGCGTAGGAGCTGCCGCCGCCGTAGCTGTCGCGGGAATACCTGCGCTGGGAATAGTCGCCGTCGCGGGAGTAACGCCGCTGGGAATAATCGCCGTCACGGCTGTACCCTTCATCTTCCATCATATCGATCTTGTCGATGTTCTTGATGGTGCTTACCAGCTTATGCGCGATGTCCAGATCCCCGGCGCCCAGCTCTCCTTTGTGAGCGATCTCGTCAAGCTCCTTGCACAGCATATCGCGCAGGTCGTACATTGCTTTCATACTCATAGTTTACTCCTTTCAGCTTACGCGGTCAACGGTCAAGTTGGAGTTAGCGAAATTGATTGCCTGTGCGCTCGTGTTCTCCATAGCCACAGTCAGGCAACAGCCCTTCGGCACCTCCACAATGGCGCTGACATAAATGTTGAAATAGTTTCCCACGGCGGCGGGGGTAACAGTCGCAACGGCGCTGTTCAGTGGTTCACCGTTGATAGCCAGCGCGGCGGTAATAGCTTCCACCGTGCCGCCGGTAGGGATAGCGATGTTGCCGCCAAAAGCCACGCGAAAACGTGCCTTGCACTGGTTTGTCAACCCGCGCAAAGTTACGATGCCTGCTCCGGCTCGATGCACGATGCACGGCTTGTTGTTGACCGCAGTTTCCGTCAGGGGAACGTTCTGCCCAGCAGCAACGGTCTGAATTGCCGCAGAAGTAAATTCTGCCATTAAAATCATTCCTTTCTCAGTTAAAATAAGCGGCGGAGCTATTGCCCCGCCGCGTTGGTGTCAGTATCAGCACGGGGCTGAACAGTTCGGAAATCCCGAACAGCTGGTGCTATGCAGTTGTCAGCAGCCGCAGCCGGTTCCGCACCCGCCATAGCCGCTGCCCGCCCAAGGATTACAAGTGATGTAAGCTGGGGTGGGGCAAGGGCGCAGCTGGGAGATCAGGTAGTTGTTCTGCGCAGCCTGAGATGCGGCAAGGCGCAGCTCCTGATTGGCACTTTCCAGATCGCGCATCTTGTTCTGCGTCAGGAAGTCAAGGATAGCGCGGCTATTCTGGTTCTGGTTGTCGATGATGTCACGTGCAGCGGTGTTGACCGTGTTGCGGGTATCGCACGCCTGCGTCGCCATGTCGTACCGCACCTGGGCAATAGCTGCCCGGTTCTCGCAGCAGCACTCCTGGTTCTGCATCTGCATGGCGGTGAGCTGCTGCATCAGCGCCGCCTGCTGGTTGCTGCGGGAAAGCTCGGCCTGTGCAAAGCCGTTTGCCATCGCCATGTTGGTGCCGTTGACAAGCTGCGCCTGCTGGTAAAATCCGTCGCAAAGGCCCTGATTTACGCTGTCGATCTTGCGCTCGACATTGGCAAAGTCAGAGGTCAGAACATAACCGTCCATCACGCCGTTGCCGTTGCCACCGAAACCAAAGCCGTTACCCCAGCCGCCGAACGCAGCGAAAATGAGGAACAGCACGATCCACCATGCGCCATCGCCGCCCCAGCCGAAGCCGTTACCGTTTCCGGTGTTGGCAGGAGCCACAGGCATAGTCAGCATGGTGCCGTCAGAGGAAAGAGACATAGTATCACTCCTTTTGAAAAAATATTTATATCAAACCGTGGCCACGATTTTGATTACTTGAAAAGCCCCTGAAATTGGTTTGCCATTGACTGTATCTTGTTCAGCTGGTCTTGTGAGATTTTGCCGCTTTGCAGCATTTTTTCCACTTCCGCTTTTGGGTCGCCTTTAAAACTTGCCTTGAACTGCTTGAACTGCTGTAACAGCTGGGGAAAGCCGCTCATCGGCCCCGGCATCTGTCCGCCACCTAACGCATTGAAAAACGGATTGTTACTCATCGTCATCTTCCTCCTCCACCTTGCGTTTCTTTTTGCCCTTTATTTCGCCCACAAGCGCCGCCAACGCGTCGAACTCCTTACGGGTCACATATTCCGGGGCGGGAGCTTTCTGCGCGTCAGGAGCGCTTGCAAGGCGTTCTACAAGGTCATACGTCTTGAGCGTCGGCTTGCCGCTTGCATCGGCCTGTTTTAGGTACACCACAGGAGCCGTGCTGTCCCACAGCGCAATGGCGGAGTTGGGAGCAATCAGCCAATTCTCCGCCTCTGGCCTACCAGCTACCCACTGTACGCCGCCCTGCGCCACCGGGTTCTGCATGGGTGGAATTTGCGGTATCTGCGGCGGCATGGTCTGCATCTGTTGCTGCCGAAGTTGGGCAAGGTTGTCCTGCATTGGCTGCGGGTAATAAGGGTTGAAATACGGGTTAAATGCCATAGTTACGCCTCACTTTCTTTTTGCCAGTAATACAAAACAATTTCGTTTTCGCTGTTCCAGCTGTCATAGATCACGCCGTCCTGCACACACACGACGTGCCCGGATAGCGCAAGGATAAACGTTCCCTCCGGGTGTTCGTCGGCAAACCTACCGACTGTGTAGCAATCCGGGCAAGTATCCGGCACCATGTACCGCCTGTAGCCTATCCGCCGAAGATACGCACCCCACACCGCGTTGGCAGACGGCATATCCCCTTCCAAATACCCCTGCACTGCCATAGCAAGGTACGTTTCGCCCCACTCTTTCCCGGTGGCTTTTGAAATAGCCCGAACAGTGCAGTCTCCAACATTTTTCCCGTGTGGGTTTTCGTTGAAGTAGCTATACATGCGCCGACACCATTTCTATCACCTGCACATAAGCTTTCAGCCCCGGGAGGTCATCCTGATACGCCCAAATGATGTCCTCCGCCATCTGCTGTGTAAATCCCAACGACACCAACTTTTCGACCATGCAAGCACCTCCGTTTCTTGCAATAAGCGTAACAAAAAACTGCCCCCGCAAAGGGGCAGTTAAAGGTCAGAAAAAGGCCGTTAATTTGCGAATTATTTACTTGTACAATACCGCAGAACCGATGTATAATAAAATCAGCCACCCCGGAATACTCCCGGCTGGCATCTTTCCCTTTTTTTACGCCCGGTTCCCCCCTACCGGGCACAAACAAAGAAGCCGCACCTTTTTAGGTGCGGCTTCTTTCTTCGTCTGCAAATTTCTGATACGCTCTCCTGCGGCACCGCTTCACCGTTTCCGGTGACACGTTCAGCAGTAACGCCGTTTCACAATAGCTCTTCCGCTTCACGTCACATTCAATAACGCACACCGCTTCGTCAGGCGGTAGCTGGGCGCTCATAACATACGCAATAGCCCGCTTTGGTGCCATGCTCTGCAATCTGCGCCGTATCTGCTTGTGGTAGCTGTCCATAACACGGTTTTAGCCGTGAGCTTGCGGGACTTTACGCCGGGGAAAGAGGCGGCTTGTCGTAGCTCTTTCCCGCCCAGCAGATTTATTTTACTTCACGATCTCCCACGTGCCGCACGTTCCTGTGCTATTCATGATCTTCACCAGCAGCTCGCCGGGGGTCATAGGCTCCACCGGCTCCGCGGGCTTCCCCGGCTCCACATACGGGATGCCGAACCACTCGCACAGGCCCTTGGCGGCGCTCTCCGCCACCTCTGTCATGTGCTCGTGCCACCAGCCGATGTCGTTGGGGTTGTCGTGGAAAGCGTGTTCCTCGTAAAAGCTCACCGCGTTCGGCACCCGCAGCTCGTACCACTTGGCGTTTGGCACCAGCGTCACCTTGCCGGGGTACACCTGCTTGCGGTATTTCACCATGATCTCGCCCAACTTCTTTCCCTTGCTGGAATAAGTGTAGTACATGGGGTTGCACCCGCTCACCCGTGTCTGCTCCGCGCCGTTGCTGATGGCGTTGGTGTGGCTGACGTAGTGCACATCCGCACCCCATGCGTCGCTCTCCCGGACGTTCTGCTTCATGATGGTGTCACCGTTGTCGCTGTTCATGGGGGTGCGCCGGTACCCGCGCTTGGTGGCAATGCCGCAGCGGTTCAAGATCGGCTCCAGAATGTCGATGTACTCGTTGTTTTCCAGTGCCTCATAACACTGTTTCCCGTCCGGGCGGGGATACACGCAGGGGTTCGCCCTGTGCATAGCCGGGGACAGGTAGACTTTCGGGGCGGCCATTTACATAGCCTCCTCATCCAGCGTAGATTTCTTGTAGCTGGCGCTGGAAATGCCCAGCAGCGCGCCAAGGAACACGGTGATGCAGGAGATAGTCCCCGCCACCTGCTCGATGTACGGCCAGCCCCAGATGCCGCCCAGTCCCACGTACAGGGCACTAAGGGCGGGCAGCACGATCATAACCACCCACTTGATGATGTCATAGGTCTTGTTGCTCAGCTTCATAATTTTGTCCTTTCCGGCTTTACGCCTCTCGCTTAATGGGCAGTTTTCTTACTTCCTCCATGACCCGTTTTGCGCTGCCGTTGCCGCCCATCTTTTCATACGGCTGGTACAGATAGTCATTGAGGTTTTCGTACTCGTCCTGCGTGATGTACCCTCTCGTCACGTACACCATGCCCAGATGGATGATGCGGTCATGCGCCAGACCCACCAGCATCTTCCGCTCTGCGTTATTCTTGTCCGCCCGCTTCGATACCAGTGCCCACAAACCGCTGCTTGTCAGCACCGCTACCGCCAGCGGTACGGCGATCTGCTGTACCCACGGTTCCATTCGCCGCGTTCTCCTCTCAAATTATTTTTGCACCCTCGACACCCTTCGACCGTTTCTGACACGCCACCTGTGCTATCCTGCTTGCAGAAAGGAGGTGTTCCCATGCCCGAGTATTTCACCCTGTTTAATGCCGTCACCGACGCCATTGCCCAGCTTGAAAAGGCTGTTGCTGCGCTCAAACAGGCACAGCTCGATGCCGAGGAAGTCTACATCCAGCGGGGGGAGTAATTCTCCCCGCCCCTTATTCTGCGTACACGCGCCTCCTTACTCCGCTTCCCCGCCATTCTCCTCCACCGGGTTATTCAGCTTATCCAGATATGCCGCCAGATATGCCTCGGGGTTAACCTGCTCCCCAACGATGCTCTTTGCTGTCCGAAGGGTATTGATTTCGGTGATGTACCCCTCCTCCCCCACGCAGAGTACCGTTTCGCCCTCGTACTTGAAGTTCTTGATAGCCTTTGCTACCCGTTCGTCCTTGCAGGTCTCTCCTGCCTTTACGATATAACCTGTGTACATGTTTGTTTCCTCCTTGTTTCCTCCTTGTTTTATTGTTTGGTGGCGTTACTCGCCAACCACGCCCGGAACTCGTCTGAAGAGGTTGCGCCTGTCTCGAATGTCAGGTTTCTATTCGTACTTTTCCATGTGTTGGTGTTGAACTGATATATGTCTATTCCATCACCAGAAATAACCTTGTATGCAGATAAGTGTGTACGGTTGGCTGTTCTAATCCGGCTGCATCTTGTTGTTCCAAAGGTAAAATAAAGATTGATTTCGTCAAAATCTTTCTCCGGCGCGGACAACTCCTCATTCAGCACCCACGTCCCTTCAAGGGTAGGTGTAGGGGTGGGCTCAGGTGTTACCCCCCCCTCCCCAAACGGTGTGCCATCCAGGGAAATCCACTTCTGCTGAGTGAGGTCATAAAGGTATGCATCTTTGGCTTGTGCATAGCCATCAGCACCTCCGAGGAACACACCACTCACACCGATACTCAGCATTCCATCCTTGATTTTTACTGCTTGCCAGATATTGTTAAACAGAGATTCCTGAATGAGAAGTTTACCGTTCTCTAGCTCATAGGCCCCAGTAAACTTGTATATAGGGTTATTGGTCCCACCTACTTGAGCAAATACAAGTTCTGTACTTGATAACAAGGCAGAATTATGAGAGTTTCCCGTATGACTTCCTACTGTAATAAAATCAAAATCGCCTGTTACAGTGTTAAACCTTTGAGCATAATCGACGCTATACCCATCGTTAGATAAATTGTTAGGGGTAAAGCTTTTACCCAAGCCACCAAACCAATAGATATACTCCCCTATGTTTATTCCCGGCATAAAGCAATTACTTACGGATGCCTTGTTGACAAGTATTTCCGTTCTTGAGCTTATTTTTGTTTCGGTATCAAAAGATTCTATATAATCTCTGTATGGAATAGAACCGTCAGAACCCCAGTGGACTCTTTTTGAATATAGTATGCTTCCAACTGCTACTACAGACGCTCCTCTCATGTCAGCAGAAGTAGTGTAAAAATATCCTATGTCTGTAGCAGTAGACGGGTTATCAGAGTCTATTTCATATATATGCGAAGAACCAATATACGCATCAGCGCCAGATGATCCACTTTGTCCAGCAGTAAAATAAATTTTTGTCCCTATGGCTACAGCACTTCCAAGCTGGCATTGACTAGACATTCCCGGAACAGCTACATTTGTATATGTGTTAGTTTCTGTATCGAAAACTAAAATGTACTTAGTACTGTACGAAGGACCAGCAGCTTGGGTAGTGAAAGAACCGGTATCATGACCAAACAAGTAAAATATCTTGTTTCCAATTACTACCGCCGGAGCAGTTAAGTGTTTGAATTCATCAGAAGTTCCACTTACTGCAACAACCCACCCAGTATCTCCATATCGATAGATTATGTTGTATTTTTTGATATAAAAGTGTCCATTGCAATATGCAAGTGATTGTTGAGTAGCAGAGCCTGTAGAAATTCCATAAGCAGAAACTACTTGTTTCCCGAAAGACGTAGACCCCTTTACCGTCACTTCATTTGGCTTATCTGCAATCCGTACCCACAGTTTACTTGTATCGCTGGGCGGGGTAAGACCATAGGCAATATTCAGTTCTCCACCGCCCCCCGCAATTTGCGATTTACCGATAATTGCCATCGTTAGCTTACCTCCTTCACGTCGTACACCGTCACCTGAACGATCAGGTCAGCGGTGGGCTTTTCGCCCACAGCGTAGGCGGTGAATGTCCCGTTGTTGTTGGCGATGTAGATAGCGTTGGTGCCGTCGTCCAGCATCTGCTGTATCGCCGTTGCGTCTGCCTGAATGTCCGCCTGACTGGTGGCCGTTCCGCCTGTGATGGTCACACCCTGGGTGTAGGGGCTTGCGCTCCCTGTCCAGCTTGCCGCCGCCAGCGTCAGCGATAGCTTCTTGTCCGTTGCCTTGCCCGCCACGGCGTTGATGGCCTGGGAGGGCGTTGCCGTTGCCGGGTCAAGCCCAAGCGTTTCCGCCACCTCGTCCGTCAGCAGCGTGGACTTGTTCAGCGGTGTGCCCTCCGTGGTGGGGTTGTCCTGCCGGGTCATGTCGTACACGTTGTCCTGCCCGGAAACAGGCGTGAGCTTGACGCGGCCAGGATAAAGGGAAATTCTGTCCTGCATATCTGCTCCTTTCCAAAAAAGATGGAGCCGACTACGTTCCCATAGTCGGCTCCTATTGCCCTTTCCCGTGCCCCGATTGGCCGGGAGTAACGTTTATTATTTGATTTCGTTGGAGTACAAGTCTCCCGAGTAAAACCATGACTTGGCTATGTTCTGCACAAGCTTGTCTACCAGTACAAGGATGCTTTCAATGTCGTTGGCCTTTCGATAGTCCAGCGGCATTGTCGGTACCTTTGGGGTATCAAATGGCACGGGCAGCGCACTGCGTATTTCTGCGATGTCCGCGAGGTACTGGTCAATGTCCGCCTGCGTGGGGATGTCCGTTTCCGTCCACCCTTGCTTTGCCGTAACCGTCACGCTGTAACCATTCGCTTCCAATTCCTCCGCCACATACAACACAGCTCCCGCAACACGGTTTAAGTCGGTGTAGTTATACGACCCCTTGTTATCGCTCAAGAGAAGCACGTCCGCCGGGGTGCCGCGCCCAGCCTCTATTCGACTGAGCGCGGCAATGACCGCATCCACGTCCGCCTGTGTTCGGTTTGTGATAAGGCCCAGATCGTCAAGCGCCATAGGTTACACCTCCCCGGAAAATAGGTCGTTGCTGTAGTAGAAATACGGACTAATGATCCACGCACCTGTGACTTCCGCGTTGTACACCACCGTGTTGGACAGTTTTATCTCCATCTTGTGAAGATTGCCTGTGGTCAGCAGTCCCCACGGCGTGTAAATGCTCACGCAGTCGCCCAGCTTCTCGCCACCGTATACCACGGTCGCCGTGTTCGTGTCACGCAGCGAATAATACTTGTACAGCCGGTCCGCCACTGCCTGTGCAATTTCATCAGATACAAGAGTTGCCGCCGTGACTTCCTTTACGTTCTCCCGGTCGGATGCGGTTACGTTGGGGTTGATGGCGCTGTACACCGTCCGGGTGTCTTTGTACTTAACCCCATTGATGGTCACGTTGCCGTTGCTGGCTTCTACATAGCTGTGCGCCGTCACGTTCACCTTTGTGACCACCGCGCCGGTTGCAACGGAAGATCCGACAAACGTCCGCCCGCGTGGGATAAGAATAGGCTTTGTGGGCTGGTTGAATACCCGCAGTTTGTTCCCGCCGTCTGTTGCCAGACAGACGCCCCATGCAAATATGACCTGCTGGATAGCGCTTCGGTTGGTTCCCTTAACAAGTACGCCTTTCAGCGTTGTGTCCTCCACATCGCTCGCATACTCCACCTCAAAGGGCTTTGCAAGCGTTTCTAAGAGCGTTTTCGCACTCACTCCATCAAGGTATGCACCTCCGCTGAACGGCGTGTATTCAAGCACTCCGAGCGCGTCCTGACACTCTATCACATACACGTTTGCGGACGTGCGTGACGAGTTGTTAATGTAGTATGTCCCCAGATGCCGGTTGTCGTTCCACACCTCCACCGGCTGTTTCAGCTGGAACAGATAGTCCACGTCTTTCAGGCTGTCCAGCGTCCAGTTTAGCGTGGACACCGGCAGCTCTACGGCGGCTTCGTTCGCCTGGTTTACGATGGATGCGTTGCGTATTTCGTTCATCCCGAATTTACGCACCACGCCCAGCACGATCTCATTAACACGCGCCCGCCGATGTGGGACTACGGTCTTTTTCAGCGTGACCTCCACCTTGTCAAAGCTCTCTACCCTGCAATCGCAGAAGTACACCACGTTGTTAGGCTGGAACGACTGCGCCCGCCGCAGCACCGCACCCTGATACCACGAGATTTCTACCTCGCTGCAATACTCTCCTGTGTCCTCGTCAAAGGTAAGCTGGATGCCCATGCTGGAATACTGCTGTGTAAACGTCATGGTGATTTTTGGCGGGTTGGTAAACTCTCCGCTGTCTCCGGAAACCTCCGTAGACCAAAAGCCTACCTTGTCCTCCGCGTACACGCCATCAAAGGTGCCGTCCAGCACCCAGCGGCTCCGTTCCAGCGTGATAAGCTTCCCTGGAGCCGCGCCGTGCGGAATTTGGGTGATGTCTCCTGTGCCGCCGGTGGCGACCACAGTTGCGTCATCCGCTGCGCCGGGGGCTATGTCCTTGTACAGAATAGTCGTTTTCGACATAGTCCACCTCTTAGGGGCGGAGCTGCGCGTCCATCGGAACGAAGTTCACCTCGATCTCGCCCCAATAGTTTACGCCTCCATCGCCCTTCTCCAAGTCCTGCGACGCGCTGGTGTAATACGCTTCATAAGCAATGGTGGTCTGGCCGTCTGCCGCTTCCAGCATAACGAAGTCATCCACGCTGTGTTTGTACAGGTAGTCCCAGAAATCGTCCAGTCCCTTATAGTTGTCGCCGCGCCGAAAAACCGTCAGCTTGTGGCCAAGGTATGTACCGATGATGTCACGCACCATGCGTCCCGTCATTACGCGCCCTGCGTTTTCGCCGTCCAGCACGTTAAAGTTTCGATTGTACTTTGAAATGGCCACGTCAGCGTCAAAGGAAATGCCGTTCAGTTTGATGTAGTTCATCCCTGCACCTCCGACAGATTTACGCCGATGCGCGTACCCTCCGCCTTGTTCAGCCGGTACACGACCTTGCCCAGCACGTCCTTGTCCAGCACCAACACGGCTTCATTGCTGCCGCCATACCCGCTTTCAGCAAGTGCCTGTTTGAACGCCTGCACCATCGTAGCAAGGGGCGTTTCAATGTTCGTCCCGGATTTCTGATCGCCAAGCACTGCCATAAACTCCCGGTTCGGAGGAATGACCGCGCCCTGCGCCAGACGTGGGATTTTAAGCTCGTTTACATGTGAAATATTGATGCCGAAGGACTTACCGCCGATACCCGGCACCCAATCCGGTATCTCAAAGTGTATCTTGTTCAGCTGGTCAATAAGCCAGTTGATACCCTTGATGATGAGGTTTACAGCCGCCTCAAAGACACCTACGATGGTATTCCAGATGCCCCGGAAAATTTCTTTGATACCTTCCCACGCTTTTTTCCAGTCCAGCGTAAACACGCCGGTCAGGAATTCAATAAGGCCACTGAAAATCTGTTTCATGCCCTCGACTACGTCATTGACGTAAGTTTTCGCCAGCTCTATCAATTCATGGAACCTACCGTTTGTGCTTTCGTCAAGCCAGTCAAGCAAACTTGTCAGCCCCAGTTTGAACCAGTCAAAAATGCCCAGCACAAATGTCTTTACGCCGGTAAGCATTTGGATAACCGACTGTTTCATTTTCTCCAAGTCAAACGTAAGAATGCCGGAAATAAGGCCCAACGCTCCCTGCACAATGTCCTTAATACCAGTCAACATATCTCCTACCGGAGTACCGGCAAGACCGCACTTTTCTATGATGGTGTCTATGATCGCTCCAAAGATATACCCCACAAAGTCCAGCAAATCGGCCAGCAAAATACGGGCGTGGTTTACAAAGTTGATGATGTTGTCCAGCGCCGCGCCCCAATCACCGGAGAATACGTTGCCGATAAACCCGGTGACATCCTTAAACAGGTTTACAATGTCCTGCCCGATCTTCTTGAGCTTGTCCGCGATTTTATCAAGAAATGCGAAATTTGCCGCCGTGCTGAAATCAGGTAGAATAATACCGGACCCGCCGCCGCTTTCACCGCTTAACTTATTGATCTCATCAAACGACGCAAGCTGTTTACTTGCAGACTTTGCCGCTCCGCCAACGCCTTTATATGCGTTCTTCTGGTCGTTCAGGGACTTTGCCGCATTGGCGCTTTCTTTTGCCGTTGTTCCAAATAGGGCGGATACAATATTCGCAATAAACGAAACCACCGTAGCCAGTACCTTAACCAGCGCAGTAAACGCCGGGATGATGATCTGCACAAGCGGCTGTGCCAGCGTCAGTAGCGCACCCTTGAGCTGCGCAATAGCGTCCCGTGCTTCGCCGTTTACGGCCACCACGTCCGCCAGCCAATCCCGGAGGGCCGCCAACGCACGGGCAATGATGGTAAACACCAGCGCCCGCTTTGCCAGCATTTTTACGCGCTTTGTGAATGCCTCCATGCCCTGGGATGCTTTGTCTAACCCTTCTTGTATCTTTCCTGCGTTCTTGCCGGTATTGCCAAGCTGCTTACCTAACTCACCAGCCTTTGCTTTCATTCGGTCAAGCTCCGATTCGCCCTCGCGGATAGCGGCGTTCTGCTTGTCCAGTTTGTCATTCATGGCGTTCCATTCTTTTTCCATAGACGCTACAGCGGCCTCCTGCTGTTTGATAGCGTCGCTGGTAAAGAACTCGCCGCCGCCCTTCATCTGCGCCAGTTTTGCCTTTGCTTCGTCAAGCTGTGCGCCCAAATTGTTGGCCTGATTAAACAAAGTATCTCGCGCGGATTTCTTGTTGGTGAGCTTTTCCTGCAGCGCTTCTATTTTCTTTTCCAGCGCATTGAGTTCTTTCTGCGCCTGCTTATCGTCAATATCGGCCTTGATGATAACGGAACCGTCCGCGTTTGCCATACAATCACCTACTTGCTTTTATGGTATTTGTGTGGTATTATAAACAAACCACAAAAAATTTCTTGGAGGGTGGAAGAAAATGGATAAAATGACTAAGTGTAAGACCTGTGGCGCAGATATTGCAAAATCCGCGAAAGTATGTCCCGCTTGTGGAGCCAAACAGAAAAAGCCGGTCGTGCTGATCGTTATAGCTGTGTTTATTGCTATCGGCATTATTGGCACTGCGCTTGGCGGGAATTCTCCAGAAAAGGTGGGGGATACAGACGCAAAAGGCGGAAACGGATCAACTGCTCCGCAGAAAACAGAATTTGCAGTTGGTGACGTTGTCTCCCTTAAAGACATTGAAGTCACATTTGTGTCTTGCACCCAATCAAGCGAAGAAGGTTTTTACACACCAGACAGCGGCAACGTGTTTCTATTTTGCGAATTTTCCATTGAAAACAAATCCAGCAAAGATATTTCCATAAGCTCTATAATGTCTTTTGAAGCGTATGTCGATGACTACTCCACAAACATGAGCATGACCGGAACGTTGGCCGCAGATAAAGGTCAGCTGGACGGCACCGTTGCATCAGGGAAAAAGATGTCCGGCGTAATAGGTTACGAAGTTCCCGCCGATTGGAAAACACTCGAAATCAGGTTTACACCTGATTTTTGGTCTGGCAACGACATTACATTTATTGCAAATCACTGACATTCGCGCAGCCGCCCTCCGGGGCGGCTTTTTTACGTCCAGCCCTTAATGATTTCTTCCTCAGTTTCCGAGTACCGCCGCTTGATGTCGATAGCGTCGCGGTTTCTGCGGTAAAACTCCCTGTCGGCTTTGTCTTTCAGCTTTCCTTTTGCTTTCAGATCGCGTATACGCACGATCTGCGCAAAGTAGCAATCGCCGATTTCGCCGTAGTACGAAAGGAACGTCCACCAGTGCAGATACGGCAGCGCCCGCACCTCTTGCCCCGCTATGCGGTTGATTGGAGCGACAAGCAGGCGGAAGTCCTGTTCCCAATCCATCAACTTGGTTGATTTTTTTTGCGCTTCCTCATTCCCTCCGTTGATAAACCAAAAGCACTGTTTTATCGCTTCTTCCACGTGCTCCCCAGGCATAGTGAAAAAACCGGGGTAAAACATTCCCAACACGCCGATGCACTTTTCTTCGCTCGTTAGTTCAACAGCAGACAGCACAGAGAATATGTCCAGTATCACGCGAAAGTCCGTTTCTATTGGGTATTCCGTTCCACACACCTCAAGGCTCGTCGGAAGGTCGTACATCATCTGTGGTACTTGGCTGTATACTTTGCAAGCTTCTCGCTGTGAAAAGCCTTTTCACGCTTAATCCCCTCGTCCAGCTCGTCCATGATGGCAACCATAAGGTTCATCCACAGCGGAGCACCGTCTGCGATGGCATACACGCTCACGTTGCCAAACAGCGGTTCACACACCGGCTGCTCAAACACCCCGTCAATAGTCTCACGCATTTCGGCGTCCATATTTCGGAGCCAATCAAACATTTCGCGGGCGCTCATTTTTTCTACGTTATCGTCCCGCGCATCCTGCTTCTTTTTCAGCGCGTCAAACGCTGTGTAAAGCTTGTCTGCAAACGCCGGATCGCTGGGATTAAAATACACCGTGCATTTGTCATTCAGGTGGTATTCCTGTACGCCGGTGGTGATTGTCAGTTCCTTCATGTGTTCCCTCCAAAACAGGGGGCGGTTGCCCGCCCCTTTATTTAGGCCGCAGTGAACTCAATAGCGCCGCTGCTGCCCTTCTTCACGGTACCCACAGTGCGTGTACCGCCATAGGTGATCTCGCTGGTGATATTTAGGGTGCCGCCGCCCTCGCCGCCGATGCCGGTGATGGCAATAGCGCAAGCGTCGTAGCGCTCCGCAAACATCGCCTCACCGCTGGTGGCGTAGAAGTGGCCGATCATCATGTCCTGATTTGCCAGCGCCTGGGCATCCTGGTCTTTTACTGCCAGGTTCCACATCTTCACCGCCGCAGCGTCGCCCGCATCCAATGGGATGGGATCAAATGTCTGCGTGATGGTGGGCTTTTTCATGGTCGTAAAGGTGTGGCCCAGAATGTCCTGCTTGGTGTCGGTGCTCCAGTCCATTTCCTCGCTGCTGTCCTCAACGCGCTTACCGATGGCGCTCCACACAGGCGCGGATGCGGTGCCGGTATTCAGGTACGCAATGAGCAGTTCGCGGTCAATGGTCTGGCCCGCCGTGGTGTTGAATTCCAAATCTGCCATTATACATTCACCTCGTAATTCAGTTTCATAAGGATTTGGTGATCTTCATCCCCGTTTTCATACATGGCAAACAGGGAAGATCGTGTGGTTGGCTCCATGCTGATAACGCGCTTGTCATCGCCAATGTCGGGCTTTTGACCATTTGCCCAATCCCCGATAGCGTTCAACAGTTCGTCAGCCTTGAGCCGTTTGTCGTTGCTGTTCCCCGGCTTAACTCGGTAGATTATCTTGAACTGATACTCCGCCACATAACCGCCGGTGATATACTTCCGCACGATGTAAGCCGCCTGAATGGTCGACATCGCCATAGAGGAAGTGTCGGCAGGAAGAAACTCAAAGCGGATAAGGTCGACTGGCAGCTCCGGGTATGTGTTCAGCCACACAAGCAGCTTGCGCGATACCTGATCTTCTTCCGCCGCCGACACGGCCTTTTTAATCTTTTCCAAATCTCTTCACCGCCTTATCTGCCACCCGCACCCACTTTTCCATGTTCTGCGCTTTGGAAGCATCAAACCAATGTGCCTGTGCCTGCGGATGCATTGTTGTGTTAAATACAAGATTTCGGTCTGTGACCACCTTGTGCCCGCCCTTTGGGGCGTATGTGCTGCCGGTCGCCGGGTCTACCATCACCTTACCGTAGTACAGGAACCGGGCGTATGGGCCGGGGTAAATGACCTCGTTGCCTACCACCCGCGTTCTCTGCGTCAGAGAGCCTGTAAGCGCAGGCACAAAGGGGATGGTGTCTTTCATCACCTGTTGCGCTAAAACGCTTTCAGCGCGGCCACAGGCCCTTGCAAGCTGCCGTTTTACTTCGTCCATGCCAGACACGTCAACAGAGAACTTGAGCGACATCTTATGCCCCTCCGACTTCCCAATGCTGCATATCCACGCTGCCAAAATCTTTCTCGTCCACTTTGGTCACGTTGTAGCAGCCGTCCTGTGCCATAGCCACGTCCTCTTTGTCTGTGACAAACTCGCCTTTTACAAAGAACGTCAGGCCGCCGTTTCCGTTGACCGACAGCGTCCACAGCCCAAACTTGTCCGCCGCCGCAAGAAACGCCTGTGGGGGCGCGTAAGTTTTGGCCTTGCCTGTCGTTCCGTCCACCGCTTCCGCGGAAAACGGAATGTACAGGTTTACCGCGTCCGCGCTCTCAAGTCCGCTTTCACGCACGTTTACCGCCTTGCTGGCTTGCAGCATAACGCCGCGCAGAATGGTCACATACAGCTTTGTGATTTCCTCAAAAGTCGCCGGGTCAGTCTCCTGCACGGCGTTGTAGACCGTTATAGTGTGGGGCGCGTACAACCACAGCACCCCCCTCCCCGATACAGCAGACCGGTATGTGCCAGATACTCGTTACAGGTCGCCGCCAGCAGTTTCTTCGCACCGTCTGTTGCACTCAGCGCAGACGCGGCAGCTTCGCCACCACTGGCCAGCGTCCGGGAGTACCCGCCTACCGTTTCGCTTTTCACGTCATCGCCGGTCGCCGCGTTCGTCAGTTTGGTTGCGGCAAGCTGCTGCGCGGCTTCGATCAGCTGATACTTGTCCACAAGTGCACAGCAGCACATTTTTACAGCGTCCATATCGGCGTTATCTTTTGCCCGATTCTGCGTGTAGTAATCGAGGAAGGAGCTGGCTCGTACAGCCAGACGCGGAAAATCTTCCTCGCTCACGGTGCCCAAATAGGTCCCGGAGTAATAGTCGTAATCAGCGTATGTCATGTGAGCCAGCTCCTTTCAAATTAACCAGAAACGGTAACGGTAGCGGTGGAAGTCTTGCTGTTGTCCTGCTTGGACTTAGCGGTAACAGTGATGCTGGCCTTGGTTTCCGCTGCGCCAACGGTCAGCACGCCGTTATCGGTGATGCTGGACTTAGTGCCGTCCTGACTCCACTCCACATCACCACTGACAATACCCTCGCCGGTTACGGTAGCGGTAAAAGCCTTGCTGTCGCCCTTTGCCATAGTGGCAGTAGCGGGAGCAACGGTCACGGTAGACACAGTGCCCGCCTTTCCGTACACAGAGAAGGGGAAGGGGTTTGCGATGTCGGCGTTGTATGCGTTGATGGGGTTGGCAATCTCCCAGCCCAGACGCATGACGGCACGCAGCGCCACCATATCGTTCTGCATCAGGTTATAGGTGATGGCCTTGGTGCTGGGATCCTGAATAACGCCCTCGGTGAAGATCTTGAAGGTCATATCCTGGCGGATGGCGTACACCAGCTGACTCCAGTCGCCCACGATCATCTGCGCCTGATTGGGGTCAAAAGCGCCGTTCATGGGGAAGTACATATCCATGCCGTCCAGACCGTAGCGGGTAGCGCCCTGCATGTCGGACTTAAAGATAGGCTGGCCGGTGGTGTCCTTCAGGCCGCGCAGCTTGCCGCGCATCTGAATGGCGGACATAACGCCGTTCGGGTTAAATCCGTCCAGTTCGACCTTGGAGATCAGGCCGCCTTCGCCCATGATGTCGCTGAACACGTCGGTACCCATAGGCACACCGTTACCGGCAGCGATAGCAGAGGGCACAACGCCGTTGCGCCAAGTGCTGGGCTTGTTGGTGCCGAACAGGATAGCCGCGTCGATAACCTTGCCGAAAGCTTCGGTCAGGCGGGGACGGACTTCGCCCCAAATGTCGTAATCGGCATCGTCCAGCGCCGCCTCGGGGATGGGGACGATAACGGCGATTTCCTCGGCGTACAGCTTCTTCTTGTCCCACGCCATCTTCGTGGTCTGCTTGAACGCATCACCAGCGCCAGCGTCGGTGGCTTCGCCGTTCACGAAATACGCGGAGGGCAGCGCGTCCAGCACGTTAATGGTCTGGGTCTTGCTGGACATGTTTGCCAGACGGCGGCCCATGCGCAGGACGGCGGATTCCGCGATAGCGCCCTGCATGATCTCGCGAGTTACAGGCTCCGGGATAAGGCCGGAAAGTGCGTTTCTGTCAATGATGTTTGCCATGTTTTGTATCTTCCTTTCTTTACTTGAGTGCGCCGCGAATCAGATTGTTCATCGCGGCATTGGTTGCATTGGGTTTCTCACCGTTGCCCACAGGAGCCGTCCAGTCAAACTTGACCTTCTGGCGATTTTCTGTGAGCTTGTCTACCGCCTGCTCAAAGGTGGTCTTGTCATCCACCATCTTGAGGGCCTTAAACGCGATAAATTCAGCGTCATCGTCGGTCAGCCCCTTAGACAGCACATACTTGTCGCGCTTCATCTGTTCGATTTCCGCCTGTGCAGCAGTCAGGGCCGACTTGCTGTCCGCAAGCTCCTTGTCGCGCTTTGCCTGCCGTTCCTGCTCGGTCTGCTGGCCGTCTTTCCATGTGCGGTATGCGGTGATCTCTTCCTCGCTGGGGTACTTTTTCCGTTCCCGGTCAAGCCGCGTCTGAATCATCTTGTCAACATCAGCCTGTGTGAACGTCTTTTCCTGCTCAAGAGCAGTGTTTTCCGTGCCCTGCACGTTGATTTCTTCTGCCATAAACTTCTCCTTGTTTAACGACCTGTCGGTCGGTGTTGATAAAACAAAAGAGCCAAACAACACGCATGATTTGCGTACTGCTTGGCTCCTATTGCCCTTCCCGGTGCCCAATTACGCCGGGGTTTGATATTTGATTTTCTTTTGGACTTCCAGCACGATAACGCCGTCGCCCTTTCGCCGCACTTCTGCGTTGTTGCCGCGCTTAAGTATGGCTTCGATAGCCTGTATCATTTCATCGCGGTTCATTAACCACCTCAATTTCGCTGGGGATTACGTTTGCGAGTTCAATTTTTGAGCCATCATCAAGCCAAAATTCAACGCGATACCGAATTGCGTGAGTTGCATTACCCAAAAAATCACGGATTTCGCTCACATCGCTATCAAGCTCCAGCAAAAGCCCCTCGTAACTTCTAACCCTAATTCTCATACAGCACCTTCATCCTTTCCCGCTGCTCTGGCAGCCCTGCCGCCTTACTGAACGCTTTATACTTGGCGTTCAGGCGGCGCAGCTTGATATTGACGGCCTGTTCTTCGTCTGCCAGCCCCGCGGCATTGTACGCTGTTTTCTCGCGCTTGAGCTTTCGTATGGTGCGCTCCACCTTGCGCTGCTCCTGCGTGGCCTCGTATGCCGTATAGGTCTTGCCCTCAAACGTACAGCCCAACCCATCGTCGATGTGGGCAAGCTGTTCGTCTGTGTAAGTGCGCTCACTTACGCCCTCAACCCAAACGTTGCGGCGGTGCCGGCAGTTAGCTCCTTCCAGACCATCAACGGCACCCAGACCGCACACCTCGTAGATGTTCGGGTAGATGTCGCCGCTGCGAGTGGAATACACTTTGCCTTGCCACTCCTTGTGCGATGCCCACGGCGACCGCCCTGGTACATCACGCGCCCCGGCGTGGGCAGACACTTCATAATACGGCGTTTCCAGGTATTCCGCCGCTTGCTCCGTGTACTTACCGCACAACTGCGATACGCCTGTCATTACGGCGCGGCGTGCAGCTACGTCTGCATGGTCACGGTGTCCGCTCTCATAGTCCACTACCCGCAGGCCACCGCTTGCAAGCTCCCTAACGGCTTCTTTGATGGCTTGCCCATAAGAAATAGCCCCGCTTTCTACTTTCAAAGTAGCGGCATCTAAAGCCCACTGGTACGCCTTTGCGGGGGGCAGCATCGTCCGCCCTGCGTCTACCAAAAATCCCATCG
>ERZ857951.351-NODE-351-length-63007-cov-4.983622_pt1 | contig 63007 bp, 49 predicted proteins | sample MGYA00519759_ERZ857951 | MGnify/ENA primary metagenome ERZ857951 (study PRJEB31778, sample SAMEA3449377) | human gut metagenome | biome: human gut; feature: human-associated habitat; material: faeces | place: United Kingdom | collected 2010/2012 ...
GCACATGTCGCCGAAGAAAATGATTGGACTTTCTTTCGCCGCTCCGGCGGCGAAACTCTACGAGGTTCTTTGATAAATTGAGCCGCTCCCGACCGGGAGCGGCTGTTTTGCGCCTGAAAGCTTATTTTTCTTTCTTTGCCGACACGGATTCGGCGAATTCGCGCAGCTGCGGAACCTTGCTCAGTGCAAAGTATAGCGCCAGACCGCCCGCAACGCCGACGGCAGCCTGACAGGCGTTGCCCGGGATCTCGCCGGCGGCGGCCAGACCGTAACCGAGGATGAAGTCCTCAAACACGAAGTAGCCGAGAACCATGATGATCTCACCGCAGATGGCGCTCAGCAGCGCAAAGCCGAAGTTTTTCTTGCGGCAGGCGCGGAAGATCAGCGCTGCGACCACGGCGGCGCACCCTTTGACGACGAGCGTGCCAGGGGCGTAGCTCATGTAACCGGAGATCACGTCTGCAAGGCCGGAGCCGAAGCCCGCAGCAACGCCGCCGTAGAGCGGACCGGCCAGCAGAGCGGCGAGCACGACCACGATGTCGCCGGCATTGAGATAGCCGCCGGTGACGGTCGGGATCTTGATGACGAGCGTTGCCACGCAGCACAGCGCCATGAGCATGGCGGTGTAGACGAGGTTTCTGAGTTTCTGGTTCATAAGTATCCTCTTTTCCTGATGTTGTGACAAGAATACGACATCCGACCAAAATATGCAAGGGTTGAGTTCGACGAAAAATGCTGATATACTGTTTCGAGAAATGGAGGATATGACCATGACCAAGAAACTGTACGATCTGGACAGCCATCGGCGCGATTTTACCGCCGCGGTGCTCCGCTGCGACGCGGACGGCGAGCGCTATGCTGTGGTGCTGGACCAGACCTTGTTTTTCCCGGAGGGCGGCGGGCAGCCGGCGGATACCGGCGTGCTCGGCGGTGCGCGCGTGCTGGATGTTCAGATCACGCAGGAGGCGATCGTGCACTATACCGACGCACCGCTCACGCCCGGTGCGCAGGTGCGCGGAGAGATCGACTGGCCGCAGCGCTTCCGGCGTATGCAGGGGCACTCCGGCGAGCATATCATCTCGGGGCTCATCCACAGCGAATACGGCCTTGACAACGTCGGCTTCCACCTCGGGCAAGACACGATCACGATGGACTATAACGGCGAGCTCACGTGGCCGCAGCTCATGCACATCGAGCAGCTAGCCAACGAAGCCGTGTACCGCAACGTGCCGATCCGCACGGAGTACCCGTCTGCGGAGCGGCTTGCGCAGATGACCTACCGCAGCAAGCTCGACCTCACGGAGGATGTGCGCATCGTGACTGTCGAGGGCTATGATGTCTGCGCCTGCTGCGCGCCGCACGTGTCCTGCACAGGCGAGATCGGCGCCATCAAGTTCACGTCCGTCATGCGTCATCGCGGCGGAATCCGTGTGACGATCCTGTGCGGCGCGGACGCGGAGGTGGATTATCGGGAAAAGAGCGCACAGATCGCGGCGCTCTCGGCGCAGCTGTCCGTGCGGCAGGCGGACGTTGTTCCGGCTGTGCAGCGCCTGCTCGATGAGATCGTGCAGCTCAAGACTGCGGCCGCAGAGCTCGAGCACCGGCTCAACGCGCAGCGCCTGCAGCAGCTGCACGAGACGCCCGGCAGTATCTGCGTCATCGACCGCTTTGACGATCCTGTCGCCATGCGCGAATTTGTCAATGCCGGTATGCTGCTCGCAGGCGGCGTTTGCGCCGCCTTTACCGGCAGCGACGCGGATGGCTATCGCTATATCATCGGCAGCCGCACGCTGGATCTGCGTGCTGCGGCAAAGACTATCAACGCGGCCATCAGCGGCCGCGGCGGCGGCAAGCCCACCATGATCCAGGGCTCATGCACCGCACCCGCGGACGCGATCCAGGCGTTTTTCGCCGCTTATCCCGGGAAATGAAATGTACATCTTTGCTCAGTATGTCAAGAACCTCGTAGCCTTTCGCCGCCGGAGCGGCGAAAGAAAGTCCAATCATTTTCTTCGGCGACATGTGCGTCGAAGAAAATACTGCTCGGCCTGCAAACGTGCGCGCCGTCCGCCCAAGGCAGACGGTGCGTGCGATGCAGTCAGGCCGCAAGCCTCTTTGTCAAAAAGTAATACTTTTTGACAGTCTCAACAGGGCCGCGGAATTTCCGCGGCCCTGCTTTTTGTTTGCTCAGGATGATCAGCAGCTTACTGCATGCCGTTTTCGTAGGCGGCGATCATCTTTTTGACCATCTGACCGCCGATGCTGCCGGCCTGACGGGACGTCAGATCACCGTTGTAGCCCTGCTTGAGGTTCACGCCCATTTCGGCGGCGGCCTCCATTTTGAAGCGGTTCATCGCCTCGCGGGCATTGGGGTTGACCAGATTGTTGCTGTTGGAAGTAGCCATTTCGTTTTCCATCTCCTTTTCGTGTTTTGGGTTTCTTGACCCGCTCCTATTTTTTGCGGAGCATACGGAAGTATGCAGTGCGGAAATATGCAATTTCTGCAAGCTGTTTTTCTTGAATTCTGCTTTCGGTGACCGTTTTATTGGACATATGATGCTGTATATTAGAGACAGAAAACGGTTCGGCTATGCGCGCGGATGATCTGATTCCGGAAGGAGATGCACGGTATGTACGTTTTGCTGTTTCTGGTGCTCCTGCCTATTGGCGTCTTGATCGAGCTGTTGAAGCTCAATAAATAACCGGCTGTGTGTGAAAACAAATAACAAGCTATGGAGATTTTAAGCGGGGGGCGATATATGCTTCTCACTTTGGATGATATGAATTTTATATCCCAAGCAACTTTTGGGGGCAAAAATGGTCAACTTGTGGCTAAAACCGATCTTTTAGAGAAGAAGAAAAAGAAAGACTTTTGGATGTCGATGAAAGAAATCTCATAACTTATGGTGCGCATTTAATTTTGAATCACATACGCGTGCTGTGAAACCGAAACTTGACACGAGCCGCCAAACGGTATAAAATTTAGCATGCTATTTTGGCATTCTGTACGTATTTGCAGGGTGTCGGCATAGAATCAGGATAAGACGGATTTTTATAGAACTATAAGGAGAACCGACTATGTGTGGAATTGTTGGATACGTCGGCGCGCAGCAGGCTGCGCCGATCCTTCTCGAAGGGCTGCAGAAGCTCGAATACCGCGGCTATGACTCGGCCGGCATCGCCGTGCTCGACGGCAGCACGATCGAGCTTGCCAAGGCCTGCGGCGAGATCAAGAATCTGCTGGCCAAAACGCATGACGGTAGCGATCTTCACGGCTATATCGGCCTCGGCCATACGCGCTGGGCAACGCACGGCGCGCCGACGGAGGCGAATGCCCATCCGCACGTGAGCAACGACGGCAAGTTTGCCATCGTGCAAAACGGCATCATCGAAAACTTCATGGAGCTGCGCGAGATGCTGCAGGCCAAGGGCTTTCAGTTCCATAGTGAGACGGACACGGAGGTTATCGTCCATCTGCTGGATATGTACTACACCGGCGACGGCAACCTGAAGGACACCGTCATGAAGACGCTCGGCCGCCTGGAGGGCAGCTATGCGATCGGCATTCTGTGCGCCGACTGCCCGGAGCAGATGTTCCTCGCGCGCAACGGCTGTCCGCTGATCATCGGCGTCGGCGCGGGTGAGAACTTCTTCGCCTCCGACGTGACGGCGCTTGTGTCGCACACGAAAAATGTGGTCTATCTTGACGACGGAGAGCTCGCCGAGGTGCGCGCCGACGGTTATACCGTCTTTGACTGCACCGGAAAGCCCGTGCACAAGCCTGTCTCCCGCGTCGCGTGGGACATCGAGGCTGCCGAGAAGGGCGGCTACGAGCACTTCATGCTCAAGGAGATCATGGAGCAGCCGCGTGCCATCAAGTCCACGCTCGACCCGCGTGTGAAGGATCACCGAGTCGTGTTTGACGAGCTGAAGATGACCGACGAGCAGCTCATGGGCTTCAACAAGATCATGATCACGGCCTGCGGCTCGGCGTTCTACGCCGGTCAGGCGGGCAAGTATGCGCTTGAAAAGCTCACGCACATTCCGGTCGATGCTGACCTTGCGAGTGAGTTCCGCTACCGTGACCCGATCGTGGACGAGCATACGCTCATGATCATTATTTCGCAGTCCGGCGAGACGGCGGATACCATCGCCGCCATCCGCGAGGCGCAGTCCAAGGGCGCGTATGTGCTCTCGATCGTCAACGTCGTCGGCAGCACGATCGCCCGCATCTCGGACGATGTCATCTACACCTGGGCAGGCCCGGAGATCGCCGTTGCGACCACGAAGGGCTACACCACGCAGGTGTCGGTGCTGTATTTGCTGGCGCTCTATCTGGGCGAAAAGCGCGGCTGCCTGAGCAGGGAAGAGGCGGCAAAGCTCACGGATGACCTCATGATCCTGCCGCAGATGGTGCAGCGCGCCATCGATCTCAACCCGCAGATCGCGCAGCTTGCCGAGCGCTACAAGAATAACCCGTCGCTGTTTTTCATCGGCCGCAATGTGGACTACGCCGTCTGCATGGAGGGCTCTTTGAAGCTCAAGGAGATCTCCTACCTGCACTCGGAGGCCTATGCCGCGGGCGAGCTCAAGCACGGCACGATCGCGCTCATCGAGGAAGATCGTCTCGTCATCGCCGTCGCGTGTTACGAGCCGCTGTTTGACAAGACCATGAGCAACGTCAAAGAGGTCAAGGCGCGCGGTGCGCGTGTGCTCGGCGTGGCGCTCGAGGGCAATCGCGCCATCTATTCCGAGGCGGACGATGTGATCCTCGTACCGCGCATGGACGACCTGTTCGTCGTCCCGGCGGAGATCGTGCCGCTGCAGCTCTTTGCATATTACGTCGCAAAAGCCAACGGCTGCGCGATCGATAAGCCGAAAAACCTCGCGAAATCCGTTACTGTCGAATAAGGAGAGCGTCATCCATGCCGAATCAGTCTGTCATCGTCCTCGATTTCGGAGGACAGTATAACCAGCTCATTGCGCGCCGCGTGCGCGAGTGCAATGTCTATTGCGAAGTCAAGCCGAACACCATGACCGTGGATGAGATCCGTGCCTTTGACCCCATCGGCATCATCTTCACCGGCGGCCCGCAGAGCGTATACGCAGAAGGCTCGCCGCAGGTCGATCCGGAGATCTTCCGGCTCGGCATCCCCATCCTCGGTATTTGCTACGGCTGCCAGCTCATGGCGCAGTATCTCGGCGGGGAAGTGACCGCCGCCGGTAAGGATACCGCGCGTGAGTACGGCAAGACGGAGACTTGGTTTGACACCGATTGCCGTCTGTTCCGCGGCCTGCCGGAGCAGAGCATTACGTGGATGAGCCACGGGGACTACATGGCCAAGGTGCCGGAGTCGTTCCGGCTCGTGGCGCATTCGGATGCCTGCCCGACGGTCGGCATCTGCGACGAGGCGCGCGGCTTCTACGGCGTGCAGTTCCACCCCGAGGTCAACCACACCGAGTATGGTCAGGCCATGCTGCGCAACTTCCTGTATGAGGTCTGCGGCGCGACCGGTGACTGGACGATGGGCGACTTCATGCGCAAGTCCATTGAGGACATCCGCGCCAAGGTCGGCGACGGCAAGGTGCTGCTGGCGCTTTCCGGCGGCGTGGACTCCTCCGTTGCGGCGGCGCTGCTGGCCGAGGCCGTCGGCAGTCAGCTCACGTGCATCTTTGTCGATCACGGTCTGCTGCGCAAGAACGAGGGCGACGAAGTCGAGGCCGCGTTCCAGAACTGGGACATCAACCTCGTGCGCGTCAATGCCGAGGAGCGCTTCCTTACGCGCCTGAAGGACATCTCTGACCCGGAGACCAAGCGCAAGATCATCGGCGAGGAGTTCATCCGCGTCTTTGAGGAAGAGGGCAAGAAGATCGGCTCGGTCGACTATCTGGCTCAGGGCACGATCTATCCCGACGTGATTGAATCCGGCACGAATGTCGCTGCCGTCATCAAGAGCCACCACAACGTCGGCGGCCTGCCGGACTTTGTGGATTTCAAGGAGATCATTGAGCCGCTGCGGCTGCTGTTTAAGGACGAGGTGCGTGCGCTCGGCCGCGAGCTCGGCCTGCCCGAGTATCTGGTCATGCGCCAGCCGTTCCCGGGGCCGGGTCTGGCCATCCGCTGCCTCGGCGCGGTGTCCAAGGATAAGCTCGACATTCTGCGCGACGCGGACTTCATCTTCCGCGATGAGATCGCCAAGGCACATCTTGAGCAGACGATGAATCAGTACTTCGCGGTGCTGACGAATATGCGCTCTGTCGGTGTCATGGGCGACGGCCGCACGTATGACTATACGCTCGCGCTGCGCAGCGTCACGACGACGGACTTCATGACCGCCAACTGGACGCGTATTCCGTATGACGTGCTCGACCGCGTCTCTGTGCGCATCGTCAACGAGGTCAAGGGTATTAACCGCATCGTCTACGATATCACCTCCAAACCGCCCGCCACGATCGAGTGGGAATGACCTCATAGCCCAATATCATACTTCATGTAACAGCTGCCGGATCTTAAAGGGATTCCGGCAGCTGTTTTGGCGCCGCAAAAAGCCTCTGAAAAGTCCATGCATATGAGAAAACAGTACTTGCGTTGCGTATTTTCTTCTGATATAATGACATCGTCAAATTTTTGACTGAATGGAATAGCTTTTTTGGTACTGGCTTTGATTTTTGCGGCAATCGGTTTGTCTGCACGTTTATGATTGATACAAATGAAAAAACCAGCGGCTGGAACAAATGCCTTGCCGCTGGCTTTTTGCGCAGAAGGATATGCGCAGATTCTTCGTTTTGTCCAAGGATCAAGCGTGGCTGCGCAGGCGTTCCCGGCAGGGGAGACTTGCAGTCACAGTGCGTCGCGCTGCTCGGCCGGCATGCGATACTCCGGCTTGACGTGGTAGGCGATCTCGGCGTACTGCCGCGCGCGTGCGCGCAGCGAGAAGTTTCCTTTCTGGCTGCACCAGACGTAGAGCTCATGGCAGATCAGATCCGTTGCGATGCGCGACAGCAGATCCGGCGGCTCTTTGGAGTCGATAATGCCTGATTTGGCGCAGTTTGTGGCCAGCGTCGCAAACAGATCATCGAGCGCGTGCACAGCTGCGCGGATCCCCTCAGGGGATTCGAACTGCATGATGAACAGCGTGCTCGTGAGCTCGGGGCCGAAGTCGTAGGCGATGGCAATGAAGCGGTCAAACAGCTGCCAGATGCGCTCGAAGTCATTGTCTGCGTGCGCAAATTTCATAAAGCTCGCATCATCGTTGTGCTGCGGTTTTTCCACCATGTATTCCAGAATGCTGCGCTTGCCGTTGAACGAGGAGTAGAACACGGAGCGGGAGATGCCGCATTCCTTGCAGATCTCGTTTACGGTCACGTTGTTGTATCCGTTGCGCTTGAACAGGGAGATAGCGGCTTCCGCGACTTCCTCTTTGAACTTTCGGGCAGAATCTTGCATCCATAACACTCCAGACGAAAAATGTTCTTGTTTTTCAAACATTATACGGCATTTGTCTCCGCGTTTCAACACACAATAAAATCTATTCGCAATTTCTTTGCAGATTTTTTGTGACTTGTTTCAAAAACGCTCCGGACTTCTTGACATTGCAGGGTTAATTAATTAACATAGCTGCATCCGAATCCGTTCTTGTGTCGGAACGGGCGGATGTCGTTTGACTGCAATCTAAAGAAGAAGGAAGCGATAACATGACAAAAGACGAGAAAATTGCAAAGCTCGGAAAAGTAATCACGGATCGCGCGACGGTGTTGTTGGGAAAGGATAAGATCACGCCGGATTCTCCGGAGTATCTCGGCATCAACTCCGCCCTCAAGTTCACGGCGTTAAAGTACGATCAGAAGATGGCGGACGATATCCTCGATATCGCGCTGACCATGAAAAAGCGTGTGCCGCTCACGATCGAGCAGCTCGCAAAGAAGAACCCGCAGTTTGACAGAGCCTATCTGGAAAAAGCGATGCAGGCCATCAGCGAGAGCGGTCTGGTCGAGTTCCATTGGGAGAATCTCGACGGCAAGAATCCGAACCATGAAAAGCGCTGGGTGCTGGACATGTTCGTTCCCGGCAGCGCCGAGATCATGATGATCAATCCCGAGCAGTCGGACATGTTCCCGGAGACGGCCGATTTCTTTGAACGCATGGCCTATCTGCCGCTGGCGGGTATTACTGAAATGGTGCCGCCCGGAGGCGCCGGAATCGGCATGCATGTCATTCCGGTCGAAAAGGCCATCCCGGCCGAGAGCAAGTCTCTGCCGATCGAGCACCTGTCCCATTGGCTGAAGAAGTATGAGGGGCATATCGGCGTGTCCGTGTGCTCCTGCCGCAAGCAGCAGCGCATCCGCGGCGAGGGCTCCGGTGACGTGGAAGGCGAGTGGTGCATCGGCGTCGGTGATTTTGCCGACTACTGCCGCGAGACGAACCATGGCCATGACATCACCTATGAAGAGGCGATGGAGATCCTCCAGAAGGCAGAGGATCGCGGCTATGTCCACCAGATCACGAATATCGACGGCGAAAACAAGATCTTCGGCATCTGCAACTGCGCCGTCGGTGTCTGCAATGCGCTGCGCACCTCGCAGCTGTTCAACACGCCGAACCTGTCCGCCTCCGCTTATGTGGCTGAGAGCGATCCGGACAAGTGCGTTGCCTGCGGCAAGTGCGTCGAGACCTGCCCGGCCGGCGCTGTCCGCCTCGGCCAGAAGCTCTGCACCAAGGAAGGCCCCATCCAGTATCCGCACCACGAGCTGCCGGACGACACCAAGTGGGGCGAGGATCACTGGAACAAGAATTACCGCAACGAGAACGGCTGCATCCAGACCTGGCCGACCGGCACGGCACCCTGCAAGGCCGCCTGCCCGGCGCACATCGCCATCCAGGGCTACATCAAGATGGCAGGTGACGGCCGCTATGCCGACGCGCTCAAGCTCATCAAGAAGGACAACCCGTTCCCGGCTGTCTGCGGCAGCATCTGCAGAAAGTACTGCGAGGATGCCTGCACCCGCGGCACCGTCGACGAGCCGCTGGCCATCGACGAGATTAAAAAGTTCATCGCCGAGCAGGATATGAAGGCCGAGCACCGCTATGTGCCGCCCATGAATTCCTGCACGCACGAGAAGTTCGACCAGAAGATCGCCATCATCGGCGGCGGACCGGCTGGTATGTCCTGCGCTTACTTCCTGGCCATTGAGGGCTACAGCCCGGTCGTGTTCGAGAAGGAAGCCGTGCCCGGCGGCATGCTCGTCAACGGCATCCCGAGCTTCCGTATCGGCAAGGACGTCGTCAAGTCCGAGATCGACGTGCTGCGCGAGATGGGCGTGGAGTTTAAGTGCGGCGTCGAAGTCGGCAAGGACATCACCATCCAGCAGCTGCGCGAGGAAGGCTACCAGGCGTTCTACGTCGCGGTCGGCCTGCAGCAGGCGTCGAAGCTCAACATCGCCGGCGAGGATCTCACCGGTGTCAAGAGCGGCCTCGACTTCCTGCGTGAAGTCAACGCCGGCAAGCTTAAGAAGCTCACGGGCGACGTGGTCGTCATCGGCGGCGGCAACGCGGCCATCGACGTTGCGCGTGCAGCCCTGCGCCTGACCAAGGGCAGCGTGAATATGTACTGCCTTGAGAAGGACGAGGAGATGCCGACCGTGCCGGACGAGAAGAACGCCGGCATCGCTGACGGCGTCGTCATCAACAACTCCTGGGCGCCGAAGGCCATCCTCGGCGAGGGCGGCAAGGTCACCGGCATCGAGCTCATGCGCTGCGTGTCTGTCCGCGACGCGAGCGGCAAGTTCGCCCCGGTCTATGACGAAAATGAGACTATCACCGTCCCGTGCTCCAACGTTCTGGTCGCCATCGGCCAGCGCTCGGTCTACGGCGATGTGCTGGCCGGCACCGCGGCAGAGACGGCCGACGGCCGCCTGATCGCGCACGACGCCGTGACGTTCCAGTCCAACGAGCCCGACATCTTTGTCGGCGGTGACTGCGCTACCGGCCCGAAGTACACGATCGATGCGATCGCGACCGGCCGCGAGGGTGCGGTGTCCATCCACCGCTTCGTCAACAAGGGCCAGACCCTGACGATCCACCGCAACACCCGCGAGTTCAAGGAGCTCAATAAGGACGATATCGTCCTGCCGACCGAGAAGATCAAAAAGCCCGCACGTGCCGCCGTTGCCATCGACAGCAAGAAGGTGCGCACCATGCAGGATGACCGCGTGACGTTCACCGAAGAGCAGATCCGCTCCGAGGCGTCCCGCTGCCTGAGCTGCGGGCGCAGTGTTGTCGACCCGAACAAGTGCATCGGCTGCGGTATCTGCACGACCAAGTGCGAGTTTGATGCCATCCACCTCAAGCGTGTGCGGCCGCAAAACAGCAAAATGATCCCGGCTGAGGACAAGTTCAAGGCAATCGCGCCTTATGCCGCCAAGCGTCAGGTGAAGATCATCAAGAAGTCCCTTACGGACAAGAAATAAGTATCCATCCTGCGGCGGGCACAGCATCCCTTCCGCTGTGCCCGCCCTCCCGAAAGGAGCCCCCATGCACGAGCTGAGTATCGTTACCTATGTCGTCAAGCAGGTGCAGGAGATCGCCGAGGAGAATAACCTCACCGAGATCGAGTCGGTCACGCTCGAATTCGGTGAGGTCTCCGGCATTGTGCCGGAATATCTTGAAGATTGCTGGAACTGGTATACCAAGAAAGAGCCGATCATTCAAGGCACGAAATTCCTGTATGAGATCATCCCGGCCGTCACCTGGTGCGACGACTGCAAGCAAACCTATCCGACCGTACAATACGGCAAGACCTGCCCGCATTGCGGCAGCGGCAAGACCTGGCTGCAGCAGGGCAATGAGATCAATATCAAGCAGATCGAGGCGCGCTGATCGCGCCGGGCCTTCTGCCTGCGGGCAGCAAAGATACACAAAGGCGGTCGCGCAGCCGCTTTTGATAGAAACACAAATGAAGAGGGAGTGAACCATGAAAGACCTGAAACATCTTTTATACTTCGAAAACCTTTTGCAGGAAGCGCACAATGACCTGGTCGCGCAGGCACAGAATGAGGGGAAGATCTGTGTTGCCTATGCCTGCGAAAACACGCCCGAGCCGCTGCTGAACCTGCCCGGAGCGTTCTCAACGCGCCTGCGCGCGCCGCGCACCGGCTCCATGGAAATGGCCACGTACTACATGACCAGCTTTCTGTGCGAGTATAGCCGCGCGCTGCTGGAGCGTGCCATCGAGGGCGGCTACAATTTTGCCGACTGCATGATCACGCCGGACGGCTGCTCGATGATGAACCGCGCCGTCGAGAACATGGAGCTGCTCAAGACCATGGGCAAGAGCAAGTCAAAGTTCTTCTACGAGTACATGGAGATCCCGATGAAGGCCGACGACAACGGTCTGAATCTGTATGTGCTCCAGTGCCGCAACCACATCCTCACGCCGCTGCACGAGCACTACGGCATCGACGTGTCGGACGCGGCCATCCGCAGCGCCGTCGCCGAGCACAACCATGTGTGCGAGCTCATCCGCGCCATCGGCGAATATCGCAAGGGCGACAATCCGCGCATTACGGGCTATGAATTCCACGTCATCACGCTTGCAACCTATGTCGCGCCGAAATACCTGCTCATCGACAAGCTGGAGGAGACGCTCAAGGAGCTCAAGACCCGTCGCCCGGATAAGAAAAATCCGTACCGCGCGCGTGTGGTCGTTGTCGGCTCGGAGGTCGATGATATCGACTTCATCAAGCTCGTCGAGGACACCGGCGCTTATGTCTGCGCCGACCGCTTCTGCTACGGCTCGTTCCCGGGCCGTGATCCGATCACCCTGACCGACGATGAGGACGCACTGACCCAGATCTGCCGCCAGTACATGAACCGCGCCCAGTGCCCGCGCTATATGGATATGCCCAAGATGCTCGGCCGCCGCGAATACGTCAACAGCCTTGCCAAGGAGTATGCGGCCGACGGCATCATCTATGAGCAGATCAAGTTCTGCGACCCGTGGGCGTATGAGCGCATGCTCGGCTCGCACATCCTCAACGATGACTACGGCTATCCGGTGCTGTCTGTTGACCGTCCGTATAACATCGCTTCCTCCGGCCAGATGCGCACCCGTGTGCAGGCATTCGTGGAAAGCATGGAGATCAAGAAGATTCAAGGGGGGAAACAGTGATGTCCAACAAGAGAATCGGCTGCGAAAATTTCGGCAAGTTTTATACCGAGGGCAAGGTACGCAACCGCCGCGAGTGGCGCGGTGTCAAGGACACGCTCTATGATTACAGCCGCTGGCTGCACATCATGACCATCCTTGCGAAGTTCATCGTCAAGCCGCGCAACATCAAGGCCATGTTCCGCTATCGCTGGATGGCCAACTATCTGGCTGTGCCCATGATGGTCGACCGCCACACGCAGGGTCTGCGCGATGAACATCTGCGTATCTGCCACCTGGAGCAGGACCTCGTCATTGAGGATGTGGCAAAGCTGCTCGACAGCCTCTTCCGCGGCGACCGCCGCATCGGCAACGATAAAAAGTTTTCCGACAAGGTCGTGCTCGTGGATGAAAACGAGATGACTGCCGTCATGATGGGCTTCCCGACGCTCAAGTGCCTGAGCCGCGAGACGCCGTCCACCTACGTCTCTGTGCTGCTCAATCAGCACGCGGCTGAGCATTACATCGATGTTGCGCAGGAATACGGTCTTGCCGGCGACGTCTGCCCGATGCCGGAGGCCGAGGCCGGCGTGTCCATCGACGACGATGCGCCCGTGCTCGGCGCCTGCGCCGTGCAGTGCAACACGACCTGCGACGGTTCTCTGCTCGGCAACGGTGTCATCTCCAAGCGCCTCGAGCTCGAGGACGGCATCCCGGTGTTCCAGCTTGCAGCGCCCCTGCGCCACCGCGAGGATGATGTGCAGGAATACGCCGCGCAGGAGATCCGCAACGCCATCGCCTTCATTGAGGAGCACACCGGCGAGAAGTGGGACTGGAAGGCGTACTTCGAGTGCGCCGAGCGCGTGAACTATGCCACCAAGTGCCGCCTCGAGTGGCTCGAGATGAACAAGACCGACTACCCGCAGGTCTTTGGCTCCAACCTCGCGCTGTATACCGAAACGAACTACATGGCCATCTGCGGCAAGGTCCCCGCGTTCCGCGAGGCCGACCGCAAGATCACGGAGCTTGCCGAGCGTGCCTACAGCAAGCGCAAGCGCGCCGCCAATGCGTACCGCCACCGCGCCATCGTCTGGGGCGTGCAGTCGCACTTCTACATGGACTTCCTCGTCTGGCTGCTCAACTGCTGGGGCATCGTGCCGCTGACGGACATGCTCTCCATGGTCTCAACGCGCGAACTCGTCACGGAGGACACGCCCGAAAACCGCGAGCAGGCGTATTACGACATGGCCTGGCTGACCGAGAACATGATCATGCGCAACCGTACCCACGGCGGCTACAAGGTCCTGCTCGACGAGCTCTGGGAGTACTGCGAGCAGTTCAACGCCGACATGGTCATCCTCTGGGAGCACATGAGCTGTAAGGCGCTCGACGGTATGCACGGCCTGTTTGAGGAGCGCGCCCGCGAGCACGGCATCCACCTCATCTGGGTCACGCACGATCTGTTCGACCCGCGTGTCATCTCGCGGCAGGGCGTGCGCCAGCAGGTCAATGACTATATGCGCACCGTCATGCAGGAAGAGCCCGTGGATCCGAGCCTGGAGATCCTGAAGGACGAGAAGTCCTGGTAATCAGAGAGGAGATCGAACATGAACAATCTGAAATGCAAGCTGCTCAAGGCCCTGATGGGCGTGTCGCTCGGTGCACTGGGCGCATTTGCGGTCACGTTTGTCGTCTACTTCTGGAACCTTGACATGAAGCTCACCTCCGTCATGGAGGGCATCCTGCTCAAGCACTACGACAAGATCGACCGCGACCAGCACCTGTGATTCCAACAGTTTTCAGCGCCCGTCTGCCATGGCAGACGGGCGCTTTTTGCGGCCGTTTTCGCGTGTAAACAATTTATGAAGTCTCTTGACGTTTTGCGTGAATGTCCTTATAATGCGTAGCGTGCTACATATTCGGAGGTGCATCATGGAGCAATATCCGATCGGATGTCTATTAAAAATGATCACGGATAAGATCAAGATACAGGCCGACGCCAACCTTGCGCAGCATGATCTGACGCTGACGCAAAGCCGCGTGCTCGGCTATCTGGCTCGAAGCGGCGGCACGGCGACGCAAAAGGAGATCGAGGGCTTCCTGCAGGTGTCGCACCCGACCGTAGCGGGCGTCATCGGGCGCATGGAGCAGAAGGGCTTCGTGTCCTGCCGGCCTGACCCGGCGGATAAGCGCAGCAAGCTTGTCTGCCAGACACCGCGTGCCACCGAGATCGCACATCAAATGCAGGCGACCATTGTGGCCGCCGAGCAGCAGATGCTCCGCTCACTGAGCCCGAAGCAGATTGCGGCGCTGGAAGACACCCTGCGCACGATCTATGCCGACCTCGGCTGATCTGCACGCATACCCGGAAGGAGGAACCCTATGCTTCATACATTGACCCGCAGTCTGCGGGAAAACAAAGGCCCCGCGCTCGTGACGGTTCTGCTCTCGGCGCTGGAGGTCGTGTTTGAGATCGTGATCCCGCTGTTTATGTCCAACCTCATCGACTTCGGCATCGAGGGCGGCAGTATGGCGGCGGTCTGGAAATTCGGCGCGTTTTTGCTGCTGCTGGCGGCGTTCCAGCTGGCGACCGGCGTGCTCGCCGCGCGCATTGCCGCGCGCGCGTCCGTCGGTTTCGCGGCAAACCTGCGCGAGGATATGTACGACAATGTGCAGACGTTCGCTTTTTCGAACATCGACAAGTTTTCCACCGCATCCATCGTCACACGCCTGACGACGGACACCACGAATGTGCAAAATGCATTCCAGATGCTCATGCGCATGGCGATCCGCGCGCCGGTCATGCTGATCTTTTCCATGATCGTGTCGTTTCGCATCAGCCGCGACATTTCGATGACGTTTCTCATTATTCTGCCGATCCTTGCGCTGGCGCTCTTTTTCATCATCCGCAGCGTGTTCCCGGTCTTTACGCGCGTTTTCCGCACGTATGACGAGCTCAACAACGTTGTGCAGGAGAACGTCCGCGGCATTCGTGTCGTGAAGTCGTTCAATCAGGAGCGGCACGAGATCGGTAAGTTCGGCGCGATCTCCGAGCGCATTTATAAGGACTTTTCCAAAGGCGAGCGGCTCATCACGCTCAACGCCCCGCTGATGCAGTCTTGCATCTATACGTGCATGATCATCATCTCGTGGCTCGGCGCGAAGGCCATCATCGCCAGCGGCAACGATCCCGCGCTCGGCCTCACGACCGGCAATCTCACCGCGCTCATCACCTATGCCATGCAGATCCTCTCGAGCCTGATGATGCTCTCGATGGTTTTTGCCATGCTGACGATCTCGCTCTCGTCCGCGCGCCGCATCGCAGAGGTGCTCGAGGAGCGGTCGGACATCCCGCAGCCGGAGCAGCCGGTCATGACCGTGCGCGACGGTGCGGTTGACTTTGACCACGTGAGCTTTGTCTACGCCTCCAAGGCAGATAAAAAGGTGCTCGACGACATTGACCTGCATATCCGCTCCGGCGAGACGATCGGCATTATCGGCGGCACCGGTGCGTCGAAATCCTCACTCGTGCAGCTCATCCCGCGTCTGTACGACGTGACCGGCGGCAAGCTGACGCTTGGCGGCGTGGACGTGCGCGAATATGATCTGGATACTCTGCGCGGTGCCGTCGCCATGGTGCTGCAGAAAAACGAGCTGTTTTCCGGCACGATCAAGGAGAACCTCCGCTGGGGCAATGAGAATGCCACGGACGAGGAACTCCAGCACGCCTGCGTGCTCGCGTGTGCGGATGAGTTCATCTCCGCCATGCCGGACGGGTATGATACCCACATCGAGCAGGGCGGCACGAATGTCTCCGGCGGTCAGAAGCAGCGCCTGTGCATCGCCCGCGCGCTGCTGAAAAAGCCGAAGGTGCTCATTCTCGATGACTCGACGAGCGCCGTCGACACGCGCACGGATGCGCAGATCCAGCAGGCGCTGTCGACCTACATTCCCGACACGACGAAGATCATCATCGCGCAGCGCATCAGCTCGGTGCAGAATGCAGACCGCATCGTTGTGCTCGATGACGGACACATCGACGCCGTCGGCAGCCACGATGAGCTGCTGCGCACGTGCGAAATTTACCGCGAGGTCTATGAGTCCCAGCAGAAGGGAGGCGAGGACGATGCGTGAACGCCCGAAATTTGACGGCCGGACGCTCAGACGCCTGCTGTCGTATATGCGCGCCTACAAGGGCACGCTCGTACTCGTGACGGTCTGCATCCTGCTGAGCGCGGTCGCAGGCGCGGCCTCGTCCATGTTCCTGCAAAAGCTGATCGACGGCTATATCGTGCCCATGCTCGGCACGGCGTCGCCGGATTTTTCCGGTCTGATCCGCGCACTGATCACCATCGGCTGCGTGTACCTCATCGGTACGCTGGCCACATGGCTGTATAACCGCCGCATGGTCACGATCGCGCAGGGCACGCTCAAGCGCATCCGTGACGAGATGTTTGCCAAGATGCAGAGCCTGCCCATCCGCTATTTTGACACGCATACGCACGGCGACATCATGAGCCTGTACACAAACGACACCGACACGCTGCGCCAGATGATCGCGCAGTCCATGTCACAGCTTGTGTCGTCGGTGTTTACGCTGACGGTTGTGTTTTTCTGTATGCTGTACATCAGCATCTGGCTGACGCTGATCGTGTGTGCGGTCATGGCGCTCATCCTCGTGTTCGTGCGCAGGCTCACCGGCCGCATCGGCGGCTACTTCATGGCGCAGCAGACGGCATTGGCCAATCTCAACGGCTATGTCGAGGAGATGGTCAACGGTCAGAAGGTCGTCAAGGTCTTCTGCCACGAGGAGCAGAGCAAGGCGGAGCTGCGCCGCCGCAACCGCGTCTGGGCGGAAAACGCCGCGCGCGCCAGCGGCATGGCCAACAGCATGATGCCGATGATGAACGCCGTAGGTTATCTGCAGTATGTCATCATCGCCGTCGTCGGCGGCACGATGGCGATTGCCGGCACGCCGAACCTCGGTCTGACGGGCATGAACACGCTCACGCTCGGTATGATCGCATCCTTCCTCACGCTCTCGCGCGGGTTCACAAACCCCATTTCGCAGATCTCCAACCAGTTCAACTCCATTGTCACGGCGCTGGCCGGCGCATCGCGTATCTTCGCGTTCATGGATGCCGAGCCGGAGACGGACGACGGCTATGTGACGCTTGTCAACGCCACGGAGGAAAACGGCATGCTCGCCGAGACCGACCACCACACGGGCCTCTGGGCGTGGAAGCACCCGCACGGCGACGGCACGGTCACATACACGAAGCTTGCCGGGCGCGTCGTGTTCGATCACGTGGACTTCGGTTATACGCCGGATAAGGAGGTCCTGCACGACATCACGCTCTACGCCGAGCCCGGCCAGAAGGTCGCCTTCGTCGGTGCGACCGGCGCCGGAAAGACGACGATCACAAACCTCATCAACCGCTTTTACGACATTGCCGACGGCAAGATCCGCTACGACGGCATCAACATCAATAAGATCCGCAAGGCAGATCTGCGCCGCAGCCTCGGCATCGTGCTGCAGGATGTGAATCTCTTTACCGGCACGGTCATGGAAAATATCCGCTACGGAAATCCGGCTGCGACGGATGATGAATGTATCGCCGCGGCGAAGCTCGCCAATGCCGATCACTTCATCCGCATGCTGCCCGACGGCTACAACACCGTGCTCAAGGGTGACGGCAGCGGCCTGAGCCAGGGGCAGCGGCAGCTGCTGAGCATCGCGCGCGCGGCCGTGTCCGATCCGCCGGTCATGATCCTCGACGAGGCGACAAGCTCCATCGACACCCGCACGGAGGCGCTCGTGCAGAGCGGCATGGATAAGCTTATGGAAGGGCGCACGGTGTTCGTCATCGCGCACCGGCTCTCGACGGTCAAGAATGCGGACGTCATCATGGTGCTTGACCATGGCCGCATCATCGAGCGCGGCAATCATGCAAAGCTCATTGCGGAAAAGGGCGTGTATTATCAGCTCTATACCGGTGCATTCGAGCTGGAATAACGCGGGTCTTGCAAGCAAAGAACGCGTGCGGTATAATGACCGCAGTGCATTTCATTTGTCAGGAGGCAGAGCCATGGAGTACAGAAGATTTGACAACACCATCGTCGCCCGCATCGACCGCGGGGAAGAAGTGCTCGAGCAGGTCGCGGCCATTGCACAGGCCGAGCAGATCAAGCTTGCGAGCGTGCAGGCGCTCGGCGCAGTCGGGGAGTTTACGGTCGGTGTGTTCCACACGGCCGAAAAGCAGTACCACGCGAACTCCTTCGCGGGCGATTTCGAGATCGTCTCGCTGACCGGCACGATCAACACAATGGACGGCGCATTTTACACGCACCTTCATATGAGCGCCGGCAACGAGAAGGGCGAAGTGTTCGGCGGACATCTCAACCGCGCCGTTATCAGCGCCACCTGTGAGATGGTCATCACGGTTATCGACGGAAGAGTGGATCGTTTTCACAGTGAGGAGATCGGCCTGAACCTGTTCCAATTCTGAGCATCTGTGTCAAAAGCACGCACGGCTATTGAGTTGTGCGTGCTTTTTTGCTGCCTTGATCCTATATTCCTATTGACAACATAGGAATATAGGCATATAATTCACCTCAATGAGGTAGGATTTGCGTCAGACCATTCTGAGCCTCTCTGAATTCATGTATATCGTATGCAGCCGTGCCGTCAGGCACGGTTTGCCATTGGGAACGGAGGATACATATATGAACAGCAACCTGCTTGAAGTCAGCGGCCTGCACGTGAGTGCGGGCGAGAAAGAGATCCTGCACGGCGTGGACCTGACCGTCGGCAAGGATGAGACGCATGTGCTCATGGGGCCGAACGGCACCGGCAAGTCCACGCTCGGCTATGCGATCACCGGCAATCCGGAGTACACGGTCACGGCCGGAAAGATCGTCTTTGACGGCGAGGATATCACACGGCTGCCGGTCAACGAGCGCGCGAAGAAGGGTATTTTTCTGTCGTTTCAGAATCCGCTCGAGGTGCCCGGCGTGACGCTCAGCGCGTTTATCCGCAGTGCGCTCGAGCAGAAGACCGGCAAGCGCATCCGCCTCTGGGACTTCAAGAAGAAGCTTGCCGAGACGATGCAGCTGCTGGCGATGGACGCTTCCTATGCCGAGCGCGACCTGAATGTGGGCTTTTCCGGCGGTGAGAAAAAGAAAGCGGAGATCCTGCAGATGCTCATGCTCGAGCCGAAGCTTGCCATCCTCGACGAGACGGACTCCGGCCTGGACGTCGACGCGGTGCGCACGGTCTCCAAGGGCGTGCAGCTCTATCGTGAGCGCGTGCACGGCTCGCTGCTCATCATCACGCACAGCACCCGCATTCTCGAGGCACTGACGGTGGACGCCGCGCACATCATGGAGCAGGGCGTCATTGTGAAAAACGGTGATGCATCGCTTGTAGATACCATCAATGAAAACGGCTTTGGCGGCATCCGGGCAGACTGAAAGCGAGGCGATCCGAATGAAGGAAAAAAGTCAGGTCGCGGACATTGACCGCAGCGTCTATGACATCCGCGACAAAGAGGACGATGCCTATCGTATGCAGGAGGGTCTGACGCCGGAGATCATCGACAAGCTCTCCAAGGAAAAGGACGATCCGGTCTGGATGCAGCAGTTCCGGCTGGAGTCGCTGCAGATCTATAACGAGATGCCGATCCCGGATTGGGGCCCGTCCATCGAGGGCCTGGACATGGATCATATCGCGACCTACGTCCGCCCCAAGACCGACATGAAAAACGACTGGAAGGACGTCCCGCAGGATATTAAGGATACCTTCGAACGGCTCGGCATCCCGCAGGCGGAGCGCAAATCGCTTGCCGGCGTCGGCGCGCAGTACGATTCCGAGCTCGTGTACCACAATGTCAAGGATGAAGTGGCTGCGCAGGGTGTTGTCTATACCGATATGGAGAGCGCGCTCAAGGGCGAGTACGCCGACATGGTGCACAAGTATTTCATGAAGCTCGTCACGCCGCGCGACCATAAGTTCGCGGCGCTGCACGGCGCGGTCTGGTCCGGCGGCTCGTTCGTGTACGTGCCGAAGGGCGTGCAGGTGTCCATCCCGCTGCAGTCGTATTTCCGCCTGAACGCCAAGGGCGCGGGCCAGTTTGAACACACGCTCATCATCGTCGACGAGGGCGCGAGCCTGCACTTCATCGAGGGCTGCTCGGCGCCGAAATATAACGTCGCGAACCTCCACGCCGGCTGCGTGGAGCTGTATGTAAAGAAAAATGCCAAGCTGCGCTATTCGACCATCGAGAACTGGTCGAAAAATATGTATAACCTCAATACCAAGCGCGCGCTCGTGGAAGAGGGCGGCGTGATTGAGTGGGTTTCCGGCTCGTTCGGGTCCCATGTCGGCTGCCTGTACCCGATGAGCGTGCTCAAAGGCGATAACTCCAAGACGGAGTTCACCGGCGTCACGTTTGCCGGCGCAGGGCAGAACCTCGACACCGGCGCGAAGGTCGTGCACATTGGCAGGAACACGAGCTCATATATGAACACGCGCTCGATCAGCAAGAGCGGCGGCATCAGCACATTCCGCAGCAGCGTCGTGGTGCAAAAGGGTGCCAAGCACGCGAAATCCTCCGTGTCCTGCCAATCACTGATGCTTGACTCCGAGTCCCGCTCCGACACCGTCCCGGCCATGGACATCCGCACGAAGGACGCTGCCGTCGGTCATGAGGCCAAGATCGGCAGCATCAGCAACGAGGCGGTGTTTTATCTCATGAGCCGCGGCATGAGCGAGGAGGACGCCCGCGCGCTGATCGTCAGCGGCTTTGCGGACAACGTCTCCAAGGAGCTGCCGCTGGAGTACGCTGTGGAAATGAACAATCTCATTCGTCTGGAGATGAAGGGCAGCATCGGCTGACCGCACATTCCGAAAGGAGGGAATATCGTGAATACGAGCCAACAGCTGGTCGTCAACAAGCTGCCGACCAGAACGTGGAACCATCTCAATGTCAACGAGGCGACCATCCCGTGGAATGCGGCCGAAACGGCCGATCTCGGGACGGATGCATATGAAATTACAGCAGAAAATCAGGCGCAGCCGCTGCATATTGACCTGACCGGTGCTGAGGGGTATAGCTGCAGGCGCATCGCGGTCGATGTGGCTGCCGGTGTGAAGGCAACGGTATATATGGTGCTCGATACGCAGGGCAGCTTCGCCGTAGAAACGGCGTTCAAGCTCCACGATGCCGCGTCTCTTCGCCTTGTGCAGGTGCTCGGCGCGCGCAGCGGCGCGCTGCTCTACGCCAAAACGGACGCCGACTGTGCGCCCGGCGCCGGCGTGGACATGACGCAGATCCTGATGGGGCAGGGCGACCTCTACTCCGACAATGACACGGAGCTTGTCGGCGACGGAAGCCGCTATTCGGCGCAGATCGGCTATCTCGGCCGTGGCAGTCAGACGATTGATGTCAACGTCGTCGTCAACCATTATGGCAAGAACACGGAGTGCGAGATCGACACGTCCGGCGCGCTCAAGGATGCGGCGAAGAAGGTTTTCCGCGGCACGATCGACTTTAAGACCGGCTCGTCGAACTCCGTCGGCAACGAGAAAGAGACCGTGCTCATGCTCGGCGACGATGTTGTCAACAAGACGGTGCCGCTCATTCTCTGCGCCGAGGAAAATGTCGTCGGCAACCACGGCGCGACCATCGGTGAGCTCGATGACGAGACGCTGTTTTACTTTGAAAGCCGCGGCATCTCCCGCGCTCAGGCCGAAAACATCCTGGCCCGCGCATCGATCGAGCGCTTTGCGCGCACGGTGGATGATGAAGCGCTGCGCGCACAGATTCTTCAGACGCTGGAGGAGGAACTCAACGATGACGTATGATTATAAGCAGGATTTTCCGATCTTTCAGCACACGGACGTCGCCTATATCGATAACGCGGCCACAGCGCAGCGCCCGCAGTGCGTGCTCGATGCGGTGGCGGATTTCTACCGCTGCCACAACGCGAACCCTCTGCGCGGGCTGTATCCGCTGAGCGTGGAGGCGACCGATATCTATGAGCAGGCGCGCGAGACCGTGCGCGATTTCATCGGGGCACGCTCGGCGCGTGAGATCGTCTTTACCCGCAACACGACCGAGAGCCTGAACCTCGTCGCCTACAGCTACGGCCTGACGCACGTCAAGGCGGGTGACGAGGTGCTCGTGTCCATCATGGAGCACCACAGCGACCTGCTGCCGTGGCAGATGGTCTGCCGTCAGACCGGCGCGGAGCTGAAGTTCATCGAGTGCGCGCCTAACGGCAGCGTAGATCTCCGGCAGATCGAATCGCTCATCACCGAGCACACGAAGATCGTCGCCATGACGCAGGTGTCGAACGTTCTTGGCCGGAAGTACCCCGTGCAGGAAGTCGCTGCCATGGCGCACAAAAAGGGCGCGGTCATGGTCGTGGACGGCGCGCAGAGCACACCGCACATGCCGGTAAATGTGCAGGAGCTTGGTGCGGATTTCTTTGCCTTCTCCGGCCACAAGATCTATGGCCCCATGGGGATCGGCGGGCTGTACGGCAGGGAGGAGCTGCTCGAGGAGATGCCGCCGTTTCTCTCCGGCGGCGAGATGATCGAATCCGTCACGCGCACGGGTGCCGTCTATGCCGAGCTGCCGCACAAGTTTGAAGCCGGCACAGTCAATGCCGCCGGCGCGGCCGGTCTGGCCGCTGCCATCCGGTATGTGCAGAACGTCGGCTTTGATACCATCCGGCAGCGGGAGCACGATCTGACGGCCAATGCCCTCGCGCGTGTCCTGGCTGTACCGCATGTGCACGTGCTCGGCACCGATAAGCCGGAGGATCACAACGGCATCATCACCTTCACGGTCGACGGCGTGCACCCACACGACATCAGCGAGATCATGGCGTCCGACGGCGTGAACATCCGTGCCGGACACCACTGCGCGCAGCCGCTGCTCGCGCACCTCGGCCTGAATGCGACGGCGCGCGCCAGCTTTGCCTTTTATAACACCGATGAGGATGTCGACCGGTTCCTTGAGAGCCTCTCGACCCTGAGGGAGCGTATGGGATATGGAAAATAGAAGCTTCTATAATGAGATCCTGACCGAGCACAACATCCATCCGGAGTTCAAGCACGACATTCCGGACGCAGACATTGAACTTGCGGGCGTGAACCCAAGCTGCGGCGACAACATCGTCCTCAAGCTCAAGACCGACGGCGATGTCATTACCGACGGCGGTTTTGTCGGCGACGGATGTGCCATCTCGCAGGCATCGGCGGATATCATGCTCGGCATGATCGTGGGACAGAAGAAGGAAAAGGCGCTGAAAATGAGCCGCACCTTCCTGCGCATGATCCACGGAGAAGCGAGCGAGGAGGAGATCGAGAGCCTCGAAGAAGCCTCGGCGCTCAAAGACATCGCGCACATGCCCGCGCGCGTCAAATGCGCCATGCTCGGCTGGCGTACACTCACCGAGGCGCTGACCGGAAAGGTCGAAGAATAAGCCGTACCCGCCGCCGGCGGATGCTGCATCAGCGTCCGCCGGCGGCTTTTTGCGCGCTGGTATCGCCGCGTTTTCGCGCGGGGGTTGTGCGGGGAGGCGTTTTGTGGTACATTAAAAAAATAGAAATCGAGAGAGATCGCAAAACACTACTCGTGAAATTTCACAGAAAGGCGGGAGCCCCATGGATGTTCTGCGTTTCAAACAGGCCAACTGCAAAAACTGCTACAAATGCGTCCGGTTCTGCCCGGTCAAGTCCATCCGCGTCTATCAGGGTCACGCACAGATCATTTCCAGCGACTGCATTCTCTGCGGCAACTGCGTGTCTGTCTGCCCGCAGCACGCGAAGGAGGACATCAGCGACGTCGGCCAGATCCGGGAGCTGATCGCCTCCGGAAAACAGGTCGTCGTAAGCGTCGACTCGTCGTACATCGCCTATTTTGATACCCCCGGTTTTCAGGGTATCGAAAAACCGCTCAAGGCGCTCGGATTCACGGCGGCACACGAAACTGCGGAGGGCGCCTATCTGGTCAAGAAGGAGCTGGAAAAGCTCGCCGCCCAGCCGGGCGATGCGCCGATCATCACCTCGGGCTGTTCGACGATCGTGCTCTATGTGGAAAAGCATCTGCCCGAGGCGCTGCCGTATCTCGCTCCGGTGCTCTCGCCGATGCAGGCGCATGCCGTGCTGCTGCGCGAGCGCTATCCGGGCGCGACCATTGTCTACATCAGTCCCTGCATCTCCAAGAAGGAGGAGACGACGCGCTTTGAGAGCGTCGGCGCCGATTATGACATCACCTTCACGGAGCTCGAGGAGTGGATGAACGAGGCCGGTGTCGCCGTCGACCCGAACGTCCCGGCGGATGAGCCGATGCTCTCGCGCGCTTATACGATCACAAACGGTGTCCTGCATTCCATGGCGCTCGATTCCGGGCGCGATTATCTGTTCCTTGACGGTCTGGACGACAGCATCCAGACGCTCAAGAGCGTTGTCAATGGCGAGCTGCGCAACTGCTTCATCGAAATCGCCGCCTGTCACGGCAACTGCGTCGGCGGTCTCGCGTTCCGGCAGAAGCATACGAACCTGCTCGAGTCGCGCCGCCGCGTGATCCAGAGCGCCAACGGCAGCAAGAACTTCGACATTCAGGATCCGGTCAACATGCGCCGTGTGCTCATCGACAAGAAGCATCCGACCGATCTGCCGCCGGAATCCGTCATCAACGGCATCCTGCGTAAGATGGGTAAATTCAGCCCCGCGGATGAGCTCAACTGCGGCCTGTGCGGTTACCGCACCTGCCGCGACAAGGCCATCGCCGTCTATGAAGGACGCGCCGAGATCAGCATGTGCATGCCCTACATGAAGGAGCGCGCCGAGACCTACTCCGAGAAGATCATCAACGTCTCGCCCGAGGGCATTGTCACGGTCGGTAAAAAGCTCAAGGTACGGCAGATCAACAAGGCGGCCTGCAAGATCTTCGGCATCAAGGATCCGGCGGACATCATCGGTTATCCGGTGTCGCGCATCATGGACGAGTACGACTTTGTGAAGATGATCAGTCAGGACGAGACACAGGTCACGGACGAGGTCTTTCTCGCTGACTACAACGTCTATCTCGAGCGCATCTTCATCTGTGACCCGGAGCGGACGCTCTTTACCTGCATCATGCGCGACGTGACCAAGGCGCGCCAGCGCCGCAACAAGATCCAGAAGACGAAGATCCATGCGGCCGATCTGGCGGACGATATCATTGCAAACCAGCTGCGCATCGTGCACGAGATCGCAAGTCTGCTCGGTGAAACGGCGGCGGAGACCAAGGTGGCTGTGCACGATCTGAAGGAAGCCATCATGCTTGATGAGGACGGCGATGATGATGCGTAAACGAACGAATCGCTGCAGGAACACGGTCTGGGACATCAGCGTCATCAGCCGCAACAAAAACGGGGAGACGCTCTGCGGCGATCAGTGTGCGCTCGAATGGGCCGACAATGACGCGACGGTCATCCTCTCCGACGGTCTCGGCAGCGGCGTCAAGGCCAACATCCTCTCCACGCTGACAACGACCATGCTCACGACCATGCTCAAGGGCAACGTGCCGATCGACGAGTGCGTTACGACTGTGGCGGAAACGCTGCCCATGTGCAGGGAGCGCAAGCTCGCCTATGCGACCTTTACGATCCTGCAGACGGCCGGCACCCGCGCGCGCCTGATCCAGTATGACAACCCGAACGCTGTGTTCGTGCACAACGGCGCGATCGGGAAATACAACTATTCCGTCAACTTCATTCAGGAAAAGGAACTGCACGAGAGCTACCTGCATTTTGACGTTGGTGATATGCTTGTACTCTTCAGCGACGGCGTGTCGGAGGCCGGGCGCGGCGTGACGACGGACGCCGGTTGGGCGCGTCAGGATATTGAGGATTTTATCCTGCGCAATTATTCACCCACCGTCTCCTCACAGCGCATGGCGGCCAGTATCCTCTCGACCGTCAAGACGCTGGACATGGACGCTATGCATGATGATACGACTGTTGTTGTCGCGCGCCTGCGTGAGCGTTGCCCGGTCAACGTCATGATCGGCCCGCCCGAGCGCAAGGATGATGATCTGAGCACCATGCGCCTGTTTTTCGGCAAGGATGGCAAGCATGTTGTCTGCGGCGGCACCACGGCCAACGCTGTCGCGTCATATCTGGGCGTAAAGGTGCACACGCTGCCCGGCAGCGGCACGGAGGAGGTGCCGCCGATGAGCGAGATCCACGGTGTGGATCTGACGACCGAGGGCGTCGTTACAGTCAATGTGACGATGGAGCGCATCAAGGACTACCTCGCGGATGGCATGTATACGCTCGAGCTCGCCCGCATGAAGGACGGCGCGTCCAAGCTCGCGCTCGTACTGCTTGAGGAGGCGACAGAGGTCAATGTCCTCTTCGGCAACGCGAGCAACCTCGCCCAGCAGGATACGGAGTTCAGCTTTGAGCGCAAGCTGCAATTGGTGCAGGAGCTGCGCGATATGCTGACTCTGGCCGGAAAAACAGTAAAAATGAGCATCTGCTGACAGATGCCGATATTCACGGAGTGACCCTAACGAATGAAAATCCGAACTTTTTTTGCAGTATTGCTGTGTAAGCTTGCGCGCGGGCTGCTGCGGCTGCTGCGCCGCGGCGGCACGGCGTTTCCCGGCCGCGTGGCGCTCAAGGTGTACCCGCAGGTGCTCGGCGTGCTTTCGCGGGGGGTGCGCGTCATCCTCGTCACCGGCACGAACGGCAAGACGACCAGCTCCCGCATGATCGAGCAGGCATTTGCCGATGCGGGCCTCAACTACTTTGCCAACCGCTCGGGCGCGAACCTCATCTCCGGCATCACGGCGGAGTTTGCCATGCACAGTACCCTGACCGGCAGGCCAAAGTGCCAGTTTGCCGTCATTGAGTGCGACGAGGCTGCGTCCAAGACCGTGCTCAAGTACCTCAAGCCGGAGGTCATCGTGGCGACGAATGTTTTTCGCGACCAGCTCGACCGCTACGGTGAGATTACGCACACGCTCAATAACATCATCGAGGGCATCCGCCACACGCCGGAGAGCGTTTTGTGCATCAATGCCGACTGCTCACTCATCGCGTCCATCCCGGAGCATGCGCCGAACCCGGTCGTGCGCTTCGGCGTGAACGTTCCGCTTGGCGGCGACGACCTGACGGAGATCTCCGACGCGCCGCACTGCATCCACTGCAAGACCGAATATGTCTACGACTACCGTACTTACGGGCATCTGGGCGCATTTCGCTGCCCGAAGTGCGGCTATCACCGCGAAGCCCCGCAGGTCGCAGTTACGGCGGTTCAGAACCTCGGCGTGGACACGAGCGATGTCACCATGTCCATCGGTGGGCGGGAGTACGCCGTACACATCAACCTTCCGGCGGCGTACAACATCTATAACGCCGTCGGCTCGGCGGCTGCGCTGTCTGCGTTCGGCTTCACACCGGAGGCGATCGTGCACGCGCTCGGCGCGTTCGGCTGCGGCTTTGGCCGCATGGAGAAATTCGACCTGCGCGGCACACCCGGCCGCATGATGCTCGTGAAAAATCCCGCCGGCTGCAACCAGACCATGCGCTATCTCGCCGGGCTGAACGAGGATGCGACGTTTGTCGTCTGCCTCAACGACCGCGACGCCGACGGTACGGACATCTCGTGGATCTGGGACGCGGACTTTGAGCGGCTCGCCGCCATGGGCGAGCACCTGCGGCACGTATATGTGTCCGGCGTGCGCGCGGACGATATGCGCCTGCGCCTGAAATATGCGGGCGTGGATGAGGCGCGCATCGAGGTGTTTTACGATTATGACCCGTTGATCGACGCGATGTGCGCATCGGAATACCCGGTGTTCATCATGCCGACGTATACGGCTATGCTGGATCTGCGCGGCCGGCTGCAAAAGCAGCTCGGCGGAAAGGAGTTCTGGGAATGAGCGAAAAGGCCCTGCGAATCTGCCATCTTTACCCGGACCTTCTGAACCTCTACGGCGACCGGGGCAATATTCTCTGCATGCGCCGCCGTTTGGAGTGGCGCGGCATCGACGCCGAGGTGACGGAGGTCACGGTCGGCCAGCGGGCGGATTTTACACAGTTTGACCTGTTTTTCATCGGCGGCGGTCAGGACTTTGAGCAGGAGGTGCTCCTGTCCGACCTGAAAGCCGGAAAGGGCAGCGAGATCAAGGCTGCCATTGCCGACGGCAAAACGTTTCTGACCATCTGCGGCGGCTACCAGATGCTCGGCAGCTACTACCGCACGTGGGACGGCAAGCAGTGCGACTTCATCGGCGCGATCGACTATTATACCGTCGGAGCGAAGGAGCGCATGATCGGCAACACGCTCTTCGAGTGCCTGCCGGAGTCCGGCGGCAGTACGGTCGTCGGCTTTGAAAACCACAGCGGCAAGACCTACCTCGGAAGCGGCGTGTCGCCGCTCGGTAAGATGCTCGTCGGCGGCGGCAACAACGGGGAGGACGGCTTTGAGGGCGTGCGCTATCAAAACGTCTTCGGCACGTACAGCCACGGCCCGGTGCTGCCGAAAAATCCGGCATTTTGCGACCACCTGCTCACAACAGCGCTGCGTGACCGCTATCCGGAGCTAGAGCTGCAGCCGCTCGACGACGCGGCCGAGCGTGCCGCGCACGACACCATGGTGCAGCGGCTGACGGAAAAATAATGGCGTGCAAAATGGGCGCATCCGTCTGGATGCGCCCATCGTTTGTCTCATATTAAAAATCCGGCGGGATCGGAATGTCCGTGCGCGGCACCTTGTCCCAGGAAAAGTCCGCTGCCAGCTCGATTGCCGTCACCGGCGCGTCTGTTTGCCGCAGACCCGCGAGCTTTGCGAGCTTTCCGGTCAACTGCTCGGGTGTGTATTTCTGCCGCAGGGCCTCCATGTTCAGGTCGCCTTCGCGCTTGGAGAGCTTGCGCCCGTCCGGCGCGACGAGCAGCGGCGCGTGCGCGTATTCCGGGGCCTTGCCGCCGAGCGTTTCCATCAGCCAGATCTGCCGCGGCGTGGAGTCAAGCAGGTCGCGCGCGCGCACAACGCGCGTGATGCCCATATCGAGATCGTCCACGCTCACGGCAAGCTGGTAGGCGAACACGGCGTCCGAGCGCCGGATGAGAAAATCGTCGCGCCCGTGCCGCAGCTCCGTTTTCTGCGGGCCGTAGTGCCCATCGACGAAGGAAATATCCGCGTCCGTGACCGCAAGCTTTTTCGCCGCGCGGCGACCCATGCGCAGGCGCTTTTGCACCTCCAGCTCTGACAGCGTCCGACAGGGGCAGCCGGCCTCGCGCGGCTCGCCGGGGTGCGGTGCGCTCGCGGCCAGCCGCTCGGCGCGGCTGCAATAGCAGTCATACACCATGCCGCGCTCGGTCAGTGCATCCAGCGCGGCGGTGTAGCGCTGTGCGCGCGTGCCCTGACGGCAATCCTGCGAGCCGGGGCGCCACCCCTCGTCCCAGTCGAGCCCAAGCCAGAGCAGGTCGTCGGCCATCAGGTCAGCATAGTGCTCCCAGCTGCGCTCCGGGTCGAGATCCTCAAGGCGGAATACCATCATCCCGCCGCGTGCGCGCACGTCCAGCCATGCAAGCAGAAATGTCAGCATATTGCCCAGATGCAGCCGTCCGCTCGGGCTGGGTGCAAAGCGGCCGCGGATCGTGTTATCCGGCATCGGTCATCCCTCCGGTTTCATTCTGAGTGCATTATAGCATAACCGTGCCGGTTGGCAACGCTTTTGCGCCAAATCCCTTGAAACTATGCGGGAAATCGGATATAATAAAGTGTTATTATCAGCGGAGGAATGTCTCATGGCGAAATCATCCATCGAAAAAACAAATGTCATGCGTCTGCTCGACCAGAAGAAGGTGCCCTACACGCCGCACACATATCCGCACGGCGACGAGGCGGTGGACGGCGTGACTGTCGCCCAGATGACGGGCGTCGACCCGGCGAAGGTGTTCAAGACGCTGGTCGCCCGCGGCGCGAGCAAGACGCCGTACGTGTTCGTCATTCCGGTCGCGTGCGAGCTTGACCTCAAGAAGGCGGCGAAGGCCGTGGGGGAGAAGTCCGTCGCCATGCTGCACGTTTCCGAGCTTACGCCTCTGACGGGCTACGTGCGCGGCGGCTGCTCGCCGGTCGGCATGAAAAAGCAGTTTCGCACGGTCTTTGCTTCTCAGGCGCTCGCGCAGGAGACCATCCTTGTCAGCGCCGGCAAGATCGGCTATCAGGTCGAGACCGCGCCGCAGGCGCTCATCGCGCTCGTGCGTGCGGGCACGGCGGAGCTGACTATTGAATCCTAAGCAATTTCGGAGGCACCCATGCGGGATCATATTGTAATCAAAGGCGCGCGGGAGAACAATCTCAAGAACATTGATGTGGAAATTCCGCGCGATGCACTGGTCGTCATGACCGGCCTGTCCGGCTCCGGCAAGTCGAGCCTTGCGTTCGACACCATCTTTGCCGAGGGACAGCGGCGCTATATGGAGAGTTTGTCTTCTTATGCGCGGCAGTTTCTCGGCCAGATGGACAAGCCCGATGTCGACTCCATCGACGGCATGAGCCCGGCCATCTCCATCGATCAGAAGACCACCAGCAAAAATCCGCGTTCGACCGTCGGCACGGTCACGGAGATCTACGACTACCTGCGTCTGCTGTGGGCGCGTGTCGGCGTGCCGCACTGCCCGAAGTGCGGCAAGGAGATCCGCCGCCAGACGGTCGACCAGATCGTCGATCAGATCGCGGCGCTGCCGCAGGCGACGCGCGTGCAGATCTTGGCGCCGGTCATCCGCGCGCGCAAGGGCGAGCACCAGAAGGTGTTTGACGATGCCCGCCGCGGCGGGTATGTGCGCGTGCGCGTGGACGGCAGCATCTATGACCTCACGGAGACGATCACGCTCGATAAAAACCGCAAGCACAATATTGAGATCGTGGTCGACCGCGTCGTCATCCGCCCCGACCAGAACCGCCGCCTGACTGACGCCGTCGAGATCGCGTCCGCGCTCTCCGGCGGTCTCGTGCTGGCGGACATCCCGGAGGAGAAGCGCGAGATCCTCTTCTCGCAGAACTACGCCTGCGATGACTGCGGCATCTCGATCGAGGAGCTCACGCCGCGGATGTTCTCGTTCAACAGCCCCTACGGCGCGTGCCCGACCTGCGGCGGTCTCGGCACGCGGCTGCGCATCGACCCGGCGCTCATCATTCCGGATCTGTCGAAGTCCATCCTCGACGGCGGCATCACCGCGAGCGGCTGGAACGGCGTCAAGGATGAGAGCATCAGCCGGATGTATTACGACGCGCTGGCGGAAAAATATCACTTTGACCTTGCAACGCCAATCGGTGACCTGCCGGAGCACGTGCGCGAGATCCTGCTTTACGGAACGGGGGACGAGGAGCTCACCCTGCACTACGACACAAATCGCGGCAGCGGCGTGCTGCGCCGCCCGTTTGAGGGCATCGTCTGCAACCTTGAGCGCCGCTATCAGGAGACGCAGAGCGATGCCATGCGGGCATCGCTTGAGGACTGCATGGCGGAGACCGCCTGCCCGGACTGCCACGGTGCGCGGCTGCGGCCGGAGGTGCTGGCCGTCACGGTCGGCGGGCTGAACATTTCGGAGTTCACGGCGCTGCCAATCACGGAGGAGCTGGCGTTCCTGGATAAGCTCGCTCTGAGCGAGAAAGACGCCAAAATTGCCGACAGCATCCTGCGCGAGGTGCGCTCGCGGCTGCATTTCCTGCAGAGCGTCGGCTTGCAGTACCTGACGCTCGCGCGCTCGGCGGCAACGCTGTCCGGTGGCGAGAGCCAGCGCATCCGGCTCGCAACGCAGATCGGCTCGTCGCTCATGGGCGTGCTGTATATTCTGGATGAGCCGTCCATCGGTCTGCACCAGCGCGACAATGAAAAGCTGCTGGCCACGCTGCGCGAGCTGCGTGACCTCGGCAACACGCTCATCGTCGTCGAGCACGACGAGGACACCATGCGTGCGGCAGACTATCTCATCGATATCGGCCCGGGTGCGGGCGTGCACGGCGGGGAAGTGGTCTGCGCCGGTACGCCGGAGGAGGTCGCGCGCTGCGAGCGCTCCATCACCGGGCAGTATCTGTCCGGCAAAAAGAAAATCCCCGTGCCCGCGCAGCGCCGCACCGGAAACGGCCACGCGCTCGTGATCCGCGGCGCGAGCGAGCACAACCTCAAGCACGTGGATGTGCAGATCCCGCTCGGCGTCATGACGTGTGTGACCGGCGTGTCCGGCAGCGGCAAGTCCTCGCTCGTCAACGAGGTACTGTATAAAACGCTTGCGGGCAAGCTCAACCACGCGAAGCTCCGCCCCGGCAAATGCGACGGCATCGACGGTGTGGAGTATCTGGACAAGATCATCAATATCGACCAGAGTCCCATCGGCCGCACGCCGCGCTCCAATCCGGCGACATATACCGGCCTGTTTGACGATATCCGCAGCCTTTTCGCCTCTACGCAGGACGCGAAGCTGCGCGGCTACAGCGCCGGGCGTTTCTCGTTCAACATTCGCGGCGGCCGCTGCGAGGCCTGCTCCGGCGACGGCCTGCTGAAGATCGAGATGAACTTTCTGCCGGACGTTTATGTCCCGTGTGAGGTCTGCAAGGGCAAGCGCTATAACCGCGAGACGCTCGAGGTGCACTATAAGGGCAAGAACATTGCCGAGGTGCTGGACATGACCGTCGAAGAGGCGCTCGCATTTTTTCAGAACCAGCCGAAGATCCGCGACCGGCTGCAAACGCTCATGGATGTCGGCCTCGGCTATGTCAGGCTCGGCCAGCCGTCCACGACGCTCTCCGGCGGCGAGGCGCAGCGCATCAAGCTTGCGACGGAGCTGTCTAAACGCAGCACCGGCCGGACGATCTACGTGCTCGATGAGCCCACGACCGGTCTGCACGTGGCGGACGTCGCGCGCCTGATCGACATTCTCAATCGTCTGACCGACGCGGGCAACACGGTGCTCGTCATCGAGCACAACCTGCACGTCATCAAGGTGGCCGACCACATCATCGACCTCGGCCCGGAAGGCGGCGACGCGGGCGGCAGCATCGTCTTTACCGGCACACCGGAGGATTGTGCGCGCTGCACAGAGAGCTATACCGGTCAATTCCTGAAAAAAGAACTCGAAGGTTAACGGTCAAGCCCCTTTCTCATAGGCTGAAAGGAGGGGGGCGGTGAAGATGTTCATTCAGATCACTTTGTGTGCGCTGCTGATCCTGGGCTTTGCGTGGCTGCTGCGGATGCTCACCGGCGCGCTGCTCACACCGGTGCGCTCGAGCCGGGACGCACGGCTCACGCTCATCATACGGGCACGCGGGGACGCACCGGAGCTCGAGCAGCTTCTGCGCGGCGTTCGCTGGCTGCGCGAGGGCGGAACGCTCATGGCGGATGTTCTGCTCATCGACTGCGGCCTGACGGACGACGCGGCCGCGCTCTGCGAGCGCGCGGCGCGGCGGTGTGAAGATCTGAAAGTGTGCAAAACAGAGGAAATTTGCCAATGGATGCAAACGTCAACCCAATAGAATTATGTGGGACCGTTGCGGCGGTCATTTATCAAAACGAGGAAAACGGCTACACCGTGCTCAAGCTCGACGTGGACGACGGCAGCCAGACCATGGTCGTCGGCTGCATTCCGTATGCCGTGCCGGGTGAGTCCATGATCGTCAGCGGCAGCTGGATGACGCACCCGGCACACGGCCAGCAGTTCAAGGCCGACTTTGCCGAGCGCACCATGCCGGAGACGGCGGACGCGATCTATGCCTACCTTGCCGGACGCGCCGTGCGCGGCATCGGCCCGGCGACGGCGTCACTGATGGTGTCGCGCTTCGGTGCGGACACGCTCAACGTGCTCGAATACGAGCCGGAAAAGCTCTGCACGATCAAGGACATCAGTCTCTCCAAGGCCAAGGCCATGTCGGCAAATTTCCGCCGTCAGGCCGGTATGCGCCGCCTGATCGAGTTTCTGGCCTCGGCGAATATCCGCCCGGTCATTGCTCTGCGAATGTACCAGTATTACGGGGATGATGCGCTTCAGCTCGTGCAGGATAACCCCTACATACTCGTTTCGGATGCCATCGGCGCCTCGTTTCAGGAGGCGGACGCACTGGCGCTCGGCCATGGCTTTGACGATCAGAGCGCGGAGCGCGTCGCTGCGGCGACGCTGTATGAGCTTGCCTACAACGCCGTGCGCGGGCACTGCTTTATCTCCTACCGCAACCTGCTTGCGGCTACGTCACAGCTCAGCGGCGTGCCGGACGAGCTGGTCGCCGAGAGCGTGGATGCGCTCGTGCAGAGCGGCGCGCTCGTGCGCGAGCGGGTTGCCGGGTGTGACGGATGCTATCTCGCGCGCCTGCATGAGGCGGAGGCCTACACGGCCGAGCGGCTGCTTGCTATGACACAGACGGAGTACCGCCGCATGCCGGACACGGAGCAGATCGCCGCGCGCATTGAAGCGCAGCTTGGTCTGACCTTCGCCGACCAGCAAAAGGAGACGCTGCGCCTCGCCTGTCAGCATCAGGTCATTGCCATCACCGGCGGCCCCGGAACGGGCAAGACGACGTCCATCCGCGCGATCCTCGCGCTCTTTGACGCGCTCAGGCTCGACACGCAGCTCGCCGCCCCGACCGGGCGCGCCGCCAAGCGCATGAGCGAGCTGACCGGGCAGAGCGCGCAGACGATCCACCGCCTGCTCGAGGCCGGTATGAGCGACGACCATCAGGACATCACCTTCCGGCGCGATGAGGATGACCCGCTTGATTGTGACGCCGTCATTCTCGACGAGTGCTCCATGGTGGACATCTCGCTCATGTGCGCGCTGCTGCGCGCCATGCGCCCGGAGTGCCGGCTCATCCTCGTGGGAGACGCTGACCAGCTTCCGTCCGTCGGACCGGGCAACGTCTTTTCGGATATCATCCGCAGCGGCGTCGTGCCGACCGTGCGCCTGACGGAGATCTTCCGTCAGGCCGCCGGCAGCAGCATCGTCTCCTACGCGCACGCGATCAACCGCGGCGAGCACCCGCCGCTTTCGCAAAACAGCGGAGATTTCTTCTTCCTCCGGCGCGCAGACCCGCAGAAAGCCGCCGACACGGTCGTTGAGCTGTGCCGGACGCGGCTGCCGAACAATATGAAGATCCCGCCGTCCGACATTCAGGTGCTCACGCCGACGCGCAAGTATGACACCGGCATGGCGGCACTGAATGTGCGCCTGCAGGCGGCGCTCAACCCGCCGTCGCCCGAGAAGAAGGAGCGGCGCTTCGGCGAAATTATCTTCCGCGAGGGCGACCGCGTCATGCAGATCCGCAATGACTATGACATCGTGCTCAAAAATTCGGACGGTACGACCGCCGGAACGGGCGTCTATAACGGCGACGTCGGTCAGATCACGGCCATCGACCCGCAGACGGAGACGCTCGCGGTGTGCTACGACGGCAAGACCGCGACCTACGGCTTCGAGATGCTCAACGAGCTCGAGCACGCATGGGTCATGACGGTGCACAAATCGCAGGGCAGCGAGTACCGCGCGGTCGTGCTCTGCATCGGCAAGGCCGGTCCCATGCTGCTCACACGCAGCGTACTCTACACGGCCATCACGCGCGCCAAGTCCCTGCTCATCATCGTCGGGGACGAGAGCGCGGCCTATCACATGATCGATAACCAGACGCAGACCCGCCGCTACAGCGGTCTGCGCGCCCGGCTCTGCGGGGAGTGCGGTGCGGTATGAAGGCGGTCATATTTTTGCTCGACCTGCTCTATCCGCCGCGGTGCGCGTTCTGCCATGATTTTCTCGAGACGAGCGGCGACGGCCTCTGCGCACACTGCAGGACCGGCCTGCCGTTTGCGCAAAACGGCGGACGGCAGCGCTTTTCGTTCGTCCGCGCGTGCGTCTCGCCGCTCAATTATGAGGGCGATGTGCGCGCGTCGCTCCTGCGCTACAAATTCGGCGGCGCGACCGGGTATGCCAAGGTCTACGGCCGCCTCGTCGCCGACACGGTGCGCGCGGAGCTGGCGGGGGAGTACGACCTCGTTACGTGGGTGCCGCTGAGCCGCAGGAGACTGCGCGAGCGCGGCTACGATCAGGCGCGTCTGCTGGCGAAAGCGACGGCGAAGGCACTCGGCCTTCCGCTCACGCCGACGCTGCATAAGCAGCGCAACACGCAGCCGCAGTCCGGCACGGGCGACGCTGCCAAACGCCGCGCGAACATTGCCGGTGCGTACCGCATGAAAACGGGTGCGGACGTGACCGGAAAGCGCATCCTGCTCATGGACGACATCGTCACGACCGGCGCGACGCTTTCGGAGTGCGCACGGGTGCTCGGCAAGGCAGGCGCGGAGCAGGTGGTGTGCGCCACGGTTGCGCGCTCCGCTGACTAAAACAGCCGCCGGACGGCTACGATCAACTATAACATCCGCAGCGCGGATGATACGGGAGTTTTGCTTTATGATGATTTTTGAACGGGACATTGCCATCGACCTCGGCACGACCAACATCCGCGTGTTTGTGCGCGGCAAGGGCATCATGCTGCGCGAGCCGTCCATCGTGGCGGTCGACAAGTACACCGGCCGCATGCTCAAGGTCGGTCAGGACGCGCAGAAGATGCTCGGCCGCACACCGGCGAACATCGTTGCCATCCATCCGATCAGCGCGGGCGTCATCTCGGACTATGACATGACGGCGCTCATGCTCAAGGAGCTGCTCTCGCGCGTGACGTCGTTCAGCCTCTTCAAGCCGCGCGTGCTCGTCACCGTGCCGAGCAGCGTGACCGGCGTGGAGGAGCGCAACGTCATCGACGCCGTCATCGAGGCCGGCGCGCGCAAGGTGTATCTGGTCGAGTCCGCCGTGGCGACGGCGGCCGGTGCGGGAGCCGATCTTTCGAAGCCGGACGGCCATCTGGTCATCGACATCGGCGGCGGCACGACGGAGGTCGCGGTCGTGTCTCTCGGCGGCGTGGTCGAGAGCGAGTCGATCAAGACCGCCGGTGACGCCTTTGACGAGGCGATCGTGCGCTACGTGCGCCGCAAGCACAACATCCTCATCGGCAAGCGCACGGCCGAGGAGCTCAAGATCGGCATCGCGTGCCTCGTCCCGCGCGCCGAGGTGGGCATTCAGGAGGTCAAGGGCCGCTGCCTGACGACCGGCCTGCCGAAGTCTGTGAAGATCAGCTCGGTCGAGCTTGTCGAGGCCATTGCCGAGCCCGCGCGCGACATTCTCGAGACCATCCACATGGTGCTCGAGCGCACGCCGCCGGAGCTCGTTTCGGACATCGCGCAAAACGGCATCGTCATGGCCGGCGGCGGCAGCCTGATCTACGGCTTTGACCAGCTCGTCGAGAAGGACACCGGCATCCGCACGACCGTCGTGGACGATGCGCTCTCGTGCGCGGCGTTCGGCAGCGGCAAGATGCTCATGAACCTCAACGATATGCCTGAGGGCATGGTCAACCTTGCGCGCAAGCGCCAGATGAAGGCATAAACACAAAGGCCGGGCATCCCCGGCCTTTTTTCTGCTATGTATTATCACACTTTGAACGAGGAGCTGCGCCGCCGCTTTGGCTGCAAGGTCTATAAGCTTGCGCTCGACGGCGGCTTTACCTGTCCGAACCGGGACGGGGCCATCGATACGCGCGGCTGCATTTTCTGTGCCGGGGACGGTTCCGGCGTCTTTGCCGCCGATCGTGCACTGGACATTCCGCAGCAGATTGAGGCGGCCAAGGCGCGCGTCCGCGCCAAAAACGGCGGCGGCAAGTACATCGCCTATTTTCAGAACTTCACGAACACTTATGGCAGTCTCGCGCACATGGAGCGCCTGTTCATACAGGCGCTCGCGCCGGAGGATGTGGTCGCGCTCTCGGTCGCCACGCGGCCGGACTGTCTGCCGGATGAAACCGTTGCGCTCCTGCGGCGGCTGAACGCCGAAAAGCCAGTCTGGGTCGAGCTCGGTCTGCAAACCATCCATCCGCGCAGCGCGGCCTATATCCACCGCGGCTACGACCTGCCGGTGTTTGACGATGCGGTGCGCCGTCTGCGCGCCGCCGGACTCGAGGTCATCGTGCATCAGATCCTCGGCATCCCCGGCGAGACGGACGCCGACATGGTGCAGACCGCGCGCTATATCGGGCAGTGCGGGGCGCAGGGCATCAAGCTGCACCTGCTGCATGTGCTGCGCGGCACGGATCTGGCAGAGGATTATGCTGCCGGGAAGTTCAAGGTGCTCACGCCGGAGCACTATATCGACCTGCTCGAGCAGTGTCTGCGCGTCCTCCCGCCGGAGACGGTCATCCACCGTCTGACCGGCGACGGCGCCAAGCGCGACCTCATCGCGCCACTCTGGAGCGCAGACAAAAAGCGCGTGCTCAATGCGATCCACGCCGCTTTCGCGCGCGACGATCTTACACAGGGTTCTGCGCTGTAGCGGGGTTCTCCGCTGCGCCTGCGCAGGACCCGTTTTTGGCAGTTGTGCCCAAATACAGCAGTGTGTTCCTAAAAAAATTATACGAAAATTTGTGCAAAAAAGCAGTTAAGGTATTGAAACGTCGCAATTTCTATAGTAATATAAGAACAGTATGTCGTGCTGCGCCCATTTTGCGGCACGATGGCCCCAAAACGGCAGGAAAAAAGGTATCGAAAGGAATGACAAGAATGAACCAGGCACGGAAAAGAACGACAATGCAAAAAGTGCTTTCCATGATTCTTGTACTGGTCATGCTGCTGAGCCTGATGTCCATGTCAGCGTTCACGATGGCAACGAACGAGACAGGAGCGAGCAGCTCGGCACGAAATGATTTCATGCGCGTTTTCCATTTGGATTGCGGCAGAAAGTATTTCAGCGTCGCTGAGATCAAGTCGTTGATCGACACGGCTTCCGCGGCGAACTATACGCACATAGAACTGGCGGTCGGCAACGACAGCCTGCGTTTCCTGCTGGACGATATGTCTGTCACGGTTGATGGGAAGACCTATGCTAGTGATGACGTGAAGACGCAGATCCATAACGGCAACGTGAAGTATTACGATGCGGGCAGCGTGAATGAGCTCTCGCAGTCTGATATGGACGCGATCATTGCCTATGCGCAGAGCAAGAACATCTCCATCATCCCGCTGATCAACACGCCGGGTCACATGGATGCGATCCTGAGCGCGGCGACCTCTCTGACGGGGGTGAACTGCTCCGCCTACGACTCTGTACGCACGATCGACGTGGCGAATACCACTGCCGTTGCGTTCACGCAGGCGCTCCTGCAGAAGTACATCAATTACTTCGCCGGCAAGGGCTGCGGCTACTTCAACATGGGCGCGGACGAGTATGCCAATGACAAGACCGACGGTTTTGCAGCGCTGATCAAGGATAAAAAGTATGGCAACTTTGTCAGCTATGTCAATGCGGTCGCCGCGCAGATCGTTGCGGCCGGTATGACGCCCATCGCGTTTAACGACGGCATTTACTATAACAGCAACACAAGCGGCGGCGAATTTTCCAAGGACATCGTCGTCAGCTATTGGACGACCGGCTGGACTGGCTACACCCCGGCACCTGCAAGCTTTATTGCAGATAAGGGTCACAAGATCCTCAATACCAATGATGCATGGTATTATGTGCTTGCTGATAAAGTCACAGCATACACGTATAAACGTGCCCAAAACGGCGTGGTAAATACGCCTGTCACCTCTGTGCGCGGCGATAAGAACGGCAGCGTGACGCCGATCGGTGCGATGATCTGCTTCTGGTGCGACGATCCGAAACCGGAATACAACGCCAACGAACAGGGCTATGTCAAGGGACTCATGCAGACGCTGTCGAACAGCAACAGCGACTACTTTACGCCTGTTGCGCCGCAGGTCGAGACCGCTCACCACGATCAGAGTCTGACTTTGGGTAATTCTACGATCCTGCGTCTTTCCACCGGCCTGAATGCAGTGTGGTCTGTCAGCGATGCGAGCGTTCTGTCTCTCGGCAGCGTGACGAGAAGCGCCGCAAGCACCGTGACCGGAAACCGCGTGACGGTCAACGCCCTCTCGAGAGGCACTGCGACGGTCACCGCCAAAGCCGATAACGGCCAGTCCTATTCCATGGATCTCACGGTCGCGGGCGAGAACGACGTGCGCATTGACCTTACCGTCGGTGAAACGTGGTCAAAAACTATGCCCGGTCAGGTTCTAAGCAGCTACACGCATGATGATGAAGTGGCTAAAGTCAATGTTACCAGTAAGCATGACCTCAAGGGCGAGCTCACGATGAGCATGACTGTGGGCACGGCATACTACATCGTAAACAGCGAGGGAAAATATCTGGATGCCAACGCTGAATGGGTGGATGATGCTGACAATGCTGCTCAGTGGACATGGATTGATAATAACAGCAGTTGGATTCCGTCGCATAAAGGTTATTATCTGAAAAGTGGAGACGCATGGTTGTATTACTCCAATGGACAGTGGAGTGCTGAAACAGCTAATAGTAAGTGTTCATATTTCGATGGACTTACTAATGGCGAGCTTGTCAGCAAAGACGGCTACGTTCTCGGCACGCCCATTGCGGTTGGAAAAGACCCCATCGACGTCAGCACCATCACCATCACCGGCCGTAATGTCGGAACGACGGATGTTCAGATTGATGGAACATGGTATCACATCGTCGTCAATGACGACCTGCCTTCTGATCCGCTCACGACGAATTCGCTTACCCTTGAGTACATGATCACGACCTGCCATGTGCATGATTACAACAGCAACAGTGACAGATATGAGATCACGAGCGCAGAGGCATCGAATGCGGCTGGCGTTGATGTATCGACGCTTGCGCCTGCAAATGGCTATTTCCGCAAAAACAATTCGAGCCGCAACCCCCAAATGGATGCCACCTATTGGCAGACCATGCGTCTGGATAAGTACCACAAACAGGCTGATTCCGGCTGGGGAGACAGCACCGGTGACGGTACGACGCTGACCAATGTCCGCTACTATACCAACAGCGCGAATAAGAGCGCGTGGCAGTATCAGACCACGGACGGTATCTGGCACTATTTCCGCTCCGGCGATCAGCTGGTCGCATATTACCTGCAGAAGACGGAAGTCACAAAGGACGTCACCACGTACACAAAGGACTGGGGTGTTGGAATCCCCTCCGATGGCAATGGAAGTAATGGTCAGGTAGCGCTGACGTTTGCGGTCGTCTATCCTGACAACACGGTGCTGCCTTCGAAGGAGAATATGTATCCGGGCTCCACGACGATTTATAACTATGAGAAAACAGGTCGTGACATTGGCATCATCATGCCGAAAGAGAACGAGTACTATACGATCTCGAAAATCACGGTAACCGATGGTGTGCGTACCAGACAGGATGACGACAATAAATGGTACAAAGATGACAGCATCAACTGGAATATGAAAACGACGCAGGCCGGCGGCATTTGGTATGATGAGACCGTGGTTTGGGACGCAAGCTATGGCACAGAACCTATTGTCAACGGCAAGATCAGCAACATCAAGTGGCCCGCAAAAAATACAGGCAAGCTTGTGCTGATCTACCTGAGCGCGGTGGAACTCGAAACCAACCTGAACGTCACCTATTGGGATGACGATGCCGACACCCAGATCTATACGTATCAGATCGTGGCAAAGCATCAGGCAACCGATCCTGAGCCGAACTACAAGACTGCGCTCATGGACGGCAAGTCCTGCATCGGCGAAGCCGGTCCGTGGATGGGCAAGACTGCCGAGGATAACGGCTATCTGCCGGACAGCGCCTATGTGGTCAATGCTTCCGGTAACCAGCAGACCATCAGTAAGGACATTAAGCAGCTTGACGGTGTGACCGGCAACTACAAGAGCGGCATTTATGAGTACCGCTGGGCTGAGATTTCCGAAGATGGCAAGACGCTCATGCTGCACTATGACCGCAAGGACTTGAAGGCCAAGACCTATGTCGTTGACTTCGGTCTGCCGGTGACGATTCCGGTGAGCGCATTCGGCATTGAGGATGCCAGCACGATCGCGCAGATGTCACTGCTTGCCGGTGAGCAGACGCTTGAGAATACGGGCAAGTACGGCACTGCGAAGATCAACAGCGACGATAAGACGGTGACGTATACGCTCCACAATACGCTTGACAGCACGGCGGCGATCTCGCTCTTTGTCAAGTTTACGAATGATCCGGCTGAGCAGCCGACGGTCTTCTCCGTCAACATCATCCCCGCGACGAGCGTCTACTATGAGGACAGCTTCGCCACGTTTACGAATGCCGATGGCACGAACGTTGTCAATAAGAACCAGAAAAACGGCTACTGGACGACCGTCGGCGAGCAGGATACGACGAAGCAGCAGGTCTTTGAGCAGCTCAAGAGCAAGAACAGCAATGTCTACGGTTATGACCCAGCCTATGCCAACTGCAGCACCTTCTCCATGGGCAGCGCCACCAAGGTCACGGTCGATGCCAACACCAGTAAGCTCGGTCAGGTGCCCGCTGCGACCTTCACCTTCAAGGGCACCGGCTTTGATGTCATCTCCCTGACCAGCAACACCTCCGGCACGGTCATGTACACCGTGACGAATTCCAAGGGAGAAAAAGTGAAGGTCGGCCCGTGCGACACGTACTACGGCTACAATGGCGATGCCGCCGGTGTGACGACTGACAGCGTGAAGGCGCTCTACCAGATCCCGGTGATCAAGGTTTCCGGTCTGGATTATGACACGTATACCGTCAAGATCGAGGTCGGCTATGGTGAGTTCTTCGATCACACGGGCAATGATTCCTACAGCTTCTGGCTCGATGCCATCCGCGTCTATGACCCCATGGGCAAGAACAAGGATGTCTACGCGCAGGACGGCGAGGGCTACCCGCAGTACATCAAGCTGCATGACGCGCTGGTGGCTGATAATGTAAAGACAACTCTCTTCATCGACGGCGCTGCAGCAGCGAACATCACCGACTATAAGAACCGTGGCCCGAACAACGAGGTCTATCTGGCCACCGGTCAGGCGATCACGTTTACCGTCCCGGGTGATACCAACATCGCAAGCGTCCAGATCGGCGCAAAAGCTCCCAGTGGTATGGCCGCGACGATGGTTGTTGGCACGGATGGTCAGCAAATCAGCACCGCCACCGAGATGTACTACGAGATCGGCGCTTCCGGCGGCAGCTTCACGATCACCAATGTGGGCGATGGCATCCTGTCCCTGACGAACCTGAAGATCACCTTTAAGGTCAAGCCGAACAGCGCAGCTGCGCTGAGCGCGCCGACCGCTGAGGAGCAGGACGCCGCAGTCATGTCTGTGCGCGCGCTGTTTGCCGCGCCCGAGCAGACCTTTGAGCCCGAGCACTTCACGGCCAAGTGGAGCCGCAATGTCCATAAGGGCGGCAAGGCGACGCTGACGGTCAAGACGTCTGCGGATGTCGAGGCGATCCATGTCGACGATGCGACGATCGACAGCTACAAGGTTCGCACCGAGCGCAGCGGTTGGGGCTCTTCCGCGAAGAAGGTGACCTACCACGTGTTCACCTATACCGTGACGGCGACGGCAACGGCGGACTACACCGTCTGCGCCATCAATGCCGACGGCGCTGTGAGCGACCCGATCACCGCAAGGCTGACGGTGCGTCCGTCCATCCGTGACTGGTGGCACGATATTTTCGGCAAGTGGCAGCACTAAGAGAGGAGTGATCGAACGTATGAAGAAAACCTATGTGAAACCCGAAGTCTACTTCGAGAGCTTTGAACTGAGTGCCAGCATCGCAGATAACTGCGGCAAGCCGCTCAACCTCAACCAGGATACCTGCAGAGATATCTTCGGCGATTATCGTAACAATGTGTTCTTTCAGGGAAGCTGCGATATGAACCCGGATCAGCTTGGATTCTGCTACCATGTTCCGTTGGAGGGGTCGAAACTGTTCGCCTCCTGACACAAGCTCACACAAGGAAATGCCCTGCCCGATTGGGCAGGGCATTTTTTCAAGAACCGAACGCCGCGCGATGACGCGCGCAGCAAAGGAGCAAAACTATGGATAAATTCAGGACACGCGGTGTGCGCGCGCTGCTGCTCACGCTTGCCGCGGCGCTGCTGCTCGCGTGCGCGGGCTGCGGGAAAAAGCCCGCCAAGCCGGATGAATACGGTCTTGCGGCGGAGAAATCAAAGCTGGACGGCACGGACATCGGCAACGATCTGCAGCTTGTCAGCACCGGTCGCTATGCGGGACTGTTTGTCGAGGATGGGTCTGACAAGACGGTGTCGGACGTATTTTGCATCCGCGTGAAAAACACCGGCAGCAGCGACGTGCAGTATGCGCACATCACGCTCACGCGCGGCAGTGAGTGCTATGAGTTTGATATCAGCACGCTCCCGGCCGGGCAGACGCTTCAGGCGCTGGAGCTCGGCGCGCAGACTATGCCTGAGAAGCCGGAGGAGCTGACAGTGACCGTGACAGCCTACGCCGCGTTCGCAGAGCCGCTGTCCATGCACGATGATCTGTTCACCGTCACGACGAGCGACAACACCATCACCGTGACCAACAGCTCCGGCGCTGCCGCCGCGCAGGTCTATGTCTACTACAAAAATGTCAGCGGCGATATGCTCCTTGGCGGCATCACGTACCGCGCGGGCGTCAAAGATCTCGCGGCAGGCGAGAGCCAGAGCAGCTATACCAGCCACTTTCACGAAGGCGCGAGTGCGCTGCTGTTTGTGACCTATGTACCGTGAGCTTTATCGCTTCGGCGGCGTGACCTTCGCGCTGGAGTCCGATGCGCCGCTCGAACGCTCGCCGGTGTGCGAAGCGTTTCGAGTGCCGGACGGCGTACCTGATCACACGATTTGTCTCCGGTTCAGCGATGCGCTGCCCACACCGCCGACGGGCGCGCTGCGGCGCAATGATGTGTTTCGCTGGCAAGTGGGCGCACAGCGCCACCTTCTGCAATGGGTCAGTGCACCGGGGGATATCCCGCACTTTACCTATGCCGTGACGCATGGTGCGCACACGGATGTGATCTTTGCGAGCGCTTATCGCACCGGTGCGTCGGTCAGCACGGCGCTGGAGGCTGTGGGGCTGTTTGACGTGTTTGCCGAGCGCGGAATGCTCGTGCTGCACAGCGCGTACATCGTGACGAGCGCTGGCGAGGCTATCCTGTTTTCCGGACCGAGCGGTGTCGGCAAGAGCACGCAGGCCGCGCTCTGGGAGCGCTGCGCCGGGGCGCGGGTCGTCAACGGCGACCGCGCACTTGTGGACGTGGGCAAAAAGACCGCGAACGGCATTTTCTATGCGGGTACGTCGGGCATATCCGAAAATGTAACGGCGCCGGTCCGGGCGATCGTCCTGCTCGGGCAGGGCAGTGAAAACCGCGTGTTTGTCCCGAGCCCGCAGGCGGCGTTTGCGGGTGTGCTCAGCCAGTGCGCGTATTACGAATGGGACGCGCGCTCGGCGGAACAAATGACCGAATGCGTGGCGCGGCTCGTCTCCGACGTGCCGGTGCTGCGCATGGACTGCTTGCCGGACGCCACGGCGGTCGAAACCCTGCGGGGCAAATTGGGAGGTATCTGATATGGAACATACGGGAGCTGAGCCGCGCCTGTCGGCCTATCTGCACGCGCGTGCCTGCGCAAACGGCATCCCACTTGCGGGCACGTTTGAGCTCACACCGCGCTGTAACTTCAACTGCCGTATGTGTTACGTGCACCTCACGCCAGAGGAACAGCGGCGGCGCGGGGCGGAGCTCACCGCGGACGAGTGGCTCGCCATCGCGGAGCAGGCACGCAGCCAGGGGATGCTGTTTTTGCTGCTGACCGGCGGAGAGCCGCTTATTCGCGTGGATTTCCGCTATCTGCTCACTGAGCTCAAGAAGATGGGGCTCATGGTGTCCATCAACAGCAACGCATCGCTCATCGACGACGACTGGCTGGATTTTTTCCGGCATGAGCCGCCGTCGCGCATGAACATCACGCTTTACGGCGGCTGCAATGAGACATATGAACGGCTGTGCGGCCGGCCGATGTATGACCGCGTCGTGCACAATATCCGCGCGCTCAAGGCGCTCGGCATCGGCGTGAAGCTCAACGCTTCCATGACGCCGTACAATGTCGATGATATGGACGCGATCTATGCCATAGCGACCGAGCTCGGTACGCCGGTACAGATGGCGTCGTACATGTTCCCGCCTGTGCGCCGTGACGAGCGCGCGACCGGCAGAAACGACCGCTTCACCTTTCAGGAGGCAGCTGCTTGCAGCGTGCGCTGGGATCGGCTGCGGTTTTCGGACGAGGTGTTCTGCCAGCGCGCCGAGGCAATGCGAGCCGGTATCCGCGCGCCGGAGAGCGAAGTGTGCGACGGAACGCCGGGGGAGAAGATGGCCTGCCGCGCGGGGCGCAGCTCGTTCTGGATCAACTGGCGCGGCGTCATGACGCCGTGCGGCATGATGGTGCAGCCAGATGTCTCCGTGCCGGAGCTCGGCTTTGCGCGCGCATGGGAGGAAACCAAGGCGGCCACGGCGCGCATTCTGCTGCCGTCGGCGTGCACACAGTGCGAATATAAGCACATGTGCCATGCCTGCGCCGCGATGTGCGTGACCGAGACGGGCGCGTTTGACGGAAGGCCGGAATATGTCTGCGCCATGACGAAGGCTACTGCCGCGCTGACGCAGAGCGCGTATGAAAGGATGAAAAACACATGAAGCTCAAAGCACAGCTTGTCAAGCGGGAGATCGCGGGCGACACGATCCTCGTGCCGGTCGGCGAGACGACGACGAAGCTCCAAGGACTGCTCACGATCAACGAGACCGGCGCCGCCATATGGGACGCGCTGCCGGAGGCCGAGAATGAGGAGGCGATCGTCGAGCGACTCTATGAGGCGTTTGACGTCGAGCGTGACGTGCTCAGGCAGGACGTCCATGCGTTTGTCGCAAAGCTCCGCGAGCTGGACATCCTCTAAAACCCAATAGAATGAAAAAAGCGAAGTGGAAACCACTTCGCTTTTCTTTTCGCAATCTGTAATTTTGTATTGTAATTGTATTATGTCCGGCGCTTTTTGAACGCGCTCCATATCCGGACGATGGGGCGCCGCAGCGGAATGACCCACAGCCACGGTCCGCGAAAGAGCTCCCACAGAAAATCTCCGGGCTGAAGCTGCCGACCCTTTCGGCAGACGGCGGTCGCCCGCGCAAAGACCTGCTGCGGCAGGATGCCGGTCTCGGTCTCGGTCTGCGCATCGCCAAGGATGTCGAGACTGCCGTCGCGGTGCACGCGGCGGATCCTGTGCATGACAAACTGGCCGCTCGCGCGCTCGTAAAACACGATGTCGCCGCGGCGCAGGGGCGTGTCCGGCCTGGAAAAGAACACGGTGTCGCGCCCGCCTGCCAGAAAGGGCGACATACTGCTGCCGGCGACGGGCACGCTGACGCTGTGCCCCTGCTCGGTGAGCGAGCGCAGCGCAGTCATATATGCTTTGGTATCCACTTGTTTCATCGCGCTTCGTCCTGCGTTCTTTCCGGGAATTTATCGATCCCCGCGCGATGCGCGGACATCGGTTTGAGACATCAGATCTTGCTGTTGAGCCACTCGAGGACGTCGGCATACACCTCGTCCTTGTTGAGCTCGTTGAGCATCTCGTGGCGGCCGTCCTTGTAGAGCTTGAGCTTCACGTCCTTGCAGCCGGTTTTCAGGAAGCGCTCGTAGACCTTCTTGACCGCCTCGCCGTAGTTGCCGACGGGGTCGCCGTCACCGGCCATGAAGTAGACCGGGGTGGACTTATCCATCTTGTTGAGGTTTTCCGTCTTCCAGATGTACTGCAGGCCGCCCATCATGTCGTGGAACATACCGGCAGTCGCCATCGCACCGCAGAGCGGGTCGGCAATGTAGGCGTCCACGACCGCCTCGTCACGGGTGAGCCAGTCGAGCTTTGTGCGCACGTGGTCATACTTCTTGTTATAGCTGCCGAAGGCAAGCTTGTCGAGCGTGGGGCTGTGATACATGGGGCCGTTGTCGATCATCTCGAGCTTTGCCATGAGCTTACCGGCGGCGATGACTGCGCCCGGGTTCTGGCCGGTGCCGCTGATGACGACGCCCTTGAGGCCCTCGGGGTGGTCAATGATATAGGTGCGGGTCAGGAAGCTGCCCATGCTGTGGCCGAACAGGAAGTAGGGGACATCGGGGTACTTGGCGGCAGTGAGCTTGTGGAGCGTGTCCATATCGCTCACGACATCGTTCCAGCCGTCCTTTTCTGCGAAAAAGCACAGCTCCTGTTCGTTTTCTGCGGTCTTACCATGGCCAAGGTGGTCATTCGCGACGACGACGAAACCGTTTTCTGCGAGAAACTCCATAAACGGAGCGTAACGGTAGATATGCTCGGCGACGCCATGCGCGATCTGCAGGACGGCGCGCACTTCGCCGTCGGGCGTGCACTCTCTGGCAAATACGTTGTGTTTCCCATCAGTGGACAAAAACCTAAAATCATGAAAAGATGGCATAGCAATACTCCTTATTGTGTGATATACTAAAAGCTACCTGAATTGTATTCCAATTGGCGAAATTCGTCAAGTCTACGGAGGTTATTTTCATTATGAACGGCTACATCATTGCACTTGATCAGGGTACAACCAGTTCCCGCTCGATTATCTTCGATAGTAAGGGAAACATCGTATCTCTGGCGCAGTATCCATTCACGCAGATCTATCCGAAACCGGGCTGGGTCGAGCATGACCCGATGGTCATCCTCGAGAGCCAGCTGCTCGCCATGAGCGAGGCGTTTGAAAAGAGCGGCCTGTCGCCGACGGACATCGCCGGCATCGGCATCACGAACCAGCGCGAGACGACCATCGTCTGGGACAAGCACACCGGCAGACCTGTCTATAATGCAATCGTCTGGCAGTGCCGCCGCACAGCGCCCATCTGCGATCAGCTGATGGCGGACGGTCTCGGCGACTACGTGAAGGAGAAAACAGGTCTGCTCATCGATGCCTACTTCTCCGGCACGAAGATCAAGTGGATTCTGGATAACGTTCCGGGTGCAAGAGAGCGCGCCGAGCGCGGCGACCTGCTGTTCGGCAATGTGGACGCGTGGCTCATCTGGAACCTCACCGGCGGCCGCGCGCATGTGTCGGACTATTCCAACTGCTCGCGTACGATGCTGTTTGATATTGACCGCCTGTGCTGGGATGAGAAGCTCTGCGAGCGTCTGGGCATCCCGATGAGCATGCTGCCGACGCCTGTGCCGTCCTCCATGGTGTACGGACGGGTGACGGCGGGGCTGTCCGGTCTGGAGGCGCTCGAGGGCGTGCCCGTCTGCGGCAGCGCCGGCGACCAGGCGGCTGCGCTGCTCGGTCAGGCGTGCATCGAGCCGGGTCAGGCGAAGAACACCTATGGCACGGGCTGCTTCACGCTCATGAACACCGGCAACAAGTCCGTGCGCAGCGTCAGCGGTCTGGTCACGAGTGTTGCGTGGTCCGTTAACGGCGAGACCACCTATGCCCTCGAAGGCAGCGTGTTCAACGCCGGCAGCTCCATTCAGTGGCTGCGCGACGAGCTTGGTATCATCGGCGCGGCGCATGAGTGCGACCTGCTGGCCGAGAGCGTGCCGGATAACGGCGGCGTGTATCTCGTGTCCGCGTTCACCGGTCTTGGCGCACCGCGCTGGGATATGTATGCCCGCGGCGCGATCGTCGGTCTGACGCGCGGCAGCAACAAGGCGCACATCGCCCGCGCGACGCTTGAGGGCATTGCCTATCAGGTCAAGGACCTGCTCGATGCCATGCAGATCGACGCTGAGAGCCCGATCTCCGTCCTGCGCGTGGACGGCGGCGCGTCGGTGAGCTCGTTCCTGATGCAGTTTCAGGCGGATATGCTGCGCGTGCCGATCGACCGGCCGAAGCTGGTCGAGACGACGGCATTCGGCGCGGCGTTCCTTGCCGGCCTTGCCAGCGGCGTCTGGGAGAGCGTGGACGATATTGCGCTCCTGCGCCAGTCTGACCGTATTTTCAAGCCCGAAATGGACGCCGAGCAGGCAAAGCGGCAGCATGACAACTGGCTGCGCGCCGTCGGCAGAGCGGAAAAATGGAGTCTCGAATGAACCAGAACCTGTTTTTTGCCCCTACGGATATTCTGCTGCCTGAGCGTGCGGATATGCATCGCTGGAGTGTCATTGCCTGCGACCAGTTCACGTCGGACGCCGCCTATTGGCGCGCAGTGCAGGACACGGTCGGCGACGTACCCTCTACGCTGCGGCTGATGCTGCCGGAGTTTTATCTCGGCAAGTGCGACGAGGCTGCGGCGACGCGCGGCATTCAGCAGACGATGCATACCTATCTGGACAGCGGCGTGTTTCGCACCGTGCCGCACAGCCTTGTGCTCGTGCAGCGTACGCTGCCGGGCGGCGCTGTGCGCTATGGCATCGTCGGCGCGCTTGATCTTGAGGCGTATGATTACGCGCCCGATTCCGTCACGCCCATCCGTGCAACGGAGGGCACGGTCGCCTCGCGCCTTCCGGCGCGTGTGCGCATCCGTGCGGCGGCGGCGCTGGAAATGCCGCACATCATGGTCTTTTATACAGATCCGGAGGATGCTATTTGCCGCAAGGCGGAGGCGCTTGCGGGTGACACGCTCTATGATTTCGACCTCATGTCCGGCGGCGGGCATATCTGCGGCCGCCGCATTGCCGGAGACGCAGCCGATCGGCTGGCAGCAGCTCTGTGTGCGACCGGCGTCGGAACGGACGGCGAGCACCCCATGCGTTTTGCAATTGCGGACGGCAACCACAGTCTGGCCGCTGCCCGTCAGTGCTGGCTGGAGAAGAAAAAGACGCTCACGCCCGAACAGGCGGCAGTTGACCCCGCGCGCTATGCACTGGTCGAGCTTGTGAACCTGCACAGTCCGGCCGTGACGTTCGAGCCCATCCACCGTGTCCTCTTTGAGACCGATGCGGCGCATTGGCTGGACGCTGCCAAGGCCGCGCTTGCGGCAGCAGACGGCCGCGGCTATGCGGTCACGCTGCTGGCTGGTGCGCAGCGCAGAGACATTCTCGCGCGCGGCAGCTCGCTCGGCGAGGCCATTGCTGCGCTGGATGCATTCTGCGCATCGTATATGCAGGCGCATGGCGGCCGGATCGACTATATCCACGGCGATGACGAGGCTGTTGACCTCGCCGCCGGAGACGGCTGCTGCGGCATCCTGATGCCGCGCATGGAAAAAGAGGAGCTCTTCACGTCTGTGCTCCGCTCCGGCCCGTTCCCGAAAAAGAGCTTTTCGATCGGCCTCGGTGCGGACAAGCGCTATTACCTCGAGTGCCGCAAACTCTAATTTGATCTATCCTTTGCTTGAGAGAGGCAGCTTATTGGCTGCCTCTCTTTTTTGTTCTGTCTTATGCTGCGCATGCATAGGATGTGGCAGGACAAAAGAGGAGGGAGACGAATGATCTTCACAAATCAGGCGCTGGCGCTGTTCCCGCCGTCGCTGGGACAGGCCATCGCGCAGACGCAGCGCGACCGGGACGAGCTCGTGGAGGAGATCTGCTGCCGCATCGGGCGGCCGCCCGTGCTGCTGACGCAGGAAAATGTGTACCCTGCGGCGTGCCGTGCCGTGCTGCCGGACGATCTGGACTATCTGCTCGAGCGCGCAACGCGCGCGTCCGTCTATGCGGCAGCAGACCAGATCCGGCAGGGATACTTACAGACGGCTGGTGGCTGCCGCGTCGGGCTGTGCGGCTGTGCCTATGGACAGGCTGCCGGTCAGATCGACGGCATCCGGCAGCTGAGCTCCGTGTCCGTGCGCATCCCGCACGCCGTGCCCGGGTGCGCCGATGCGCTCGTGCCGCAGCTGATGAAGGACGGCTTTTGCAGCACGCTCATTCTCTCACCGCCCGGCGGCGGAAAGACGACGCTGCTGCGCGAGTGCGTGCGCCGGTTGTCCGACCAAGGGCTGCGCATCTCGCTTATGGACGAGCGCGGCGAGATCGCGGCGGTGCAAAACCGGACGCCGCAGTTCGACGTCGGCGCGAACACGGACATCATGACCGGAGGACAAAAGGCCGCCTGCTGCATGATGCTGCTGCGCGCCATGCGCCCGGATGTGCTGGCGTTTGACGAGATCAGTGCGCCGGAGGATATCGAGGCGATCCGCATTGCTGTAGGCTGCGGCGTTGCGCTGCTGGCGACGGCGCACGCGCAGAGCGTCGGTGCGCTGCGCTGCCGGACGCTGTACCGCGCGCTGCTGGACGAGCATATTTTCCGCCGCGCCGTGTGCATCACGCGCAGCGGCGGCGCGCGTTTTTACACGCTCGAGGAGCTGCCATGACGTGGGCGCACGGATTGGGCGCAGCGCTTTTGTTTCTGGGCAGCACCGCGGTGGGCTTCGCGCTTCGGCGCGAACTGCAGCAGCGCGCGCATCTGCTCGCGGCGGTGATCGACAGCCTGCAGCTGCTGCGCAGCGACATCGTCGGGCGGCTGCTGCCGCTGCCGGAAGCACTGCGCCACACGGCGGAGACGGCGCCGGAGCCGCTGCATGCGCAATACACCGCCCTCGCAGACGGCATCACGGACAGCGAGCGGCCGTTTTGCGAGCAATGGGCGGCGGCGATCCGGGCACTGGACATGCTCACACCGGCCGCGCGCGCCGCGCTGCTGACATTGGGCGCGCAGCTTGGAAAATATGACGCGCAGCTCCAGCGGCAGGCGCTGGATGCCTGCATTGCGTCGCTGCAGAGCATTTCCGCTGCACTGCAAGATGACGTGCGGCGGCGCGGTAAACTGCTCTGCGGCCTCGGCGCGACGCTCGGTCTGCTCGCCGCCATTGCGCTGCTTTGAACCGGGGAGGGACTTATGGACGTTGACCTTGTCTTTAAGATCGCGGCGATCGGGATTCTCGTCGCCGTGCTCAACATCCTGCTCTCGCGCGCGGGGCGCGACGAGCAGGCGCTCATGACGACCATCGCGGGGCTGGTCGTGGTGCTGGTGCTGGTGATCCAGAAGATCAGTGAGCTGTTTGCGCTCATCAAGCAGCTGTTTTCGTTTTGATGGAGGCGGTCTTTCGTGCGATGCTGATCGTGGTCGTTGCCGCTGCCGCCGCAGCCACGGTCTATAAGACCGTGCCGGGCATCTCATTTTTGCTGAGTGCGGCGGCTGCGCTGCTGGCGCTGTTTTTGTGCGTCGGTCTGCTCGGGCCGCTGGCGGATTTCTTTCGTGATGCCATTGCGCTCAGCGATTTGTCCGGCGTCTACACCGGGCCGCTGCTCAAATGCATGACCATCAGCATCCTGACCGTGATCGGGGAGGGGCTGTGCAAGGATGCCGGACAGGCTGCGGGCGCAGGTGCTGTGCAGCTTGTCGGCGTTGCGGCGGCGCTCTATGCGGCGCTGCCGCTGCTGCGCACATTTCTGACCATGATCGGAGCATGCCTATGAATCGGTTTATCTTCGTGCTGCTGGCGGTGCTGACGCTGGCGGCCATATGCACGCAGCCTGCATACGCCTATGACATTGCGTCCGAGCAGGCGGAGGCATTCGGTACGACGGCGCTGGAGTCCGCGCTCCCGGCGCAGACATATGATGCCTTCGGCACGCTGACCGTCGCAGATGCCGCGCATCCACGTCCACTGCTGCAAAAGCTCTGGGGCTATGTGCTGCATGAGGGCGGGGGAGCGCTGGCCTCGGCTGCGCGCAATGCGGCGCTGCTGCTTGCAGTCGTGTTTCTGGCGGCGCTGTGCGCGTCGCTGTCTGCAAGCGGTGCGTGCGCCAAGGTCACGCAGATGACCGGTGCGGTGGCAGTGGCCGCACTGAGCGTCACCCATGTGACGTCCTGCATCACGGCCGGCAGCAACGCGCTGACCACACTGCGCGACTTTTCCAAGATCCTGCTGCCGAGTATGTGCGCCGCCGCGGCGGCAAGCGGGGCGGCGACGTCGGCGGCGGCAAAATACGCGGCGACATCGCTCTTTCTCGATGTGCTGCTGTCGGCGGAGACAGCGGTGCTGCTGCCGATGCTGTATACATACGCAGGCACGGTCATCTGCGGCGCGGCGCTCGAGCAGGACGTGCTCACGGCGCTGAGCGGCCTGCTGCGCAAGGCGCTTCGGCTGCTGCTCATCGGCTTTGCCGGGATGTTCACGCTCTATCTGTCGCTGACGGGCATTCTCACCGGCTCAGCGGATGTGGCTGCGGCCAAGGCCGTCAAAACCGCCGTCTCCGCGGCGCTGCCGGTCGTGGGCAGCATCGTGGCGGACGCTGCTGCGACCGTCACGGCAAGCGCTGCGATTTTGCGCGGCGGCATCGGCATCATCGGTGTCTTGAGTGTTGCCGCCGTGTGCGTCACGCCGTATTTGCAGCTTGCCGTGCACTATGCTTTGTATAAGCTTGCCGCCGGGATCGCGGAGTCGTTTGCGGACAAGCGGGTCGGGCGGCTGATCGGCGGCTTTGCGGATGTGTACGGCTTCCTGCTCGGGATGGTTGGCGTGGCGTCGCTCATTTTGTTTCTCTCTATCGTATCAAGCATGAAGGCGGTGACAGGATGATGGAATCACTGCGCGCGTGGCTGCTGAGTCTCGCGGGCGCTGCGCTGCTGACGGCGCTTGCGGCCATGTTTCCGACGTCCGAGAGCCTGCGCCGCGTCGTGAAGCTCATCGGCGGCGTCGCGCTGACGTGTCTGCTGTTTTCGCCGCTCGTGGCGTTTGATTATGACAGCTATGCCGCCGCGCTGCAGGACTGCCGCGTCTCGGTTTCAACAGACGGTGCGGTGTCCGACAGCAGTGAGCGCCTGCAGCGCACGGTCATAGAATCGCAGCTGCGCGCATATATATTGGACAAAGCCGCGCAGTGCGGCGTTTCCCTCGCCGATGCGCAGGTCACGCTGCAGTGGAGCACAGACGGCTACTGGTATCCGTATGCCGTCCGGCTGGTCACAGCGGGCGCGACGGAAAACAGCCGTCTGGCGCAGACCATTGAGGCCGATCTCGGCATCCCGCGCGCGCGGCAGGAATGGAGCAGTGCATCATGAACACACGAAAACTCAGCGCATTTGCAGGCAAGTACAAATATGTGCTCATCATCCTGCTGGCGGGGCTGATCCTGCTCCTGCTGCCGGGCGGAAGCCGGACGAAGGCAGAACCGGCAGCGGCGCAGCCGATTGACACGCAGATGCAGACCATCCAGACCGAGGAGCAGCGCCTTGCGCAGCTGCTGCGGCAGATCAGCGGCGCGGGTCAGGTGCAGGTGCTGCTGTCGTACCGCTGCTCGGCGGAGCGGGAGCTGGCGACGGATGATTCCGGTCAGCCGGCCATCATTTCTGCCGGAGGCGGAGCACAGGCGGCGGTCGAGCTGCGCACGGTCAGCCCGCAGTATCTCGGCGCGGTCGTTGTCTGCGACGGGGCGGACGCGCCGCAGGTGCAGCTTGCCGTGACGCAGGCAGTGGCACAGTTTACCGGCCTGAGCACCGACCGCATCAGCGTGCTCAAAAAGCAGCCGGACGCGTGATCTGAAATAATGGGAGGGCAGCTATGAAAAAAACCAAGCGGAACGTTGCGATCATCGTGGTGCTGCTGTTTGTGTGCGCCGCGGTCTATTTCAACTGGTCGTACAATGCGCAGTGGGGCAGTGCGGACGCCGAAATGGCCGCCGCCGAGGACGCTGCCATGGCGGCGGCCAATGCGGACGGGGAGGCCGCCGCGGCCTCGGCGTCGACCGATGATTATTTCGCCAAGGCGCGCCTGACGCGCCAGCAGTCGCGCGACGAAGCGCTGTCGCTGCTCAAGTCGGCATCGGCCGCCGAAGATGCCTCACAGGAGACGATCGACAGCGCCATGCGCGCCATCTCCGCCATGGCGAGCGACTCCATGACGGAGACGCAGATCGAAAATCTCCTGCTCGCCAAGGACTTTTCCGAGTGCGTGGTCTATATCACGGAGGAGGGCATCACGGTCGCCGTCCCTGCGCCGGCGGACGGCCTGAGCACGGCGCAGGTCGCAACGATCACGGATGTCATCGTCAGCGAGACGGACTACACCGCGCCGCAGATCAAGGTCATTGAGGTCAAAGCGGACGCACAGTAATATGCCAATCGCCCCGTTCGTTTGAACGGGGCATATTTTTCGCACCAGAACATGACACATAATCCATCATAATGGCGCGACTTCCTAATCATGGTTAGTTAAATTTTTTTGATATTTCTGTTGACCAAAAACAGCGAAGTGTGTATACTGAATCCTAAGTAAACGCGGCGTTTTCCGGCGCGCTTTTTGTGCACGCCCGGTCAAAAAAATGCGCGTTTACAGAGCTTTTTAGAAAGAAGATGACGTATGAAAAGACGTGTTCTTTGTCTCATCCTCGCTGTGATCATGGTCGCCTGTCTGCTGCCGACGGCGGCCTTTGCCTCGACCAACGGCAAAACAGCGGACGATGCGATCAACTGGGTCAGAAGCCTGAACGGGCAACCCGTCGGCAGCGGCGAGTGCGTGGCGCTGATCAAAGCTTACTACTCGTACCTCGGCCAGACCTCTCCGGGCGGCAACGGTGCGGATTATTCGTGGAATCAGCTCCCTGCAGGCTGGCAAAGACTACAAAACGCACAGCCGCAAAAGGGCGACATTTTGGTCTACAGCGGCAACAATGCAAACCCGTATGGTCATGTCGCAATCTATGAATCGGACTACAGCACATGGCATCAGAACTTTGACAGTCAGCGCAAAGTCGTCAACGTTACAAACATCAGATACAACCGCTTTGACAATCCGTATTGGGGCGTCATCCGCCCGGACTTCTCCAGCGCGACGCCGACTCCGTCCTATGCCGACATCGGCACAAACGTCTACCGTTACCTCATCCGCACGGACGGGTGGAAGCACATCGGCACGAACTATGGCTCCAATAACTACGTGACGATCAGCGCGGCCAACACCGGCGACCCGGAGCAGATCTGGAAGTTTATCCGTCAGGGCGACGGCAGCTACTGTATCCAGAATATGTACAGTGATTGGTACCTCACCTATGAGGGCGATTGTGTCCAGCAGGCAAAGGTCACGGTCTCTTGGCTCAACACGAATAAGGCATCGCGTTTCCAGTGGTACATCTATGATAAGAACGGAACATTCCAGCTGGTTCCGAAAGACTCCGTGACTGCCGGGACGTGGCTCGTGCTCGACTGCACAGGAAACTATCAGACCCCCGGCACACAGATGGAGCTGTATTCGAACTGGTCAGGCGCCGCGCAGATCTTCAGCCTCTATCCCGTGGACTATCAGAAGCCGGCCGCGCCTCCCAAAGTGGAGATCACGGTTCCGGAAGTGGTCACTGTGGGCGAGGAAGTTAGAATCAGCTGGACGGCGAGCCCGCTTCGGGACAAATATGATCAGCGAGAATACTGTGTGACTGTAGAGGGCGGCGGATCCAAAAAAGTTATTTATACGACCGACACAAGTGCTTCAGTGACAATAAAAAGACGCGAATTGCATTGCGATGTGACAGTAGATGCAATAAACACAAAGTATGCCAGCTATTCGTCATCCTCCTATGCGTCTTTCAGATGCGTCGAGGCGCATGAGCACAGCTACACTGCTGTTGTGACCCCGCCGACGTGCACGGAAAAGGGTTACACGACGCACACCTGCGCCTGCGGCGACAGTTATGTGGACACTTACACCGACGCGCTCGGCCTCATCAACGGTACCAAGGCGTCTGACGGCGTGGTCTACCTCGACCCGCAGGGCAGCGCCGCCCGCCAGCAGGTCGCAACGATCCTGATGAACTTCTGCCAGAATGTGAAGAAGTGAATATTGGACCATTCTTAATCAGGCGGAACCGATTTTCGGTTCCGTCTGATTTTGTTTTGAAGCGGCATCCTGCGCTTGGACGGCACCTGCACGAGATGGCGCTTTTCGGTTGATGGCATAGACATTTTTGCGCGATGAACAAATATCATGGTAATTCTGTCGTTAAATGTGTCAATTATGCACGTGGCCTTTCATTTTACCTTTAAAAATGGTATCAATAGGATCGGGATAATTTTTTGCTGAATTGGTGGCGCTCCAAACGCCACACGCGCAGCAAAATGCGCGAAAATCGCAAACAGCAGGGAGGAGAACATATGAAAAAAAGATTTTTGAGCTTCGTGCTCGCGGTGCTGATGATCGCGTCGCTCCTACCGGCCACTGCGCTGGCGGCGGATGTTGTGAAAAGCGGAACCTGCGGCGCAGAGGGCGACGGCAGCAACCTGACCTGGACGCTGGACAGCGAGGGCGTGCTGACGATCAGCGGCAGCGGTGATATGCGTGACTATGATTATAGCTCACCGTGGTATGAAAATGGGAACCAAATACAGTCTGTTTTTATGGCAAACGGAGTGACGAGCATTGGCAGTTATGCTTTCGAACGTTGCACATCTCTGACCAGCGTGACGATCCCGGACAGCGTGACGAGCATTGGTGAGGACGCTTTCGAGTTTTGCAATTCTCTGGCAAGCGTGACGATTCCGAACAGCGTGACAAGCATTGGCGATTCTGCTTTCTATGGCTGCACATCTCTGAAAAGCGTGACGATCCCGGACAGCGTGACGAGCATTGGAGAGTGGGCTTTCTATGGCTGCAAATCTCTGACCAGTGTGACGATCCCGGACAGCGTGACGAGCATTGGTGAGCATGCTTTCGATGGCTGTACATCTCTGACCAGTGTGACGATCCCGGACAGCGTGACGAGTATTGGTGCATGCGCTTTTAATATGTGCACATCTCTGACCAGCGTGACGATCCCGAACAGCGTGACGAGCATTGGTGATGGCGCTTTCGCTTCGTGTACATCTTTGACCGGTATATGGGCCGCTGAGGGCAGCAGTCATTACGCCAGCGATGCATTCGGTGTTCTGTTCAATAAAGATAAGACAACTTTGGTGCAGTGCTCGGGTGCTTTTTCCGGAAGTTATGCGATCCCGGACAGCGTGACGAGCATTTGTGATTACACTTTCGCTTCGTGTACATCTTTGACCAGCGTGACGATCCCGGACAGCGTGACAAGCATTGGCAAATACGCTTTCTTTGGTTGCGATTCTCTGACAAGTATTACGATACCAGACGGTGTGGAAATTATTGACGATCATACTTTTGGCTATTGCCGTTCCCTTTCAAGTATTGCAATACCGACTAGTGTAACCAAAGTCGGTGAATATGCTTTTGGTCAGGATTGGAATCTGTCAGATGTCTATTATGCCGGGGATAAATCACAATTTGCGGCAATCGATATTTATACCGATTGGTATGATGGCCATGGCGGAAACTTGTCCCTTATTTATGCCAATATCCACTATTATTCCGTTGACCCGGGGGCCTATTCCTCCATCTACGGCGCGGACGCACAGGAGCGCGCGCTGACGGTTTACGGAAACAAAAACGACAGCACGACCATCGAAACGAACTATCAGGCGCTGCCGGGCGTGGAGGTGACCGGCGGTGCGGACAAGCAGACGACCGGCGCGGACGGCAAGGTCACGCTTCAGAACGACGGCGGCAGCGTCACCTTCCACAAGGACGGCTATGTGGACCGGACGCTTTCGGCGGCGGCGCTGAACGTGTCCGCGGATGTGTATCTGCAAAAGGCATCGGACTACCCGGTGATCAATGCTGTATGGCTCGACGATGTCAACGACGTCATGAACACGCGCTATCCCATGAACCTGGTCCAGTCGAAGCGCTACAAGGTGGAGGCGGAGATCAGCTGGGGCAGCAGTTCTGCCAAGCGGGTGATCCTGTATCAGGGCGACAAGAGCTATGACATCACGGCGGGTGCGAGCAGCCTTGTCCTGAGCGACCGGTTCGATCTCTCGAAGGATCTCTACATTGCGGCGACGGATCAGAAGAATCATACGACGGTCAAAAAACTGAAGCTGGAGTCCGGCTCTGCGGCAACGGCGGCGCTCGGCGGGGCAAAGATCGATTTCGGCGATTCGCTGAAGTTCACGCTGCCGGACAGCATTCCGGTCATCGGCGGGGATTCCCTGAAGCTCGGCCTGTACAGCGAGGTGCCGGTCAAGGCGGTCGTTGATAAGGGAAAGGTCTACGTTGCGATCGGCTATCAGGTCGCCGCCGATGAGGACGGGGTCAAGTCCTTTGCCAACAGCGCCAAGAAGCTGCGCGACAATATGGCCAAGGCGAAAACCGCAGCCAAGAAATGCAAGACCATGCTGGACGCGCAAAAGGAATTAGGAGGCAAGGCGGCAACGGTCAGCGGCTCGTGGGGCTTTGATGCCGGCTTTACGGTCATGGGCTTTGCCGAAGGCTGGTATGATGATGACGCCAACATTCACTGGACGGATGGCGGCATCACGCTGGGCGCGAATGTTGGCGTGGATTACAGTTATCCGTTTGCAATCGGCCCGGTGCCGTGCTATGCGGAGGTCGGCTTCACGGCGGATTTCCAGGCGCAGCTGAACCTCCTCATGAATGCGGATGCGAAAAAGTTCATGCCGAGCGGCACGCTGAAGGGGGACATCGCTCTGGATATCGGCGCCGGCGCCGGCGTGAAGAAAGTGCTCACGGCCGGCGGCGGTGCAGAGGGCAAGCTGAGCCCGACAATGAACTTTGACGCTGCGAATCAGATGACGTCTGCGGACGCGAAGTTCAGTCTAGCCGGATATTTGAAGGTTACAGCGTTCGGCCTTACTTACAAGCACAACTTTGATCCGTGGGTCGATAAGCTGATCTGGCAGTACCCGGACCCGGCCGACAGCGCAGATCTGATGTCGGCGGATGGTCAGCCAAACTTCATTGATCAGATCTATAATGCGGCGAATTACACCGCGCCGGATCTGAGCTATCTGGAAAAGGGCTCTGAGTTCTTCGGCGCGAAAAAGCCGGGACTGTTCAAGCGGCTGTTTGCCCCTGCAGAATTTTTGAGCGAGACCGAAAACCCGGTGTTCCTCAGCAATGCTTACGAGCAGGCGCAGCCGGAACTGGTGACGTGGGACGACGGGACGATGCTGGCCGTCTGGAAAGGGTATGACAGCAAATACAGCGGTCTGAACGCACTGGCCCTCTATTATTCGTATTATGACGGCAGTAAGTGGAGCACCCCGGCGATCCTGGAGCAGGACGGCACTCTGGATGGTGCGTTCATGCTGCAGAAGATCAACGGCAGCGCCTACGTGCTCTGGCAGGATGCCGGTGAATCCGTCTCGGATGATATCACCCTCGACGAGCTGTTGCAGAAAATGGGTCTGAACGCAGCGTTGTTCAATGCCGCGCAGCAGACGTTTTCCGTGCAGACCGTGGCGGCCGCAAGCGGAGCGGTCAGCATGCTGCCGACCATCTGCGGTGATGCCGAGCATTTGACTGCCGTCTGGGCCACCAACACGGAGGGCGACGTCTTTGGCCAGAACAGCGCCAACGCCATTTGCACCAGCACTTACAGCAACGGCAGCTGGAGCGCGGCAGAAACCAGCTACAGCGGCCTGAATTCGATCGACTCGCTGGCGGCTGCCTATGACGAAAGCGGCACGCTGCAGATCGCCTACAGCGTGGACGTGGATGGTGACCCCAAAACGATCGATGACATGGAAGTGTACCGAAACGGTACGGCGCTGACGGACAACGGCTCGGTCGACTCCGGCGTTGTGTACCGGAACGGGACGCTCTACTGGTTCAGCAACGGTGCGCTTATGGCGGAAGGCAAGACAGTTGTCAGCGCAGACCACGGGTTGATGACGGATCGTTATCGGATCGTGGATGAAAACGGTGTGAAGGCTGTGCTGTTTACGCAGAACAGCGGCCTGTACGCATCGCTTTACGGCATTTTCTATGACAGTGACAGCGGGGAATGGGGCCAGCCGGTCGCGCTGACGGACGGCAGTGATTTTGTTACTTCATTCTCTGCGGGTGTTGCAAAAGACGGCAAGCTGAAAATTATGGCCAATCGTCAGCAGGTTACCGGAACCAGCTCGGATGAGAATCCGTATGGCGAGTCGTCGCTTCAGCTGCTGGAGATCGCACCCGGCTGCCAGCTCAAAATTACGGATACATATTATGATGGCGGCAATTACCTCGCAGGGGAAGACCTGCCTGTTACGCTGACGGTCACGAATGCGGGACAGGCGGCCGCCAACGGTGTGAAGGTGCAGTTTTACGATGGCAGCAAGCTGCTGTATGAGCAGACATTTGATGGCGCGCTGCAGGCCGGCGCAATCACAACGATGACTGCGACACCGGCGTTTGACAAGGCGGAGCAGGATAAGGCACTGACTGTGAAAGTCATTCCGGCGGATGCGGAGAATGATAGCGCGCAGGGTGGCAGCACGACGATCACGCTGCACCAGAACGATCTAACCGTTGAGTATATTTCCTGGGGGCTGAATGAGAACGGAAAGGTCATGGTATATGCGGATGTTGTCAACCGCGGCTACAGCACGTCGAAAGGCGTGACGGTTTCCCTGCGCAAGGGTGCAGTAGACGGCGATGTGGTCGACAGCGTGGCTCTGGATACCTTGGGTACGTTGGGGCTGCAGCATGTTTCCTTTGAAACGGACGGCACAGACGGTGATCTGTTCTATATCACACTTGACGGTAAGGCGGCGGACGATAACGGCGCGAATGATGCGGATTTTGTCGTGATCCGAAAGGAGAAGGCGAATGCCTGCCAGCACAATTATGAGCAGACAACCATTGCCGCTGAGTGTGAAAGGCCTGGCTATATTATCATGACCTGTAGTTCCTGTGGCGACAGTTATGTTCAGAAAACGCTTGCCGAGCTCGGACATGACTACCTGAACGGGACGTGTACACGCTGCGGACAGAAGGAAGGAGAGACGCCGCATAAGCATAGCTACAAAGACATCGTGACCGCTCCGACCTGCACCGAAAAGGGCTACACGACGCACACCTGCGCCTGCGGCGACAGTTATGTGGACACTTACACCGACG
>ERZ857951.355-NODE-355-length-62518-cov-24.480925_pt1 | contig 62518 bp, 50 predicted proteins | sample MGYA00519759_ERZ857951 | MGnify/ENA primary metagenome ERZ857951 (study PRJEB31778, sample SAMEA3449377) | human gut metagenome | biome: human gut; feature: human-associated habitat; material: faeces | place: United Kingdom | collected 2010/2012 ...
AATCAGACCTATATGCCTCGTGTTTAACTGTCCAACTTTTTGGGGTCAGTACAAACCGAGGCCAACGAATGAACCAAGCAATTCAGATCTTAGCCTCTTACCCGCCATCCGGCAAGGAGAAAGGCTATGAAACGCAACCCTCTGGTGGTGTGTCTGCTCATTATCTGCATTACGATTCTGACATTCACACTCCTGACCCGACAAACGCTCTACGAACTGCGGTTCCGGGACGGTGATAAGGAGGTTGCTGCGCTCATGGCCTGCACGTCCAGGTAAGGGCAAGCGCGGGGATTTTCCCCGCGCATCTGACTAGCAGATTCATTATCTCATGGCACCCCTTTTACACTTCAGTTAGTGCATGTTTTTTTCGATGCACTAATAGAACCATCATTACAGACAAATTTGCCGCCTGCCGTACAGTGTGAGATCCCCCCTTTCGAACCAGAACAGGGTTTGCGCCCGGCATCGGCATAAAAGGAAACAAGCGTTCCCATAAACAAAATAAGTGCCAGTTTTTTCATATAACCTCCATGGTTTATCGAATCTTATGTTCGATTTGAACGTTATACGCTGGTTTATTTTGATACCGTTGATGAGATCAAAGATCGGGTGAATTGATTAAAAATAAGCCAGATGGACGTATGGGCAAGGATTATGGTTTTATTTGTCATACAAATAAATATAATAGGCGCTTCCGATGTAGACCCGTATTCTTCGCCTGTACCACGGGTCGGTTTTAGTACAGGCGTTTTCTTTAAATATCCTTCAGGAACGTTTACGCGGCATCATGCGTAGAAGTGTGTTGTCCTTCCAGAAATAGTGGTGTGCCAGTGCAGCCGCAGCGTGCAACCCGATGACAAAATATCCCAGATTCGCCAGCGTTTCATGCCACGACTTTAAGCTATCTACCCGTTCGAAATTGGCCTCTGAAGCGTAAGGCATCGTCAAACCAAACGCAAACCACGGGTTGCCCCGGTTATACATCATCACCAAACCAATCACTGGCAGCGCAATAAACAGGAGATAAATCACCAAATGTCCCAAATGCGCCAGTCCCGTCATCATCGGTTTTGGCTTAGGTATAATCGGCGGGGTTGGGTATTTCAGCCTTAACAAAAGACGAACGACCATCAGCACGAGAATTGAGATGCCACAGGAAACATGAATCATGTTGATGAGTGGCCGATCGCTACGTGGGAAGAAACCACGAAACTCCATTGCGCAATACGCTGCGATAACCAGTAAAAAGACCAGCCAGTGAATGCTGATTTGTAACCTTGAATATTTATTTTCCATAACATTTCCTGCTTTAACATAATTTTCCGTTAACATAACGGGCTTTTCTCAAAATTTCATTAAATATTGTTCACCCGTTTTCAGTACGTTACGTTTCACTGTGAGAATGGAGATTGCCCATCCCGCCATCCTGGTCTAAGCCTGGAAAGGATCAATTTTCATCCGAACGTTCCTGACAGGAGAAAACCATGAGTAAAGTTGGTATTAACGGTTTTGGTCGTATCGGTCGACTGGTGTTGCGTCGATTACTTGAAGTCAAAAGCAACATAGACGTTGTCGCTATTAATGATCTCACTTCCCCAAAAATTCTCGCCTACCTGCTGAAACATGATTCAAACTACGGACCATTCCCCTGGAGCGTTGATTTTACGGAAGATTCACTTATCGTTGATGGGAAAAGTATCGCGGTTTACGCCGAAAAAGAGGCTAAAAATATTCCGTGGAAAGCGAAAGGTGCAGAAATCATTGTCGAATGTACTGGCTTTTATACCTCCGCCGAGAAATCGCAGGCGCATCTTGATGCTGGTGCGAAGAAGGTGTTGATTTCCGCCCCTGCCGGTGAAATGAAAACTATCGTTTATAACGTCAATGACGACACTCTGGATGGCAACGACACCATTGTTTCCGTGGCGTCATGCACCACTAACTGTCTTGCGCCGATGGCCAAAGCCTTGCATGACAGTTTCGGGATAGAAGTCGGCACGATGACGACCATTCATGCCTATACTGGCACCCAGTCACTGGTGGATGGCCCGCGTGGTAAAGATTTACGTGCTTCACGCGCAGCGGCAGAAAATATCATTCCCCACACTACGGGGGCGGCAAAAGCCATTGGTCTGGTGATCCCGGAACTGAGCGGCAAACTGAAAGGTCATGCGCAACGCGTGCCGGTGAAAACAGGTTCGGTCACTGAACTGGTATCGATTCTCGGAAAAAAAGTGACTGCCGAAGAGGTGAATAACGCACTTAAACAAGCAACCACCAATAACGAGTCATTTGGTTATACCGATGAAGAAATAGTCTCTTCCGATATCATTGGCAGCCATTTCGGTTCGGTGTTTGATGCCACGCAAACGGAAATTACCGCCGTGGGCGATTTACAACTGGTGAAAACGGTCGCCTGGTACGATAACGAATATGGCTTCGTCACACAGCTTATTCGCACCCTCGAAAAATTCGCTAAACTCTGACGCGCACAGGCGGAGGAAAAAACCTCCGCCTCTTTCACTCATTAAGACTGTAAATAAACCACCTGGGTCTGCAGATATTCATGCAAGCCATGTTTACCATCTGCGCCGCCAATACCGGATTTACGCCATCCGGCGTGGAAGCCTTGCATAGCTTCGAAGTTTTCACGGTTGATGTAAGTTTCACCAAACTTCAGCCCTTTAATGGCTTTCATCGCGACGTTCAGATTTTGGGTATAGATTGATGAGGTCAGGCCGTAATCACTGTCATTAGCCATTGAGATAGCATCTTCCAGCGTGTCAAATGCGACCACCGGCAGAACCGGGCCAAAGGTTTCCTCATGCATAATCGACATTTCCTGGCGAACATCCAGCAGCAATGTCGGCGGATAATAATATCCTTTCCCGTCTACTGCTTTGCCACCCAACGCCACTCTCGCCCCTTCTTCTACTGCGCGCGCCACTTTTTGCTCGACCCTTTCCAGCGCCGCGGCGTTAATCAACGGCCCCATCGCAATGTCGTTGCGTTCAGCGGGGTTACCAAATTGAACCGCCTGCATCGCTTCACCCAGCCGATTGACGAACTGATCATAAATGCCTTTCTGTACATAAACACGTTCTGCACAGTTACACACTTGCCCACTATTAATGACGCGTGAATCAACGATGGCTTTGACTGCCAGTTCAAGATCGGCATCGTCCATTACGATAGCTGGTGCTTTACCACCCAATTCCAGGCACACTTTGGTGATGTTTTTCGCCGCAGTCGCCATAATCTTCTCACCTGCAGAGACGCTGCCTGTCATACTGACCATTGCGACCTTTGGGTTACCCGCCAGTTCTTGCCCAACGGTTTCACCACGCCCCAGTACAAGGTTAAACACGCCGCGCGGAAGGCCTATTTCATCGACGATTTTGGCGAATGCAATCGCATTGTTTGGCGTAAATTCACTGGGTTTAATGACGATGGTATTACCAGTCAAAAGAGCGGGAGCCATTTTGCGGGCAATGAGGAAGAACGGGAAGTTCCACGGCAGAATGCCGGTAGTCACACCAAGCGCACGTTTAAACAGAAGAATATTTTCTCCTGGACGATCGCTTTGAATAATCTCGCCCTCGTAACGCCGTGCCCACTCCGCCATGTAATCGATATAGTCGGCAGTAAAAGCCACTTCGACTTCAGCCAGCTGCTGGATCTTGCCCCCTTCTTCAACAATCAGCGCACTGATTTCACTGGCGCGTTCGCGGATCCCGGCGGAGATTTTGCGCAACCAACTGGCGCGTTCAATAGCAGGCAACGCTTCCCATTCTGGTTGTGCACGTTCTGCTGCATCGATTGCCTTACGGGCATCCTCGGCCTGACCATCGGGTATGCGGGAAATGACAGCCTCTGTAGCAGGGTTTACCACATCAATCCATGCGTCTCCACGCCAGGTAACAAACTGTCCATCGATATACATAGGATGTTGAACGGGTACTGACATGGGCGACTCCTGTGATTTATATGTTTGTTTTCGGTAAATACATTGTTAATTAGCATCAATCATCAGAGAGACGGCATCGTGAAAGGACAATTCTGTGAAGGGCTTCATAAAAACAAGTGTAAAAGGAATAAAAGGCAGAAATAAAAGTCAGGAGTCATGCCCGTTTGCAAACAAGTGGTTCACAAACGGGCAATTTTTAACGTAACGAGCGACTTTCCATCGCCTCGATAAGCACCGCATCGTGTTTCAGCGTTTGCCATGCATGGATGACTTCTGCCGGAAAATCAACGTGAACGATAAAATCTCGCCCGCGGGGACCGTAGCCATCGCTATCATCGCGTAAACGCGGCAGCTCGCCAGTGAGTAGTGATAGATAACGCTCAACCGGCCATAATCCTTGCAACGGGTTAACAAAGATTACACTGTCTGCGTTATTTCCTAACTGAGGAACGAATCCGGGATAACTTAACCAGCGTGGTGCATCGGGATTGTCCCCAGTCATACGGCGGAACGTCGCCATCGTGCGCCGCTGCATGGTGGGGTCCTGAACAACGATAGCCGTATGAACTCGTTCTACGGCCTGATTCAATAGCGCGATGCTAAAGCGTGCGTTTTCACCGCAGTTTGTTGACTGGTCTTCAATCCAGATTTTTTCATGCGGAATGTGCCAGAACTGATGAGCGATATCCGCCAGGATGGTCGCTTCTGCTCTGCCAGTGGTGCGGATAGTGTTGTAGTGCGGATGCTGTGCGATGGCGCTATACAAAAAAGTTGTCGAGTGACCGATACCACCACTAATCAGTAAAGGAATTTGCTGATCGCGAGCAATCTTACATGCCGCATCGATAGTCGGCATAACCGCATTTCCTGCAAGTATGACGCAATCAGCCTGATACGGCACCTCACCGGAGAAATCATCCTGCGCCAGCCACTGTCCGATAACATTTATGGCATCTATAGTTGCCGTCGAAAGCGTCGGAAACGGGGTAATGTTCATGGTTCCTCCTTATCGTTCCCTTAAGAATACTGCGTGAGATAATAGTGAGAAGCGGAGCACTCTGAAAGGAGGAAGTCGTATTTCCTTAACCGCCACTCCGCAAGCCTGACATATCTTTTAAGGAAATGCTGTAGATAAACATTATTCATCTTGCAGCTGAGAATTGTATTTTTCTGAATTCCTGAATTTTTGTCCTTACCGTTTTAGAATTAATAAAAAACCCGGCGCTAAATGCTTACCGGGTTTTAGATTTATCAGGCAAATAGCAGGGTTAACCGCTAATCTGCTCCATCGCCTGCAAAATACGCTTATCTGAAATCGGATAAGGCGTACCAAGTTGTTGAGCGAAGTAACTAACGCGCAGCTCTTCTATCATCCAACGGATCTCTTTCACGTCTTCATCCTCACGACGTGCAGGCGGCAGTTTGTTGATCCATTGCTGCCACGCCTGCTGGACGTTTTCGACTTTCAGCATCTGAGCACGGTCGCGATGTGGATCAACCGCCAGTTTTTCCAGTCGTTTTTCAATCGCCTGCAAATATCGCAGCGTGTCGCCCAGCCGTTTGAAGCCGTTACCAGTGACAAAACCGCGATATACCAACCCGCCCATCTGCGCTTTAATGTCAGAAAGCCCCAGCGCCATGGTCATATCCACCCGCCCTTTCAGACGTTTGTTGATATTGAACACTGCCGTAAGGATTTGCTCGACCTGCTTCGCAATATCCACCACCGTGTCGTTCAGTTCGGCACGCACTTTTTCATGCAGCGCAGCAAAGCCTTCTTCCGTCCAGACCGGGCCACCATTGGCGTCGATCAATTTATCCACACCGCAGGAGATACAGTCGTCGATCAGCTCCAGCACTTTGCCATACGGGTTAAAGTACAGCCCCAGCTTGGCTTTGTTTGGTAACTTCTCATGTAAATACTTGATCGGCGAGGGAATATTCAGCAGCAGTAGACGGCGAAGACCGTTCCACATTGCCTGTTTTTGCTCTAGCGGATTATCAAACAGTTTGATCGCCACACTGTCGCGTTCATCCACTAGCGCTGGCCACGCCTTCACTTTGTAGTTGCCACGCTTCTGTTCGTAGCTTTCCGGCAGCTGACCAAAACTCCAGATATGCAGCCCGCTCTGCTCGATACCGTCATCCGCCACCGCAGACAGCGTTTCCTGCACTTTGCCTTTCAGCGCATCTTTCAGATCTTGTAGCGAGCGCCCTTCTTTTAGCTTCTTGTTTTTGTCATCCACCACGCGGAAGGTGATTTTCAGGTGATCGGGCACCTGATCCCAGTGCCAGTCTTCGCGGTCAACGGTAACGCCGGTCATCCGCCGTAACTCGCGCTCAAGGCTGTCGAGCAACGGTAACTCCAGCGGTGTGACGCGGCCTAAAAACGCTTCGGCGTAGTTTGGTGCAGGCACAAAATTACGGCGTACCGGTTTCGGCAACGATTTAATCAGAGCAATCACCAATTCGCGGCGCAGACCGGGGATCTGCCATTCAAACCCGCTTTCCTCAACCTGGTTAAGTAACGGCAGCGGAATATGTACGGTCACACCGTCCGCGTCTGCGCCTGGCTCAAACTGATAGCTCAAACGCAGCTTGAGATTGCCCTGATGCCAGAAGTTCGGGTAATCCAGCTTGCTGATTTTTTCCGCCCCTTCTTTGATCAACATGCTCTTTTCAAAGTTGAGCAAATCAGGCGTTTCGCGGCTGACTTTTTTCCACCAGCTATCGAAGTGACGAGCGGAGATTACATCGTGGCTGATGCGCTGGTCGTAGAACTCAAACAGCGTTTCGTCATCAACCAGAATATCGCGGCGACGTGATTTGTGTTCCAGCTCTTCCACTTCGGCCCGCAGTTTCAGGTTTTCACGGAAGAATGCGTGACGCGTCTGCCAGTCACCTTCCACCAGAGCGTGGCGAATAAAGAGTTCACGACATAACGCCGGATCGATCTGGCTGTAGTTGACCTTACGCGCAGCAACAATCGGCAAACCATAAACAGTGACTTTTTCCGTTGCCATCACCGCGCCCTGCGCCCGTTCCCAGTGCGGTTCGCTGTAGGTGCGTTTAATCAAATGCTGAGCAACTGGCTCCACCCATTCCGGGTCGATACGCGCAGCAATGCGCCCCCACAGGCGGCTGGTTTCTACCAGTTCCGCCACCATTACCCATTTAGGCGGTTTTTTGAATAAACCAGAACCGGGGAAGATGGAGAAACGCGCGTTACGTGCGCCGGTATATTCTTGTTTATCGGCATCTTTCATGCCGATATGGGAAAGCAAACCGGTCAGCAACGCAATGTGAATTTCGCGATACTCCGCCGGTTCGCTGTTAACCGGAATGCCAAGTTCTTTCACCACCTGACGCAACTGGGTGTAGATATCCTGCCATTCGCGCACGCGCAGATAGTTGAGATAATCGGTACGACACAGGCGACGGAAGGCGTTGGAAGAAAGCGCCTTTTGCTGCTCGCCAAGATAATTCCACAGATTCACAAACGCGAGAAAGTCAGACTCTTTGTCGTGGAAGCGACGATGTTTTTCGTCCGATGCCTGCTGTTTGTCCATCGGACGTTCGCGCGGATCCTGAATGGAGAGCGCGGACGTGATAATCATCGCCTCACGCACGCAGCCATGTTTTTGCGCTTCCAGCACCATACGCGCCAGACGTGGGTCGACAGGCAACTGCGAGAGCTGGCGACCGAGCGGCGTCAGTTTATAGGCGCTGGCCTGTTCATCAGTGGTGATCGCGCCCAGCTCTTCGAGCAGACGCACGCCATCCTGGATATTGCGTTTATCCGGTGCTTCGACAAACGGGAACGCAGCGATATCGCCCAGCCCCAGCGCGGTCATCTGCAAAATAACCGAGGCCAGGTTGGTACGCAGAATCTCCGGATCGGTAAACTCCGGGCGCGAGAGGAAATCGTCTTCGGAATAGAGACGAATACAGATCCCTTCGGACACACGACCACAGCGGCCTTTACGCTGATTGGCAGACGCCTGGGAAATCGGCTCAATCGGCAAACGCTGCACTTTGGTGCGATAGCTGTAGCGGCTGATACGCGCTGTACCGGGGTCGATAACGTATTTAATCCCCGGTACGGTCAGCGACGTTTCCGCGACGTTGGTCGCCAGCACAATGCGCCGTCCGCTGTGCGACTGGAATACCCTATTTTGTTCGCTGTTCGAAAGCCGCGCATAAAGCGGCAAGATTTCGGTATGGCGTAAGTTCAGCTTGTTCAGCGCATCGGCGGTATCGCGGATTTCCCGCTCGCCGCTCATAAAGATCAGAATGTCGCCATGGCTTTCCTGACTCAGTTCGTCTACGGTGTCAAAAATCGCCTGCAACTGATCGCGCTCGGTGTCATCGGCTTCTTCAACAATCGGGCGATAGCGCACTTCCACCGGATAGGTCCGACCGGAGACTTCAATAATCGGCGCATTATTAAAGTGGCGCGAAAAGCGTTCCGGGTCGATAGTCGCGGAAGTGATAATGATTTTTAGGTCAGGACGCCGCGGCAGCAACTCTTTCAAATAGCCGAGCAAAAAATCGATATTCAGGCTGCGTTCGTGCGCTTCGTCAATAATGATAGTGTCGTACTGCATCAGCAGGCGGTCTTGCTGGATCTCCGCCAGCAGGATACCGTCGGTCATCAGCTTGACCATCGTGTTATCACTTACGTGATCGCTGAAACGCACTTTGTAACCGATGCAACCGCCCGGCTCCGTTTTCAGCTCTTCCGCAATACGGTTCGCCACTGTTCTTGCCGCCAGACGACGCGGCTGGGTATGGCCGATCAGCCCTTTAATCCCGCGCCCCAGCTCCATACAGATTTTCGGTAGCTGAGTCGTTTTACCGGAACCGGTTTCCCCGGCGACGATCACCACCTGGTGATCACGAATCGCTTCGAGAATGTCCTGCTTTTTCTGACTAACCGGTAAATTGTCAGGATAAGTAATTTCCGGTCGTGCCGCTTCACGCAGCAGGACTTTCCCTGCCGCCTGGTCAATCTCTTTAGCCATCTCCTGGAAAATGGCCTGTTGTGCATCAGGATTTTTAACCTTCTTCACACCGTGCAGACGGCGTAAAAAACGCTGTCTGTCACGCAGCATCAGCGAATCCAGCCGCTGCTGCAAGGCTGTAAAGGTCAATTTTTGTTGTTCTGTCATAACGTTAGAGGGCTGTAGGCTGCCTGATTAATTTTCTTTTAAATGATAGATATAGAGTACCACATCGCGGCTTTCTATGCGTTGTTCAATAAATTCGAACATAGGCTTCGATTTATTGCGCTATCTCTGTGGCAGGATTGTGAATAAAGTGTCAACAAGCAACGGGGCATCGCCCATTCAAATATCTATAAGGAAACACCATGAGCAAGGTATTAGTTCTTAAATCCAGCATCCTGGCAGGGTACTCTCAGTCTAATCAGTTGTCCGATTATTTTGTTGAACAATGGCGCGAAAAGCACTCCGCTGATGAAATCACCGTTCGCGACCTGGCTGCAAATCCGATTCCGGTACTGGATGGCGAACTGGTTGGTGCACTGCGTCCGAGCGATGCGCCGCTGACTCCGCGTCAGCAGGAAGCTCTGGCGCTTTCCGATGAGCTGATTGCCGAGCTGAAAGCCCACGACGTTATCGTTATTGCGGCACCGATGTACAACTTCAACATCTCGACTCAGCTGAAAAACTATTTTGACCTGGTTGCACGTGCAGGCGTTACTTTCCGCTATACCGAGAACGGTCCGGAAGGTCTGGTAACGGGTAAAAAAGCCATCGTTATTACCAGCCGCGGCGGGATCCACAAAGATGGACCAACGGACCTGGTGACGCCGTATCTGTCCACGTTCCTCGGCTTTATCGGCATTACCGATGTGAAATTTGTCTTCGCCGAAGGGATCGCATACGGTCCGGAAATGGCAGCGAAAGCACAGTCTGACGCAAAAGCAGCCATCGACAGCATTGTTTCTGCATAACCGGACACGGTCTTGATGTGGACTGTAGATATTCAGTCCACATCTCAATCCACTTACCTGTTTTCCCATAATCTCAGCATCGCTTTGTGCTCGTCTGTCAGCACAATCTGCGGGCGTCTGGCTCGAATATAGCTAATCGCTTCATTAACGGTTTTACAGTGTCCGTAACATAACAACCATGCCGCCGCCACCAGCGCACTGCGCGATAATCCCAATGCACAATGGACCAGAACGCTGCCTTGCTCTTCGCGTAATGTTTCCAGCATCGCCACGGCCTGTCGGAGCTCCCCCTCTTCCGGAACCACCAGATCCAGCATCGGTACACAAAAATAGAGTCGATCTTTTGTGGCTCGTCCGCGAGGGAATTCAAAGGTGACGTCCAGAACCGCATTCTGTGCCGGAATATGTCGTGGAAACGCCCCTAAATAAACACCAGCAGTAATTTTGCTCACCGGCTCCAGGCGAAGACAAAACCAACGCATAGACAGCCACATCCCGATACGCCAGGGCAATGTCAGCCAGTAAACGGCGGGCGGGAGTTTCCCCTGACTATCTTTCCCTGTTGTTATCGCGCCAAGCCCACCGTACCCACGGCCAATGATGAATAGCGATAATACTGGCCAACATAACCAGACTGACCACCATAACTGAAGCATTATCATTAGCTCCATCAACACAATGCACGAGCCCGCGCCTACGACATATGGCAGTGCTATTTTGATTCGACGTTGATCAGGTTTCTGATAATTCCAACGACGGTCGACGGGCACCATCCAGTCAATTAACATACCTACCGCCAGCCCCGTGATGACATCAATAAAATGATGCTGCCAGGTCGTCAGCGTCGAAATGGCGATGAGTAAAAACCATCCGCCGCAGACTTTACGCCACCTCACAGCCAGATGCTGACGAAAGTGACGCCAAAGTAGCCAGCAGAGAATAATATGCAGCGAAGGAGACTGGTTATAAGGCAGATCAAACAGTTCAAGTTGCGAAAATAGCCATCCTGTCACCCCACTCACTTCAGGACGGATAAAACTAAACTTCAGCGGATAGAGAAAAAAACCGCAGCAGGCCATTACCGTTGCCAGAATAAGCCGGTGGACAAGTCGGCGCTGTTCGAATGTCGAGCTACAAACGAACAGCGAAAATCCATATAAAAGATCCAGACTCCAGTAAGGAACAATAGTCCAGGGAAGAAAAGGGATCGCCGTTTCCCAACCGAATACCTGACTGGGGATATCATGGCTGTTAAGGTCCTGAACCGCGGTGAACTGATTAAGAGATCCATAGGTGAAGAAGAAAAACGGGGCCAGCAACAATAACCAGCCAGCGCCTTGTAGCAATACGTTCCGACGTTCAGTTATCACGACGCACCGCCATCGAAACCGTAAAAATACCCCACTCATCAATCCGTTGTGTGCATTTATCAAATCCGGCATCACGCACGAGTGAATCCATCTCCTCTTGCGAACGCACGCGCATGACCCACGGTTTACCATCTTTATGACTGGTTAACACCCCGGCAATCAGCTCCAGTTGTGGGTGCCACGGCTGCCCGGTGTAGAGGAGAATGCCGCCCGGTTCGATGGCATTGGCAAGACCTGCGAGTGAGTTTTTTACCTGCTCATTTTCGGGAAAAAGCTCATACAGGCCAGAGACAATCGCCAGCGTAGGCCGCGGAGTTAACGCGCTGAGTTCCTCCGGGTTAAACGCATCGCCCTGTTCAAAACGCACCCGCCCAGACATTCCCCGTTGAGCAATCATCTCTTGCCCCTGTGCAACATTTAACTCGCTGTAATCACGTAACAAAATATCGCTTACGGCAGGCTCGTTTGCCAGCGCATCCAGTACATAGCGCCCATGCCCTGCGGCAATGTCAACCACGCGGACGGCTAAACCTTTGGCGTGGAGATCGGCAACGGCTTGTTTAATCAGTATTTGTAAATGGGTTTTGCGCTGGCGAATACCGCGCCAGCCAACACTGTTCAGGTAGATTTTGTCGACTAAACGCCCGAATGCGTTACTACCTTGCGGTTGATTTTGATAGACATAATCCAGCGAACTGCCTGAATCAAAGCCGGTGCTCATTCCGAGATGCAGGCCCGAAGAGTGCGTCCCGAACAATTTCATCGCCTTTCGCATAAAGCGATACGCTAAATCAACCGGCGATAATGGCACGGGTCCACCAGAAAGTAGCCGCCATCGATCCGCTGATGGTCCTGTGCAGTCTTCATGCTGATAATCAAATTTTTGCGATTTGTTAGCATATAAACGACTAATAAAGCTTTGCATTTTTTCAAATGCCAGCGCCCTGTTCTCTTCACCCAACGTGTCGTGATAAAAGCCTGGCAGCAGATGCAGCTCTTTCAGAGGGCTACGTAATCTCTGATAAAAATCAATCTGCGGTTGGCGATGCACCACATAGTCATCGCCTGATATCAGAAGTTGCGTGGGGAGCGTAATCGCCGCCGCATCTCTAATAATACGTTCAGACGTTTTGTAGAGATCGAGCAAGATATTAACGGCAATCGCCCGTGTGATCAGCGGATCATTATTGAAACTCGCCCCCCGTTGCCGATCGTGGGTCAAATAGCGTCCTTTCACATAGGAATTAATAAAAAACAGACCACGCAGACGATGCCATAACGCCAGCGCAGGACGTGCCAGCGGCACATACAATTTAACCTTAAAGGCCGGAGAAGCCAGCACCAGCCCGCGAATTGCAGGTGCATAATCATGAATCCATGTGGCAACCAGCACTGCGCCGACGCTTTGCGCGATCACTACCACCTCTTCCAGTCCAACCTGGCTGTCGCTGGCAGCAAAACGGACAAATTCATCGACATCCCGCACTGAACGCGCAAGAGATGGGCTATAACCACGCGGCCCCGAACTTTTTCCATGCCCTCGGGCATCCCAGGCATAAAAAGCAGTATCTGGCATCGCCAGTTCATCAACGAGATGTTGTAGACGACCAGAATGTTCATGCCCGCGATGAAATAAGACGATGACCTTTTTCGCCCCGGGCTGTAAAGCGGGCCAGTGCCGATAAAACAACGCTGTATTATCACTGGTGGTAAAAAAATGTTCCCCAGGGATGCGTGAATTTTCCATTTTCTCTATTTTCCTTCAGTAACAGCAGTAGCGTATAAAATAAAAAAATACCGGAGCGGTGAAAATTAATGAGTCAATCCTGTCAAGGAGTCCGCCATGTCCTGGCAATAGTTTTCCGCTATCTTTAACACCAATATCTCGTTTGATGGCTGACATCACGACATCGCCGCAAAAACCACTAATACCAATTAACAAACCCGCTAATAATGCCTGTAATGTATTTAGCGGTGTCAGTAACGGTCCGATAATCAGTGACGCAATCATGATGGTGATGACGCCGCCCATCAGACCTTCCAATGTTTTTCCCGGGCTGACTTTAGGGACCACTTTTCTTCTGCCGCAGGATTTTCCCCATAAATACTGTGCAATATCGTTTGACTCGGTTAATGCCAAAAGAAATAACACCAGTAACGCCCCGCCCTGGATATTTGTGGTTGGCAACATTAATAACCAGGCGGCATGACTCAAGGCGAAAACGGTCATTATCCAGCCCCAAAAAATGGCGCTCACGGTATGCAGAAAACCAGAGGGGTCACCCACTAAAACTTGCCCGGTGGCTAATATCAGAAACCCAGCCAAAGGTATAAATAACAGAAACAGCTCAAAGCAATTAAAACCGATAAGCAAATAGTTAAGAGGAATACCCCAATATAACCAACGCGGAAAATGTACAGATATAAGCGTACAATATTCTTTCAATGCCAGAAAACTTATCAGCGCAAAAAACGTCAACGTCATCCAGCGTGGACCTGAAATCACCATTGAAAAACAAATGACGATGCCCCACCAGGTACGAATACGTAATGTAACCTCACCCCCTTTTCTCTCCGGTAACCGCCATAGCAGAAAACGGTTTATCAGCGTTGCTAAAATTAACAACGCGAAAAGTGTTGCCAGAGATTTTTCCAGCATTATATTTCAGCGCTCATAAGAAGCACACTCCGACAACGATTAATCGCAGTCCAGAGAAGCAGAATTGAAGCAATGCTCCATAAAAGATTATTCCACTGCATCCACTGTGGATAAATGGCAACGGCCAGACCCCACAGACCAAATATTAACGCGCGATCGCTTTTGCCAAATGGACCGGCATAACTGCGAACACCGTTAATCGTCTGCGCGAGTAAACCGCAAAACTCGGTCAATATGGTGCAAAATAACATGAGTATCACGAGTGATGCGTTACTTTCCGGTAAAAATAAAAATGTTAAATAGAGCGCAATATCGGAAATAACATCACCAGTCTCATTCAAAATTGCCCCAAGCCGTGTTTGCTGATTGCACTCACGCGCCAACATGCCATCCAGCGCATTGAGCGCCATACGGATAAAAAGCACGATGGGCAATAGCATAAAGAGGATGGGTTGTGCCACCAACATCAACAGCAATCCGGTAAGAAGAGAAAGCGCCAGTGCAGCAAGAGTGATGTGATTCGCTGTAACGTGGTGCTTGTAAAGCCAAAACATCGTCGGCCTTAACAGCGACTGAAAGAGCGGTTTTATCTGGTAGAGCGTCATTATCAATCCTTGATAATTCGGTTTGCGCTATGGTGCATCAATTCCCCTGACGGAGATATCGCAACACGCCGCTTCATTAAAAATTCAGAATATATCAAGGTATTGGGGACTCACTGTCAGGAATAATTATCCCCAATTAATCAAAGGGTTAAGAAATATTACGTTGTGGATCAATACAACTCATCAAGTTTTCTCATCGCTTGTTCCCGTATTGCGCGCGTCTTACCGTTAAGCGCCAGCTGGCGGACTAAATCCAGTTCAGGGTTAACAAGCTCTAACGCCAGCAAAGGATCACGTTTCAGCCTCGCCTTTAATACATCAACTGGAAAACGGGGATTATTCATCGCCACAATCCACCACTCGGGATCAATTTCTGCCGCCAGTACTGCAGGCGGTGTGTGGCGGTTGTTAAGTGCGCCGAACTTGAAAAATGTGAGATTGCTTTTCGCCAGTGTACTCCACCATATACGATCCGGTTGTTTTGCCAGTACATCCAGTTGTGCTAACGCATCGGGGTCGAGTGCATAATAGACGCGTAATGCTTCATCAACCTGCGCACGGGAGCTGTTTTCCTGCCTCAGAAAAAACTTCGCCCAAATATCATTGCGTGGCGTATTTTGCTGTAATTCCTTGAGGACAACAGCGGGTAAATTATCCCAACTAACTAATGCACTTTCTAAAAAGTCCCAGTCTTCCAAACGTATCAGGGCTGTGGCATTTAATAGCATCTGATCATCAACTTCACCGTGGCTGATAAGCTCAGACAAAATCATATCAGCGCTGGTTTCATACGCAGCTGAATCTGCTTTCGGATTATTTTTCCGATGCGATAAAGCACGTTGCCAAATTTTTTGTTTCATCGACGTGCTCAGATACTGATTTTTCGCCAGATTACTCCACCCCTCAGGATTGTTGAAACGTGTCAATAACCGTTGTAGAGCAGCGTCAGAGTGAATTACCTGCATATCCCGACAGCAAAAGTAGGCAGGGGATTTTTTCTCCATCCTTTTAACAAAATTAAACTGTAAGTTATCTGGCAATGCTAAAAATAACACACGTATTAGATCATCGTCATTCTCGAATTTTTGGTATAAATAGGCTGCAACTTTGTCACTCTCTTGTGGCGTCATCCGCAATAATTGACCATGGTGTTTCATCTCTGCCAGCTTGAACGCTAAGCTTGTGACAACATTGTTTGATGAATCGTTCGCCAACTGCATTGCCTGATTGTAGGTGAGTTGTCCTCCAGCACCGACCTGACGAATAGAGGAATCATCACTGCGGATATAGCCATCAATAATGGATTCAGGCAATAACCACGCATCTTTATAAAGCTCCTGAATGATCATATCCCAATCTCTTTTCGCCAGAGTCATTACGATATCCAGAGGGAGATTTTCACGTAGCGCAAGATTCAACGGACCGACACCATCAGGTAGACGACTCATTCGCGTCATTATTTCGACAGAGAGCGGTTCACGGTCGAGCAACCCCAGAACAACAGGCTGGTAACCCAATTGCTGATCGGTCAACTCCAGAATCTCATTGTCAGGCATATATCTCGCCATACTTTCAATCGTTTGTTCATCATTGCTATTAATAAGTTGTTTGCGTAGGTTAGCTGAAATTCCTTTAAGCCTTGGGAGAGTTCGGATTATGGCAAGATCAAATGTCGCAATATCTCGTCCTTCAAATGCAGCAACGTTGCCTTCATCCAGCATTTGCAATTCCTGCACTAACTCAGGAGAAGGCTTAGGGCGAAACAGCGCTTCTTTTTTCATCTGATTACAGACATTCCCTGCCATGCGAATATTGCTTCGCTTAAAAATTTCTTTCAGAGCATCTTCATCATTTATTAGACCCCAATAATATGCATCAGGATTTATTATCATCAGCGCTTTTTTGACATTTTCAGTGTCATTTTTGTCACTCGCACGGACCATGAATTCACTATTTGTCGAAGACGCAACAACAGGTGCAATTATGTCATTGATAAATATCCCACGCGCATTAATACTCCCCTTAATCGTAGACGGATTATCGTAATATGAGTCGATAAATACCAGTCCACTTGCATTTATCGAACCGGTAATTAACAGTGGTGAATCCGTAACTATATTCGTTGCCGTCACGTTACCGAGAATAACCCATGGATTAGAAAGAGAGAAAGTGGAAATATTTCCTTTGACTGTCAAATTGCCAAGAACAATCAATTTTTGATTACTCTCTATATTACCTTCTACCACTAAATCGCCACGATGCACTTTCCAGTCCGATGCAGATAAACCGAAGGGGACAAGATTCACGCTACTGTTGATAGCTTGTTCAACTTGTTGTTTATCTTCAGCGGTAGCCGCAGAAAAAAATTGTTCAATATCAACTGCATTTGCAACACATCGAAGTTCCGCCTGTACTGGAAGACTCAGCATAAACAGGGGAAGTAAACCTATCCAGCCGCAAATCCTGGCCTTAAACATATGCACTCCATGCCATTAAAAAAGAAACAAAAGGGAAATGCATCTTTCCCTTTTGTATATTCGTTATTCTCGCGAAATACCATCCAACGTAGACAACACTTCCTCAGAAAGTTGCAATTTTTCAGCAGCCATATTCTCCCGTAAATGCGCAACCGAAGACGTCCCTGGGATCAGCAAAATATTCGGTGAACGCTGTAACAGCCACGCCAGCGCCACCTGCATTGGTGTTGCACCCAGGCTCGCAGCAACATCGGAAAGTGTGGACGATTGCAGCGGTGTAAAGCCCCCGAGCGGGAAGAACGGCACGTAGGCAATGCCATCGTGGGCCAAAGCATCAATCATTGCATCATCAGCACGGTGCGCGATGTTTGTATTCGTTTTGCACACAGACAATTTCGGCAATCTTGCGCGCCTCTGCAACCTGCGTCGGTGTGACGTTGCTCAGGCCAATATGTTTTACCAGGCCTTGTTGTTGCATCTCTGCCAGCACGGTCAGGCTGGCCTCAATCGATCCTTCCGCTGGGCCATGACCATCCCCCATCATAACGCGCAGGTTAACCACATCCAGCACGTCCAGCCCGAGATTACGTAGATTATCGTGCACCGCTTTTTGCAGCTCTGCCGGAGAAAATGCGGGCAACCAGGATGCGTCCTCTCCACGCCGCGCACCAATTTTAGTGACAATTGTCAGGTCGTCAGAGTAAGGATAAAGCGCTTCGCGGATAATCTGATTGGTGACGTGCGGACCATAAAAGTCGCTGGTATCAATATGATTGACGCCCAATGCCAGCGCCTCACGCAGCACGGTTATAGCGACGTGGCGATCTCGTGGGGGGCCAAAAACTCCAGGACCTGCCAGTTGCATCGCGCCATAACCAAGACGGTTAACGGATTTTGTACCGAGAGTAAATGTATTGCTGCTCATCGCACCCTGCCCTGTAATAAAACGGATTAAGAAAAATCAGTATAGAAACGAAAAGAGATAAATAATGCGAAGGTGTAAACAAGATTACTGGATGAGTTGCTCTATTGTCCTGAAAGACACAAAACAAAACGCGTCACGTACCACATCCGGCAATAAAAAAACCGCAACCTGTATCAGCGTTGCGGTTTAGGGATCACATGCTAAAAATTAGAACGTTTTCTTGAAGTTCAGCATCACGCCTTTATCGCTGATGCCATCCTCTTTCCAGTTGTACGCATCCAGATTCAGCGAACTTTCTTTGCTGCTGTACTTCACGCCGACGCTTGTCAGGCTATTGATGCCGCCGCCCTTCTGACCGTCATCGACGTTAAAGTGCTGACTGCCTGCGCCTGCCAGGCTTGCCGTACGCTGGCTCTTCGCGTAGCTCAGGTTCGGCCCGCCTTCCAGCGTAGCGCTAGCGCTCCAGCCGTCTTTACCTGCGTAGTCCAGTTTCAGCCCGACGATGCTGTCCACCGCCGTTTCGCTGCCACTGTTCATATTCAGGTTAAAGTCTCCGGCATTGCGCTCCTGATAGCCACCTTCCAGTGTGTGACGCAGTTTTACACCCGCATATGGCGTAACCTTCAGTCCTTCGCTCGGTTCGAAAGTCTTCGCCCCTTCGCTGCGGAACTCCAGGTACTGCTGTTTCACGTCGGTATCAGCCGTTTTGTTCGTGTTGCCAAATGCAATCGAGCGGCTGCTGTCAAGGTTGTGAACGTCGTAACGCAAGGCGTTATTCCAGTTCATGCCGTTATCGAACGACATCTGATGTTTCAGGCCAAAAAACTGGCTATAACCGCCTGTAACGCCATTATCACCCGCTTTCTGCGCACCATCACCATCGAGACGAGCGATACCGTACTCCAGACTCATCGTCTGGCTTTCGCTCAGGTCGATAGTTTTACGCAATGCCAGCATGTCGTATTCGGTATTATTACCTAACTCGGCACGCGGATCGCCTTTCGCGACAACGTTGAACGCCAGACCGTTACCCACTTTCGGCGCGGCATCTGCCAGCATACTAAAGCGGTTGCTTAACACGCGCGCTTCGCGGAATACCGTGGTCGCCTGGCTACCGCTGACCTGTTTCAGAGCACTGTTCAGTTCAGCAGTCGTGCCGACGTTCAGGCTGGTAAACAGTTCGTTGTTGGTGTAACCCGCATCCAGTGCTTTCGCGATGTCATTCACCGAGGCATCTGTTGCCACATCGGTGTAGGCATTTTTGCTCATGGTGACGTCAACGTTACCGCTGGCATCGGTGCTGCCTTTGGCAGTCCATACCACGGACGTTGAGGTGATGGCGTCAGCGTCGGTCAGGTTGCTACCTTCCACTACGTTATCAAAACTCACAGTGGTGTCTGCCGTACCAGCGGTAAAGCCCGTGTTAATCTCCACGCCGTTCATGCTGGCATTGTTAACCTTCAGCTTCCCGGCGCTGCCGTTAACGTTGGTACCGACGACATAGCCGTTGAGGTTGTTCATGCTGCCACCAGCCTCATCACTTCCCGACGTTACACTAACCGTATTGGGCTTCGGCACATCCGGCAACGTATAGTCGCCATAATGCACTTCGCTGCTATTACCGTTGTTACCGTTCATACCTTCAACATTGATGCTGTCGCCCTGCTTGATCAGTCCAGAACCCGTAACCCCATCGGCAATCACCACCGTGCCGTTGTTAACCACATGACCTACTGTACCCAGTACGCTAAATGCAAACGAGTCATTGGCGAAGATATTGATGGTGCCGTTGTTTTCGATTACCGCATCCGCCGTGGCGTTGGCATCGAGTTGCATACCGATCATACCCGTGTCAGTAGTGCCTGCGGTACCGAGGTTGATGGTGCCATTGTTAACCAGCTGCGCGTTCTTATCACCTTCCATAGCCACAGCACCGGTGCCGCTGATGTTCATGATGCCGTCATTCTGGGCAATAAAGTTGCTGTGGGTGACTTTCACGGCACTGGCGCTGTCGTGATCGAAGTTGATGACCCCGTTATCCTGGTTCCAGAAGAAGGCATTCTGATCGCCGGCATTATTAGCGCTGACTACCAGTGACTTCGCAGAAACATCAATCGTTCCGTCATTGATAAAACGACCATTTCCGCCCCACATATTAACGGCTCCGTTGTGGGAAGAATTACTGATGTTCATGTGACCGGTATTATAAAGCGTACCGGACTGGTTGATGTGCACAGCATTCTTGTCGTTATCAAGAATAAACTCGCCGCGGTTATTGAAAGCTGAATTATTATTAACTTCCAGCATCCCGGTGTTGTTACCCTCACTACTACTTCCGAGGTTCCAGGTTCCTTCGTTATTTGCCACTGCAGTACCTGTCAGCGCAGCACCTCTCATAATCGCCCCGTCAGTTTGATTATTAAAGACCCCGCCAGCCGACATCATCCGCCCTGTTACACTGCCACTATTATTGAATACCCCCGCGTTCTGCACGATTTTATTGATGGTTCCGGTGTTGTTCACTAACGAACTATCAGCACCAGCATTCATGGTAATTTGCGCAGTCATTTCTCCGGCATTATTGAGGATTCCACCGCTAACATCGACGTTATTCGTCATCACCCCGGCATTTTTAATGACGGCACCCTTGTCAAGTTTTACTAAGTTATTGATGATGCCACCGCTGGTATTTTCCAGAAGACCGCTTGATACCGTAATTTGATCACCGGAAAGCGTTCCGCTATTAACAACATTCCCAGCCAGCTTATCAGTCACAGCAGCAGATTTATTTAGCGTTACAGTTTCTCCGCTTCGTGTAATCGTATCGCCACCGGTATAGATCAGTGAGGTGAAATCATCTGTATTATTGTACTCATTCCCCGATTGGCACACGCCGAAAGTGCAGATTGTACCATAGTTAACAATTGTTCCTGTGCCATCGTTATAAAACGCCTGACCAGTACCAACATTGATATTGATAACACCCGTCTGGTCGTTGATAGCAGTACCATGCTCATAAACAGCCATCCCTACCAGAGTATTTGCTGCCAGACTATCGTCATAATTACCATTTTTTTCGAGGTTAATCGTCCCCTGGTTAATAACTGTATTGCTGGCGCCATAGGCCGCCATACCTGCGCCGGCGTTATAAATAGTTATAACACCGCCCAATTGGTTAATTGCTGTTGCATTTTTCCCTGCACCACTATAACTATCAGTACCAACTCCCACACCTGTACCGAAGTCAATGGCGCTGTTGCTAGCTATATCTCGCATTGCGGTAGTGTCATTTGCATCTACCCACATAGAATCCAGTGTAATTTTACCCTGATTTTCTGCTGTTGAATCTGCTATAGCAAGCATGCCGACACTACCACGACCATACAAATCAATGATGCCGCTGTCAGTATTGATAATTGTGCTATTCGATTGAGCGACTAACCCTGTTATGCTACTGACATCGTTATTAAAAATAAATGAATTCGATGTGCCCGTTGAATACTTGTTAAATACGCTATGTTGTTCCGTCACTTTACCTGTGATCGTACCTGCATTAGTGGCGCTCCCTCCGTTAGTAGCCAGTAAAACAATGGGAGACGGTGCCGGATCTTTACCATTTTGTAATAACGAGATCGTGCCACTATTTATACCTGTTGTATTTTCACCAGTAACAAAAGCAAAACCTAAATTCTGAATTTCAACAGTACCTTTATTAACAATTTTCGCACCGGAATCAGCATAAGTAAGTTCTGGGGTTCTTGTCCCATGATGTTCAAAACTGTCAATATCCTGCATTGTTAGCGTAGCGCCACTGCCAATTTCCAGCAAAGCTTTATCCTGTACCCGAATAACCCCGGCAAACCCCAGAGGGAATTCTCCGCTGATTGTCGTATCTCCATTCAGATATACCGACGACTCACCACTAACGACAATAACGCTGGTATAACTATATCCTGTGCGCAAGGAAGCAACCTGCGACCCATCTGCAAGCGCGTTTTTCTCTCCAATCAGTTCAAGTCCACCATTCATATTAACGGTATTGCCATCGCCAATCACAACCAGACCTGACGTTTTCTCTGCGCTGCCATCAAATAAATTACTCTGACGAGAAGTAACCTCACTGTCTGATACAACAGTTAACTTTCCATCCAGCGTCACGTTATTATCACTGCCGTAAACGTTGATACCCACGGATGGATCGAAGAAATATTCCGCCGCATTGTCTGCGGTTTTATCCTTATCAACCAGAACGTTACCAGTGATATTCACTGTATTCGCATCGCCAGAAACGTTTATGCCCGTCGCTTTCTGCCCGACCACTTTTAGATCTTTTGCCGCCAGCGTCACGCTGTTATTGTTGCCATTAAGATCTACCCCGGTCGAGAAATCGCCAACCTGCATACTGCCTGCCAGCGAAACCTTCCCACTGTTGGTTGTGATGCTGAACCCTGTCGCTTCATTGCTAACGTTAACATCACCCGTATTGGATACTGTTGCCCCCTCACCGTTGATGAGCACGCCAATCGATCCAGTATCGGAAACAACAATATCTCCTTTGTTGTTAACCGTGCCGTTGTCACCAATGTTCTCAACACCATGCGCACCGCCTGTAACAGTCAGGCTACCATCCAGATTTACAATGCCGATATTGCCCGCGATTTTGGTACCCGTGGAATCTTTTCCATCAACAGTGGTTTTTCCACTGTTATTCGCGGTGGCGTCGTTACCGTTGATCTGAGTGCCGGTGCCGCCATTGGTGATAGTGCTCTCGCCTTCGTTATTGACGATGGCCTGGTCGCCGTCAATCTGGATACCGATGGACTCCGGATCGGTGACGGTCATGGTGCCCTTGTTATCCACCGTTGCGCTGTCGCCGGTGATATCAATACCGTGACCGCCGCCGCTGACATCCAGATCGCCGTCCTGAATCACTTTCCCGTTATTACCGTTGATTTCCGTACCGGTGGAATCCTTGCCGTCAACGGTGGTTTTGCCATTGTTGTTTACTGTGGCATTATCACCCGTAATAACAAGCTCACCTTTATGATTATATTGCCACTTCGTTGCGCCATCTGCGCTCACCCCTTCAAGGGCAACAGTGTTATTCGCTTCATCAATCTGCCAAAGATTAATCGTTGCCTTACGACCATTGCTATCTTGCAGAGAAATAGTCCCGTCAGCATTCTCGGTATAAGTAAAAACTGAATCGCGAATAGTTAACGTTTTTTCTGCTTTATCGAGAATAACGTCATTATTAAACGAAATCGGTTTGGGAGGTGTAGGCGTATCATCCGGATCGTCCGGTATTATCTCATCTCCGCCAGGACTTGGGGGAACTGGAGTGTCGTCTGATTCATCATCAGGGGGTGTCGGTGGGAGTGGAGAATTGTTGCGATGATGATGATCATCATCGTCGTTTAGTTCCACTACGGCTAAGGCCGTGATTAACGCAGCAGCGCCTGTGGCAAGCCATGGCATCAGGTTTTGTTCGACTAAAGGAGAGCATTCAGAGGGTAAGCGTTTAAGCTCTTCCGGACTGAGTTTTCCTGGGTCTGCCGGACAAGTCACATTGGTATTTTTCTTTTCACCTGTGGTGGTTTCTACCTCTGTGATATCTGCCGCCCAACCCTGACCACTCAGAGCTAATGCAATACAGGCCGACAATAGAGTTTTCCTTTGCATAATAAATCCTTCTGGCGAATATAAAGAAAGCCGGATGCACTAACCCGACCAATTAGTTATTTAAAACATTGAAGACATCCTATATTGCCAGTAGATTATTACCTAATCAAACATACTTTCCGATAATGCACAGTTATAATTCAGGTGAATAAATAAAAGACCATGAATATATGAATTATGTATATAATATAAATTACAAATTAAAAGCACATTCTCATTATAAATAATTATATGATGAAAAAACGGCATGAATTAATACTCAAATAAATAAAGCAGAGCTTAAACATAACTCTGCTTTATAATTAAAGGGACAAAATAATTTTACATCTGTTACTGTTTCGGTCGCAGATTCTCATCAAATACCAGGCGTTTCCTGCCAGGTTCAACTTCCCGCAATGGCTCGACTTGATGCAACGTTTGCTTACAGCGTGTCACCAGCACCTGATACTCATGCGTACCCTGCTTTTTCCATGCCAGCTCCTGCTCACTAAGTTCACGAATCGCTTTCGCCGGGCTGCCGACAATCAGATAATTAGCTGGCATTTCTGCTTTGGCTTTCACAAATGCGGATGCACCAACAATGCTGTTCTCGCCAATCACCGCACCGTCCATCACTACCGCGTTCATTCCCACTAATGCATTGCGGCGGATAATGCAGCCGTGAAGGATAGCGCTATGACCAATATGTCCATCTTCTCCTACAACAGTATCCTGCTCGGGAAAACCGTGCATAACGCAATTATCCTGAATGTTCGCGCCATCTTTCACCACGATACGACCAAAATCGCCACGCAGGCTGGCATTAGGCCCAACGTAAACGCCCTTGCCGAGAATAACATCGCCGATCAATACCGCTGTCGGATGGACAAAGCTCTCTTCTGGCACAACCGGAGTCAGACCATCTATCTGGTAAATTGGCATAACGCCTCCTGTTCAATATTCAAGCCGCCAAAACGTTGAAAATACAGGCTTCCCGGCGCAGGCAGTTCACCGACTGAGGTTTCACCTTTTTCACTAACGAACGCTAAAGCAGCAGGCGCTACGCGCTGATAAATGTTGATACACAGCTGACGCGCCGTATGCCCTGCCCAGTGAGCCGGAAGCAACTCCTCCGGCAACAATGGGTCTTTAAGGACGACACGGCGATAAAAATGGATCAGTAAAAGCTGAATATGAAATGCACGCTCCGGGGTTAACTCGTCTGCCGTCTCTTTTAACAGCGGCACCAGCGGGCGGAATGACTGAATAAAGGTTTCGTACATGGCATTTTGTTCAGTTAAATGCCAGCACTCTTCTACTCTGGCACGCAGTGCTGCGCGAGAAAGCGCCAGTGGTATTTGCGCTTCAAAACAAATCACGTTATCCGCCACCCCCGCTTCATGCAAAAGTGTCTGTACATCCGCCAGTTTTTGCGACGGCGATGCCATCAGGCTGGGTGCCAGTGCGCCAAAACCTTGCCAGATCAACTGCTTTTTGACATCAGCCAGCGTCGCTTTATCTAAACCTTCCGAGAGCAACAGGAGCCATTTACCATCCCATGCAGGTTGCTCTGCGCGATAAATTTTACTTTCTGCCCGTCGCGTCAGGCGCAAGCCTTTATCACTGAGGCTATAGAAACTGCGTCGCCCGATGCGGGAAACATCCAGCCAGCCTTCTTTATTAAGACGAAACAAAGCGGTGCGCACGAAACGCTCACCAAATCCCAGCCCTTCCAGCAAAGCAGCCAGACTACCAAGCCAGATTTCACCACCACGATGGGAAAGCGAATCACCATACAGAGAGGAGATCAAAGATGTGCCACTGACCGGAACAGCGTTTACAGCATGTTGGATAAAAGTATCAAGTTTACTCATTCGATTCAGTCTGTTGTTATTGTTGTGATTTATGAATCATAGCACAGGTCGTATCGACTTCTGGCCCTGACGCTTTACCTCACCAGGGCCAGACGACACGTCAGGCACCAACAATATTGCGCAGATCAAACACCCGACACGCCTTGCCTTCTGAACGCGGGATACTGCCACAGTTAACGATCATCACATCGGTAGAGATCCCCACCATCGACTTAATCCGATGGCGCAGCTGGTGGCATACCTGGCAACGCTGCTCATGCGTCAATGTCAGGCTACTTTCTTTCAACTCCACTTTCACAGAAAGTGAATCAAGATGCCCCCGGCGGTTCACCTCCAGTTGGTAATGCGGCGATAAATGTTCGAATTTGACAATCTCTTCTTCCAGTTGTGACGGAAAGACATTTACACCGCGAATAATCAACATGTCATCGCTGCGTCCGCTGATGCGATCCATGCGGCGCATAGTCCGCGCCGTTCCTGGTAACAGTCGGGTTAAATCACGCGTGCGGTAACGAATGACCGGCAATGCTTCTTTGGTCAGCGTGGTGAATAACAGTTCGCCATGTTCACCATCGGCAAGCGGTGTGCCGTCATGAGGATTAACAATTTCAGGATAGAAATGATCTTCCCAAATGGTTGGGCCGTCGGTAGTTTCCAGACACTCCATCGCCACCCCCGGCCCCATCACTTCTGACAGGCCATAAATATCCAGTGCGGTGATCCCCAGGCGACGCTCAATTTCTTTACGCATGGCCTGTGTCCACGGCTCAGCACCAAACACTCCAACCCGCAGCGAGCAACCGCTGGCATCACCGCCCAACTGCCGCTCCAGCTCTTCAATCAGGTTAAGGCAATAAGATGGCGTAACCATGATCATATCTGGTTGAAAATCACGGATCAGTTGCGCTTGTTTTTCTGTCTGCCCGCCAGACATCGGGATCACCGTAGCGCCCAGACGTTCGGCACCATAGTGCGCACCCAGCCCACCAGTAAACAGCCCGTAACCATAGGCGACATGAATTTTGTCTTTGGGCGTGCCACCCGCCGCACGCAACGAACGCGCTACAATATTGGCCCAGTTATCAATATCGTTTTGCGTATAGCCGACAACTGTCGGTTTACCTGTGGTTCCCGAAGAAGCATGAATGCGCACCACTTGTTCCATCGGCACGGCAAAGGTGTCGAAAGGATAGTTGTCGCGCAGATCCTGTTTGGTGGTACAGGGAAATTTACGCAGGTCTGAAAGTTCCCTGAAATCATCAGGATGTACGCCTGCTGCGTTGAATTTGCGCCGATACATCGGGACATTTTCATACGCGTGTTTGAGCGTCCATTTCAGACGCTGTGTTTGTAACGCCTGTAACTCATCAACAGACGCGGTTTCAATCGGGTCAAGCTTTGTATTGGTTATCATTGTAGGGTACTCGCAGGTTGATATGCTCAAACACGCTCCAGAATCATGGCGATGCCCTGACCGACACCGATGCACATGGTGCACAATGCGTAACGACCGTTACGCCGATGCAGCTCATGGCTGGCAGCCAGTGCCAGGCGGGCACCACTCATTCCCAACGGATGGCCTAAGGCGATAGCGCCTCCGTTGGGGTTAACATGTGGGGCATCATCAGGCAGCCCCAATTCGCGTAGTACACCCAACGCCTGGGCCGCGAATGCTTCGTTCAGTTCAATCACGTCCATATCGTGAATACTCAGCCCCGCGCGTTCCAGCACCCGGCGAGTTGCAGGCACCGGACCAAGCCCCATCAGGCGCGGTTCCACCCCGGCGGTTGCCATGGCTACGATACGCGCTCGCGGTGTCAGTCCTTGCGCTGCTGCCATCTGTTCACTGGCAATAATCAACGCAGCGGCTCCGTCATTCACCCCGGAGGCATTGCCTGCGGTGATCACTCCATTGGCACGAAATGGTGCTTTTAGTCCACGTAACTGTTCCAGCGTCGTTTCCGGGCGCAAATGCTCGTCATGTTGTATTTCTGTTACAACACCTTTCTTATTTTTCAACACAACCGGAACAATCTCTTCAGCTAAAATGCCTGAAGATTGCGCTTTTGCCGAACGTTGCTGACTGCGTAGCGCAAAACTATCTTGATCTTCTCGCGAGATTTTTAACAGTTCAGCTACATTCTCTGCCGTTTCCGGCATGCTGTCAGTTCCAAATTGTTGAGCCATGAGCGGGTTCACAAATCGCCAGCCAATAGTGGTATCAAACATCTCAGCCTGACGAGAAAATGCACTGGTTGCCTTGCCCATAACAAACGGTGCCCGAGACATTGACTCCACGCCACCGGCGATCAGCAAATCGCCATCGCCCGCTTTAATCGCCCGTGCGGCGAACCCCAGTGCGTCCAGCCCGGAACCACACAAGCGGTTAATGGTTGTGCCGGAAACACTCTGCGGCAGCCCCGCCAGTAAAGTCGCCATCCGGGCTACGTTACGGTTATCTTCTCCCGCCTGATTAGCACAGCCGAGGATCACATCATCGATACACTCCGCATCGAGACGCGGGTTTCGCACCAGCAGCTCCCGCAAAGGGATAGCAGCCAGATCGTCAGCCCGAACACCTGATAATGCCCCGCCGTAGCGACCAATTGGCGTACGAATTCCGTCACAGATAAAGGCTTCACGCATCAGGCTTCTCCTGTAATGGTGCCGCCGATGCGGTGAGATTTACCGCGAAACAGCGCAACCGTTTTTTGTTGTTGGTTAACAATTTCGATGTCGTAAACACCGGTTTGCTTGCCCTGATGACGTACCTGCGCAGTAGCAGTTAAGGTGTCTCCGGCAAAGCCTGGACGTAAAAAATCAATCGTGCAGGCAGAAGCGACGGCTGCCAGCCCCTGGCTATTGCAGGCGTAGGCAAAGGCAGTATCAGCCAGTGAAAATAGCTGCCCGCCGTGGCAACTTTGATGACCGTTAAGCATTTGTGCAGTGACGGTCATGGTCACTACAGCAAAGCCTTCATCCATTGAGATAATGTCGATGCCAAGCGCTTTGGCGCAGGCATCGTTCTCATACATTGCATGGGCATTTTGCCAGGCCTTATGACTCATAACCGCTCTCCAGAAGCGCCCGTTGGCGCAGCAATGAACATGGGCGATAGCGTTCTTCGCCATAGTGATGCTGTAGATTTTCAAGGAGCCTTAATATTCGCTGCCAGCCAAGTTGCGCTCCCCAGGCAAGTGGGCCATATGGATAATTCACCCCAAGACGCATGGCGGTATCGATATCCTGTTCAGAGGCCACGCCTTTTTGAAGCGCATCAAGGGCTTCATTGATGATCATTGCTACCGTTCGCCAAATCAGCATTCCTGGGTAATCTGCAATTTGCAGCACTGTTTTGCCCTGCTGTTGCAGGTAATAAATGGCCTTGCGGGTCGCTGAGTCCGGGTTCACCGCTGCAGCAGCAATGGTCACCACCTTGCCCGCCATTTTATCGATCACTACCACCGGGCGTGCCAGTCGTATTGCCAGCGCCTGTGCCGTCTCGCCTTGTGTCTCAATCAATAAAACATCGTCAATTTCCGTGACACCGTCACTTTTCTTTTCTACTTTCATTGGGCTAAAACTGTCGCTTACCGCTTCCAGGCCAACAACTGCCTCACGTTCCGCGCGCCAGTCGTACACGCCCAGCCCACTTTTCTTGCCCAACCGTCCACCAATCACCAGTTCCTGTTGCACCAGCGAAGGTAAAAAACGACGCTCCTGCCAGAAAGCGTTAAACACCGAACAGGTGACAGCAAAATTGACGTCCTGACCAATCAGATCGGTTAATTCCAGCGGCCCCATCGGGAAACCAGCTCCATCGCGAAGTGCAGCGTCAATCACTTCTGGTGCAGCAACCTGCTCTTCCAGTGCCCGCCAGGCCTCGGAATAATAAGGACGCGCAACACGGTTAACGATAAATCCGGGGGTCGAATGACAGCGCACTGGCTGCTTACCCCAACTCAATGTCAGTTCACACAACTGCTCGACAACTTCCGCTGCCGTTGCCAGCCCACTGACCACCTCCACCAACTTCATCACCGGTGCCGGGTTAAAAAAATGCAGCCCCGCAACACGTTCAGGATTTTTTACCTCCGCAGCAATCGCGGTTATAGAGATTGACGAAGTGTTAGTGGTCAATAGCGTTTGTGGCGGGCAAACTTCCGCCAGTTGTTCAAAGAGCGCTTTTTTAACTTCCAGACGTTCAGACGCCGCTTCAATAACCAGATTCGCTGCTGCCAGCGCGTGAATATCGGTCACCGGGATCAGGCGTTTCAATGTGCGTTCACAGGTTTCAGCGGTCAGTTTTCCCCGCGTCACGCGTGAATTTAGCCGCGCGTGTATCCCGTCGATTGCGCGGGTCAGCGCTTCAGCAGAAATGTCATACAGTAAAACCTGATGTCCATGACTGGCGGCAACTTCAGCAATGCCTGCCCCCATGGTGCCGCTCCCAATCACTGCCACAGTTTGCACATTTATCATCATGCTATTTCCCCGTGAACTGCGGTGAGCGTTTAGCCAGGAACGCACTGACACCTTCACGATAATCTGCGCTCCGTCCGGCAAGTCGCTGATAGTCACGTTCCAGATCCAGTTGCGTATCGAGCGTATTGGTTTCAGCGCTATTTATCGCTTGCTTGATAAGTCCAAGACCAAATGTCGGTTGTATCGCCAGATGCCGTGCCAGCTGTTGCGCGGTATCTGCCAGCGTTTCATCATCAACAACCTGCCAGATCATCCCCCATTCGTGCGCCTGTTCAGCACTCAGTTGATTCCCCAGCAGTGCCAGCCCCATGGCGCGCGCTCGTCCGGCAACGCGTGGCAGTAACCAGGTTCCACCGCAATCGGGTATTAAGCCTAACTTACTAAACGCCATGACGAATTTTGCTGAACGGGCAGCAATAACGATGTCGCCCCCCAGTGCCAGTGTTGCGCCTGCCCCTGCCGCCACGCCATTGACTGCACAGATCACCGGTTTTGGCAGTTTTGCCAGGCGACGTACCAGTGGGTTATAGAAACGTTCAACTGACATCCCTAAATCCGGTGCGGGGCCTGTGGGATCAACGTTACGATCGTTAAGATCCTGACCAGCACAAAATCCGCGCCCGGCACCTGTAAGTAACAGGCAACGGATAGTGTCGTCGCGCTCGACCTGTTTCAGGCACTCTGCCAGTTGTGCGTGCATCTCATCATTAAAACTGTTCAGGCGTTCCGGGCGGTTGAGCGTTAGTGTCATCACGCCCTTTTCTACATGACTGAGGATGAATTCCATCATTAGCGTCCTTTAAAGTCGGGCGTGCGTTTTTGTAAGAAAGCGGAGATGCCTTCATGACGATCTTCTGTTGCCGCCAGCAAGGTGAATAACTGTCGCTCCTGGGCAAGTCCGGCTTGCAAAGCCACTTCCTGCGACTGGCGCAGCGCTTGCTTTGCCGCTTGTAAGGCCAGCGGCGAGTGACGTGCCATTTTCGATGCCAGCTGTAAGGCGTATTCGAGGGTTAAATCGCTGGGGAAGACGTCGCTAACCAGCCCGGCCTGCTGTGCTTGCTGAGCGGTGATACTTTCTCCGCTCAGCACCATTTTGCTGGCTAACGATTTACCGACACTACGGATTAAACGTTGCGTTCCGCCTGCGCCAGGCATGATGCCGAGAGTGATTTCCGGCAACCCAAAACGCGCGTTCTCTCCGGCAACCACCACATCGCACAACAATGCCAGTTCGCAACCCGCCCCAAGCGCGTAACCATTGACGGCTGCGATAAGTGGTTTATTAAAGGCCTGCAATCGCGCCCATAGCTGCGGACGTGTATCGTTTAAGGTGGCCGCGAGATCTTTTTCTGCCATTTCGTTGAGATCGGCCCCAGCGGCAAAAAAGCGTGCATTACCGGTAATCACACAGACCGAAATGCTGGTATCGGTAGCCGCAGCTTCCAGTTCATTTACCAGTTGCATCAGCAGGGCATTATTTAGCGCATTACGTGCGGCGGGACGGTTAAGGGTCAGCAACAATACTCGTTGCTGACGGCTGACGATCAGTTCGCTCATGCCATCCCCTTCGCGTCAAAGTCAACCACCACATCGCTGGTCAGCGGCAGTGCCTGGCAACTCAACACATAACCTGCGGCCAGTTCATCCGGTTCCAGACTGTAATTGGTTTCCATCGCCACTTTGCCACGCAGCACTTTGCATTTGCAGGTCGCACAGACGCCGCCTTTGCAGGCATAGGGCAGATCCGCCCCCTGGCGCAATGCCGCATCGAGAATGCTTTCATCGTCGGCATTAAGCACGATTTCCCGATCCCGCCCATCCTGACGTACAGTCACTTTTTGTCCGTCACTTTGCACGTTAACGCTACGTTTGACGCGCGTGCCAGGCGTATTAAACCGCTCCAGATGAATGGTTTTATCTGGCATTCCCAGTGCTTTTAAGGCGGTTTCCGCGTCATCCATCATCGCCGCCGGACCACAAATAAATGCCTCATCATAAAGACGAAAATTAATGAGCGAGGCCCCAAGTGACTGTAATTTTTCACCGTCAATACGCCCGTGAAGCAGATCGCTGTCGAGGGTTTCCTGACTGAAAATGCACAACAACTGTAAACGCTGAGGATATTTGTCTTTCAGGTCTGCCAGTGCCTGGCGAAACATCATGCTCTGGCTGGTACGGTTACCGTAGATCAGGGTGAACTGACTTTCAGGCTCGGTTTGTAAAGTGGTGGCGATAATCGCCAGCATTGGCGTAATACCTGATCCTGCTGCAATTGCCAGATAGCGCCCCTGGCGTTCGGCCTGCGGCTGATAGCCGAAATGCCCCTGCGGCACCATGACCTCCAGCGTCATACCCTGGCGGATGTGTTCGCGGGCATAGCGGGAGAAACGTCCGCCTTCAATGGCTTTCACCGCCACACTAATTTCGCCAGGCAGATAGCTGCGGCAAATGGAGTAACAACGGCGTAATTCTTCACCATCAAAGCTGGCTTTTAAGGTCAAATGTTGACCGGGGCGAAAGCGATACGCCTCCTGCAAAGGCTGGGGCACCGCAAAGGTAATGGTCACCGCATCACGGGTTTCCGACTCGACTTTTGCCACTGTTAAGGAATGAAACGTTGTCATGGCATCCTCAAATACATTTGAAATAATCGAAAGGTTCGCGGCAACTATCGCAGCGGTACAATGCTTTGCAGGCCGTGGAACCAAATTCACTGATAAGTGTGGTATGGACGCTGGCGCAGCGCGGGCAACGTACTTCTGGCGGCAAATGGGCATGGCAACTGTGTCCGGCGGGCGGGCTAATGCCATACTCTCGCAGACGCTCACGGGCATCGGGGGTCATCCAGTCGGTGGTCCATGCCGGGTCGAGTTGCAGCACAACCTGAACGGGGGTAAACCCGTTGGTTGTCATTGCCTCACGTATCGCGCCAATCAAATGTTCCGTTGCCGGACAACCGGAATATGTCGGCGTAAAGCCGATCACCCATCCTTCTCCCATCTGTGTCACATTACGCACCATGCCTAAATCAGTAATGGTCAGCACCGGGATCTCCGGGTCCGGGATCTGGCTGAGTAGCGCCCATATCTCATGAACCTGTGGCGGTGCAATGGTGGCCAGACGTTGCATACCCATCTCCTCTGTTACCATTGCTGACCGGGCAAGACACGCTGGAGATACTGCATTTCTGCCAGCATGGGTCCAAGGTGTTCGGTATGCAGTCCTTTTTTACCGCCAGTGCGATACGCCTGCTCTTGCGGTACGTTCAATGTGGCTTCGTTGATCCCGGCAAAAACTTCGGCTTCCCACGCTGCGCGTAAAGTGCGTGGATCAACCGCAATACCCTCTTCACTCAGTGCAATATCAATCTCGTCGGCATCGAACAGTTCGGCGGTAAAACGCCACAACTTGTTGATGGCCTGCTGCATCTTTTGCCCTGATACGTCAGTACCATTGCCCAGTCGCTCCAGCCAGCCACGACTAAAACGCAGGTGATAGCGCGCTTCTTTAATTGCTTTGGCAGAAATCGCCGCCAGTTGCGGATCACGGCTTTCCATCAGACGGGTAAAGAGCGCCACATGCCATGCATCGATGAAATACTGGCGTGCAATGGTGTCGGCAAAATTGCCGTTTGGTTGTTCAACCAACAATAAGTTGCTGAACTGGCGCTCGTCTCGGGTGAAGGCCAGGGTATCTTCATCGCCTTCTCCCGCTAATTCAGCGGCATACGATAAGAAGTTGCGTGCCTGACCTAATAAATCGAGGCCAATGTTTGCCAGTGCGAGATCGATTTCCAGTTCCGGTGCGTGACCGCACCATTCACCCAACCGCTGGGAGAGCACCAGGCAGTTATCGCCCAGGCGCAAGGTGTAAGCCGTTAACTGATTCATTTCCGACCTCACATGTGCTCAATGCCATCAGGGATGGTGTAAAACGTTGGATGGCGATAGACCTTGCTTTCAGCCGGATCAAAAAATTCACCGCGTTCTTCCGGTTGCGAGGCAACAATTTCACTCGCCTTCACCACCCAAATTGAACATCCTTCGCTACGACGGGTGTAAGCATCACGGGCATTTTCCAGTGCCATCCGCTCATCGGCAGCATGTAAACTGCCAACATGGCGGTGTGATAAGCCCTGTTTGCCACGCACGAAAACTTCGTATAACGGCCAGTAAACATTACTCATTTTGAATCTCCTTATGCGACCTTACGGGCATGTTGTTTTTGTGCATGGGCCAGCGCTGCTTCCCGTACCCAGGTACCTTCTTCCCAGGCTTTACGTTTGGCGTCGAGCCTCTCCTGATTACAAATTCCGCGACCGTTAATTACTTCGTTAAACTCCTGCCAGTCGATCTCACCAAAGCGGTAGTGACCGCTTTCAGTGTCAAAATGCAGATCCGGGTCAGGAACGGTCATACCGAGCATTTCAACCTGTGGAACGGTGTTATCCACGAAACGCTGGCGGAGTTCGTCGTTGGTGAAACGTTTGATTTTCCAGGTGAGACTTCTGGCGCTGTTTGGCGAGTTATCATCGTTTGGCCCGAACATCATTAAGGCTGGCCACCAGAAACGGTTAATGGCGTCTTGCAACATCTGCTTTTGAGCTTCGCTGCCCTGCGCCAGTGCCATGCAGGCTTCAAACCCCTGACGCTGGTGAAAACTCTCTTCTTTGCAGATTTTCACCATTGCTCTGGCATACGGGCCATAAGAAGTGCGGCATAACGCCACCTGATTGACGATCGCTGCGCCATCCACCAGCCAGCCGATAACACCGATATCAGCCCAACTCAATGTCGGATAATTAAAGATGGAGGAATATTTCATCCGTCCGTCGAGCATTTTTTGGTAGATGTCTTCTCTGGCGCAGCCCAGTGTTTCGGCGGCGCTATAGAGATACAGACCATGACCGGCTTCATCCTGCACTTTGGCCAACAGAATGGCTTTACGCCGCAAGGTTGGTGCGCGAGTGATCCAGTTACCTTCAGGCAACATACCAACAATCTCGGAGTGCGCATGCTGCCCAATCTGGCGGATCAATGTCTTTCGGTAAGCATCGGGCATCCAGTCCTGTGGCTCGATAGCCGTTTCCTGGGCTACCCGTTGCTCAAAGCGTTCTTCTTGGGTCACGTCATCACCTTTACGATTCCAGTTTTCGTGAATTAATTAAAAACACGAATCACATTGTTTTATGAAAGTTACACAATAGTTAAGTAAAATCACAAATTTTGTATGTTTGAACTGTGACGGATTTCGCACCCTATTTTTATAAATCATTATTTATCAGTGCATTAATGTTTTCCGCAGTTGCTATACAGATCGCATAGTTAACATTTCGTTAAAAGATCCCTTGCTTTTTATGATTCGCGATTTAACTATTAGCAACAGAAATGTGAAACATCTGGAGAGTAGCGATGCAGCAGTTAGCCAGTTTCTTATCCGGTACCTGGCAGTCTGGCCGGGGCCGTAGCCGTTTGATTCACCACGCTATTAGCGGCGAGGCGTTATGGGAAGTGACCAGTGAAGGTCTTGATATGGCGGCTGCCCGCCAGTTTGCCATTGAAAAAGGTGCCCCCGCCCTTCGCGCTATGACCTTTATCGAACGTGCGGCGATGCTTAAAGCGGTCGCTAAACATCTGCTGAGTGAAAAAGAGCGTTTCTATGCTCTTTCTGCGCAAACAGGCGCAACGCGGGCAGACAGTTGGGTTGATATTGAAGGTGGCATTGGGACGTTATTTACTTACGCCAGCCTCGGTAGCCGGGAGCTGCCTGACGATACGCTGTGGCCGGAAGATGAATTGATCCCCTTATCGAAAGAAGGTGGATTTGCCGCGCGCCATTTACTGACCTCAAAGTCAGGCGTGGCAGTGCATATTAACGCCTTTAACTTCCCCTGCTGGGGAATGCTGGAAAAGCTGGCACCAACGTGGCTGGGCGGAATGCCAGCCATCATCAAACCAGCTACCGCGACGGCCCAACTGACTCAGGCGATGGTGAAATCAATTGTCGATAGTGGTCTTGTTCCCGAAGGCGCAATTAGTCTGATCTGCGGTAGTGCTGGCGACTTGTTGGATCATCTGGACAGCCAGGATGTGGTGACTTTCACGGGGTCAGCGGCGACCGGACAGATGCTGCGAGTTCAGCCAAATATCGTCGCCAAATCTATCCCCTTCACTATGGAAGCTGATTCCCTGAACTGCTGCGTACTGGGCGAAGATGTCACCCCGGATCAACCGGAGTTTGCGCTGTTTATTCGTGAAGTTGTGCGTGAGATGACCACAAAAGCCGGGCAAAAATGTACGGCAATCCGGCGGATTATTGTGCCGCAGGCATTGGTTAATGCTGTCAGTGATGCTCTGGTTGCGCGATTACAGAAAGTCGTGGTCGGTGATCCTGCTCAGGAAGGCGTGAAAATGGGCGCACTGGTAAATGCTGAGCAGCGTGCCGATGTGCAGGAAAAAGTGAACATATTGCTGGCTGCAGGATGCGAGATTCGCCTCGGTGGTCAGGCGGATTTATCTGCTGCGGGTGCCTTCTTCCCGCCAACCTTATTGTACTGTCCGCAGCCGGATGAAACACCGGCGGTACATGCAACAGAAGCCTTTGGCCCTGTCGCAACGCTGATGCCAGCACAAAACCAGCGACATGCTCTGCAACTGGCTTGTGCAGGCGGCGGTAGCCTTGCGGGAACGCTGGTGACGGCTGATCCGCAAATTGCGCGTCAGTTTATTGCCGACGCGGCACGTACGCATGGGCGAATTCAGATCCTCAATGAAGAGTCGGCAAAAGAATCCACCGGGCATGGCTCCCCACTGCCACAACTGGTACATGGTGGGCCTGGTCGCGCAGGAGGCGGTGAAGAATTAGGCGGTTTACGAGCGGTGAAACATTACATGCAGCGAACCGCTGTTCAGGGTAGTCCGACGATGCTTGCCGCTATCAGTAAACAGTGGGTGCGCGGTGCGAAAGTCGAAGAAGATCGTATTCATCCGTTCCGCAAATATTTTGAGGAGCTACAACCAGGCGACAGCCTGTTGACTCCCCGCCGCACAATGACAGAGGCCGATATTGTTAACTTTGCTTGCCTCAGCGGCGATCATTTCTATGCACATATGGATAAGATTGCTGCTGCCGAATCTATTTTCGGTGAGCGGGTGGTGCATGGGTATTTTGTGCTTTCTGCGGCTGCGGGTCTGTTTGTCGATGCCGGTGTCGGTCCGGTCATTGCTAACTACGGGCTGGAAAGCTTGCGTTTTATCGAACCCGTAAAGCCAGGCGATACCATCCAGGTGCGTCTCACCTGTAAGCGCAAGACGCTGAAAAAACAGCGTAGCGCAGAAGAAAAACCAACAGGTGTGGTGGAATGGGCTGTAGAGGTATTCAATCAGCATCAAACCCCGGTGGCGCTGTATTCAATTCTGACGCTGGTGGCCAGGCAGCACGGTGATTTTGTCGATTAATCGGTGAATGAAGGGCAACGGCGAATAGTTGCCCTTTTATTTCACTAAGTTTTGTGACGTTGTCACATTATGCATGATGTGTACATCTATTTTCAGGGCATCCACTGTATGAAAAGCTGGCACACCTGCCAAACAACCTGGCAGGTGCAGGCAATCCCCTTTGCATCAGTACTGATAATGTGAACCTGACTAAACCGCCCACAGAGCGCGGTTGCTAACAAGAACACAACATCTGACGAGGTTAATAATGGGAAGCCCCTCTCTGTATTCTGCCCGTAAAACAACCCTGGCGTTGGCAGTCGCCTTAAGTTTCGCCTGGCAAGCGCCGGTATTTGCCCACGGTGGTGAAGCGCATATGGTGCCAATGGATAAAACGCTTAAAGAATTTGGTGCCGATGTGCAGTGGGACGACTACGCCCAGCTCTTTACCCTGATTAAAGATGGCGCGTACGTGAAAGTGAAGCCTGGTGCGCAAACAGCAATTGTTAATGGTCAGCCTCTGGCACTGCAAGTACCGGTAGTGATGAAAGACAATAAAGCCTGGGTTTCTGACACCTTTATTAACGATGTTTTCCAGTCCGGGCTGGATCAAACCTTTCAGGTAGAAAAGCGCCCTCACCCACTTAATGCGCTAACTGCGGACGAAATTAAACAGGCCGTTGAAATTGTTAAAGCTTCCGCGGACTTCAAACCCAATACCCGTTTTACTGAGATCTCCCTGCTACCGCCAGATAAAGAAGCTGTCTGGGCGTTTGCGCTGGAAAACAAACCGGTTGACCAGCCGCGCAAAGCCGACGTCATTATGCTCGACGGCAAACATATCATCGAAGCGGTGGTGGATCTGCAAAACAACAAACTGCTCTCCTGGCAACCCATTAAAGACGCCCACGGTATGGTGTTGCTGGATGATTTCGCCAGTGTGCAGAACATTATTAACAACAGTGAAGAATTTGCCGCTGCCGTGAAGAAACGCGGTATTACTGATGCGAAAAAAGTGATTACCACGCCGCTGACCGTAGGTTATTTCGATGGTAAAGATGGCCTGAAACAAGATGCCCGGTTGCTCAAAGTCATCAGCTATCTTGATGTCGGTGATGGCAACTACTGGGCACATCCCATCGAAAACCTGGTGGCGGTCGTTGATTTAGAACAGAAAAAAATCGTTAAGATTGAAGAAGGTCCGGTAGTTCCGGTACCAATGACCGCACGCCCATTTGATGGCCGTGACCGCGTTGCTCCGGCAGTTAAGCCTATGCAAATCATTGAGCCTGAAGGTAAAAATTACACCATTACTGGCGATATGATTCACTGGCGGAACTGGGATTTTCACCTCAGCATGAACTCTCGCGTCGGGCCGATGATCTCCACCGTGACTTATAACGACAATGGCACCAAACGCAAAGTCATGTACGAAGGTTCTCTCGGCGGCATGATTGTGCCTTACGGTGATCCTGATATTGGCTGGTACTTTAAAGCGTATCTGGACTCTGGTGACTACGGTATGGGCACGCTAACCTCACCAATTGCTCGTGGTAAAGATGCCCCGTCTAACGCAGTGCTCCTTAATGAAACCATCGCCGACTACACTGGCGTGCCGATGGAGATCCCTCGCGCTATCGCGGTATTTGAACGTTATGCCGGGCCGGAGTATAAGCATCAGGAAATGGGCCAGCCCAACGTCAGTACCGAACGCCGGGAGTTAGTGGTGCGCTGGATCAGTACAGTGGGTAACTATGACTACATTTTTGACTGGATCTTCCATGAAAACGGCACTATTGGCATCGATGCCGGTGCTACGGGCATCGAAGCGGTGAAAGGTGTTAAAGCGAAAACCATGCACGATGAGACGGCGAAAGATGACACGCGCTACGGCACGCTTATCGATCACAATATCGTGGGTACTACACACCAACATATTTATAATTTCCGCCTCGATCTGGATGTAGATGGCGAGAATAACAGCCTGGTGGCGATGGACCCAGTGGTAAAACCGAATACTGCCGGTGGCCCACGCACCAGTACCATGCAAGTTAATCAGTACAACATCGGCAATGAACAGGATGCCGCACAGAAATTTGATCCGGGCACGATTCGTCTGTTGAGTAACCCGAACAAAGAGAACCGCATGGGCAATCCGGTTTCCTATCAAATTATTCCTTATGCAGGTGGTACTCACCCGGTAGCAAAAGGTGCCCAGTTCGCGCCGGACGAGTGGATCTATCATCGTTTAAGCTTTATGGACAAGCAGCTCTGGGTAACGCGTTATCATCCTGGCGAGCGTTTCCCGGAAGGCAAATATCCGAACCGTTCTACTCATGACACCGGTCTTGGACAATACAGTAAGGATAACGAGTCGCTGGACAACACCGACGCCGTTGTCTGGATGACCACCGGCACCACACATGTGGCCCGCGCCGAAGAGTGGCCGATTATGCCGACCGAATGGGTACATACTCTGCTGAAACCATGGAACTTCTTTGACGAAACGCCAACGCTAGGGGCGCTGAAGAAAGATAAGTGATTGTTTCAGACAAAAAAACGGCACCAGGTGCCGTTTTTTACTTATGAGCGAACCAGATTAATACCGTACACACACCGACTTAGTTTCACACCAACCGTCCAGCCAGTCGGGGCCAAAATCACGGCCCGTTCCTGACTGCTTCATCCCACCAAACGGTAAGTTAGCGTCAATTAAGGTATGGCTGTTTACCCACACCGTCCCTGCCTGTAAGCGATCGCTATATTCCAGAGCCTGGGAGAGATTTTGCGTCCAGACACTGGCAGTTAAGCCATATTCCGTGTCGTTTGCCAGTTGTAACGCCTCTTCTCCATCCGCTACTCGCACCAGGTTTACCACCGGACCAAACACCTCTTCACGAGTTAAACGCAATTTAGCATCGGGATTTACCACCAGCGTTGGCGCAACATAATACCCCTCTCCGGCTGGTCCATTCGACCCGCGAATCAGCTCTGCTTGCTGTGCCTGCGCATCGTCGAGGAATGAACGCACTTTGTCGCAGTGCGCACGAGAAACCAAAGGGTTAATCTGTGCAACAGGTGACATCCCCGGTCCCACTTGCAACGATTTTACCGCCTGCTCAAATCCACTAACCAGCGTGTCAAACAACGGCGCTTCAATATAAATTCGCGAACTGGCGGCGCATACTTGCCCCTGATTCAGGAAACTTCCGGTCATCAATCCTTCAATAACCCATTGCGGATCAGCATCTTTTAATACAATTGCCGGGTTTTTACCGCCCAGTTCCAGCGTTACACGCGTTAAGCGATCAGCAGCAGTTCTGGCAATACCTTTGCCCGTCGCGGTTGAACCGGTAAAACTGATTTTCGCAACATGAGGATGTGACGTCAGGGCCGCGCCGCATACAGCACCTGACCCGGTGACCACATTAAAAACGCCATCAGGAATACCAGCCTCGCTGGCCAGTTCCGGCACGCGCAACATCGTCAGTGGCGTGGTTTCCGAAGGCTTAATCACGATTGAACAGCCTGCTGCCAGTGCAGGCATCACCTTCCACATGCCAATCATCAACGGAAAGTTCCATGGCACAATTCCCGCTACCACGCCAACCGGCTCTTTACGCGTCCAGGCCTGATAACGCGCCCCCTGGGGTAAGGGAATCGACAAGTCCAGCGTTTTACCCGCGATTTTGGTCGTTAACCCGGCGGTATAACGCATCCAGTTCAGCGTACAGCCCACTTCAAAAGCACGGGAAATGGCAATTGACTTGCCTTGCTCCAGGGTTTCCAGTTGCGCCAGCTCCTCACTGTGCTGCTCCACCAGATCAGCAAAACGTAGCAGAATACGTTCACGCTCTGCGGGTAATCGCCCGGCCCAGCGACGCGAGACGAAGGCCCGCCAGGCAGACATGACTGCGTTATCTACATCCGCTTCGTTGGCATCAGCAGTAGACGCAATTTCTTGCCCGGTGGCCGGATCAAAGATCGCCAACCGTTTTTCACTTTGTGCGGGGCCAGGACGACCATCAATATAAAGACCGTGTTGACGATCGAGAAACTGTTGGACCTGGCTTAATACTGCTACATGCGGCTCTGTCATCACTTTTCCTTATTATTTACCCAGTGTGATTTCAGTGTACGCAGCGACAAGAAAAGTCACTTTTTTCGCTGTGACATTCGCTTTGTCAGCTGTGACAAGCTCCGCAAATCGTGACAATAACCGCTTATGTCTCTATGCCTGACAAGACTTATTTCCTATAGTCAGGCTCATTAGCTTCGATTATCGCAACACAAATGCAACAATAAAAATACATTTCACAGAGCGAAAACGTGCCATGAACCCCGCAGTGGATAATGAGTTTCAGCAATGGCTTTCCCAAATCAATCAGGTATGCGGAAATTTTACCGGACGCCTGCTGACTGAGCGTTACACGGGTGTACTGGACACGCATTTTGCCAAAGGACTAAAGCTGAGTACCGTGACAACCAGCGGGGTGAATTTATCCCGCACCTGGCAGGAAGTAAAAGGCAGCGACGATGCCTGGTTTTACACCGTTTTTCAGCTTAGTGGTCAGGCAATAATGGAGCAGGATGAGCGTCAGGTGCAGATTGGCGCTGGCGATATTACGTTACTCGATGCCTCACGCCCCTGTTCGCTTTACTGGCAGGAGTCTTCTAAACAGATTTCATTACTTTTGCCACGCACTCTGCTGGAACAATATTTTCCCCATCAAAAACCTGTCTGCGCAGAAAGACTGGACGCTGACTTACCCATGGTGCAACTCAGTCATCGCCTGTTACAGGAGAGCATGAATAATCCGGCACTTTCTGAAACAGAAAGTGAAGCTGCGCTACAGGCGATGGTGTGTCTGCTGCGCCCGGTACTTCATCAGCGGGAATCTGTTCAACCTCGTCGTGAACGTCAGTTTCAAAAAGTGGTTACGTTGATAGACGATAATATTCGCGAAGAGATATTACGCCCGGAGTGGATAGCCGGAGAGACAGGTATGTCAGTACGTAGTTTGTACCGAATGTTTGCCGATAAAGGTTTGGTAGTCGCGCAATATATTCGTAACCGTCGTCTCGATTTTTGTGCAGATGCGATTCGCCATGCCGCAGATGATGAAAAACTGGCAGGCATCGGCTTTCATTGGGGATTTTCTGACCAGAGTCATTTTTCAACGGTATTTAAGCAACGCTTTGGGATGACGCCAGGCGAGTATCGACGTAAATTCCGCTAACTAATTGGCGTTGCATGTACTGCAACGCCAATTAGTTAAAACAGATATTTGACTATGCATTTTTCAGGGCAAAAGGCAATTTGACAGGAGTTTTTGAATATTCACCTTGTTTCAGGAAAATAGATCAATCGCCTTCTCCTGTAGCGTTATCCCGATATTGCGGTTTTGCTATTAAAATTTTCGCACCCATTTACCGTTTATCCCTTGTACATATTCCCCCGGTTTGGCCCGAGCTACGAGCTTTTGCCCGGCGAGTTTCGCGATATCATCTACCGACACATTATTTTGCTTTGCCAGTTGTTGGTAACTCGCTTTACGTTCGGCATTAATGTCGGTTACTAATTTCTCTGTTTCAGCATCCGTTTTCAGCGCAACCAGATAACCATAAAATGTTTCACCTACCCGCCCCTGAGTTCTGGCTTCATCCAGAGTCAATGCCATTACATTGCTGCTTACCAGCCCAACAAGAAACGCACAAAGAAGTAATGTTTTCTTCATCATCACCTCAGAAAAGATCGCTACGAGTTTCAAGCAGCTCTTCGACATCTTTGTCTGCCTTGATGATGATCTCATGCTCAATTTTAACGTTCATATTGATAGTGATCGGTTCCTTAGGTGCAGCGACTTCAATGCGAGGCGTACAGCCAACCAGCATAAAAGATGACGTCAACGCAGCCAGTAAAATTTTCATTGTTTTTCCTCACACTCTTTTCCTTGCGGACAGTCATTTCCCGGCAGACGTGCGTTCTGCTCCAACCATGCCTGGAGATTATCGCCAAAGCGTAAACTGCGCCACAGCGTAAAAATATTCTCTTCATGATGGTAATTAAGGTTTACCGTACCGCTTTTACCATCAACGCGACTGGTACCTGTAATGTTGGCCTGCATGGTTAATAAACCGAGATTATCTAAATTAATATTTGTCGATGAACGGCTAATTTCCATATAGCGCAACCAGTTAATTGCTGAACCCGCAGTCATATTGTCTTTCACCACCGCATCTGCGGTGTCTTTATCCAGCCGCAAGGTCATTGGCCCGCTATTTGCCAGCCAACCATCTTTCACTATCCATTTTTCGTTGTTTAGCCATAACGGCAATGCACCACTAAATGCCCCGGACATGGCGAATTGTTTCGGATTGACGGCGCTAACCAGTTCGCTGGATGAGAGATTATTCAGCCGCAACAGCGCCGGGTCATGTTGCGGCATACGTAATTGTTTCATCAGTACGTTACCGCCTAACACATCGACGCTAACATCAGTCAACAGCAAGGGTTCTTCTTCAGTCCACGGATAACGCCCTTGCAAATCAGCCGTAATATTTTTCGCTGTCACCAGATTAATCACTTCGGCAATTCGCAACGTAACGGGGCCGCGAGTCCCCAGATGCCAGGCTCCATCGGCAAAACGGAAAGGCAGGACAAAATCGACACCGTTAACCTGATTATCTGGCATCCAGGCACTACCGCCTTTCAACACGCCGTGCCCTCCCGCGCGGAATCCTTGTTCAGGCGCAGCAGAAAATGCAACCTGAGCATACAGTTCACCATCGCGTAAGTTCATCTTCCAGTCGGGTGGCACCAGCGGCTGGAATACAGTCAGTGATTGTTTTGGCCACCAGGCGTTACCGCGCAGACGAATACCGTCCCAGCGACCATTTACCCGAACCGGGCCAATCTCACCAGCATGTAAATCGCCTTTAAAGAGGAAATACGTCGGATCGCGCCCATCGACGCTAAATTTTAAGGTTGATGGCGGTAACACACTGCCGCCAGTGAACAGCGTTTGCCCGGCGTCCAGTGACAGCGCGCCGCTGAAGGAGGGATGCTGTGCGTCACGTACCCAGACGACGGGCTTGTCGAGAATTAATCGCGGCTTTTCTACCGTCATCGTACCGTATTGTAACTGGTCGAAACCGGTGGAGAGGTCGGTCAGCGTAATCGTGCTGTCATGCCATTCACCTTTTCCTGCGACATCCCAGGTGGCATTCATCGGTGTAAAACTGCCTTTTCCCCAGTAGCGCCACTGCCAGCGGCCCGCGTCAGGGAGAAAATCATTCGCCAGCCCATCCATATGCAGCACGAAATCGCCCAGTTCATTTTCATGCGCCTGCAAAATGGCCTGCAAACGTCCGTCAACACCACGTTGGGTGACTTTTACACCCGCTAAAGGCCAGCGGATTTCATCGATGTCCAGCGAATCGATGACTCTTCCCTTCGAACGTAATAACGCGCCTGGCTCAAAGGCCAGCGTTGGGTCAGTCAGACTTCCACTTAGCTGCGCGGGTAAGCGGGCATATAAAATGAGGTCCGCCTGTTTCGCTTCACCGGTCAGCTGCAGAGGCAGCTGGCTGTTATCCATGCTTAATTTTCCTGGGCCAAAATTTAGCACCGCGTTGCCTTTACCCGCTTGCCCCTGGGTCAGCACACTCAGTCGTCCGCTGATCAGAGCGTTCTCAAGCCCTGCCTGCCAGTTGTCGACTTTGACACCCAGTCGGCCACTCAAAGGAAAACCTGCATACGGCCAACTCCAGCGACCATCGCTTACGGTCAATTGTTGACGAGTAATTTGCCACGGCAAATCGAGCAACGGATCGCCGTTATCCCGTGCCAGCACAATCAATTGCCCGCTATTTTCCTGCCAGTCCAGCTCTGCATCCACCAGTGACGGTTCCTGCGGCAAGTTTAACGTCGCAGTAGCATGCCCACTTACAGGAAGTCCATCCGGCACGAGCGGCATAGTAAATTCCCCCACCAGTTTAACCGGCGGCTGATTTTCAAACGCGACGACATCCAGTTCGCTGACTGTAAGTTGTTGCCCTTTCAGCTGGCCTTGAAATTTAACTTTTTCGCCCTGATAACGCAGTTGCTGGATATCAGAGGTTAATGCGAGAGAGAGTTTTCCCTGCCATTCCTGCCAGGGAAAAAAAATCAGTTTATCGATATTGATCCAGGTGTTAGGCAGCATGGACTGCCACTGCGCGAGGGTTTTTGGAGCAGCTGGCGATTGCTCCGTCTGCGGCAATTTCGCCAGACAAGCAGAATCAAGTTCTACCGTGCCGACGTTCAATAACCAGCGGCTGGGATGTGAAAGGCTGGCGTTGGTGATATGCGCAAGCTGACAATCTCCCACCAGATAACGGAGATCGGGAATGATTAAACCTTTACGCGTAATGCGTGGGCTTTCATCTAATGCAATACGTGTCCCGAGCGGTAGCCAGATGCCCGCCAGCGTGGGAACCCACAGCCCGAGCGTCATCAACAGCGTCAACGGCACAAGAATAATCAGTAATAACAGCGCGAGAACGGCTTTATATTTACCCAGCATGGGTAGTTAATATCCTGATTTAGCGAAAAATTAAGCATTCAATACGGGTATTGTGGCATGTTTAACCGTTCAGTTGAAGGTTGCGCCTACACTAAGCATAGTTGTTGATGAATTTTTCAATATCGCCATAGCTTTCAATTAAATTTGAAATTTTGTAAAATATTTTTAGTAGCTTAAATGTGATTCAACATCACTGGAGAAAGTCTTATGAAACTCGCCGTTTATAGCACAAAACAGTACGACAAGAAGTACCTGCAACAGGTGAACGAGTCCTTTGGCTTTGAGCTGGAATTTTTTGACTTTCTGCTGACGGAAAAAACCGCTAAAACTGCCAATGGCTGCGAAGCGGTATGTATTTTCGTAAACGATGACGGCAGCCGCCCGGTGCTGGAAGAGCTGAAAAAGCACGGCGTTAAATATATCGCCCTGCGCTGTGCCGGTTTCAATAACGTCGACCTTGACGCGGCAAAAGAACTGGGGCTGAAAGTAGTCCGTGTTCCAGCCTATGATCCAGAGGCCGTTGCTGAACACGCCATCGGTATGATGATGACGCTGAACCGCCGTATTCACCGCGCGTATCAGCGTACCCGTGACGCTAACTTCTCTCTGGAAGGTCTGACCGGCTTTACTATGTATGGCAAAACGGCAGGCGTTATCGGTACCGGTAAAATCGGTGTGGCGATGCTGCGCATTCTGAAAGGTTTTGGTATGCGTCTGCTGGCGTTCGATCCGTATCCAAGTGCAGCGGCGCTGGAACTCGGTGTGGAGTATGTCGATCTGCCAACCCTGTTCTCTGAATCAGACGTTATCTCTCTGCACTGCCCGCTGACACCGGAAAACTACCATCTGTTGAACGAAGCCGCCTTCGATCAGATGAAAAATGGCGTGATGATCGTCAATACCAGTCGCGGTGCATTGATTGATTCTCAGGCGGCAATTGAAGCGCTGAAAAATCAGAAAATTGGTTCGTTGGGTATGGACGTATATGAGAACGAACGCGATCTGTTCTTTGAAGATAAATCCAACGACGTAATTCAGGATGACGTATTCCGTCGCCTGTCTGCCTGCCACAACGTGCTGTTTACCGGGCATCAGGCATTCCTGACAGCAGAAGCTCTGACCAGTATTTCTCAGACTACGCTGCAAAACTTAAGCAATCTGGAAAAAGGCGAAACCTGCCCGAACGAACTGGTTTAATCTTGCCGCTCCCCTGCATTCCAGGGGAGCTTATTCAGATAATCCCCAAAGACCTTTCATCCTCTATTCTTAAAATAGCCCTGAGTCAGAAACTGTAATTGAGAACCACAATGAAGAAAGTAGCCGCGCTTGTTGCGCTAAGCCTGCTGATGGCGGGATGTGTAAGTAGTGACAAAATTGCTGTAACGCCAGAACAGTTACAGCATCATCGCTTTGTGCTGGAAAGCGTAAACGGTAAGCCCGTGACCAGCGATAAAAATCCGCCAGAAATCAGCTTTGGTGAAAAAATGATGATTTCCGGCAGCATGTGTAACCGCTTTAGCGGTGAAGGCAAACTGTCTAATGGTGAACTGACAGCCAAAGGGCTGGCAATGACCCGTATGATGTGCGCTAACCCGCAGCTTAATGAACTCGATAACACCATTAGCGAAATGCTGAAAGAAGGTGCACAAGTGGATCTGACCGCGAACCAGTTAACGCTGGCGACCGCGAAACAGACATTAACTTATAAGCTGGCGGATTTAATGAATTAATAGCTGCCACAGCTCCCGGCGGCAAGTGACTGTTCACTACAGCGTTTGCCGTTGGGTAATGCACACATCCCAATCGCCGTACCATCCAGTTGACGGGCAACAGAAAGCGAACCGCCGATCATTGCACAATTTGCTTCTCCACTACTGGACATCGACGCTTTTAAACCTGGCGCTACGTGCGCCGCAGTCGCCTGCTGAACAGGCTCACTACTACACGCCGACAACAATAAAGCGGCACACCCTACCCAAAACGCTGCTCGCATCTTTTCTTCCTCTGATCTTCAAGCCAAACGACACCGCCATAAATAATAGGCAGCACAGAGGGCGGCGTCGAGAGCTGTCCTGCGCGTTGCCCCGCATTTTTACTTTTTTATGGCTATTTTTTTGCCCTCTGTTTGATCAAAACATTCATTACGCTGATGTGGGGGACACAAAAGCGAAAATGCAGAAGAAAGCCATTTGCTAAAATTGAAAGATTACTACTGGGCGCGCAGCAATTTCGTGCGCCCCTCATTTGCGCAATGTAAGGGTGTCATATGATTACTATTGACGGTAATGGCGCGGTTGCTTCGGTCGCATTTCGCACCAGTGAAGTTATCGCCATCTACCCTATTACCCCCAGTTCCACGATGGCAGAACAGGCTGATGCCTGGGCCGGAAACGGCTTAAAGAACGTTTGGGGAGACACACCACGCGTGGTTGAAATGCAGTCGGAAGCGGGTGCTATCGCTACCGTGCATGGCGCTTTGCAGACGGGTGCCCTTTCAACATCGTTTACGTCATCGCAGGGTTTGCTGCTGATGATCCCGACGCTGTACAAACTGGCAGGCGAACTAACACCGTTTGTCCTGCATGTAGCGGCACGTACCGTTGCCACACATGCACTCTCTATTTTTGGCGATCATTCCGACGTTATGGCGGTGCGCCAGACGGGTTGCGCGATGTTGTGTGCAGCAAACGTCCAGGAAGCGCAAGACTTTGCTCTCATTTCGCAAATCGCGACGCTGAAAAGCCGCGTGCCATTTATTCATTTCTTTGATGGTTTCCGCACGTCCCACGAAATCAATAAAATTGTCCCGCTGGCCGATGACACGATTCTTGATCTCATGCCGCAGGTCGAAATTGATGCTCATCGCGCCCGGGCACTCAACCCGGAACATCCGGTGATCCGCGGTACGTCCGCCAATCCTGACACTTATTTCCAGTCTCGCGAAGCCACCAACCCATGGTACAACGCGGTCTATGACCATGTTGAACAGGCGATGAATGATTTCTCTGCCGCGACAGGTCGTCAGTATCAGCCGTTTGAATATTACGGGCATCCGCAAGCGGAACGGGTGATTATCCTGATGGGCTCTGCCATTGGCACCTGTGAAGAAGTGGTTGATGAATTGCTAACCCGTGGCGAAAAAGTTGGCGTGCTGAAAGTTCGCCTGTACCGCCCCTTCTCCGCTAAACATTTACTGCAAGCTCTGCCGGGATCCGTACGCAGCGTGGCGGTACTGGACAGAACCAAAGAACCCGGTGCCCAGGCAGAACCGCTCTATCTGGATGTAATGACCGCACTGGCAGAAGCCTTTAATAATGGCGAGCGCGAAACTCTGCCCCGTGTCATTGGTGGGCGCTATGGTCTTTCATCCAAAGAATTTGGCCCAGACTGTGTACTGGCGGTATTTGCCGAGCTCAACGCGGCTAAACCGAAAGCGCGCTTTACGGTTGGTATTTACGATGATGTGACCAATCTGTCACTGCCGTTGCCGGAAAACACCCTGCCAAACTCGGCGAAACTGGAAGCCTTGTTTTATGGCCTTGGTAGTGATGGCAGCGTTTCCGCGACCAAAAACAATATCAAGATTATCGGTAATTCCACGCCGTGGTACGCACAGGGCTATTTTGTTTACGACTCCAAAAAGGCGGGCGGCCTGACGGTTTCTCACCTTCGAGTGAGCGAACAGCCGATTCGTTCCGCTTATCTCATTTCCCAGGCTGATTTTGTTGGCTGCCACCAGTTGCAGTTTATCGATAAATATCAGATGGCTGAGCGTTTAAAACCTGGCGGCATTTTCCTGCTCAACACACCGTACAGCGCAGATGAAGTGTGGTCACGCTTGCCGCAAGAAGTTCAGGCCGTGTTAAACCAGAAAAAAGCGCGCTTCTATGTGATTAACGCGGCGAAAATCGCCCGCGAATGTGGCCTGGCGGCCCGTATTAATACCGTCATGCAGATGGCTTTTTTCCATCTGACGCAAATTCTGCCTGGCGATAGCGCCCTCGCAGAATTGCAGGGTGCGATTGCCAAAAGTTACAGTAGCAAAGGCCAGGATCTGGTGGAACGCAACTGGCAGGCTCTGGCGCTGGCGCGTGAATCCGTAGAAGAAGTTCCGTTGCAGCCGGTTAATCCGCACAGCGCCAATCGACCGCCAGTGGTTTCCGATGCCGCCCCTGATTTCGTGAAAACCGTAACCGCTGCGATGCTCGCCGGGCTTGGTGATGCCCTCCCCGTTTCGGCGCTGCCGCCAGACGGCACCTGGCCGATGGGCACCACTCGCTGGGAAAAACGCAATATCGCCGAAGAGATCCCCATCTGGAAAGAGGAACTCTGTACCCAATGTAACCACTGCGTTGCCGCTTGCCCACACTCAGCTATTCGCGCAAAAGTGGTGCCCCCTGAAGCGATGGAAAACGCCCCTGCCAGCCTGCATTCGCTGGATGTGAAATCGCGTGATATGCGCGGGCAGAAATATGTCTTGCAGGTGGCACCGGAAGATTGCACCGGTTGTAACCTGTGCGTCGAAGTTTGCCCGGCGAAAGACCGTCAGAATCCAGAGATTAAAGCCATCAATATGATGTCTCGCCTGGAACATGTCGAAGAAGAGAAAATCAATTACGATTTCTTCCTCAACCTGCCAGAAATCGACCGTAGCAAACTGGAACGTATTGATATTCGTACATCGCAGCTGATTACACCGCTGTTTGAATATTCAGGTGCTTGCTCCGGTTGTGGCGAGACGCCGTATATTAAATTACTGACTCAGCTCTATGGCGACCGGATGTTGATCGCTAACGCCACTGGCTGTTCTTCAATTTATGGCGGTAACCTGCCCTCTACACCGTATACCACCGATGCCAACGGTCGTGGGCCGGCATGGGCGAACTCTCTATTTGAAGATAATGCCGAATTTGGCCTTGGTTTCCGCCTGACGGTCGATCAACACCGTGTCCGCGTGCTGCGTCTGCTGGATCAATTTGCCGATAAAATCCCGGCGGAATTACTGACGGCGTTGAAATCAGACGCCACGCCAGAGGTTCGTCGTGAACAGGTTGCAGCTTTACGCCAGCAACTCAACGATGTTGCCGAAGCACATGAACTGCTACGTGATGCAGATGCACTGGTGGAAAAATCAATCTGGCTGATTGGTGGTGATGGCTGGGCTTACGATATCGGCTTTGGCGGTCTGGATCATGTATTGAGTTTGACGGAAAACGTCAACATTCTGGTGCTGGATACGCAATGCTATTCCAACACCGGTGGTCAGGCGTCGAAAGCGACACCGCTGGGTGCAGTAACTAAATTTGGCGAGCACGGCAAACGTAAAGCGCGTAAAGATCTTGGCGTCAGTATGATGATGTACGGTCATGTTTATGTGGCGCAGATTTCTCTCGGCGCGCAGCTGAACCAGACGGTGAAAGCGATTCAGGAAGCGGAAGCGTATCCGGGGCCATCGCTGATCATTGCTTATAGCCCGTGTGAAGAGCATGGTTACGATCTGGCACTCAGCCACGACCAGATGCGCCAACTCACAGCTACCGGCTTCTGGCCGCTATATCGCTTTGATCCGCGTCGTGCCGATGAAGGCAAACTGCCGCTGGCCTTGGATTCACGCCCGCCGTCAGAAGCACTGGAAGAAACGTTACTTCACGAGCAACGTTTCCGTCGGCTGAATTCGCAGCAGCCAAAAGTGGCAGAACAGTTATGGAAAGATGCTGCAGCTGATTTGCAAAAACGCTATGACTTCCTGGCACAAATGGCCGGAAAAGCGGAAAAAAGCAACACCGATTAAATGCTCTGGATAAGGATTATCCAATTCTAAAAAAAAAGCCCGGACGACTGTTCGGGCTTGTCTTTTTATATGTTGGAAAATCAGTGGCAATGCAATGGCCCAACAGAAAATAAAATCTGTGACAATAAAGGCATATAACCCGCGCAGAATAACGTATAGCAAATTAAAAGTATAATTTTTATTTTGTATGTATTATCTTCGATACATTCACCAGACTTATTATCATTTCAGAGGAATTATTTGATTAAGGTTTTACTTAAGGCGTAACAAATGATATTTATCGGCTAACTGAACTTCTCCTTTAGGATGTTTTCACTCCCCGAAATGGGGATAAAAGGCAAATAAAATAACTAAAGGATTTATTCAATGAAAAGCAAAGTACTGGCACTTTTAATTCCTGCCCTGCTCGCCGCAGGTGCTGCACATGCAGCCGAAGTTTATAATAAAGACGGCAACAAATTAGATCTGTATGGCAAAGTTGATGGCCTGCATTATTTTTCTGATAATTCAGCGAAAGATGGCGACCAGAGCTATGCGCGTCTGGGTTTTAAAGGCGAAACCCAAATTAACGATCAACTCACTGGCTACGGTCAATGGGAATACAATATTCAGGCAAACAACACTGAATCTTCAAAAAACCAGTCATGGACCCGTCTGGCATTTGCCGGGCTGAAATTTGCAGATTACGGTTCTTTCGATTACGGACGTAATTATGGCGTAATGTACGACATCGAAGGCTGGACCGATATGCTGCCTGAATTTGGCGGTGACTCTTATACCAATGCAGACAACTTTATGACTGGTCGAGCCAATGGCGTCGCGACTTATCGTAATACTGATTTCTTCGGTCTGGTAAATGGTCTGAACTTCGCGGTGCAGTATCAAGGTAACAACGAAGGAGCCAGTAATGGTCAGGAAGGCACCAACAACGGACGTGATGTTCGCCATGAAAACGGTGACGGCTGGGGTCTTTCCACAACATATGATTTAGGCATGGGCTTTAGCGCTGGTGCGGCATACACCTCTTCTGACCGCACCAATGACCAGGTTAACCATACTGCGGCGGGTGGTGATAAAGCAGACGCGTGGACTGCTGGGCTAAAATACGATGCTAACAATATTTACCTGGCAACCATGTATTCAGAAACGCGTAATATGACCCCGTTTGGCGACAGCGATTATGCTGTGGCAAACAAAACCCAGAATTTTGAAGTCACTGCACAGTACCAGTTTGATTTTGGTCTGCGTCCGGCAGTCTCTTTCCTGATGTCTAAAGGCCGTGACCTGCACGCTGCGGGTGGTGCAGACAACCCGGCAGGTGTTGATGATAAAGATCTGGTTAAATACGCCGATGTTGGCGCGACTTACTATTTCAATAAAAACATGTCCACCTACGTTGACTATAAAATCAACCTGTTGGATGAAGATGACAGCTTCTACGCTGCCAATGGCATCTCTACCGATGATATTGTCGCTTTAGGTCTGGTTTATCAGTTCTAAATCCTCCTGCCCGCTGTTATGGCGGGCTTTTTCTGCTTATTCTTCCTCCTTTGATCTAAATTAAAAATGTGAACTCCGTCATTACACAAAAAGTGTCATCTGGCGTTACACTTTATGCGGATACTAAAACAGGAGGTTTTATGAACAGAACGATTCTTGTCCCTATCGATATTTCCGATTCAGAATTAACTCAACGCGTGATTAGCCACGTTGAGGAAGAGGCAAAGATTGATGATGCAGAGGTTCATTTCCTGACGGTAATACCTTCACTGCCCTACTATGCCTCTCTGGGTTTAGCGTATTCCGCAGAATTACCGGCAATGGATGACCTGAAAGCGGAAGCCAAATCGCAACTGGAAGAGATCATTAAAAAATTTAAACTGCCAACCGACAGAGTGCATGTCCATGTTGAGGAAGGCTCGCCCAAAGACCGCATTCTGGAATTGGCGAAGAAGATCCCCGCTCATATGATCATCATTGCTTCCCATCGACCGGATATCACCACTTATCTGCTCGGTTCCAACGCCGCAGCTGTAGTGCGTCACGCAGAGTGCTCCGTGCTGGTTGTGCGCTGACACTAACGCCCGCACATTGCTGCGGGCTTTTTGATTCATTTCGCAAATGTGCTGACATTTTCCCCTCTAATCCGTACCATACACGCCACAGTTTTTTATATCAGATTTCTTATGCTGGGCGTTCCGGCATGACGCATACTCTTCTGATGCCATATAACGAATTGAGTCGCTTTTAAATGTCGCAAAATCAAGAAATTAGTAAGAAAGAACAATACAACCTGAACAAGTAAGGGCAAAAATCACAACTCTCTGACTCATAAGTATTTTACTTATTTTTCAATGTGTTAAATATCATCAGCGACAACAATAAGCTACGATAACCCACTCTTTTTTTGCCCCTTTTTTGCCCCTTTTGCAGCGCTTTGCCCCATTTTTGCCATCAACAATTTTCCTCATCAAGTCATTTCAAAGCCTAATAGGTGCCCTACTTTTTTTCCTCAGTACCACGTCGCCAGCAGGAAACAACCTAATCCCGGTTCGGATCTAAAATTGCTAATGATAATCATTTTCATTTTGTATTGCTTATGCTATAAAACATAGCCGTTGCTATGTTTGTTCTAATTTTGCTCACTATAGGTACTAAATTATGTACTCAATAAAAAAAGTAACCATGCTCTTGGGGTGCCTCGCCCTCACCTGCTCGATCGCATTTCAGGCGAGTGCAACTGAAAAATTCAAGGTCATTACAACATTTACCATCATCGCAGATATGGCCAAAAACGTGGCTGGAGATGCTGCAGAAGTCTCATCCATAACCAAGCCTGGTGCAGAAATTCATGAGTATCAGCCTACCCCTGGCGATATTAAACGTGCGCAGGGGGCACAACTGATTCTCGCCAATGGTATGAATCTGGAATTGTGGTTCCAACGCTTTTACCAGCATCTCAATGGGGTTCCAGAAGTAATTGTCTCTTCGGGTGTGACGCCAGTAGGGATCACCGAAGGGCCCTATGAGGGCAAACCTAACCCCCATGCCTGGATGTCGCCAGATAATGCTCTGATTTACGTCGATAATATTCGTGATGCGTTTATAAAATACGATCCGGCAAATGCACAAACCTACCAACGTAATGCCGATACTTATAAAGCCAAGATTACCCAAACCCTTGCCCCCCTGCGTAAGCAGATTGCGGAACTCCCTGAGAATCAGCGATGGATGGTCACCAGTGAAGGGGCTTTTTCTTATCTCGCACGCGATTTGGGGCTAAAAGAGCTTTATCTGTGGCCGATTAATGCCGATCAACAAGGAACACCGCAGCAGGTACGTAAGGTTGTTGATATAGTTAAGAAAAATCATATCCCGGCAGTCTTTAGCGAGAGTACGATTTCCGATAAACCAGCGCGTCAGGTTGCGCGTGAAACCGGCGCGCACTACGGTGGTGTGCTCTATGTCGATTCCCTGAGCACAGAAAACGGCCCGGTACCTACGTATATCGACCTTCTGAAGGTTACTACCAGTACGCTGGTACAGGGAATTAAAGCCGGAAAAAGGGAGAAATAATGATGCAATCTGCAGGCATTGTCGTTAATGATGTTACTGTCACCTGGCGTAACGGGCACACAGCACTGCGCGATGCATCCTTCACAGTACCAGGCGGATCTATTGCCGCTCTGGTTGGGGTAAACGGTTCCGGAAAATCGACGTTGTTTAAAGCGATTATGGGATTTGTGCGTCTGACCAGCGGGAAGATATCTGTTCTGGGTATTCCCACACGACAGGCGCTACAGAAAAACCTGGTTGCCTACGTCCCTCAGTCAGAAGAGGTTGACTGGTCATTTCCTGTACTGGTGGAAGATGTGGTGATGATGGGCCGCTATGGGCATATGGGTATGTTGCGTATCGCCAAAAAGAGGGATCGTCAGATTGTCACCGATGCGCTGGAACGTGTCGATATGGTGGATTTTCGCCATCGACAAATCGGCGAGCTTTCCGGTGGACAAAAGAAACGCGTCTTTCTGGCGAGAGCGATTGCACAGCAGGGTGATGTGATCCTGCTGGATGAACCTTTTACCGGCGTTGATGTGAAAACCGAAGCGAAAATCATCAGCCTGTTGAGGGAGTTACGCGCGGAAGGCAAAACGATGCTTGTCTCAACGCACAATCTCGGATCCGTCACGACATTTTGCGATTATACGGTCATGGTCAAAGGCACCGTCCTGGCAAGCGGGCCGACAGACACCACTTTTACAGCCGAGAACCTGGAGCTGGCTTTTAGCGGCGTACTGCGCCATGTCACACTTAACGGCTCGGAAGAAAGCATTATTACTGACGATGAACGCCCTTTTGTGGCACATCGACCGTCAGCGGTGCAGAGGGAAGAAAGATGAACGCGCTACTGGAACCCTTCAGCTATGAATATATGCTCAATGCGATGTGGGTCTCGGCGATGGTCGGCGGTCTCTGCGCTTTCCTGTCATGCTATCTGATGCTAAAAGGCTGGTCGCTGATTGGCGATGCGCTGTCGCACTCTATTGTCCCGGGTGTTGCGGGGGCATATATGCTGGGGCTTCCGTTTTCTCTGGGAGCCTTCTTTTCCGGCGGACTGGCAGCGGGCAGCATGCTGTTTCTTAACCAACTCACTCGCTTAAAAGAAGATGCCATCATCGGCCTGATCTTCTCGTCCTTTTTTGGCCTGGGGCTGTTTATGGTGTCATTGAACCCGACATCCGTGAACATTCAGACCATCGTCCTGGGCAATATTCTGGCAATCGATCCGGCGGATATCCTGCAACTCACTATCATTGGCATTCTCTCGATCATCGTGCTTTTTTTCAAATGGAAAGATCTTATGGTGACCTTTTTCGACGAGAATCACGCCCGTGCTATTGGATTGCATCCGGGCAGATTAAAAATCCTCTTCTTCACCCTGCTGTCGGTTTCGACCGTTGCGGCGCTGCAAACGGTTGGTGCCTTTCTGGTGATCTGTCTGGTGGTGACTCCCGGTGCAACAGCATGGTTGTTAACCGATCGTTTTCCCCGCCTGCTCATGATTGCTGTAACTATTGGCAGTGTGACCAGTTTCCTCGGCGCGTGGGTCAGTTACTTTCTGGACGGCGCGACAGGTGGAATCATCGTGGTGGCGCAGACACTGCTGTTTCTTTTAGCATTTGTCTTTGCGCCCACCCATGGGCTTTTGGCAAATCGTCGGCGTGCGCATAAAGCGCTGGAGGATCGCTCATGATGGCATTATTACTGGAGCCACTGCAGTTCACCTTTATGAGTCACGCACTGCTGATTTCACTGGTAGTTTCCATACCCTGTGCGCTGCTGTCGGTCTTTCTGGTCCTGAAAAGTTGGGCACTGATGGGTGACGCGATGAGTCATGCGGTTTTTCCTGGCATCGTGCTTGCCTGGATTCTGGGGTTACCTCTGGCTACAGGGGCATTCGTCGCCGGAGTATTCTGTGCGGTGGCGACGGGATACCTGAAAGACAACAGCCGAATCAAGCAAGATACAGTGATGGGGATTGTTTTTTCTGGCATGTTTGCCGCAGGTCTGATCTTGTATATTGCAGTCAAACCAGACGTACATCTTGATCATATTCTTTTCGGCGACATGCTCGGGATAACCATCGGCGATATAATCCAGACGGTGATTATTGCCGGACTGGTTACACTTGTTATTAGCGTAAAATGGCGGGATTTTTTGCTGTTCAGCTTTGATTATCAACAGGCGCAGGCAAGCGGTTTGCATACGAGATGGCTGCATTATGGGCTGCTGTGCATGGTCTCCCTGACCATTGTGGCGACGCTGAAAGCGGTAGGTATCATTCTCTCTATTTCTCTTCTCATTGCGCCTGGTGCCATTGCGGTACTCCTGACACAACGCTTTCATATTGCGCTCCTGCTGGCGACTGGCATATCGATATTGGTCTCAATGACTGGTGTCTGGCTGTCCTTTTTTATCGACAGCACGCCAGCTCCGACAATTGTTGTCTTATTCGCGGTCATGTTCATCATGACGTTTACCGTTACCAGCATCAACGCACGCACAAAGGAAAATGCCGAACCACGGGATTTGTTATCATCCGATTAGCAGAACACTCGGCCAGCAACATCCGCTTATTGGCGATGCGCTTGAACGAATAATGCACAGACTTATGATTCTGATAAGTTTTGTTGCCAGAGAGTTGCTGCGGACTGGATAGCAAGTAATGTCGATTCTCAGGGGTAGCAAACAGCGCAGTAAAATGAGGGAAGTAGTGGCAAAACATAGAGAAAATTGGGGGGCGAGGGCCAGTGATGTAAAAAACCACGCTAAGAGTTTAATTAATTGTTTGTATTGAAGTTTAATGATCTTAACTCACCCTTAAGAATATCTTCCGGTAACGAAGACGTATAATGCCCCAGCATATTTATATGGCTATGTATCAGCAGCGATAATCTTGCCGGATGCTACTCCTCAGGAGTTTCTCCCGATTTGCGAAGATGTGACAACGCCTCCTGCATGTAAAGTGTGTTTCACAGCACAACCGCATTGGTCACCAGCCCCAGAGCACCTAGTTGATCTTCCTGCCCTTAACGGTAGCTGAAGATGACTGGGCTGGATGGAAAATCCTGCATGGTGCATTGGGAGAGCAGATAGAATTGGTTGGCGACGATCTGTTTGTGACCAACGTAAAGTATATTCAGCGCGGCATTGACGAAAACCTTGCAATCCTTTGTGTATCATTAAAATCTTTGTAGTAATCAGATTCCTTTCCATAACTGTCTTCAAGTAACTTTTTTGCTCTTGCAATCCAGTTATTACCTTTAGCCGAATCAATATATTCCTGGCTTCTGTGACTAAATGCACTTGTTCCCATATATTTTGTCGACATGACAGAATTGTACTCTTGTTCAAGCACTTCAAATCTTTCAGCTAAGGCCTTCTTCGTCATAGCGCAATCCAAATTATATGCTAATAATACCTGTGAATTTTAATATTCTACCATATCTGGCTTTCTTCCGTTCACATTGGACATTCAGGTAATTTCGTCCAGTTCTGCTGGCTGTGCTGGAGCTAGCCTGGTATAATTTAACCAGCCATTTCAACAGCGGTGGTGTCTTATGAACGTCAAGAACATGTTTTACGGTGCCATTCTGGTAAGTGCTGTATGGGCGGTTATTTTGCTCTCATGGTTTGAATCCAGCCTTACCTTAAGCGATTACCTCAGGTACGAATCGGTAATCCTGATCCCATGCCTGCTGTGGGTTGCTGTTTATGGGTTAGGTAAACGTTACCTCCAAAGAACATCAAACTAGCCGCGCCAGCGACTTTTTTTACACCTTCGTTTAATTCCCTGGCTCACCTGGACAGCCAGGGAATTCTGCCCAGCGCTACTGGCTTGCTGTGCCAAACTTTCCGTTGCAGATTTCCTCATTCACAATGGCCTGAAACATGGAAACAGAATTTCTAGCCTTATCCCTCAGTGCATTAATGAGTTCTGTGTCGTGTATTTTGTTGTAGAAAATGAAAGTAGAAACATCAAACTGGAGTTTAAATGCTGCTTTCCTTATGGCTAAACCTGACGTGATCGTTATCTCATTATGTATGCGAAGATAGGCAAGATAATCATCGTTATTTGCTTCACACTGCTCATATAAATATTTTTGCATGAGAGATTGAGACAAGGCCAGAAATTCCACATATCGTTTGGTTTTTATTTCTTTATCTTTTAATCCCTGTACTGCCGCTTCTTTTTTTAATTCGTGCTTTTGTGTTAGCTTAAGAGTCAGCCACCCCCCTAAAATAGTCAGCAACGACCCCAAACCTATTTTTACGGCATTATCAGCCACATCCACCCACTCAGTCGCCATCTGTTACTCGTTCTTCCTGTGATGATCATGGTTGCCAGTATAATTCCAGCACAGACTGGACGTACAGCATTTTCTGTCCAGTAGACAGACTGTTACACTCAGGATAGGATAGCTTCTATGGTTAAATTTCCAGGTGAAGTTATGAGTTCGTCCGCTGCTGTAACCGTTATAACTGGTGTTCTTGTTTTTGTTGGTGGTCAGCTCATTGTAAAGAGCGCGATTGAACCTTATATAGAATTCAAGAAACAATTGGGAAAAATATCAAATCTGCTATTAGCTAACCAAGCTAAATTAGCTAATCCTTGTGCTGTTGAAATGTCTGAGATCATCCATGAGTTGAAAGATGCCGCAGCTCAGTTAATGTCGAAGCATTCAGCTTTGCCTTTCTATATCAAAAAATTCCATATCGGATTCCGCTTTGTTCCATCAACGCCTGAAATTATTAGTTCGGCGCAAAAATTGAATTTGATAGCATCAATACATGAAGGTAAAAGCAAGGAAAGTACATATGAGCACATAGCCGAGATTGGACGTATGCTCAAAATCCCAACCACCTATTCTCTTTAATCTTCACGCCGATCAGATTACATAATCCACGCGCCACCTGGACATTCAGGTAAAAAAGTCCAACTGGTGAGGTTGGGCTTTTTGGCTTTCCGGTTCTGTTGGTGGCTATGACCGGAGAAAATTGCTCTACACCTAACGCTTACATTTTATTTACAGCGTTTGATATCTTCCTCGCCTTTAACGCCTTTAACGCCTTTAACGCCTTTAACGCCTTTAAGGGGGGAAGATAGAGCAACTCACCGATGATGAATAAAGTGGACGAAGAGACGATAACTACACTCCCATCCAGGGGGGGGGGCTTTTTTTGTGGTACTGTAGTGTGGGAGTAAGTTCGGGTCTCATATTGAATGAGGCGATTGCGAGCTGCCTTTCATCGAAAACTAATGTCCATTGTCATTGTATTGTCTGACTCTATCTCGTAACAAGTCTTTGACACAAAGTTTTATATTTTTATCAAAGTGGACATGAGGGGAATTAAATTTGTGATCTTTTTCAAATAATGTGTTCTTGATAGTAGATTCTGGTTAGTGATATCTATTAACAATATATTAAATTTCTTTTGTATTATCGCTGATAAAACTACTGTATTGGTATACTATATATTATTGAGTAACAGGAGATATCACTATGAAGAAATTTTATCAATTTAGGGATGAACAGCGAAAGGAGCTTGAACAACATGATTTTTATAGTTTGATTTCTTCAGATTGTATAGCGTTGAAAGACAAACTATTATTTGCTCCTGTTATGGCTCATTTCATAATGAACTTCAGAGACATGAATAAATGGGTTATCAGGTTTGATAACAATGATAATGAATATAAATCTGTTATAAACGGTGGAACAATCGAGGATGAAACACATTCAAGATTGTTTCTGGAAGACTGGAGGAAACTATATATAGATGACAAACTTAACTGGAAAGCAAGTGATGTTATATACTGGTTGTTTATTAGTCGAGAAATGGAGTGTTTCCGAAAATTTGGTATTGATTTTATGAGACTTTGTGTAGATGATGGAGGAGACCCAATACTTCGATATTCTCACTCCGAGTCAGGAGAAACTTGCGGTAATATATTCTTTTCAAGAATTAGTCCTATTGCTGATCAAGTTGCCAATCATTTGGGAATATCACTCCGTTATTTTGGAACATTTCACCTTAATCTTGAAAATGGACATGTATGGAAGTCAGAAGGTGTTTTTGAAAATATAGAGTTGTCACCAGATTCTTATAAGAAAATGGCTACTCTATCAAAGAGAATGTTTGATATATTTGAAGGAATTCATGACTCTTTTTATAATTACCTGTCCAGTTATGTTCTTAATGGAAGTCATCCGTCATTTTTTGAATCATTACCTGTAGGGAAAAATGTTGCACCTATATACCCTGAATTTGTGATAGAAAACAAAAGCCATAACGATGGTAGACATATTGAACATATAAACAATTACCTGGAAAAAATATCGAGTCATGAGTTCTTTAAATGGCTGATTAACACCTCAATAGACCCTCAATTGAAATTGAAAAGTTTCATACCTCTTTGGATTGTTGATATTATGGGGTATAGAGATATTAATAAATATGTTTTTACATATGAACAGCCTGAATCAGAAAGTGAAAAGATTATAAATGATTATGCATTACACTTGTCAGAGCATAGCCGTTTATTTTATCATGACTGGAAGTCACTTCAACTTGATGATATGTTACGTTGGAGTGCCAGTGATACTCTTGAGTTTATTTTTCTTAATTCAGATATGGATATGCATAGAGAAAATATAGTTAAGTTTTCTTTGTTCGGATTAAAACACAGAGATCCTGTTATCAGGTTCTGGTTTATGATGATACTGGAGTTAAGTGGAAAAGAATTTTTCTCTCATGTTGGAGATATAGCTTTACAGGTGGAAAGTAAATATAATATTTATCTCCCATATTTATGTGGACGCCATGCAACAGAAAATGAGCATGAAGCATATAATAATATGTATGAGCATTTTATGGTAAAGGAACTTAGCCCTGAACAAAGTGATCTAATAATACAAATTACAGACATGGTTATGCGGTCATTATTGAATAATTTGGATATCTCATATCGATATGTAGTAAATAATTTATTGGCAGCTCGTTAGAAGAACAGCATTGGTATGACTCTGATGCTCCTTAAAATCCCACTTTTCAGAGTGGGATTTGTTTAATGCCCAGAACAGGGGGAATTTCCATTCATGCCCAGGTGATGCTGCCAACTTACTGATTTAGTGTATGATGGTGTTTTTGAGGTGCTC